>Ga0335073_10004534_pt1 | contig 19411 bp, 18 predicted proteins | sample Lox_Sample_22_FD_207093 | JGI IMG/M metagenome (GOLD analysis project Ga0335073, IMG submission 207093) | Soil microbial communities from Loxahatchee National Wildlife Refuge, Florida, United States - Lox_Sample_2.2 | ecosystem: Environmental > Terrestrial > Soil > Wetlands | place: USA...
ATCGGTTCAGCCCCGAGGAGCGATCCAGGATCGGCATCCACACCTGCCCTGGCGGCGACCGCGACTCGGTGCACAGCGCCGACGTCGACTACAACGACCTGCTGCCCAGCATGTTCGGCATGAACGCTGGCTACTTCCTGATCCAGCTCGCCAGCGAGCGGGACAAGGACTACGTGTACGGGCTGATCGGCCAGAACCTCCGCGACGACGCGAACGGGGTACCGCAGTTCGCCTACATCGGCGTGATCAACCCGCTGAACCCGCGCGTGGAGAGCGCCGAGGAGGTTCGCGACGCGCTGGTCCGGGCGGCGAACTTCATCCCGGCCGAGCGCCTCGGGGCGACCGACGACTGCGGCTTCTCGCCGTTCAGCATCGACGAGAAGCCCAACCACGGCTCGCCGGACTACGCACGGGACGTCGCGTTCCAGAAGATCGCGAACCGGGTGCAGGGCACCAGGCTCGCCGCGGAGCAACTCGGGGTGGGGTAAGGCCGCGCCTGAGCCCGGCTCAGCTGAGGCCGGCCATCCGCGCCGCGGCCCTGGCTGATGCCAGTCTTCAGGCTCGGTAGTCACGCAGCAGCAGCTCGCCCATCTCCCTGGCGCGAGCAGCGGCGGCGGTGTCGCCCTCGTGAGCGGCCATGATCGAGCCCTTCATGAGGATGTGCCACTTGCGCGCGAACGCATCGGCGTCGGCGATCCCGGCCGCCGCGGCTAGTTCCGCGATGTAAGCCCGGATATTCGCCAGGTGCCCTACCGCCGCCTGATGCACCGCGTGCTCGGGATCGTTGACCTCGATCATTGTCGTCAGGAATGCGCAGCCCTCGAAGTCCGGCTTGCCGAACCACTCGGAGAACACGTCAAATATCGCCAGCAGTTGCTGCCGGGGAGTTTCACCGCGGCGGCGGCTCTCTGCCTCGAGCCAATCACGTGTCCACAATTGCTCCCTGCGGCGCAGGAAATCGAGAATCAGGTCGTCCTTGGAAGGGAAATTCCGGTACAGCGTCATCTTTGCCGTGCCCGCCCGCGCGATAACGGCGTCGACCCCCACCGCCTGGGTGCCATCGCGGCTGAACAGCTCATATGCAGCACGGCTCACCCGCTCCCGCCCGGACTCCCCGGCGACGGGAGACGGTTCACCGGCGTTTGTTTGGTCCGCCATCGCAGTTGGCAATCTCTTCCGTTAGCCCTGGACAAAGTCTACCTGCGCGGGGCGACGGGCCAGTTCATAAACGAATCCGATTGTCTCCGGCAATCCGCCGGCCGACTCGAAGCCGCCAAGCTCGCGCCGCAGATCCGCCGCGAGGTCGCCGGCGTGGCCGGCGAGTGCACCGCGGGAAAGAACCGCCGTCGAGAAGAGAAGCCCAGTTAGCGTTTCCACGGTCCAGGCGTGCTCGGTCGGAAACACGCGATCGCCGAGGACCTGGAACCCGGCATCGGCCAGCACGGTCCGGTCCGGCCGCTCGCGCCGGTCCTGCTCGTACCCGGCCGGAATCCGGCCGTACCCGCCGGACCTGGTCATCCAGTGATCAACGACCGTGGCCATGGCCCGCTGCCACGGCGCCCCGCCGAGCCACGGGTTCTCGCCGCTGTACAGCAGCGCGAGGAAGCCGCCCGGCCGAAGCCAGCGCAGGGCGCTGGCGGCGACGCCCGTGCGGGGCAGCCGGTGAAACGCGTTGCCGATCGTGACCAGGTCGAATCCGCCATCGGGAGCCGACAGGTCCTCGGCGGACGAGGTCATCACGTGGAGGTGGCCGAGCCCGGCCGCCCGGGCCTTCTGCGCCACCAGGCTGGTCATGTCCTGCTCCTGGTCGATGGCCCAGACCTCGACGAACCGGCCGGCCAGGGCAAACGTGACCTGGCCGGTGCCGCAGGCCAGGTCGAGCAGCCTGCCCTGGCCGTTCGCGCCGGACCGCGCGGCGAGGTCATCAATCAGGCTCTGCGGGTATGGCACCCGGAACCGGTCGTAGTCGCGGGCGGTCCCCCGGTACAGGTCACGCCGGAACTCCAGGTCTGCCATCGCTACCCCAGCTGCTTCCAGACGGCACCCGACAGCCAGCCGACCGTGTCGATGCCGTACTGCTCGGTCGGGTTCCCGGTGCTGAGCACCGCGATCAGATAGTCCCGGCCCAGGCCCGACACCCAGCCGACGCTGTTGATCTGCCAGTCCGTCCCGGCCTCGTTGAGCGGCAGCCAGCCGTTCTTCAGCGCAACCGTGACCTGCGCCGGGACGCCCGCACACACCCCCCAGCGCTGCGACGGCGTGATGTTCTCCATGAGCTGCGCGGCGTAGCCGCGCTCGGCGGTGCTGAGCAGCCCGCCGGGAACGGCGATCTGGCGCAGCAGCGCGATCTGGTCGGCCGGGGTCGTTGTCGTGAGGCCCCACCCGGGCCACGCGAACCCCGCGCACTCCACGCACGGCGACGGCGTGGTGTCCGCCAGGCCGGCCTCGGCGTTGAAGGAGCGGATTCCGCTGGGGCCGCCGACCGCGTCCCACAGATCCGTGGCCGAGTCGTTGTCGCTGTCCTCGATCATGCTCTGTGCTAGCGCCTGATCCGTGCCGGACAGGCCGCCAGAGCCCTGCTGCGTCAGCAGCGTCTCCAGGATGTCGACCTTGACGACGCTGGCCTCCGCCTGCGGCGTGCCGGGCCCGATGGCCCAGAGCTGGCGGGTGCCGAGGTCGTATACCGCCGCCGCGACCACCCCCGCCCGGCTGGCCAGATATGACGTGATCGCCGCCGAGAAAGGATCCGGCCGCGGCGCAGCACCGGCGGGATGACGCGCCGGCGGCGCGGCCCGCGACGCCGCAGGCCCGGCCGCGGCGGGCGTGGCATGCCCGGCCGCCGGCGGCGCGGGCAGGTGCCGTGCCTGAGCGGCGTCCGCCCTGGCAGGCTCGCGCGGGTGGTGGCGGACGGCCAGGACGGACCCGGCGGCCATGACCAGACCCGCGGCAACGAACAGACTGACGCTCAGGACCAGCGAGATCCGGGCTGACCGAGCCTTCGGCACACGGTCACCAGCCGATCGCCGTCCCGTAGGCGGCCCATTTGGTCTCGGTCGTTATCTCGGCCGGCGTGAGCACTTCCGCGGTTGCCACCAGACGGACGCCGATCACCGCGTCGAAGTTGTTTTTCTTCGCCCACTCGGCGAGCCCGTCCCTCGCCGATCCCGGATTCGGGTGGTCACGGCTCGTCAGTATGCACGCACGATTTATCACGTGACCCTGGTGCTGCGCTTCTGGCAGGCTGTCCGTGGTCGACATCGGGATAGAGGTCTCGGGCATCGCCCAAGTATCGCAGGAGAAAGCGCGAGTTACCTGGCGGTCTTGCGGGCCAGCAGAACCACCCCGGCGGCGGCCGCCGTGTCGAAGTAGATGAACCCAGAACCGTTTTCCCGCTGACCGCGGGCCAGGACGTTCAGGCCGAGGCTCGCCGCGGCCGCCGCGGCTTCGTCGGGGTCGGACTCGAATCCGATATGGTAAACGCCCTCGCCGCGGGAGTCGAGGAAGCGCCGTTGCGGGCAGTCGAGTTCGGGCGGCTGGCACAGCTGCAACTGAACGCCGCCGACGTCAGCGAGCTTGTATTTCAGCGCGTAGAACGCGTCCGGATTCGGCACGGTCAGCCGGGTGTACTCGGTGAGCGGCGGGTAATCCCGCCACGGCCCGATCCCGATCGACTCATAGAACGCGACGCTGGCCTCGATGTCGCGAACCACGATGCAGATGTGGTGCAGTTCCCGGAACGGCGTCGTCACCGGTGCGCCTCCAGAGTCATGGCGTCGAGGACGCGTGCGTTGAACTCGTCCAGCCCGATGGTCTCCGCCCCGGGCGGGGCCAGGTCGTACGTTGACGCGGCGCCCGCGAGCACGGCGTCGAGGCCCCGGCGGACCGCGGTATGCAGGCCGAGGCCGGCCAGATCCGGGCACCAGGCGAGCAGGTCGGCGACCGCCAGCCAGGCGCCGGCCGGGTTCGACCGGCGGCTGCCCGTCCGGTGCGGCGACGAGCCATGGGCCGGCTCGAACAGCGCCGTGGCCCCGTGCCCGAACCGGCGGTCGGGGTTGATGGTCGCCGAGCCGCACAGCGCGGGCGAGCCCGCCCGGGCGCAGACCACGTCGGACAGGATGTCGCCGAAGATGCCCTCGGTGACGATCACCGAGGGCAGGTCGGCGCGGGCGACCAGCTCGTACGCGGCGCGGTCGACGTTCACGTCGGCGATCGCGATCCCCGACGCGGCGGCTGTCGCGCGCGCGATCCGCCGCCACAGCCGGGACGTGGCGAACACGCTGGCCTTGTCCACGCTGATCACCCGGCCCCCGGCGCGCTCCTTCGCGTAGCCGACCGCGATGTCGAACACCTCCTGCACCCGGGTGGGCTCGAGCACCAGCAGGTCCTCGGCCGGGCGGGCCCCGTCGCTCTCGGTGTGCCGGTCCGGGCCCGCGTAGGCGCCGCCGGTGATGTTGCGCACGATCATCACGTCCTGCGCACCGGGAACGCGCACGGTGCGCACGCTGATCCGCAGGTCGAAGACGTGACGAAGCTCGATGAGCGCGGCCTCGGGGTTGGGGCACTGCTCGGCCGTGACGCCGGGGTGCGTGCCGACCGCGCCCGACAGGATCACGTCGGCGTCCCGGCACGCTGCAACCGTCTCAGCAGGCAGAATCGAGCCCGTCTGCATCCACCCGGTGGTCCCGTACGGCCACGGCCCGGTCAGCCGGACCGGAGCGCCATCGCGTTCCAGCTGGCGCAGCAACGCCACCGGGCCCTCCAGTACCTCGGCCCCGATCCCGTCCCCTGGCAGCAGCGCGACGGTGATCATTGGCCCCTCCGGCACGACACTCACTGGCACACCTCCGGCACGACACTCATGGGCGCACCTCCGGCACGACACTCATGGGCGCACCTCCGGCACGACACTCATGCCCTTTCTCCCCTCATGGCAGCAGCAGCTCTCGCGTCTGAATGGTCATGATCGCCTCGGCGCGGGCCGGGCCGACGCGGCGTTCCAGCGCATGCAGCCACGGCGCGACCGCAACCGCCGGCGGGTCGTGCTCCGCGTGGCCAAGGTCGCCGCCGAACGCCAGCAGCGACGCTGGGTAGGCATCGGCGAGGCCAAGGCACGAGTGCTCCGCGTCGTTCAGGATGTCGGGAAGGATGCCGAGCTCCAGGTACGCGTCCAGGCCGCGCAGCAATTCCGCGGCCTCGTCGTTCCAGCCGAGGAACGCCATCATCGGGTGGTTGACGAGCAGCCGCCGCACGCCGCGCCGCCGGGCCTCGGTGAACAGCGTCACGGTCTCGGCAGCCGACAGGTGCCCGCTGGCCAGCAGCAGATCGTGCCCGGCGACCACGTCGAGCACGTCCAGCCACTCCGGCCGCAGCAGCCCGCCGTCGATCACCTCGACCAGCCCGAGTTCGAACCCGCGGTGCACCGCGAGCTCCGGCGACGCCGCGCCCGCCTTGTGCGTCCGCGCCGACACCGTCGGCATCCACACCACCCGCCCGCCGAGCCGCGCGGCTACCTGCACCGCGTCCGGGTTCGCCCCGCCTACCGGGCTGTTCAGGACGACCCCCCCGAACGTGTCGCCGCCCGCCACCGCCGCGCGCTCGACGGTGCTGCCCTCGTGGGCCTTGAGCACCACGGTGGTGAAGCCGACCGCGCGTTCCGCCGCGACCGTGGTGGCGTCGTCGCCGTGCCGCGGCAGCAGGCTGGGTGACGCGTGCACGTGCAGATCGGCCATGCCGTGCGCCCAGTCGGGGGCTGGCGTCGCGTTAAGGCTGGTCATGAGAGCTCCACCCACTCGAGGACCGGCTGGTCGCCGAGCAGCCGGCGCTGCACCTTGCCGGCGGCCGCGTCCCGCGGCAGCGCGCCGACCCGGGCGACGGCCGCCGGCCGCATGAACGCGGGCAGGTCCGCGATCCGCGTGCGGAGCTGGTCGAGCGGCAGCGGGTCCCCGACCGCGTACAGCACGACCTCGTCATCGACCAGGGCGCCCTTGCGCTTCCACACCGCGTGGTCGGTCAGGCCGCCGACCGCGGCGAGGTGATCCTCCACGAACGGGATCGGCACGAACTCGCCCTTGACCCTGATCGACTCGGCCGCGCGCTCCAGGAACACCAGGTAGTCCCCTCCGTCGGCGCGGCCGAGGTCACCCGTGTCGAACCAGCCGTCGGCGTCACGCGCCGGGTCGAGCCCGGAGGCGGTGACGTAGCCGTCGAACAGTGCGGCGTGCTCGCGCTCACGCACGAAGATCACGCCGTCCTCGTTGACCCGCCATTCGATGTCTGCGCGGCCGCGCCCGCCGTGCCGGCTGGCGTCGGCCGGGATGTCGTCGGCTGCCGACCACCGGTTCAGGTGGGATATCCCGCCGGCCTCGGTGGAGCCGTAGCCGGAGACCGCGGCGGGGACGCCGAACCGGGCCAGGAACTCGGCGTCGGCGTAGAACATCGTGCGCACCCGGTGCCCGGCAGCGTCGTGCCCCGACGTCCCGCGCTTGAGGATCTGCACCGGCGGCGCGTGCAGGATCAGCACGGTGATCCGCTCCGAGGTCACGGCGGGCCAGAACCCGCTGGCCGAGAACTTCGCCACGGTGAGCGCGTCGGCACCGGTCAGCAGCGCGGTAATGATGCCGTAGCCCATCGGGTTGATGTGGAACAGCGGCAGCGGCGCGAGCACCCGGTCGCCGGGGCGCAGGTCCAGCGCACCAGCCATGGCGGCGGCGAGCCGGGCGAAGTAGTCGTGGGTCTGCGCGCAGAACTTGGGCAGGCCGGTGGTGCCCGAGGTGTGCATGTAGGACACCACGTCAAAGGCCCCGGCGCCGAGCCCGGGCAGGCCCTCCGGGTCGGCCCGCCCGGCCGCGCGGGCCAGCGCGATGTCATCGGGGTCCAGGACCAGGTGCGGCGCCAGCGGCGCGAGCATCCGACCGGTCAGCTCGGCCGGGTAGCTGGGGTTCACCAGCGCGACCGGGGTCCCAGCCAGCACGCAGGCCAGCCAGGTCAGCACGTAGTCGGTCGAGGTGGGCGCCACAAGCGCTACCCGCTGCCCGGGGCGGAGCCCGCCGCCGAGCAGCGCGCCGGCCCGCGCGGCGGCGAGCCCGACGGCGTCGGCGAGCTCCAGCTGGTCGTCGACCGTGCCGAGGCGCAGCCCGGGCCGGGCCTTCGCCTGCGCCGTGATCGCTTGCGCGAGGTTGGTCATGCCAGGCCCCCGTGGCCCGGGTCCTTCAGCACCGGCCCACCCCCACTCACGCCAGCCCCTCATGGCCGGGGTCCTTCAGCACCGGCCCACCCCACTCACGCCAGCCCCTCATGGCCTGGGTCCTTCAGCACGCGGCGGGCTATGTAGTTGCGCATGATCTCGGCGGAGCCGCCCGCCACCTTCAGCACCTTGATATCGCCGGAGATGTCGGTATACGGCTCGCCGAAGTAGAGCCCGTGCCCGCCGGTCAAGCTGTACGCAGTGTCGCTGGACCGCTCCGCCGCGGTGATCGCGAGGTGCTTGGCCGTCGTGGTGCGCAACGCGATGTCCTCGCCGCGTTCGTGTGCTACCGCGGCGTCGTCGCGGGCCAGGGCCGCCGCCTGCAGCGCGGTCCACGCGTCCGCGACCATCCACTGGATGCCCTGGAAGTCGGTGACCTTCCCGTCGCCGACCTGGCGCTGCGACGCGTAACGCAGCCCGAGCTCGAGCGAGCGCCGGCCGAGGCCGATCAGCTCCGACGCGTTGCCGAGGCGGCTGATGTTGAACGTGGACAGGAACGTCTGCAGCCCACCGCCGGGCGGCCCGAGCAGCGCCGCGTCGGGTACCCGCACCCGGTCGAAGTACACGTCGGCGGTGCGGATCAGCCGAAGGCCCACCGGGTCGGTCACCGCGGTCTCGATGCCGGGCAGGGTCATGTCGACCAGGAAGCTGGTCAGCCCTGCTTCCGCATTCGCATAGAAAAGTGTCACGTCGCAGTCGGCACCGAGGTTGACGTGCGTCTTCGCGCCGCTGAGCAGCCAGTCGCCGCCGTCCCTGATCGCGGTCGCCTCCATGCCCTTGAACGACGAGCCCGCGTTCACCTCGCTGATCGACTCGGAGAACACCGCCTCGCCGGTCGCGATGCCGCGCAGCCATCGGTCCTTCTGCTCGTCGGTGCCCCAGTCGAGGAGCCAGCGCTGCCCCTGCGCCGCGATCTGCCCGGACACCAGGCCGTGCCGGCCGACTTCCTCGCTGATCACGACGTACTCGGCGACCCCGCCGCCGAGGCCGCCGTAAGACGGTGGCACCAGCGGGCCGAGGTAGCCGAGCTTGCCGAGCTCTCGGTAGAGCTCGCGGGGAAAGCGCTTATGCCGGTTCGCGTCGTCGAGTTCCTCGCGGTGCCGCTCGCCGAAGCTGCTCAGCTCGGCCGCTGTCGCCTCGATCCACGCAGCACGCTTGGGATCGTTTCGCAGCGTCGGGTACATCGGTGCTCCTTCCGGTCAGAAGACCATCCCAACCCGGTCGCTCGCGGTCGCGGCGGTGAACCGCTCGAGCCGCAGGGCGCCGGTGTCGATGCTGGTGATGGCGCCGGTCGTGATCTGCTCGGCGACGAGCCGCCCGATCTCCGGTGCCTGCATCAGCCCGTGCCCGGAGAACCCGCAGGCGTCGATCCAGGTCGGTGCGCCCGGATGCGGGCCGAGGACGCCGTGCCGGTCCGGGGTGTTCTCGTAGGTTCCGGCCCAGCAGCCGGAGCGGTCAAGCGGCAGATCGGCCAGCCACGGGAACCGGGCGGACCCGATCGCGAGGGCCGACTCCATCCACGGCCAGTCGACGCTGAGGTCGTAGCCGTCCGGCTGGTCTGGCCGGGCGACGCCGAACAGTAGCCGCGAGCCCTCGCTGCGCACGTACATACCGGTGCCGAGGTCGATGGTCATTGGCACCGGGTCCGGCAGCGCGCCGGGAGCGGTGGCGTAGATGTTGCGCCGGGAGTGCACGACCGGGACGGCCAGCCCGGCCAGCATGGCCACCTCGCGTGCCCAGCCGCCCGCCGCGTTCACGAGGTGCTGCGCCTGCCGGACCGGCCCGTCGCCGGCCGTTACCTGCCAGCCGCCCCGCGCCGCGTCGGGATCAATCGCGTTGACCCGGCATCTGTACCTGACTTCGGCACCCGCCGCCCTGGCGAGCTCCAGGTAGGCGCGGGTCGCGAGGTGCGGGTCGACCACGCCGTCGGCCGGGCCCCAGGTCGCGCCAGCGATGCCGTCGGTGGCGAACGGGGTAACCCGCGCGGCCGCCGCGAGGTCGAGCACGTCGACCGGGACGCCGTGCGCGCGCTGCAGGTCGACCGCTTCCAGTTGCCCCTGCCACATCGCGCCGGGCACCAGCAGCAGGTAGCCGGTGGGCCGGTAGCCCACGTCGACGCCGTGGTCGTCGGGAAACGAGCGGTACGCGCGGATGCTGCGCCAGGACATCTCGATGTTCAGCGAGTCCGCCCACTGAGACCGGATCGACGCGAACGACCGGCCGGTGCTGCCCTCGGCCGGCCCGCCGAAGGCCTCGGCCACCAGGACCGAACAGCCCGCCCTGGCCAGGTGGTACGCGCAGCTCGCTCCGATCGCTCCGGCCCCGACGACGATCACGTCGAAGCTGCTGCTTGTGCTCATCGCGCTCCTCCGAGCACGACGTTAAGCGCGGGGTCCCGCCGAAGCTTCGGCCGCAGCGCGGAAGAACCCGCACCACTTTCCTACATTTGTCGAACCCAGCCGTCTCCAAGCCGCCACGGAGACCTCGCCGGCACTCCTGGCGACCCATCGATGTACCAGAAGGCCCGATAGAACGGGTCCGTTGGTTCATCCATAACTAAAGAGACCTCGGACGGCCGCGACTACAGGTGTACACGCGGCCACCGTTGCTCTAGTGGCTGATGGTGCGGGCGTCGGCTAGGGCGGGCGTCAGCTGGGGCGGGTGGCGGCTGGTGCGGGTGGCGGCCAGGGCGGGTGGCGGCTGGGGCGGGTGGCGGCTAGGGCGGGTGGCGGCTAGGGCGGGTGGCGGCTGGTGCGGGTGGCGGCGGGGGCGGGTGCGCAGCGGGTGCGCGGCGGGTGCGCGGCGGGCGGGCGGCGGGCGGGTGGGGGCGGGGGCCTGCTAGGGGGTGGCGGCGCGGCGGTAGGCGGCCAGGCGGAGAGCCATGTGCAGGGCGTCGCGCTGCGGGCTGGTCTTCAGGTTGACGCCGGTCAGGGCCTCGATGCGCTCCAGCCGGTAGTAGAGCGTGGTGCGGTGGATGTGCAGCTCGGCGGCTGCCCGGGCGATGTCGCCGCCCTGGTCGAGAACGGTTCGGGCGGTGATCTCCAGATCCGGCCGGGATCGCCGCGCCAGCATCTCGGCGCCCGGATGGACGTCGGCCACGGCCAGATCCGGCGGCGCGGCCGCGATCAGGTGCCACGAGCCCAGCGCATCCCAGGCCGGGCGGTCCAGCAGCGCCCCGGCGCGCAGCGCCTGCCGGGTCTGCTCCGCGCGCCTCACCGCGACGTGCAGCTGTGCCAGGGGCAGCGGAGGGCCGCTGGTCGCCACCTCACGCGGCGCCGGGTCGGGATACGCGGGATGCACGCTCATGTCCCCGCGCAGCGGCCAGCCGATGCTCGCCCGCGGGGCCATGACGGCCACGGTCACGGCCGGGTCGAGCTCCTCCAGCGCGATCAGCTCCCGCGCGGCGGCCGGGTCCGGGCCCGCCGCGAGCCGGGCTAGCAGCGCGGCCCGGCGGCGGCCGCGCCCGGCGCTGGTCATCGGAGACTGCGCCAGGTAGATCGCGGCGAGGTCGGCGCACGCCACAATCTGCGGCAGGTGCTCCTCGGTCACGGTCTCGTCGCCGTTCAGCACCCACAGGTAGCCGAGCAGTTCCCGGCCGGAACGCAACGGCACGCACCACCGTGGCAGCATGTCGGCCTCTGGCGCTGCCGGGGTGCGGACGGGCCCAGGCGCCCGGGCCAGGCCGAGGCGTGCCACGACGGCCCTGGCGGCCGGGTCGACCTCATGCTGCAGGATCGTGCGCATCCGGGTTCCATCGACCTGTCCCTGGGCGCTCCACCAGATCGGCCGGTGCCTGGCGTCCTCGACCAGCACCGGGTGGGCCAGCGAGGCGCCGAGCTCGTCGACGGCCGACTGCACGTCCCGCACGCCGTCACCGTCCTCTGGTGGTCTGGGGAGGGAGCCCTCTGCCGTTGGTCCGAGGAAGGAGCCCTGCCGTGGTCCACGGAGGGAGCCCCTGCCGTGGTCCGGGGAGGGAGCCCCTGCCGTGGTCCGGGGAGGGAACCCCTGCCGTTTCCGACAATCGTAGGAAACCTGTGCGGGAAGTTCCGCAGGGGAGCCGAAGCCCCGGCGGTGCGCGGCTGTCTACAGTGCGGGTGTCGGCCTGATCAGGCACGGCGCTCGACGTTCCGGGAGGTCGTCATGACCGCAACCGCAGGCCGGACCGCGCTCTTCCCGATCGGTCCCACCGCGCCGCTGACGTTCGCCGCGGGCTCGCCCGAGCGGGCCCGGGTCGCGGCCGCGCTGAAAGAGGCCCGCCAGGCCGATTACGACGTGCCGAACGTCATCGGCGGCGAGGAGGTGCGCACTGGACGGCGGGCGCCCATTGTCACCCCGCACAATCACTCCCGTGAGCTCGGGCACGTCCACTGGGCCGGGGAGGCCGAGACCAGCCGGGCGATCGAGGCGGCCCTCGCCGCGTCAAAGTGGTGGGGCAGGCTGCCGTGGGAGCAGCGCGCCGAGCCGTTCCTGCGCGCCGCGGACATGCTGGAGCATGGGCCGTGGCGGGACCGGCTGAACGCCGCCACCATGCTGGAGCTGTCGAAGACCACGTACCAGGCCGACATCGACGCCGCCTGCGAGACCGTGGACTTCCTGCGCGCGAACGTCAAGAACATGCTCGCCATGTACGAGGTCCAGCCGGGGTCGCAGCCCGGCGTGTGGAACCAGGCCGAGTACCGGCCGCTCGAGGGGTTCGTGTTCGCGGTTTCGCCGTTCAACTTCACCTGCATGAACAACCTGGCGTTCGGCCCGGCCGTGCTCGGCAACACCGTGGTCTGGAAGCCCGCCGAGAGCGCATCACTGGTCATGCACCTGTCGCTGCAGCTGCTGCGGGAAGCCGGGCTGCCCGATGGGGTGATCAACGTCGTCTACGGCGACGGCCCGGAGATCGGCTCGGTGGCGCTGGCGCACCGCGACCTGGCCGCGGTGCACTTCACCGGGTCGACCGCGACGTTCCAGCACATCTGGCAGACGGTCGGCGCGAACATCACCTCGTACAAGAACTACCCGCGGGTGGTCGGCGAGACCGGCGGCAAGGACTTCATCGTGGCCCACCCGACCGCCGACGTCGAGGCGCTCGCCGTCGCCTGCATCCGCGGCGCGTACGAGTACCAGGGCCAGAAGTGCTCCGCGGCCTCGCGCCTGTACGCACCGCGGAGCCTCTGGCCGGACCTCCGGGACCGGCTGGTGGCGCTCACCGAGTCGGTCGTGGTCGGCGATCCGACCGAGCCGCGGACCTACCTTGGCGCGGTGATCAACGCCAGGCAGTTCGCCAAGCACGCCGACGCGCTGGCCCGCGCCAGGAGCGAGGACCTGGTCGTGGTCGGCGGCACCACCGACGACTCCGTCGGCTGGTTCGTGGACCCGACCGTGCTCGAGGTCCCCGATCCCGCCTCGCCGTTCCTGACGCAGGAGCTGTTCGCGCCGGTGCTGACCGCGTACGTGTACGACGACAACGCGTGGGACGAGACGTTGCGGCTGGTCGACGAGTCCACCGCTTACGGGCTCACCGGCGCGATCTTCGCGGCCGACCCGGCCGTGATCGAGCAGGCCGACGACGCGCTCCGGTACACCGCGGGAAACCTGTACATCAACGACAAACCGACCGCGTCGGTCGTCGGGCAGCAGCCGTTCGGCGGCGCCAGGGCATCCGGCACCAACGACAAGGCCGGCACCGTCTGGAACGTCATCCGATTTGCCAGCCCGCGGTCGGTCAAGCGCAACCATCTGCTGGTGCGCGACTATCGCTACCCGCACCTCGAGCCCTGACATAGGCCGCCGCCGTCGGGGAAGGGTAACGGAGGCAATTGCCTATGGTGGGGGGGCCGATGGTGAGCCTGGCGGAGTCGGTAGAGGTGGAACGTCGCTGCGTTGCCCAGCTGCAGCCGATCATCGGCGCGGAGCGGCAGGAGCGGCTGTACCAGGCCGCCGATCAGTTCCGGCAGCACCTGGGCGGTCGCACGATATGGAATATCAGTTCGACCGCGACCGGGGGCGGGGTCGCCGAGATGCTGCACGTGCTGATCGGCTACGCCAAGGACCTGGGCATCCCGGTCCAGTGGAAGGTGATCACCGGCGACGCCGAGTTCTTCGTGATCACCAAGCGCATCCACAACCAGATCCATGGCGAGACCGCCGGAGGCCCGCTCACCCAAGCCGATGCCGACCACTACGAGCGGATGCTCGCCGCGAACGCGACCGAACTGCTCGATGAGATCAGGCCCGGGGACCTGGTGCTGCTGCACGACCCCCAGACCGCGGGGCTGACCAGGGCGCTCGCGGACGCGGGCGCCCGGGTCGCGTGGCGCTGCCACATCGGCGTGGACTGGGAGAACGACGCGACGCGAGGGGCGTGGGCGTTCCTGCGGCCGCACCTGGAGGCCGCGGACGGGTTCGTGTTCACCCGCCGCGACTACGTGCCGGACTGGATTCCGGACGGCAAGGTGGCGATCATCCCGCCCTCGATCGACCCGCTCTCGCCAAAGAACGAGCCGCTCGACGCGGACACGGTCCGCGGGATCCTGGGCCGGATCGGGGTGCTGGACGGCGCCACGCCCGACGACCGGACCTCGTTCGAGCGCAGCGACGGCAGCGTCGGCTTCGTGACCCGGTACGCGGAGGTCACCGGGGAGGGCCGGCCCGGCCCATCCGACAAGCTGGTCGTGCAGGTGTCCCGTTGGGACCAGCTCAAGGACATGCCGGGCGTCATGCACGGGTTCGCCGAGTATGTCGTGCCCGGCGGCGACGGCTACCTGCTGCTGATCGGCCCGGCCGTCGCCGGCGTCACCGACGACCCGGAGGGCGCGGCGGTGTTCGGCGAGTGCCTGCTGCAGTGGCGCGAGCTGCCGGCCGAGGCCAGGGCGCGGATCCTGCTGGTCACGCTGCCGCTGGACGACGCCGACGAGAACGCCGCCATGGTCAACGCGCTGCAGCGGCACGCCACGGTGATCGTGCAGAAAAGCCTCGCGGAGGGGTTCGGGCTGACCGTGGCCGAGGGCATGTGGAAGGGGCGGCCCGTCGTGGGCACCGCGGTCGGCGGGATCATAGACCAGATCGCCGACGGCACGGGCGTCCTGCTGCCCGATCCGCGTGACCTGAAGGCATTCGGCGTGGCCGTGCGCGAACTGCTCGACGACCCGGCGTGGGCCGAACGGATGGGGCGCGCGGCTCAGGCCTACATCCGCCAGCACTACGTGGGTGACGTGCATCTGCTCCGCTACGCGGACCTGTTCGGCTCGATGCTCGCGGCAGGCTAGGCGCCAGGGGCGCGTTAGGGCCGGCGGCGTCCGGGTAGGGCCAGCCTTTCTAGAGGAGGGATGGCAATGACCGATACTCAGCCGCGCCCCACCACCAACGACGCAGGCATCCCGGTCGAGAGCGACGAGTTCTCGCTGACCGTCGGGCCGGAAGGCCCGGTCCTGCTCCAGGATCACTACCTGATCGAGCAGATGGCGAACTTCAACCGGGAGCGCATCCCCGAGCGCCAGCCGCACGCCAAGGGCGGCGGCGCGTTCGGCCACTTCGAGGTCACGAGCGACGTCTCCGCGTACACCAAAGCCGCGGTGTTCCAGCCCGGCACGCGCACCGACACTCTCATCCGGTTCTCCACCGTGGCCGGAGAGCGGGGCAGCCCGGACACCTGGCGTGACCCGCGCGGGTTCGCGCTGAAGTTCTACACGTCCGAGGGCAACTACGACATGGTCGGGAACAACACCCCGGTCTTCTTCGTCCGGGACCCGATGAAGTTCCAGCACTTCATCCGGTCGCAGAAGCGCCGCGCGGACAACAACCTGCGCGACCACGACATGCAGTGGGACTTCTGGACGCTGTCCCCGGAGTCGGCGCACCAGGTGACCTGGCTGATGGGCGACCGCGGGATCCCGCGGTCCTGGCGGCACATGAACGGCTACAGCTCGCACACGTACATGTGGATCAACGCCGCGGGCGAGCGGTTCTGGGTGAAATACCACTTCAAGACCGACCAGGGCGTCGAGTTCTTCACCCAGGACGAGGGCGACCAGATGGCCGCGGTGGACACCGACTATCACCAGCGCGACCTGTACGAGCACATCGACGCCGGTCAGTTCCCGAGCTGGACGCTCAGGATGCAGATCATGCCGTTCGAGGACGCCAAGACCTACCGGTTCAACCCGTTCGACCTGACCAAGGTGTGGCCGCACGCCGACTACCCGCTGATCGAGGTCGGCCGGCTGACCCTGGACCGCAACCTGACCGACTACCACACCGAGATGGAGCAGGCCGCGTTCGAGCCGAACAACCTCGTGCCCGGGATCGCGCTGAGCCCGGACAAGATGCTGCTGGCCCGGGGGTTCTCCTACGCCGACGCGCACCGCGCCCGGCTCGGCGTGAACTACAAGCAGATCCCGGTCAACTCGCCACACGCGCCCACCCGCAGCTACTCCAAGGACGGCGCGATGCGGATCGTGAACGCCCACGACCCGGTGTACGCGCCGAACTCAAAGGGCGGGCCGAAGGCCGACAGCGAGCTCTACAAGCCGGCCACCTGGTACGCGGACGGGGACATCATGCGCTCCGCCTACATCCCGCGCCGCGACGACGACGACTTCGTCCAGCCCGGCACCATGGTCCGCGAGGTACTCGACGACGCGGCCCGGGAACGACTGGCCAGCAACGTCACAGGTCACCTGCTCAACGGGGTCACCGAGCCGGTCCTGGCCCGCGCGTTCGAGTACTGGCGCAACGTGGACAAGGACCTCGGCGACAAGATCGAGTCGGGCGTCCGCGCCAAGCAGGGCGCCAAGGACCCCAAGGTCCCCGCGCAGGCCAGCCGCGCGCGCAGCAGCATGCAGTCCAAGGCCTGACCGCCCGCCCGGCCCGCAGGGCCCGGTACTCCCGCAAACCCGGGGTACCGGGCCCTGCCCGTTCCCGGTAGCGTGCGGCCGGTGAAGCGAAGCACCGACCGCATCCTCACCACTCACGTCGGCAGCCTCCCCCGGCCGAAACCACTGCTCGACAACATGCGCGACGGCGCAAGCGGGCCGGAGATGGACGGCGCTGTCGCCCAGGCCGTCGGCGCGGCCGTGGAGCGGCAGGCGGCGCACGGCGTCGACGTGGTCACCGACGGGGAGCAGGGCAAGACCGGGTTCTTCGCGTACATCGGCGAGCGGCTGACCGGGTTCGAGCCCCGGCCGGGACTCAAGGCCCACCAGTGGACGGCGGAGGTCAGCTCGTTTCCTGAGTACTACGCGGCCTACTTCGAGCGGGCCATGACCGGCGGTTCCGTCGTCACTCCGGAGCCGCTGGTCTGCGTCGGCCCGGTCACCTACCGGGGCCAGGCGGCGATCGCGCGGCAGGTCGCGGACCTGCGGGCGGCGCTGACCGGCCAGCCGTACGCCGAGGCGTTCATCCCGGCAACGGCGCCGAGCGGGCTCGGCATCATGACCGGCGGCGCGGACGCCGCCAACGAGTACTACCCGTCGTACGCGGACTACCTGTTCGCGGTCGCCGACGCCCTCGCCGAGGAGTACCAGGCGATCGTGGACGCGGGATTCCTGCTCCAGGTTGACGACCCGGCCCTCACCGACACCCTCAGCGACTCGGCCCTCGACCAGCGGACGGCCGGCGAGCGGGTGGAGCTCTTCGTGGAGGCGACCAACCGCGCGCTGCGCGGCATCCCCTCGGACCGGGTCAGGTACCACACCTGCTACGGCATCAACGAGGGGCCGCGCGTCCACGACGTGCCCCTCGCCGAGGTGATCCCGTGGATGCTCAAGGTCAACGCGGCCGGCCTGTCGTTCGAGGCGGCCAACGCCCGCCACGAGCACGAGTACCACGCCTGGGAGGCCGTGGCGCTCCCGGATGACCGGCTGCTGCTGCCGGGCGTGATCACGCACGCGAGCAACATCGTCGAGCACCCGGAGCTGATCGCCGAGCGCCTCACCCGCTACGCCAAGATCGTCGGCCGGGAGAACGTGATCGCGAGCACGGATTGCGGCTTCTCGTCCCAGGCCACGTACCGGCCCGAGGTCGACCCGAAGGTGATGTGGGCGAAGTTCGACGCGATGCGCGAGGGCGCGGCGCTGGCGTCCGGGCAGCTGTGGGGCGCCCGATGAGCGCCGGAAGCGAAGACCGTCAGGCCATCCGCGACCTCGTCGAGAACTGGGCGGTCTGGCGCGACGCCGGCGACTGGGAGCGCTTCCGCACGCTCTGGCACCCCGGCGGCCGGATGATGGCGACCTGGTTCCAGGGCACGGCCGACGAGTTCATCAGGGTCAGCCAGGAGGGCTTCGCGCGGGGCGTGCGCATCCTGCACTTCCTGGGCGGCACGTCGATCGATCTGGCCGGCGACCGGGCCATCGCCCAGACGAAGATGACGATCTCCCAGCGCGCGCTCGTGCACGACGTGGCGTGCGATGTGGTCTGCACCGGCCGCTTCTATGACTTCCTTGAACGGGACGCCAGCCGCTGGGTCCTCGTGCTGCGCCAGCCGATCTACGAGAAGGACCGCCTGGACCCGGTCGACCCGGCCAGCCGGCTCGAGCTCGACCGGGCGCTGCTGGAGCGCTTTCCCGAGGGGTACCGGCACCTGGCCTACCTGCAGACGAACATCGGCTACCGGGTCAAGCCGGACATGCCGGGCCTGACCGGCCCCGAGGTCGAGGCCCTGTACCGCCGCGGCGCCACCTGGCTAACCGGCGGCCCCTGCGACTAGAGGTCTCAGTGCTCGGCGGCGTCGAGAAGACCGAGGTAGCGCTCTAGTGCGCGGCTGGTGCGTGCGGTATCGCCAGTGTTGAGCTGATCGAGAAGCAGGCCGCGCAGCACGGCGATCAGAAGCGTCCCATTGGCTGCATCAGTCCGAGCGGCATCGGGAGAGAGCAGTCCGGTCAGCTGACCAAGCCAGTCCGTGACCATGGCCTGGGCCCGATCTGTGTATTCCGCTGGGCCAAACAGAGCCTGCACGTACACCTCGAAGAACAGCCGCATGAATTTCGACTGCTCGGGAGCGCTGGCCCATCGCCAGATAGCCCGGAGGAGGTCAGCGCGCGAAAAGCCGCCGACTGCGGCGTAACCGGCCAGCAGAGCGGACTCCCGGCGGCGAGCCTCCGCCAGGACAGCCATGATCAGCTCTTCTTTGCTGTTGAAGTCGTACAGAAGCATCCGGGTGCTGATCCCGAGGGCGGAGGCCATGGGGCGCAGGCTGAGTCCGGCCAGGCCATGGTCCAGGACGTAGTCGGTGGCCGCGGCAAGGGTTCTCGCGCGGCGAGCCGGGTCGGGCGGACGTGCCATGCACCCGTCCTCTCTTGACTCACCGCGCCGGCGCTGGCAGTTTATGAAACGAACGTGTCAATAATAGCGCCCGGGAGACAGGATGGCCTCCGTGCCTGATGCAATCGCGGTGGTGACCGGTGCCGGCAGCGGCATCGGCAGGGCCACCGCGATCGCCCTCGCCGAACGCGGCCTGCGCCTGTGCTGCGTCGGCCGACGCGCTGAGGCGCTGGATGACACCCTGCGCCTCATCGCCGGCCGTGGCTATGCGGTGGCTGCCGACGTGAGTACCGAGGAGGGAGTCAGCGACATCGCCGCAGCGCTCTGCGACATGCCCGTTAAAGCCCTGGTACATGCGGCAGCGGTCGAAGGCGTGGCGAGCCTGGAGGAGACCGACAGGACGACCTTCGACCGGCTCATCGGCACAAACACCGCCGGCCCGTTCTTCCTGACGCGCGCGCTGCTGCCGTCCCTGGCTGACGGCGCGGGGATCGTGTTCGTCGGCAGCGTCTCCGCGCTGCGCGGTCGTTCCCGCCATGCCGCCTACGCTGCCAGCAAGGCCGCCCTGCTTGGGCTGACCACCAGCCTGGCGGCCGAGCTGGCTCCGCGGGTCCGGGTGAACTGCGTAGCCCCCGGCGCAACGGACACGCCCATGATGGCCGAAGCGCTTTCGGCCTACTTCGGGCCGATGGACCCGGCCCAAGCGCAGAAGTACGGCGAGGCGGAGATGAGCAGAGTGCTGCTGGGCCGGATAGGCACACCCGCGGAACTCGCGGCCGCGATCGTGCACCTGGCCCTGGACGCGACCTACAGCACAGGCAGCGTCGTCACCGTCGATGGCGGCTACAGCGCCCGCTAACAGCACAGAACTCATAATCGGGAGGAAGAGGCATGCAGCGGGCACCCTCACGACCACAAGAT
>Ga0335073_10004535_pt1 | contig 19407 bp, 19 predicted proteins | sample Lox_Sample_22_FD_207093 | JGI IMG/M metagenome (GOLD analysis project Ga0335073, IMG submission 207093) | Soil microbial communities from Loxahatchee National Wildlife Refuge, Florida, United States - Lox_Sample_2.2 | ecosystem: Environmental > Terrestrial > Soil > Wetlands | place: USA...
TCTTAAAGGTCGTGCGATTGCTTTGAATGCAGGTGGTCGCACCGATTCAGCAAGTTCCTTTTTCCTTCCTCTTGAACCAGTTGTTCGTGCTTTAAAGTGTATTCAAGAAGGCTGTAAAGTTCCCCGCGGAACTTTACAAACTGAATTCACTCTTTCGTCGTACGATGAATTGCGACGGCTGGGATTACCCGAGGAAATCGAAAATCAATTCCGGAAACGCAATCCCACTGGGACTGGATTGTTGTCCATTTCAAGAGTTCTTCCGGAAGGACCGGGATATGAAGCGGATATGGCTGGAGGGGATGTTTTAGTGGAATGTTTTGCAGAAGATTTTGGTCATCGATTTATTGACGATTTCCATTCTTTATCGGAAATTATTGACGAGAGTGTTGGGAAACAAGTCACCTTCTCCATGTATCGGGCAGAACAAAGAAAAGATATTACTGTCACTATCCAGGATCTTTATTCGATTACACCTAATACTTTCGTTGAAGTGGGTGGTGCTGTCCTTCATCCCCTTTCCTATCAACTTGCACGACTCTCCTTCATTCCTTGTAAGGGATTATATGCTGCATCAGCCGGCATCTTCACTGATACTGGTTCCGCAGGCGGTTTTCTCATTACGCAACTTGAAGGAAAACCTGTTGATTCGATTGAAAGTTTCCTCAAAATCTATTTGTCCATCGAGGATGGCAAGAAAGTCGAGTTCAAGTTCCGGGTGCTTCGTGGATGCGACGTCCTATCTGGCATTGTTGAAATCAATCATCATTTCTATTCTTGTGCTCAATATGTTCTCAATTCATCCTGGAAACGCACTATTCTTACTCCTGATCCAAGTTTCACTAGACCTACTTTGCAACGAGCACCGACTTTGTTACTTGGTGGAACACGAGTGGAAAATTTGAAGCAGATTCTCGTTATGATTCAATGTCGAGTGCCTTATCGAGTTGACGTATATCCGAATCTAGTGTTAGTTGACATCTAGGGACTTGGGGCTACAGGAACCCATGTTGGAGTTGGAGTCCTTGTTGCTACACATCCAACTCCAATGATTGTCACTTCTCGCGCTTCAGTTCCTTCCTCGATCTCCGATGTATCTATCATCATCGGAAAACGCAGTTTGACAGCTCGCATCTTGTATTACGGTCTCGTTGCCGTTCTTACAGTTGATCCAAATCGTATTCCTCCACTCCTGCAAATCCCCGATATCTCGGATACAGAATACAAAGTAGGCGATTCCATCGAAGTATTCGGTCTCAATTACGAACACCAACTTGTCCAACGAAAAACAGAAATCAGCGCAATCTCAGCAATCGTTTGCGAACGAAGTTATACGTTCTGGCGAATTAGTAATGCAGAAGGATATTCCTTGTTAGATAGTCCGAAAACTTACGGAGGAGTCCTTCTTGATCCTACAAACGATTCGCTTTTCGCTTTATGGATTGAGGTGGGCGATAATTGTTATTGGGGATTGGATTATAGGTATTATGTATTACCTATTATTGAAGCTTTACGTGCAAAGGAAGAGGTTAGGATGTGGTCTTCTGGATGGGAGTTTGAGTATATTCATCTTGCGAGGACAATGGATTTAGGAATGCCTGAACATCATGCAACACGAATCGATACTATTGCAAAGGAAGCTGGAACTGGTGCACAGGTAGTAAGAGCTGCCTATAATTTACGCCATTCAAGTGCTGGGTTTAATGTTGGAGATTTCATTCTCGAAGTCAATGAAGACGCTGTGGGACGAATGGCTGATATTCGTCATATCTTCTACGCTGAGACGGCAAGTGTCCTTGTTTTGCGAAATGGTGAGGAAAAGGAACTCAGTATTCAGGGAAAACAGGTCCCTTCGAAAGGCACTTCTAAAATCATTTGTTGGGCTGGCGCTCTCCTACAACAAAGTCCTACTTTGGCACTTGATCAGACGACACTTGAGTTCACGCGTGCGCTCGAGAAAGAAGGAATTGAAAACCCTGACGAGTTGGTGTATATCAGTAGTCTCTTCGAAGGAAGTCCTAGCGATCGTGTTCTCTATGCTGCTTCATGGCTCTTGGAAATTGCGGAACATAAAGTCAGAAAGTTGGATGATGTTGTGGATATTATCAAATCTCTGAAGGGAAGAGGGGAGGAAAGTGAGGAGTACATTCGAGTCAAGTTGGTTTTAGGGATGGGATATATTCAGATTGTGGGGTTAAAGTTGAACCCTCAATTTTGGCCTGCGTGGACGTTAGAGAGGAAAGAGAATAAATGGATTCGCACGGAATTGGAATAACAATGTTTAACGAACTTGGATTTGGTCATGTACTGTGGGATTTAAACGATTTGGAAAGTATAAATAAGGAAACAGGGCATCTCATCGAAATAAAGAATGAATCCACTCATTGCGCTATTAATCTTTGTGTCCTCCAAGTCATTTTTCGGTTACTTGATAGAAGATATAGTTTTCGCTCGAGTCCGACTGAGCTAACTCTCCGTTGATCAGTAGATAAATACACTGCCTTTTCGGCCTTCGGATCTGTGCATTTAACCGGTGGACTCACCCACATCATCTGGCCTCGGGAGAGATGATATAACCTTTGGACCATCTTTTTCCTTGTCGGCCACTGTTGGCATTAGCCACGAAATTAACAAGCCTTACTCTCTCTTTGGCGTTGATACACTGAGTCAAGCGCGGCTGCTGTTTGTTTCGACTCTGGATGATTTTCGCCCATAATTCGCTTTTGGCTTTCTAGCGTGCTTTCAAGCAGTGTGATTGCGTCGTCTAGTCTTCCATCTTGGGCGTACGAGATCGCAAGTTGAGAGTATGTAAACAAAGTTGTCGTGTAGTTTGGGCCCAGTATGCCAGTTTGTTTGTCTGCGGCGTCTTCAAGTAACTCAAGCGACCGTGGGAGCATTCCACGGTCCCGATATGTAATGGCCAGGTCGGTCATGGCCATAGATGTTTCTGGATGGCTCTGGCCCAATAGCTTCTGCCTGAGCCCGAACACTGTCTCCTGCAACCGCTGTGCATCCTCCAATTTCCCTTGAAGGTAATATGTGAGAGCCAGGTTTCCCATCGCCCGCAATATGGCTGGATCCTCTTTTCCTAACTCATTTTCCATCCGCTCGAACACTGTCTCCTGCAGCCGCTGTGCATCCTCCAATTTCCCTTGATGGTAATATGTGAGAGCTAGGTTTCCCATCGCCCGTAATGTGGCTGGATCTTCTTTTCCTAACTCATTTTCCATCACCTCGAACACTGTCTCCTGCAGCCGCTGTGCATCCTCCAATTTCCCTTGATAGCGATATGTGAGAGCCAGGTTTCCCATCGCCCGCAATGTGCGTGTATCCTCTTTTCCGAGTAGAATTTCCAACCCCTCCACCCCCCTCACCTGCAGCCGCTGTGCGTCGTCCAATTTCCGTTGATACCAGTGGGCAAGACCCAATTGGTTAACTAAAAGAAGTGTATCAAGGTCTTCGACTCCGTTTAGACTTGTTGCAATCTCAAGCGCTTTCGTCAAAACTTCCTCAGCCAACGAGTAATTTCCATCGTCCAGCAGAAAGATGCCGACATACCATAAGAGCGTCCCGGCACGAGCAGACGAGCTCCGTCTGACGACTCTAAAGGCAACAATCACCTGTTCGAGGTAGGCGCGACCGAGCTGACGCAATTCGACAGTATACCGTCCGTTGGATTCCGAACGCGGGAAGGCAGATTCACATAATCCGATCACTGTTTCTACTATCGAATTGAATTCTGAGGACGGCAGATCATTTTGGATTATTGATTGTACCAGTCGATGCATCGTGATACGTGGCGCGACTTCGTCATGGCGTCCGACAAGAGAAAATCGTGTCAATTCAGCGAGAGCATTGTAAAGTCTTGTTCTATCGGCAACGATTTCGTGGAGTTGTCCTGTCAACCCCTCCTTTCCGGCTTCAAGGAATTCGATCAACACTCCATCTGGGTTCAGAAAAGCCAGTAACTTCAGCAAGTGTGCCGCTCCCTCATTGTTCTCTTGTACTTTCTGGAAGGACAAACTCCAAGTTGTGGCAAGGGACTTGGAGTACATTCGGTTCCGTTTTGATGTTCTGTTGTGGTGGAACTTTCGATTCTGGCGGTAGCTTGGAAGGAATTGGAATATATCGTGTGATGCTTCCCGGATGTAAGCCGCTGCTTGGTCAATACCAAGTGGGAGACATCCCAACTCCATAACAATTTCTTGAGCCGCTTCTATCTCTGCCTCTGTCTTTTCACCAACTGCACCCACCTTGCAACGCCTGAGTAATAATTCGACCGCTTCAGAGGTATCAAGGACCGGAACTTGTAGTCCTTCTGCCGGTATATCGTCGCAATGTTCGTTTCGCGTCGTAATAAGCATATGTCGACAAGGAGCCATTTCCAAAAGATATTCCTCTGCCACAGAGATATCATCCAAATTGTCCAGTACGAATAGCAAGTTCTCTTGTTTGTTCAACCAACGTATTACTCTGGCAGCAATCTCAGGCGGTTTGAGATCCTTGTTTTCTAGAAGACAGTGTGTACGAACGCCAATCTCTTGTAACGCTGTGAAGAACGAAGCTTGACTGTCTGCACTGACCCAATATACTCGATCATACGTTTGGCTATCTCGATAATGCTGGTAGACGTATTCAAGGGCAAGTTGTGTTTTGCCAACTCCGCCAAGTCCGTACAGGGCAACTCGATGATTATATTGATCGGGAAGGCTCTGGCAAAGCTTGTCGTAAAGTGCCTTTAACAATTCTGCTCTCCCCTTGAAGTGGGGATTTCGTTCGTACGGGACGATGAATTTCTCTTCGGCTTCAAGAGCAAGGGCTGCATTTGTCGTGTTAGTTTGTTCTGGCTGAAACAAAGAGAGATCCTGACGAACGCCTAGCAAATCAGATCGAACTCACGAAACAAGGTCTACCGTCAAGCATTACAACAACCTCATCCACACGTTCCAGAGTCTGAATTCCCACTTCATAAGTCCGGAACCCGACCTGATGCGCAAAAGTGGCAAGCTCGAAATTGAACTCGGTGACCGCATTTCGTAATTCACGGTCGACATCTTCGCACTCCTGAGCCCCCGTTGCGATGGTTTTGACGATGTTTCCTAGAAGTTAGCGAAATCATGGAGTTTGGTCAGTCTACCCAGGACTCCAAATACACCAGGCTCACGGCTGATGTAGACGGCAAGATATGTTAAAGCTCCCGAAAGGACGTCGGTTGCTCTGTTGATGAGAGTTTCGGATTCGATTTTTGCGTCAGGAAGACCTTCGATGACTTTGAGACGACTGAGCTGTCGACAGATATAATCCACGGTCTTTTCAACCATTTCTCGTCGACCAATTTCACGATCTGCCACCTAATTTGTCAGTGTCATCATACTGTTGGGCGGACAGTCACGAAAAGCATTAAACCGCCAGCAATTAACCCGTAGGGATTCAGAACCGTTATCTGTGGTCATATCAGCAATCGCTAAAGACACCGGGACATACAGAGTCCGCACTTTTGGCGACTGTAAGGAAATTCTTGAGAAAGGGACTAGTAGCCGTAAACACCTGTGCCGTGGTAGGTTTGGCTTTTGACCATAGACCGCGGTTCTCTGCGGAGACCTTCCACGAGTTCATCGCAATCTCTAACTCTTCGCGCATTTGAGAGATAGTTTGAGAAACATCATGATTATCAACGAATGTGAATCCTTCCCAATTACCACGGCCGAGTTCGAGCGATTTCTGAAGCTTCTTGGCAGCTTTCTCATAGCGTGCTTTTGTTCTTTCCGCGTCATTCAAGGAGGAATGGCTTTTGTCAACGGACGGTTGCGCTGTGCCATGGTTCTCAGAGTTGGTGTCAGTCGTATCAGTTTGCGCCTCCGAAATCACTTCGCGCTGCTGCGTAGAGTTGTCAACTGCGGGTTCAGATGGAAGGGGGATGTTGTCTGGACTTTGTCGCTCTGCGGTGGAAGTGTCTGCTGCTGCCAATGATAGACTTGTTCGCTTTTCTGCGCTATTCCGTTGCTTCGATTTAAAGCGTCGGAGGAAGTTCGGGGACAGTCTCTTGGAAGTGCCTTCCTGTTTCTTGTCGATTTGATCCATTGCCGCTGCTTCAAGGGGAAGAGTTCTTCTTTTGTTCTTTGCCGTTGGACTGAGTTTGAGGCGGAGCCAGTGGTCGTGTGGCAGTGAAAAAATAAGGTTCATACAGTAGATCACGAGCCGGAATATCAACAGAATTCTTTTGTGCAGAGAGGAGGCACTGCACTGATAATAATTTGATTGTGCTGTTTATTTCCAACGAAAGTTAGAACCGCTTTAAAACAGACTTTTCTGCATACAAGTTAACTTCCCGCAGAACCTAAATCGCAAAACCTCCAGATGCAATGTATTCTCTTGGTGGAAAATCATCACAAATTGTCCCGAATTTCTGGAGCAGGAACCTAAACCTGAGTTCCAAAGAACATATTTCAAACTTTTCTCACCCATTCTTCTTCCGAGACAATGAACAACATGAAGAGTACGCCAACAACGAGCGAATTCCCTATTCACCACGACGGTCTACTCAAGTAGGAGGACAAAGTGTATGTCGCAAGTCAACTGAATGCCACCTAAAATTACCTCCAATGCTTCATCTGACGAAATTTTTCCAACCGATCCCATCTGGAACTTCTGGATAACAGAGAACGTCTTCTTCTTTGTTAAAGAGTGGCAATCATGCATGCTCACCTATCTACAAACAATTCATCGCTCCACCGATAACCTCGAGAAGGGAGACCTCGCTCGAGGACAACATCAATTCAAGAATCGTTACCATCTCTCGTCTACGGTCTATCTCTACGCTCCGCAAGCCTTAGTTTTCATTCTGTTCCAACCTTTCCAGAACGAGGCGCTACTTAAACTATGGAGTCATACCATCGAATGTTTTGTTCAGATGGACTGTCAACTTATTCTCGTCTCTCCCGTACCTCCATGAGCACAACATCGTCACCGTCTGTGAGATTAAGCCGGAAAAAATTCTCGTTGATGAGACAAGGCTGTACATCCGAGTCACCAACTTTGGTCTATCGAAAATCCCAGACACACCATTCAGCACATCAAAGGCGGATACTCTTCATCAGAGTTCATCCAGACCAACGTTGTAGCGGACCATGTCAGAGCCGCCCCGTTGTCCGAGAGATATCAGACACGGGCTCGTTCCTTCAGCGAAGCATCGGACTTCGAAAAGCCTTCAAGAAGCTCCCATGTTGCCATCTCGATGGTGTAAGCAAATACGAGGATGCATCGATCAAGAGCTTGACAAGGAAACTAGATGCCTTGAGCATCAGGGGGCCAGTGGCGGAGGGCAGAACAGAATCGATCGAGGAAGGCTTTCGAAAGCTGTTGGGAACAGGGGCGAAAGGGGCATTAGCGACATAGTTTTTTCTGCATAGGGATACCATTTTATATAATCATTATAAATATGTTGTCGTAAGTTAGATTGCCCAGCCGTGAACTGACTTTCACATGCATGCGATGCGTGTTACGAGCTCAATTTACAGACGAGAAAAGAGTGCGCACACGTCTATTCTAGCGATTACTTGTTTCCTTGATGTGATTTAATCTCATCGATAGGGGCTCGAAGAGAAATTTGCACTTCACGACATGCCGCTTCGTATCTGCAACGGCCCAATTAGTCAACGTCATTTTTTCAAACAACGCATACTCTAGTCTTGCGTCGCTCGGCCCCAATTCAGATGTGCGCAGTCTCAGTTTCAACAATTTACCAAGAGTGAACGTTCAGGAAGGGAGAAGATGGGAAAATATAAGAAACTTTGCAGAAAGAGATACATTCCCAGCACTACCTCCAGTTGCCTCGCGACTACGACAATGCTAGCTTTGCTTCTTCCCACGAAGCTCATCGACAATGTCGAAGAGACCGGGACCGATATGGTGCAAGTCATAGACAACACCTCGCGTGACCTTAATTTTCCTGCTTCTCAACAGCTTTGCCCCATCCATCAATTGATCGTAAAGACCATGGAAAAACTTTGAATGGTAACCTTTATTTTCGGGGTCACCTTGGATATTCTCGACAAACCTATCGATCTTATCGGCGATTTGGAATGCAAAATCAACGAGCATGGTGTAAGACGCGAGTAATTCGGAATCGGATGTTTGAGGATTGAGATTGGAAACGAGTTGATCGATGCATTCCTGAATTGGGGAGTTTGCAATTTCTTCGCAATCGTGGATTTCGTCAAATTCGTCTGCGGATTCGGGTTCGTCGGTGAACATGCTGCGGAGAGGGTCGCCGAGGTAGCGGTACCGAAATTCGCGCCATGCAAAGTGGAATTTGGTCTTGATTGCAGAGTAATCGAGGCCAGTGGTGTTGGGTTGCGTGGTGGGTTTCTCGGCATTGACGCGTCGCATCTCTGCTTGCAATTTCTGATCCTCTCGCACGTCGTGTTTGGTGACATACATACCTTCTCCAGACGATACAAAGAACATTTGGCGATAGAACTTGATTATGGGTGAGGGGATGAGGGAATGATTCGATGAGTAGAGTCTGCAGAGTGCAAGTGAAAGGTGGAGCGGCGCGTCTTCCCTCGGGGCCCCACTTCAATTAATGAGACTCAATAAAGTTTAAACCTAACCCGCGAAGTCTCTCCACTGATCCCCAGACATGGAATCTTCGAACCTAGACAACGGCGCGCCGAACAATTCGTGAACCTTCCGCTTCAAGTTGTTCAAGACTTCAGAAAAGAACCCAGAACTCTGCAACAATGTACAGTAGTAACCCGTTTGAAGCCAGGACTCGGAATCCCGGGATTCAATTGTTCTTGTCTACGGAGTTGAGCCAGCTGCACCCCCACAGTCCCACCCGAAACTCTAATGTCCCGGGTAGAATTTGAGTTTGGTTTGGTCATTCGCCAACCTCTGGAAATAGAATTTTGTGGAGTTAATTGTCGTGCAATGGTAGTGAAAAGTTTAATAGCTACTAATTAACTAGTTTGGCTCACTCAGCCTCACCTGAACGGCAGTGAACGGCATTTCGACTCGATGAAATTCGAATATTCGAATATTCGATGTCGAGTCATAGCTCTCCATAGACTCGTCGAGTCGAATCGGTGATTCAAGCTCAAATATTCGAATATTTGCACCACTCGTCAAACCCGAGTCAGGATCTCTGGAAACTCGTCGAGTCGAATCCAGGTTTTGGGACTCGAATATTTGATTTGCCGTTCACTGCTGAACGGTCTTTAGCGGTCTTTGGCGAATCTCGCATCGTAGGCCAGACGAGGCACTCTCCTCTCCCGCTGATGCAGTTGTCTTCAAGTACGCTCGCTACACCTCCGATCTCTAAAATCGATCCCATCTTTTTTTGTACCAGCGTTGCACCAGGAGCCAAGGTGACTCCGCTATCGCCGCAATAATGGCGAATGCACTACAACCCAACACAAAGTCCATCCGGAGAAAACCAATCCCGACCTCCGCAGACCGGCAGGCAGTCATTGGCGGTGATGCAGCCAACGACAACTTCGCAACAGCGCCAACGCTATCACTCAACAGGGACAATGCCATCGAATTCCTCATGACAATCAAATCTCTGACGCGCCAAATGGATGCCAGCGGCGCAAGCTCACGCATCAAGAATGAAGTGATTGAACAACTGAACCGCTTCATCTCCTTTGCGAAAACGGAACTCAGCCCGACTACTTCGCAAGAGACACCTTCAACGTCACAGAGTGTCGGCCTTGACAAAGAATGTACTAAATGTATCCAGGCAAATGTCGCTATTGCTTCGCTAGAGGAAAAACTGTCAACTCTCCAAGCTAGATTCGATGACACCAAACGCAATATGGAAACAATGGAGAGAAAAAGCGAAGCTTTGAAGTTGAGTCTCTTGAAGCACTCTGATGAGATGGAGAATGTCCTCAATGCGCAGGATTTGACAGCACCACAAATTCGCGACCATCTCAATCACAAAATACAATCGCTCAAACAGGAGGTCAATGCCGAGGGTGAATTCCCCGTCTCGAAAGATCAGAAGGGGCCCATCACCGGGGAGCTGAAACGGCCTTCATACCGTGACAACATACCTACTAGTGGTGGGACAGCCACACAGAAAATTCAATGCGAGGTACACTAGAATTGTCCAAATTGCTGAGATTTAGATACGACGGCTCCTTGAAAAGGATAAACTTTTGAATGCAGAAGTCACATCGGAATTGATCTGGAAGTTGAAGATCCCCCGACCGAGCTTACGCAATCCCGTCTCTAGGCGAGACATTTTCCTTCCTGCTCATCTCATCAATCTTGTCGCATCCCAAATGTGGCGATTCGGATATCTCAAGGAGACTAAACGATTCATTGCAAATGTAATACATGGCATTGAATCGCAAGTGATGGTATCTATTGAGCTGGGTGATACTGATGTGCTAGACACTTAGGGGCAAGGATTCCTTGAAACCCGGCGTATTTTGGTTGTCCAATGTCCGAGAACTGCTTTCCTTCGTATGTCTTGCTGAAAAGAAACTCGCACAGACCGGATATGAGATGGACGATCTTGAACGGAAGGAATCTGGTGGAGTACTCTCTGTTATTAAGACGGACCTGGAGAGTCTTGAGATTAACCTTTATCACACTTGGATGAAACAGCTGAAAAGTCGTCTTGACGAGATGGTCATCCCGGCAATTATTGAATCCCAATCCGTACCAGAGAACCAGTTGCGGGAGAGGGACTCAGGGCTCTCGAACGGGACCTACTCCTGGCTGCCCCAGAATGTGACAAAGCCGAAGTTTAGCATGGACGATCTCATCCACCTTTTCAACGACGTTCACAAGTCCATGAAGGCGTACTATCTCGAAGAAAGTATAATTCAGCAGGTGTTTCAGTCATCACTTCGCTTCATTGGTGTGACTGCTTTCAATGACTTGTTGATGAGGTATATGGGAGTACGGACGATTATTGACAACTAGACAAAATTTTCTGTCGTGGAAAAGAGGATTACAAATTAATTTCAATCTTACTCGAATTGAAGAGTGGTGCGAGAGTCACGGTATGCCGTGGGCAACGTTCAACCAGTTCCGACATCTCCAACAAGCAACGAAGTTACTACAGCTAAAGAAAGAAAGACTTGAAGACCTTGAAATAATTTATGATACCTGTTGGATGCTGAACGCAACGCAAATTCAGCAACTTATCAACGTATACCATTTTTGCACAATGGAAGCTGATGATAGCAATATTATACTCCCGACGCTCGCGGTGCATCAGTAAATCCTGAGATACAGAAGGCGATTGTAAAACGGGTAATGAAAACCCCCAGTGGAAGTGAAAAGCTCCTCCTTGATTCTGTCCCACTGGATGACGCAGGGAAATATGAAATACCGGATCCCCGGTCTGTCGAGCCCTTGGAAACATATATTCCGTCGCGTATTATGCCCTTTCCCACGTCAACCTCATAAGATAGATTTACAAATTCCAACTGTTCGCTGCCTTGCTCGGCTTCTTGTCGACCTGAAATTCCCTCAAGTCGATGCACCTCAAACCCCTAAACAGGTACCTGAAGACCCTATTGAACAGGTACCGCACTTGTGACGACGGCACTGATCGGAATGTAGGAGTGTATAGTGTGCTTTACGACGGATACACGCAAAAATTATCCACAAAAAGGACATTTCGCCGATCATAAAGTGTGTTCAACGTGTATTAAGACACATTTACAAGTCAAAATTGCGGAGGAGGGTTTGACTATCGTTCCCTGTCCCGAATGCACGACGCCCTTGGAATATCAGGAAATTGCACGCTATGCTGATAAAAAGGCCTTTGCTAAGTAATCCATCCCAATTACTTGCTGATTTCAGATTTGACGAATTACTTGCCAAACGAACATTGGAATCTGATCCGAACTTCAGATGGTGTATTAATCGTGGCTGTTTAGGTGGACAAATCTTGGCACACGATGGTATCTCCTGATTCTCTCTACTAGTTTGAAAGTCTAATTTCCAGAAATGGCTTATCGGTGTGCAGAATGCGCGTACCTTCAATGTTTCCGCTGTCGCTCAGCAGGCCATCCAGATCTCACTTGCCAGGAATTCCGTGAAAAACGAATCCGCGAAGAACATCGTCCAGAGGAAAAGGCATCGGAGAAATGGATAAAAGAAAATGCACGGACTTGTTATAGTTGCAATAGACGCTGTGAAAAGATTTCGGGATGCGATCATATACGATGTGCTCGTGAAATTGGGGGGTGTGGGGCAGAATGATGTTGGCTTTGTGGGGCCAAGTATGCGGATATAAACCGTATTGGGAATAAGGCGCATAAGAAGACTTGTCAGCATTATGCTTAGAATAAAGTTGTCTTGTCTATAACACAATCCAGCTGCAATTGTTCTGGGAATGGCAGACCCTGCAGACTGCGGTCGCCTTTGGGAACTTAAAATCTCCTCACCGTCACTGCCATTTAATACCGTCGAACGCCAATTACACGATGTGTCGAAAGCATACGAAGCACAGTCCCAAACTTGTAAAACGCAGGAAGCAACGCTTCAAAAATTGCGAAGTGAAATGCAACACTTCTATGCTCAATCCGAGGCTTTAACGGCGGAGATGATAAGTAGATTTGAAGCATTGAAACCTCAGGAAAGCGAGACTGTGGACTAAATGTACACTTCAATTGCCGGAGTGGAGGTCGACAGTGGATTGAGTGATGTCGGGGTTGAGAATGTTTTGAAGCCATCTGACGGGGCTTGGTGTGCATCTCAGTGGTAAGTTTACATGAGGACCAGTATAGCAAGTTATGTAGTTAGTATCTATTAATGCAGATGATTTATTTAAACAGACTGAGCGTAACCTAGGCTATGTACGGAATTCCAAGTGTGAATGATGACTTGTTAATCAAACAAATAATGCACTGAAATTCTACTAACTACTGGCATAAATCAAGATGGGCGGATTTTTTCACCTCCGCCGCATATGTTTTTGTTCTCCAAATAATCATAATAGGCGAGTGTAACAGCCACCCGATGATGAATGCGTTTGGAATCAACGGACAAGGATAGAGGCTTAAAGAAAAGGGACGAGGTTGCGCAGACGGTTACGCCGTTACGGATTGATGAGGGAACCGATGTCTGTGGGAGGACCAACCAACGCAGTCTCCTCACACAAGTAATTAGCACGAGCAAAGGAATCTGAGTTGTGGCCCCCACCGTTCACTCATTGAATTTGTGTGCGACCAAACCTTAATTGCTGGCCTATTGAGAGAGGGAGGAGAAGTCGGGTACAATCAAAATCATCGACCGACGACTCAGAGTAATCAACGCCTTTCGTACAAGCGTAGCAAACCGATCGCTCGCTTTGCAGCAGCAGTTTATCAATGGTTTGAGAGCCATTTTCTTTGCTAACAGCAGAGTCGCCTATTCCAAAAGAAGACGAAGTCTGCAGAAACCCAGACACCACTCGACCCTCACGGATTAGACACCGTCTTAGATTTGCCAACCGAGTCAACAAGCAGCGAGTCTGCAGTAAATATCGTCTTTGTACACGGTCTTGGTGGCTCATCCAGGGGAACTTGGACCTATGAGCAGGGTAAATTCTGGCCCTTGTGGCTTCACAATGTCGAAGGACTCGAAAACACTCGAGTTATGACGTTTGGGTATGATGCGAATTGGCACCAGATTTGGAAACCCAAGAATTTGCTCGACATTTCGGATTTTGGGAAGCAGTTACTTGACCAGCTGTTCCTTCACTATTCAAAGTACCCGAAAGGCACTAATGTGACGATCCTATTATGTGTACTCTAATGGCAGATACCGACAATATTCGTCGCACACAGCATGGGTGGGTTGGTCGTCAAAGAGGTATGTCAATCACTGGCATGTTTTCATATGAATAGGCACTGAATCAAGCTCATATTTCCGACAAATTCAAGCACATACTGGATAAGGTCTATGGAATCATCTTCCTCGCCACTCCGCATAGGGGGGCCAATTTGGCAAAAACACTTCATAACATTCAAAAGGCCACATTCTCGGCGCAGAAATTTGTTGGAGATCTGAAATTGGGTTCCAAATCAGTGAACAAAATCAACGAAGTTTTTGCGGAGCTGTATGATCAATTGGCGCTAGTTTCCTTCTGGGAATCGCGGCAAACGCAAGGTGTTGGGGTACTTTCTTTATTATTCTGCGACTGACACGAAATAGACTGTTGTTGAAGAATTTTCGGCCGTTCTCGATTACAAAAATGAACATCGTGTTTCCTTGAATGGTGACCATTGTTCCATCACGAGATATCCTTCTGAGAAAGACAACAATTATAAAACTGTGTCGGGACATCTTGCCTTAATGGTCAAAATGGCGAGAGAAGAAGGGAAGAGGAAAGCCGAGAAACTCAGCGAATCTGTTAGTTAGTTTCCCGATATATTGCTAGTTGTCTGATACTTCGTATAGAATCGAGTGACGAGGTGAAAATGACTGAAAAAGACCGCGAATGTTTACGTGCTTTGTACCTGATCGACCCGACAGCCGACATCAAAGCAATCGTGGCCAGGAAAGATTCGTTGTTCAAAGATTCGTATTCATGGATTCTTGAATGCAAAGAATACCAAAAGTTTATGAATTGGGAAGATGGCAATAAACACCGTTTGCTTTGGATAAAGGGAGATCCCGGCAAGGGCAAGACCATGTTATTAGTCGGCGTCATCCGAGAGATCGAGCAACTGAATTTGAATCCCGAATCTCTCAACATATCGTATTTCTTCTGTCAAGGCACCGACGAAAAGTTGAACACTCCCACAGCAGTTCTGCGATGTCTTGTTTGGTTAGTGCTGTATCATCAACCGTCTCTTATTTCACATCTGCGAGACAAGTATGACACGGCCGGAGGAAGCGTTTTTGATGGAGATTACGGTTTCTACCATTTGGCGGATGCTTTCAAACATATGCTCAGAGATGCTCGTCTCAAAAGAGTCTTGTTGGTAGTGGATGCGCTGGACGAATGTATCGAACAACAAAAAGGGCCAGGGTTGGCTCAACTCCTGGGTTTGATCTCCACGACAGTCGCAGAATCTCCCAAGGTCAAATGGTTGGTCTCAAGTCGTCGCAATATATCCGCAATTGAGTCTGTATTACCAAGTGTAGAGAATGTTGTAACGCTGGACTTGGAGTCGAACTCTGAGAGCATACGAAATGCTGTCGACGCATACATCGAGAATAAGGTATCGGAGCTAGACAAGCCAGTCAAGTACGAACCAGAAGTTCGAGTGCAAATTATCCAAGAGCTACGTCAGAAAGCAGATGGTACCTTCTTATGGGTAGCCCTCGTCTGTAAGGAGCTGGAAGGGGTTCAAATTTATGACGCTCTCGACGTTCTTCGGGAAATGCCATCGGGCTTGAAGGATCTGTACGATCGTATGATGTCCCAGATCAAGGAACGCAAGCGAAATGATCCAAAATACTGCAAAAGCGTTCTTTCAACCATGAGTCTTGTGTATCGGCCTCTCCATGTGTCTGAGCTAGCAGTCCTCTCTGATCTATCGACCAATGTTCCTGTAAGAGAGATCATAAAGATATGTGCCTCGTTCCTTACAGTACGCAACGATATTGTCTACCTTGTCCATCAGTCGGCACAGGACTATCTCACAAAAGATGCAGAATCCGAGATCTTGCCTGAGGGGCGTGCCAAAGGGCATGCCATGATAGTAAAACACTCGTTGCACACCATGGGCGAGACATTGCGAAAGGATATCTACAACTTGCGGCATCCAGGTCTTTCAATCGAGCAAATCAAAGCCCCCGATCCAGATCCTCTCACTCCAATTCGGTATGCTTGTCTTTCTTGGATCGACCATCTCGCCAAGACGGATCCTAATTTGTACGATCAACTTGAGCCGTGCCATGTATTTCTGAAGGAACTGTTCCTTTACTGGCTAGAGGCTCTCAGCCTAATTGGAAACATGTCAAGTGGAGTGGTCATGATAAAAAAGCTGGAGGATTTGCTTGCGGAAGCAATTACCGACGACTCCGGATTGCTGGAGCTCGTTCGAGATGCACAACGTTTTATTCTCTACAACAATTGGGTGATCGAGAATACTCCGCTACAGGCATATGCCTCGGCACTTGTATTCAGCCCGACTCACAGCTTGACAAGACAGCTATGGGAGAAAGAAGAGCCAGAATGGATTACGACCAAGCCGAGGGTGGACACCGACTGGAGCCCATGTCTGCAAACGCTTGAGGGTCATCGCGACGACGTCCAGTCGGTGGCCTTCTCGCACGACTCACAGCGGCTCGCGTCAGGTTCGCGTGATGGCAAGATCAAGATATGGGATTCAGTGACGGGCCAATGTCTACATACATTGGAGGGCCATAGTGACCGCCAGTCGATCGGCTTCGACGACTTACAGCAGCTTGTGTCGGCTTCAAATGATGGCACAATCAGGATATGGGACGCAGCGACAGCGATATTTCTCGAAAACCGTACTAGTGCGATGGATTACGAGCCGTACTTAGTTACATTTTCACACGACGCACGGCGGAAAGCATCGGCTTCCCAGTTCGATCACACAATCAAGATCTGGGATGCGGCGACGGGCAATTGTCTTGGGACTCTTAAAGGCCATGACAATACGATCCGGTCGATAGTCTTCTCGCCAGATTCGCTGCGTCTTGCATCGGCTTCGGCGGATCATACAGCCAAGATTTGGGATGCAACAACAGGTGAGTGTATACAAACGCTTGAGCATTTCAATTTCGTTACCTCGGTTGCCTTCTCTCCCGACTCACAGCTGGCTGCCTCGGGTTCAGAGGATCACACGATCAAGATTTGGGATGCAGACACAGGGGGTATACAAATGCTGCGCCATATGGGCCAGGTCTGGTCGTTGGCCTTCTCACACGACTCACGACAGCTTGGAAGTGGTTCAAGATGGGATTGCACGGTCAAGATCTGGAACCTAGAAACAGGCCAATGTACACAAACCCTTATGGGACATAGGGGGCCGGTCCGCTCGTTGGCTTTCTCTCACGATTCACGCCTGCTTGCATCGGCTTCAGATGACGCAACAGTCAAGATTTGGGATGCAACGACAGCAGAGTGTATACAGATGTTTGAAGGCCATAGTGCGCTCACATTTATGGCCGTCTCACCGGATTTACAGAAGTTTGTGTCGACTTCGGCTGCGGAAGTCAAGATTTGGGACACAACAGCAGGGGAATGTATTAAAAGCCTCGAGCATGGTATCTTTGTCCACTACGCGGTCTTCTCACACGACTCCCGTCAGCTTGCCTTGAGTTCAGGGGGTAACGTTTCACTCTGGGACCCAGTGACATCCCACTGTCTGCAAACCCTTAAGCATGGGTTTAGCACGTCCTTCGCCTTCTCTCGCGACTCACAGAAGCTCGCGTCAGCTTCAAAAGAAATCAAGATTTGGGACTTAGCGACATCTGAGTGTCTGCAGACGATCAAACCCATCGTTTCCACCCCCTCGGACCGGTTCGGCTCAGTTGCCTTTTCAAACGATTCACAGCAGCTTGCTTCGGGTTGGAAACACTCAGTTTACATTTGGGACGCAGCAACAGGCAACTGTCTACAGGAGCTCAAACTTGGTGATAGCAGGGTCCGAGCAGTGACCTTCTCACGCGGTGACTCACGGAAGCTTGCCTCAATTTCTTCGGATGGCAAGGTCATTAAGCTTTGCGATGCGGTAACTTGGGAGTGTCTCCAGACGATCTATATTGACACCTTCGTGTCAACTCTCGCCTTCGATCCTACTGACTCCTATTTAATCACGGACATTGGCGCTATATCGGTGACTGCGGAATATGATAGTAATGCTGATACTGCTGCCGGTGTTGACAATGTCGCTGATAAAACTTGCCGGCTAGTGAAGTGGTACGGTTATGGCTTGAGTTTGGATCGAGTTTGGATTACTTGGGGCGGCCAGAATGTCTTGTGGATACCTTCAGAATACCGACCTAAGAGGTCTCTTGCGTTTGGATCAACTGTAGCGATTGGCTGTCCAACAGGAAGAGTTTTCATAATTCGCTTCTCACCAACCATGTCACCAATAATCTCTTAGTTGCTACAAGGTATTTTACCCAAATTTCTATCGCTCAAACTAAAGGATGATGTGGGAGATTGGTTTGACGTTGGTGTCCGAATGGTTGTCGAAAAGGGCAATTGGATGTGATTCGTATTGGAGTTGGAAGTCGCGGTGTAGTTCATTCTTTCAGCAATCCAAAAGTGTATATCATAAACATTGGATATTCGTGTTTGAATCGGGATTGCCGGGATGGTGAGGGCGATCTGAAGATCACCCAAGTTCTCAATCTATGTCCCCCTCGCGAGATACAATTCACCGCGAACCATGTCATACGTTCGGAGGTGCCCATCCCTTGTTTCATAGTTTGGACGAATTTCTCATTGCTCTTAAAACGTCAGAGTGACTATTTACCGGGCGAAGGGATCATTGGCGGTCATGCGGAATCGCTTTCTTATAAACTCAGGTACCAACTCCCGATCGGGGTACCTCCAATCCATCTTTTGAAAATGCCCTTTTTTGACTTTGAAGGGTACAAAATCCATTACACAGTCACTGGTTCGGAGACAAATCCACCTGTACTCCTCGTTCACGGCTGGATAATCTCATCTCGAATCTACGATTCCCTGGTAGCGGCCTTGGTCCCCCAATACCGAGCAATAGCCGTTGACCTCGTAGGATTCGGTCAATCAGCCAGTCCCGACACTTGTCCTTACTACATTCTCGAAGGTTACAACAAGTTAATCTATGCGCTTCTCAAACACCTCTCAATTCCCAAAATAGCGTGGATCGGATGGAGTATGGGAGGTGTACTCGCACTGTCGTTCATCAAAAAGCATCGTGACATCATATCCTCACTAGTCCTGATCGCATCAACACCTGTGGGAATCGTTGCTGAAAATACCTCTGAATTTCCGGAGTTTCCAGCTACAATGTCTAGTTCCATAATAACTGAATGGATGGAGAGTATACGCACGGACTACCCAACATTCTGTTCCACTCTTGTCTTAAGTTGTTTCCCCGAATACACCGGAACAACCCCCATGCCAGTCTACGTCAAAAACGCATTGGAAGATGGAATGAAGATCAGCGGCCAGGCTGCTTATGAAGTCCTCAGGAATATTGTTTTTGATACGGATTTTAGAAGGACAATGGGAGACATAAAGATTAGGTGTTTGGTGATTTGTGGGAAGAAGGATCAGTTGACTCCGCCTGGTGTGAGTGAGTGGATGTTTGAGCATTTGGGTTCTGAGGAGAAGAAACTAGTTTTGTTTGAGGATGTGGGGCATGCGCCGTTTGTGGGGCCGAGTGCGGAGAAATGTGCTTGTGAAATATTGACGTTTATGGAGGCGGAAAAGTCACAGACCTCACCACCGAAGTAGCGTATGAATTGAGGTCTAAATACTAT
>Ga0335073_10004536_pt1 | contig 19401 bp, 16 predicted proteins | sample Lox_Sample_22_FD_207093 | JGI IMG/M metagenome (GOLD analysis project Ga0335073, IMG submission 207093) | Soil microbial communities from Loxahatchee National Wildlife Refuge, Florida, United States - Lox_Sample_2.2 | ecosystem: Environmental > Terrestrial > Soil > Wetlands | place: USA...
ACATGTTCCTGACCAACGATCCCTGGATCGGGACCACGCACCAGTCCGACACGGTGGTCGCGTGCCCGGTGTTCGTCCACGGGCGCCTGTACTGCTGGGTTGCGAATGTGATGCACCAGTGGGACCTCGGTGGCACCGCTCCCGGCGGCTTCAACCCGATGGCCGAGGACGTGTACTGGGAGGTCCCCTGCTTCCCGCCGATCAAGGTCGTCGAGGACGGGCAGATCCGGCGCGACGTCGAGGAGCTGTACGTTCGCAATTCCCGTCTCCCGGATCTCGTCGCGCTTGACCTGCGCTCGCAGATCACTGGGTGCAACATCGCCCGCGATCGGATCCTCAGCCTCGTCGATCGCTACGGGGCCTCGACGGTCAAGGCGACGATGCGCAAGGTCCAGGACGATTCTGCCGCCGCGTTCGCCCGCCGACTCGAAAGCATCCCCGACGGGACGTGGACCGAAGAGGGTTGGATGGAGGTGAAGCTGCCCGGCGACCGCGGCCTGTACCGCAACCGCGTGGTGCTGACCAAGAAGGGCGACAAGCTGACGTTCTCGAACGCCGGCTCGGCTCCGCAGCAGGGAGCGCTCAACGCCTGCCTGGCGGCGTGGAAGGGCGCGGTGATCAGCATGCTCGCCTCGACGATGCTGTTCGACCAGATGTTCGCGCTCGAAGGCGCGATGCGCCACTGCGAGTTCGAGATCGAGCCGTCGACGATCAGCTGCGCGACACGCCCGGCCGCCGTCTCGGGCGGCCCGCCGACGACGCTGCTGCATTCGATCGGCATGTCGGGGCTCGCGATATCGAAGATGCTGTTCTCCTCCGAGGACCCCCGCCTGCGCGAGGAGGTCATGAGCTGCATGGGGGTGCTCGGCTATCCGATCAGCGCGATCGCCGGCGCCGACCAGCGCGGCAATCAGTACGCGTCGTTCCTCAACGACCCGGTCGGCGCGGCCCTGGCCGCGCTCCCATGGCGCGACGGTCAGGACACCGGCGGCTGGCCGTGGGACCTGCAGTCGACGATCCCCAACGTCGAGGACAACGAGCTGTTTTATCCGGTCCTGTACGTCTGGCGCCGCGAGGTGGCCGATTCCGGAGGCGCCGGCAAGTTCCGGGGCGGGAACGGGTGCGAGAACGCGATCATCCCCCACAAGACCGACCGGATCGATTGGGTCACGGTGGCGGCGGAGGTCGCGGTGCCGGGTCCCGGCCTGTTCGGCGGATATCCGACGTCGACGAACTCCTACCGCCTGATCAAGGGCGCCCGCACGCGCGAGTTCATGGCGCGCACCGGCACGACGCCGCTGCATCCCGACGAGCTGGAGGGCGAGACCGAATGGGTGGCGGCGAAGTCGTTCGGCAAGTTCACCGAGGGTCAGGACATGTGGATCTTCAGCTGGGCGGGGGCCGGCGGCTACGGCGACCCGGTGGAGCGCGACCCGGCGGCCGTCCTGGACGACGTCCGCGCGGGGCGGGCGACACGCGAATGGGCCGCGAAGGCGTACGGCGTGGTGATCGAAGGAGAGGGCGAGTCGCTCGCGGTCGACCTGGCCGCCACCGGGCAGCGACGGTCCGAGATCGTGAGCGAACGCCTGGCCGGCGCCCGGCCGTGGGGCGGCGACGGCGGCGAACCCGGCGACGGCAATGTGCCACCCGACGGGCAGGTGTCCGAGTACGTCGCGATCCGGAACGGGCGCTACTTCGCCGACCAGGTCGACCTCGGGTCGGCCGCCGGCAACTACAAACTCGGGGCGCTCGTCCGTGACCTTCCGCTCACCGAGGGAAACCCGGAGCTCCAGGACCCGGCACTGTATGTCGACCAGCAGGTGGCGTTCAGGCAGATCGTGTCTCCGACGACCGGCCGCCTTCTGCAAACCGAGATCGTGGTCGACGGCGCTCCGCCGCAGTGGGATCTCCGGCCGGGTCAGGTTTGAAGCTCGGGCTGTACTTCGATCTGCGCGATCCGCCGCCGTGGCGGCGGGGTTGGGGAGCCGTGTACGCACAGGCGCTCGAAACCGCCGAGCGGGCGGACGCCGCCGGGATCGGATCGCTATGGCTGTCCGAGCACCACTTCTTCGAGGACGGCTATCTGCCCCAGCCGCTGGTGTTCGCGGCGGCGCTGGCCGCGCGGACGAAACGCGCTCGGATCGGCACGGCGGTCCTGATCGCGCCGCTGCGCTCGGCAATCGAGATCGCCGAGGAGGCGGCGGTCGCCGATGTGGTCAGCGCGGGGCGGCTCGAGCTCGGACTCGGGAGCGGCTATCGCGTGCCCGAGTTCGACGCGTTCGGAGCTCAGCCCGACCAGCGCTTCGCCGATCTCGAACACCGAGCACGGGGCGTGCAGGAGCTGCTGGCGGGTGGCCGCGTGACGCCGCGACCGATCCAGGACCCGCTCCCGATCTGGATCGGCGGACACAAGAATCGCGCCGGGCGGATCGCCGGAGCGCTCGGCGCCGGGCTGCTCTCGCTCAATCCTGAAGCCTGGACGGTGTACTGCGACGCCCTCGAAGAAGCCGGTCACGACCGCCGGATCGCGCGCGCCGCCGGACCGCTGACGCTCGTGCTCGCCGACGACCCCGAGCGGGCCTGGACAGAGATCAAGCCACATGCCGTGTACGGGTGGCGCACGTACGACGAGTACGCACGCGAGGGACGCAACGGGATGACCCGTCCGCCGACGTTGCCGGGCGTGTTCGATTCGATCGAGGGCGGCGCGAAGCCACCCGTACAGGTAGTGACCGTCGACGAGGCGATCGAGCAGTTACGGGCGATCGACGCCTCCGCGGCGGTGGAGCACGTCTTCCTCTGGGAGCGTGTCGCCGGCATGCCGGACGACATCGCCGCCCGCCACGTCGAGCTGATCGTCGATCAGCTTATTCCCGCGGTCGCCGAGTGGGGTCGCGCGGAGAGTCACATCTGAAAAGGAGCTGAGGATGAAGTTTGGTGTGCTGTTTAAGCCGATGGATCCGCCGAACGCCGAGCACATCGCCGAGCGGTGGCAGCAGGTCCTCGAAGCGGCTCAGGTGATCGAGGAGTCGGGCTTTGACGGCGTGTTCATCCCCGAGCACCACATGATGCCGGACGGATACCCGTCCTCACCCTGGGCGGCGCTGGGCGCGCTGTCCGCGGTGACCAAGCGGATGGAGGTCGGCACCACGATCCACCTGCTCCCGTTCGACCATCCCATTCACGTCGCGGAGCATGCCGCGATGGCAGACGTTATCTCCGGGGGGCGCATCCGTATCGGTGTGGGGCTGGCGAACTTCGAGCCCGAGTTCAAGCTTTACGGCCTCGACAAGAAGACTCAGGTCTCCCGCTTCGAGGAGTGCATCGACCTGGTCCAGCGCGCCTGGGCCGGTGAGATCATCGTCCATCAGGGCAAGCACTTCAATGTCGATGCGGAGGGACCGATCATGCCGCGCCCGCTCGGCGCCGAGCTGTGGATCGGAGCGATGTCGGACGCTGGAGTCAAGCGCGCCGCCCGGTTCGGATGTCCGTGGCCGACGGATCCGCTCCACAACATCGACGTGATGAAGCATTGGGCGGGCGTCTACCGCGCCACGGGCGAGGAGGAGGGCACCTCGCAGAAGCTCCGCGTGAACCTGCTGCGCGACGGCTGGGTGGCTGACTCGATGGAGGAGGTCGAGCGCGTTTGGTGGCCGGCGATCCGGGCGGAGCACTGGTTCTACTTCGAGAACATCCCCCGGTGGGTCGCCGAGTTCGAGCCGTTCCTGGCCGACATCAAGTCCGAGGACGACTTCAAGTTCGAGAACCACCTGAAGGATCGTCTGATCGTCGGCACCCCGGAGGACTGCATCGGTCAGATCAAGAAGTTCCAGGACGCGATCGACATGGACTACCTGATCATGACCTTCCGCCACACGGTCGGCCCGAGCTTCGAGGAGGAGTTGAAGTGCGTCCGCCGCTTCGGGCGGGATGTGATTCCGGCGTTCAGATAGCCGGCCGGTAGCGGGCGTGCGTCCCGAGTCCGGTCTCGACGTAGCCATGCCCCTCGACTCCGTCGACGCGGAATCGGCACGCGTTGTCGTTCTGCCCGTCGAGCGCGGCCACGACCTCGGGGCTCGTGACGTCGAGCCGCTCGGAGCCCGGGTGGCGGCGGGCCGGGTCCGGCGAGTAGCCGGCTGCGCTCAGATAGATGCGACCGGCCACCTCGAACTCGACTACCCGGCGCGTGCCCGACGCGAGGTCGACCACCAACGTCCCGGCGGTCAAGAGCGTGCCGTCCCAGAGCAGGTCGTGCTCCGCGTCCGCGACCGTGTCGACAGCGCCACGTTCATCGATCAACCATCCGTTCGTGAAAACCCGCCCGCCCGATGCAGTCTCGTAGAGAAGGACGTACAGGGCGCTCCGCGGAAGCTCGCAGAAGCACGCCACGACCAGACCGCGGCGGGGCGCGCCCTCGTGCTTGCGAAGGCCCCAGCCGCGGTCGCGGAAACCGGCGCGATCGGTGACCGAGTGTTCTTGGTTGTCGATCACCACCGTCCCCGAGTAGAGCCCCGATTGGAACAGGTTCATGTACTCAGTGACGACGCGGCCCTGCTGTTCGACACGAATCGGGCTCGTCGTCACCGGCGGGAAGCGGGAGCGGAACGTCAGGTCGAACGAGAGCGGAAACGCCGGCTGGTCGAGGATGAGCCGGATCTCCTCGAGCGGGCGGACGGCCTCGATCCGCAACGGACCGACCGTGGGGCGGTCCGGGTCCTCGCCCGCGGCGAACGGCTCGGCCGCCCGCAGCACGTGCTGGACCTCACCGTTCGTGGCGCCGGCGAACCCGGTCCGGCTCCCGGCGTGCGGGTAGAGCGCGCGACCGGCATGGAGGATGACGCCGTCGCCGACGTGGAGCAGGTGATAGCAGCGCTCCGCCCAGGCTGGGTCGACGTGCGCCGTCACCGCCGCGGGGGCGACGAGCTGATGCGTGTAGGACTCGTCCGACGGCGTGAGATTGGTCATCGCAAGAGATGAGCGGCGAGCCGGAACATACACAGCGTGGGGTCGGGCCGGCGTTGCGACCGGTCGCCCAGGACCGGCTCGCCGACGCGCTTTCGGATCTCGCCGCCGGGATCGAGGCGCCCGACGTGCGCGCGCAGCTCAACGCGCTGGCGGCGTTGCTCGGCAACCTGGGCCGACCTGTCGCGTCGGACGATGTGCGTCGTCCGCTCGAGGAGTCGATCGCCGCGGCGATCGGAGCCGGCGACGAAGCCGGCGCGATCTCGGCGATGCGGCAGCTCGCGGCGCTCGATCGTTCGGCGCTGGCACCGGTCGACTGGTCGGCGGCGACTCGTGGCTGAACCCGCCATCGTCGCGACCGGCATCCGGGACTGGCTCCGCGGCCGCGGGGTCGAGGCGAGCGTCGCCGTGTCCGATCGGGCCACCGTCGGTCTCTCGCAGGAGACCTGGTTCATCCGTGTCGATACCGGCACCGGCGAGCGCGAAGCGGTGCTGCGATTGCCCACGCTCGCCTCGGGCCCTCAGTCCATCCTGACCCAGCGCGCCGCGCTCGAGGCGGTAGCCGGGGCCGTGCCGGCGCCGGCTCTGCTCTGGTACGACGACACCTCAGAGAACCCGTTCGAGTGCCCGTTCCTGGTGATGGAGCGGATCCGTGGACAGGTGCCGGTCGGATGGCGCGAGCTCGATGAACCCGTCCGAACCGAGGTGGCCCAGGAGGCCGTCGACGTGCTCGCCTCCTTGCACCGGACCGATCCCGGGGCGATCGCGAGCCCGCGCGGCGGACGCGCCGAGCGGCCCTCGGACCTCGACTGGTATGGGCAACGCCTCGAGCGGTTCGCGCCAATCCCCGCGGTTCTAAAGGGGGCCTTATGGTGGCTCGGACGGCACCGACCGCCGCCGCCAGAGCGCGAGGTCCTGACTCACGGCGACTACCGGATGGGAAACATGGTGGTCGACGGTGGGCGCATCCAGGGCGTGCTCGACTGGGAAATGGCAAGCGTCGGCGACCCGCTGGCCGACCTGGCGTGGTGCTTCATCCCGGTGTTCGAGCCGTCGATGGTGGCCGAGCCGCCCCTGGTCGAGCGGTATGCCGAGCGGACGGGGGCGCCGGTCGATACCGAGCGACTGCACTGGCACCGCGTCCTCGGCTACGTCCGGCTTGCCTACTACGCGCTGTCGGGACTGCATGCGTTCGACCGCGGGCGCTCGAACGACTTCAGGCTCGCGGCGCTGCGCCTGCAGCTGCCGGTCCATCTCGACCGGCTGGCGGCGACGCTGGCGGGCGAACCGATCAGATGACGGAGGTTCAGATGCGCGAATGGGCAGAGGCGACGACGATCGGAGACATCCTGCTGCGCGCCGCCGACCGACGGCCCGACCACGAGGCGCTCGTCTTCCCGCACGCCCGCTTCACCTATCGCGAAGTGGCCGACCGCGCGATCCGAACTGCGCGATCGCTTGCCGCCATCGACGTCGGAGCCGGGGACCACGTTGGGTTGCTGATGCCGAATTCGCCGGAGTTTGTGTTCGGCTTCTTTGCCGCGCAGCTGCTCGGCGCTGTTGCCGTCCCGATCAACACGCGCTTTCGCGCCCACGAGCTTAGGTACGTGATCGGGTACGCGGACGTCGAGGTGTTGCTGACCAGCGACATCGTCGACGATCAGGTCGACTTCGTCGAGCGGTTGTCCGAAGCCCTTCCGGACCTCGCCCGGAGCCCCGATCCGCGCGGGCTCGCGCTGGCCGACGCACCGACGCTCCGCTGTGTTGTGCTGCTCGGCGACAAGACCCCGCTCGGCCTGCTCAGCCGCGCGTCGTTCGACGCGCTTGCCGACGGGGTGGACGAGGCGGAGATCGAGCGGCGGCGGGGAGCCGTGCGAGTCCGTGACGTCGCATTGATCCTGTTCACCTCGGGCACGACCGCGTATCCGAAGGGCGCTCTGATCACTCACGAGGCGGCGGTCCGTGTGTGGGTGTCGGCGGCAGTGCGGCTCGGCCTGACCCCGGACGAGCGGATCTGGGATCCGCTGCCGATGTTTCACATGGGGTGCCTCGGGCCGATGATCTTCGCGTTCAACCTCGGCGCGACGCTGCTGTCGACGTTGCACTTCGAGCCGAGCGAGGCGCTCGACATGATCGAGCGGGAGCGCGTGACCTGGGTCGAGTCGGTGTTCCCTCCGATCGTGATGGGGCTGATCCGCCATCCGGACTTCCCGCGGCGCGACCTGTCGCGTGTCAGGGGGCTGCTCAACGTCGCGCCCCCTGACACGCTGCGGATGATCCAGGAGGCGTTTCCGCAGGCCGTGCAGATCGGCGGGCCGTTCGGGATGACCGAGGCCGCCGGCGTGATCACCTGCAACCGGTTCGACGCCACTCCCGACGAGCAAGCCGAGACGGCGGGAGCGCCGGTACTCGGCACCGAAGTTCGGGTGATCGACCCGGCGACCGGGCAGGAGCTTGGACCGGACATGCCGGGCGAGCTCCAGCTCCGCGGCCCCGGCCTGTTCGACGGCTACTACAAGGATCCCGAGAACACCGCCGCGGCGATGACCGCGGACGGCTGGCTCCGTTCCGGCGACCTGGGGAGGATCGACAGCCGCGGCCTCGTCACGTATCTCGGCCGTCTCAAAGAGATGCTCAAGGTGGGCGGCGAGAACGTGGCGCCGGCCGAGATCGAGGCCTACCTCTCGACCCATCCGGCGATCAAGCTGGTGCAGGTCGTCGGCTTCCCGGACGACCGGCTCGAGGAGGTTCCGGCGGTGTTCGTCGAGCTCACGCCAGGCCAGCAGCTGACGGCAGACGAGGTGATCGCCCATTGCGAGGGAGCGATCGCCAGCTTCAAGGTGCCCCGGTACGTCCGCTTCGTCACCGAGTGGCCGATGTCCGCGACCAAGATCCAGAAGTTCCGGCTTCGCGAGCAGCTGCTCGCGGAGCTGGGTGTGTCGGATTCCTGAGTGTCAGCAAGCGAGGAGACATGAGATGAGTGAGGAAACACTGAGGTTCGATGGGAGGACGGCGATCGTCACCGGGGCCGGACGCGGGATGGGGCGCACGCACGCGCTGCTGCTGGCGGCGCGCGGCGCCAACGTCGTCGTCAACGATCTCGGCGGCGCCGTCGACGGAAGCGGCTCGGACGCCGAGCCGGCTTCGTCCGTGGTTGCGGAGATCGAGGCGCAGGGCGGAAACGCGGTGGCGAACACGGCGTCGGTGGCCTCGCCGGAGGGCGCCGAATCGATCGTGGCGAGCGCGGTCGAGCGATTCGGCGGCGTCGACATCGTCGTCAACAACGCCGGCATCTTGACCTCCCACCAGGTTCCAGAAAGCGGCGCCGACGATGTGGAACGGCACCTGTCGGTCCATCTGATGGGTGCCTTCAACGTGACCCGCGCGGCGTGGCCGCAGATGGCCTCGAACGGGTACGGCCGGGTGGTCATGACGACATCGTGCGCGATCTTTGGCTCGCCGTTTCTGGCCTCGTACGGAGCGGCGAAGGGCGGCCTGGTCGGGCTCGCGCGCAATCTCGCCACCGCGGGCGCCGAGCACGGGATCAAGGTCAACCTGGTTGCTCCGTACGCCAAGACGCGGATGGCCGACCCCGACAGCGACATCAACCAGAGCGCGCGCTCAGACGTGAGCCAGACGCCCGCCGCGACGGTGTTTGACCTGTTGCTTCCGGAGCTTGTGTCTCCGGTGGTCGCGTTCTTCGCTCACGAATCGTGCCCGGTCACCGGGGAGATCTATGCGGCCGGCGGCGGGCGCGTGGCTCGCATGTTCCTAGCCGAGACGCAGGGCTACGCCAAGGGCGACCTGACTCCGGAGGATGTGCTCGCTCACTGGCAGACGATCCAGGATGAGACCGACTACTACGTGCCCCCGGACATCACGGACTACACGACGTTCTTCATGGAGCGCGTGCCGGGCGCCGCCAGCCTGCCGGCGTCCGGGACGGTCTGATGCCCGCGCGGGAGGCATGGGCTCCCCCAAAGATCGCCCAGTTGGCGTTCTGCACGAGCGACCTGCCCGGGTCCGTCCGGCTCTACTCCGAGGCGTTCGGCTTTGCCTCGGCCGGTGGAAACATGGTTTGGGGTCAGTGGCTGGCGGACATCCAGGACCTGGGCGAGGACGCGGCCACCGCGATCGCGTGGCTTGTTGGGCGCCAGGATCTCGTTCAGCTCGAGTTCTTCAACCACACGCTGCCGCGCCCGCGCCCGCTGCCTCCGGACTGGCGTCCGAGTGATCTCGGCTGGGTCCGCTGGGGACTCACGATTCCCGACTTCGAGCCGGCGCTCGAACGGCTGTATGCGCTCGGGGTGACGACTATGACCGAGCCGCAGCAGCATGATGGTCTTCGCCGCGTGTGCTTCCGCGAACCGGGCACGGGGATCGTCGTCGAGGTGATGGAGGACGGTCCCGGCCTGCCGGGAGGAGTGCGCCCGCGCTATTACGACCTGGCACCCGCTGTGGTCTACGCGACCTTGTCGGTGCCCGAGTTGGAGGCGGCCCGCTCGTTTTATCTCGACACGGTCGGGCTCGTCGAGGAGGACGTGACCCTGCACACGCGCGAGATGGAGTCGCTGTGGGGTCTTCCGGGGGCGCGCAGCGAGAGCTTCGTCGCCCGCGGTGGCGATGTCTACCTCGAGGTGGTGCAGTACGCGGATCCCGTGGGACGCCCGCGCCCCGACGACCACCGATTGAGCGACCAGGGGTTCATGAACGTCGCGGTGGGGACTCGAGTGCGGGCGGAGTCCGAGGCGATCATCGAGCAAGTACGGGTCGCCGGACACCGGATCAATGCCGAGCTGCCCGGCGTCGCGGCCGGCGGGACCTACATGAGCGACGGCCAGGGCAACTCGCTCGAGGTCATCTGCGCCCCGCGCGAGTTCGACGCCACCTTCGGGTTTGCACCCACACCCCAGTTGCTGCGTTACCCCGGTTGGCCGTCGGCTGCGGTGCCGCCGGCCGCGCCGGCGCCCGCTGGAGCGTGAGCGCGCGAAGCGATTATTTCCCAGACGATGACAAGACGTAAAGGAGACACGACTCGATGCTGACCGACAAGGTGTGTGTTGTGACGGGGTCGGGTGGCGGGATCGGCCGCGCCACCGCAAGAGAAATGGCGCGCCGGGGCGCCAAGGTAGTAGTAACCGATGTCAACGACGAGACGGGTCAGCAGACCGTTGGGCTGATTGAGCAGGATGGCGGCGAAGCGAGCTACGTCCACTGCGACGTGCGCCAGGAGGAGCAGATCGTCTCCCTGATGAAGGCGGCCGCCGATCGCTTCGGCGGGATCGATGTGTTGCACAACAACGCCGGGGTGCACGACACCGACTTCACCACCGACACTGCGGTCGACACGCTCCCGATGGAGGTCTGGAACAAGGTCTACGAGATCAACCTCCGTGCTCCGTGGCTGTGCACCAAGCATGCGGCGCCCTACCTGAAGCGCTCCGAGCGCGGTCCGGCGATAGTCAACGCTGCCTCCATCGGCGGCCTGGTCGGCTACCCGATGGCCCCCTCATACTGCTCCACCAAGGGGGCGATCATCATGCTCACCAAGGCGACCGCGATCGACCTCGCACCCAAGGTGCGGTGCAACTGCTACTGCCCGGCGGCGGTGGACACACCGATGGTCCAGAAGTACTTCGACGCCGCCGAGGACAAGGCGGCGGTGGAGCGCGCGCTGACCGGATCGCATCTGATCCCGCGGCTCGGACAGCCCCAGGAGGTCGCCAACTTGGTCTGCTTCCTGGCCTCTGACGAGTCCTCTTGGACTACGGGGGCGTCGTTCGTGATCGACGGTGGCTCGCTGGCGTGGCGCGGCTCGCAGTGACCGGGCCGCGCCAGGTTGCGGGCCTCAGGCGGTGGCGGGAACTGATCTGAATGCCGGGATCACGTCGGCGCCGAACCTGCGGATGCACTCGAGCTCCTGCTCGTGGCTTGGGCCGGCGGCGACTCGGAAGGACATGATCAGGTAGTTCATGTCGATCGCGTCCTGGAAGGCGCGGATCGACTCGATGCAGTCCTCTGGGGAGCCGACGATCAGGCGATCGATTCGGTGTCGGTCGAACTTGAAGTCGTCCTCCTTGGTGATTCCCTCGAGGAACGGCTCGCGCTCGGCCACCCAGCGCGGGACGTGCTCAAAGTAGAACCAGTGCTCACTGCGGATGCACGGCCACCAGACGCGCTCTACCTCTTCGAGCGAGTCAGCAACCCACCCGTCGCGCAGCAGGTTGACCTTGAGCTTGTCGGACGTGCCGAACTCCTCACCGGCGGCGCGGTACAAGTCGGCCCAGTACTTCATCACGTCGATGTTGTGGAGCGGGTCGGTCGGCCATTGACAGCCGAAGCGGGCGGCCCGGCGGACTCCCGGCTCGGACATGGCGCCGATCCAGAGCTCGGTATCCCTCGGCACCGGCGTGATCTTTCCCTTGATGTCGAAGTGCTTGCCGTGAAAATCGATCTCCTCGCCGGCCCAGGCGCGTTGAACGATCTCGATGCACTCCTCGAAGCGCGAGACCTGGGTCTTGGGGTTGACTCCGAACAGCTCGAACTCCTGGGGGAAGTTCCCGAGGCCGACCCCGATGCGTATCCGTCCACCCGCGAGGACGTCCGCCATCGCGGCATGCTCGGCGAAGTGAATCGGATGCTCGAGCGGGAGGAGCGTGATCGTCGTGCCCAGCTCGATCCGATCCGTGACGGCGGACAGCGCGCCCAGCGCAGCCCATGGCGACGGCAGGTAGGCGTCCGCCATCATGTGATGCTCGGGCACGAACACGCCGTCGAACCCGGACTCCTCCGCGACCTGGGCGGCGTCCAGTATCTGCTGCCAGCGCTCGCGGATGTGCTCCGCATTGGGCGGGTCCTGGGGGCGGAACAGCAAGCCGAACTTCATCGCCTCTCTCCTTCAGTTGTGGCTAGCTCCTCGAGTAGACGTGCGCGAAGCGGTTCCTTCTGAACCTTGGTCGCCGACATCGGCCACTCGCTGACGAAGCGTATGTAACGCGGGATCTTGAAGCGCGCGATCTGATCGCGGCAGTGATCGAGGAGATCCTGCTCGGTCGCGGTGTGCCCCGGCTTGAGTTCGACGAACGCCGCCGGCACCTCGTCCAGCCTCTCGTCCGGAACCCCCACGACCTGAACCAGCTTGACCGCCGGGTGCAGGCCGAGATGCGCCTCGATCTCGGCCGGAGCGACGTTCTCACCGCCCACCTTGAGCATGTCCTTGAGCCGGCCGAGGAACCGCAGGCGGCCGGCCTCGTCGAGCGAGCCGCGGTCGCCGGTGTGGAACCACCCGTCGTCGTCGAACTGGCGCGCGGTCTTCTCGGGATCGCGGTAGTACCCCTCGCACAGGCTCACACCGCGAATCACGATCTCCCCCTCTTGGTTTGCCGCGCGATCATCGCCCGTCTCGGGGTCGATGACCTTGACGTCGACTCCGGGGAGCGCGGTGCCCGTGGTTTCGACGCGCACGTCGAGGTCGTCTCCGAGCCGGTTGTAGGTGATCGCGCCTCCCCCCTCGGTCAGCCCATACAACGAGAGTTGAATCACGTGAGGGAGCGCGCGCTGCATCTGGCGAAGGAGGTCGGGCGGACCGACGTTCAGCATCGCGCGAGCGGTGGTGAGGTCGGTCGCCGGGAAAGCAGGGTGAGTGAGCACCGCCTGGGTGATCGGCGGGTAGGCGGGGTACAGGATCGTCGGGCGCTCGCGCTCGAGCAATCCGAGAGCAGAAGTGGCCTCGAAGAAGGTGTCCGATACGAACGCGGCGCCGTGGGCGGCGCACATCAGCATTGGGCCGACCGCCCCCAGGTGGAACAGGGGGCAGGGCGCCCAGCAGCGGTCCTCAAAGTGGATCTCAAACACGCGGCCGACGTTCGTCCAGCAGCGAATGAGGGCTTCATGGGTCAGGATGCATCCGCGCGGCTGCGCCGTCGTGCCCGAGGTGTAGAGCACGAGCGCGGTGCCCCGCACCGCGACCCCCGCGCGCCGATGATCGAGTTCGGCATCGGTGACGGTGGCCGCCGCCTCGAGCAGGCCCGCTTCGTTCACCGTGCCCGGCGACCGCCGCGTCCCGAGTACGGCGACGGCGCGGAGAACGGGCGCCGCGGCCTGCGACAGGCTTGTCGGCTGCGGAGCTTCAGCCAGGCCGGGGAGCGCCTCCTGGATCAGCCCCAGGAGGTCGACGTAGTCGTCGATCCGGTCGCTGGTGACGATCGCGGCGAGTTCAGCGTTCGTGATCACGTACGGCAACTCGACCGCGCGGTAGCGGGTGTTGATCGGGACAACGGTGGCGCCGGCGAGCGCAATCCCGTAGATCGTGGCGACACAGTCCGGGCTGTTGGCCATCAACACGCCGACCTTCTCCCCGGAGCCGATGCCCAGCCCCATCAGACCGCGCGCCAACTCGCGAGCCCGGTGGGCCAGCTCGGCATAGCTGACGCGCTCTGACGGGAACACGACGGCGTCACGGTCGGGGTGGCGCGCCGCCGTCCGCAACAGCAGGTCGCCGAGCGTCACCGCTTCGGCCCACGTGTCGGTCTGCGCCTCTCCTGCGCCTCGCCTGGTCAGCGACGTGGCTCCCATCGTCAGTGGCGCGACTGTATCAACCACCGGCCGGTTGGTCGGGTATATAGTCGCGCCACGAGGATCTCGTTCGCAGGAGGGAAGGATGAGCATTTCACGGCCGGCAGCACCGGACATTCTCTCGGCGGAGCACGCCGAGGATCCGTACGAGACCTATCGGGTGCTGCTCGAGCATTACCCAGCCGTTTACCACGCGCCGACCAACAGCTGGCTTGTAAGTCGGCACGCCGATCTGCTGAGGATGTTCCGCGACAAGTCGGTCACATCGGAGAACTACTCATGGCAGCTCGAGCCGGTTCACGGCAGGACGATCCTGCAGATGGAGGGGCGTGAGCACACGATCCACCGTCGTCTGCTCAACCCGTTCTTCCACGGAAACGGACTCGAGAGCTTCAAGCCGACCATCGAGAAGGTGGTCCGGGATCTCGTCGACCCGTTCCTCGAACGCGAGAAGCGGGCGATCGCGGAGGGCAAGCGAGATCGCGGCCAGGTCGAGATCGTGGGTGAGTTCACCGCCCATTTCCCGATCAACGTGATCGTCGAGATGCTCGACCTTCCGCGGGAGGATCACCCCAAATTCGAGCGCTGGTACAACTCGATCATGGCGTTCCTGTCGAACCTCTCGGGGGCGCAGGAGCCGATCGACCGGGGGCTGCAGACTCGCCAGGAGCTCGCCGACTACATCCTCCCGATCATCGCCGAGCGGCGCGACGGGGACGGCGACGACCTGCTGTCGTTGATGGCCCGCGCCGAGGTGGACGGGGAGCAGCTGAGCGATGATGAGATCAGGGCGTTCGTGAGCCTGATGCTGACGGCGGGAGGGGAGACCACCGATCGCGGAATGGCGAGCCTGCTCAAGAATCTGATCGAGCATCCGGACGCGATGGCGGCCGTGCGCGCCGACCACAGCCTGATCCCGACGGCGTTCTCCGAGACCCTCCGCTACTCACCTCCGGTGCACATGATCATGCGCCAGCCCGGCGTCGACCTCGACGTCGACGGTGAGACGATCCCGGCGGGATCCACCGTGACCTGCCTGCTGGCGGCGGCCAACCGCGACCCGCGGAAGTTCGAGGATCCCGAACGCTTTGACATTTTCCGCACGGATAACAACATCGAACGCGCGTACCGCGCCTCGGCCGACCATCTGTCGTTCATCGACGGCCGGCACTTCTGCGTCGGGGCGATGCTCGCCAAGACCGAGATCGAGATCGGCCTGAGTTACCTGCTCGACCGCATGGAGGACATGCGGTTCGCCGACGGATTCACTCCGGTCGAGGAAGGCGTGTTCACCCGGGCGCCCGAGCGCCTCGAGATCTCGTTCCTGCCGGTCTAGAGGGATCCCCGTCACTGAGGCTTGCTGGATTTCCCACGCTACTCGTGGGTTTTCCAGCAGCCCCAGGCAAAAGGCAGGCTCTAGAACGGGGCGTCGAGCGCGAGGTGCATCGACGTGATCACCCACGCGTCGCCGTCGCGCGCGAAATCGACGTCGTATACGCCGGCTGACTTCACATCGAGCACGCCGCCGTCGATCACGTTCAGCAGGAGGTAGGCCCGTACCTTCGCGCTGTCGGCGTTGTCCTCGAGGAAGCGGGTGTTCACGATCGCGTGGCGGCGCTGGTCGGTCTGGGCCTTCACGGTCGGATAGATGAAGTCGACGATCGCGTCGCGTCCCTCGAACGGGCCGATCGGTTCCTCCACGCCGGCGATCTCCAGCGAGAAGCGGGAGTTCTCGGCGAAGATGCGCCTGAGGATGCCCTCGTCCTTGGCGTCGTTGGCCCAGGCGTAGTCGGCCAGGATGTCGTTGATCGCCTCTCTATCTGCCATCGCTGTCTCCTTCCCTCACCGGGAGCAATACGAACGGTTGTTTGAACTAGGGAGCATAAACTCTGGGTGCGTCGACGAACGAGGAATCCAGCGCGGCAATCGACGCGCAGCCGATCAACGCGAGCGTCGCGTCGATGCCATCGCGGAACACCTCGAGGATTCGCCTGACGCCTGCCTCGCCTGCGGCGGCGTGTGCCCATAGGTAGCCGCGCCCGATCAGGACGGCGCGGGCTCCGAGGCTGACGGCCTTCACGATGTCCTCTCCGCGCCGCACGCCGCTGTCGAGAAGGACCTCGACCTGATCGCCGACGGCGTCCACGATCTCCGGCAGGGCGTGCATGGTTGGCACGGTGGCGGGCAGCATATGGCCTCCGTGGTTCGAGACGACCACCGCGGAGGCACCGAGATCGGCCGCGCGCCGCGCGTCCTCGGCGGTGAGCAGGCCCTTGACGATGATCGGGCCGTGCCATTGATCGCGAATCCACGAGAGGTCGTCCCAGACCGGGATCTCCAACGGGAGGCGGCTGGCCGCTTCGGCGATCGGAAGCGGCCGGCCGTCGTCGCCCCTGACCATCGCCGCTTCGATATTCATCCGATCTCGGACGAAGTCGAGCAGCCACCGGGGTCTGGCCGACACCTGAGGGAGGAAGCGCAGAGCGGATCGAGCGTCGATCGACTGCGGCAGGTACGCGCGGTCGCGGACTCCGTACTTCGCGCGGGGACGCGCGGCGGAGTCGACCGTGACCACGAGCGCCTGGCAGCCGGCGCGCTGGGCGCGGTCGATGTTGATCTCGGCGTTCGCGCGGCCGCCGACGAGGTACAGCTGGAAGAAGACCGGTCCGGTCGCCGCGGCCGTGATCGCCTCGATCGGGTACCCGGTGAACGTGCTGACGCACTGGATCGTCCCGGCTGCACCGGCCGCCCGGGCGACGCCGGGCTCGCCGTCGGGGTGAACGATGCGCACGTTTCCGGTGGGCGCGATGATCACCGGCATCGAGATCTCGTGGCCGAGGACCGTGGTGCTCAGATCGCGGCGGGGATGGAACACCGCCGCGCGGGGGCGGAGGTGGATGGCCGCGAACGCGTCCAGATTGCGGGCGAACGTGCTGTCCGGAGGGCCAACCTCGAGTCCCTGCGCGATCGCCTTCGGGAGACGTCGCCGGGCGAAGTACTCGGCGTCGTCCACGGTCATGATCCTCGATTCGATGTTGCGCATCCGCCTCACCGTGGGAGCGTGACCTGGCCCAGCGGCGCTTCGACCGTGGGCGACGCCGACGTGACCGTCTGCCTGCGGGCGGCTCGGTCTCGCTGGGTCAGCGCGACGCCGATGACCACGAGCAGGCCGCCGGGGAGCGCGATCGCCTCAGGAGCGCGGCCGAGGGCGGCCAGCGTCCACAGGCTCGCGGACACCGGGATCAGATACATGAACGCCGTGGTCCGGCTGACCGAGAGCTGACGCAGGGCGACCAGCCACAGCACGTTCGGGACCACGGTTCCCGCCGTCGCCATCAGCACGAGCCAGATCCAGTCGCCGGTGTTCAGGCGTCCGGCAGCGGAGATCGCATCAGGGAACGCGGCGGCGAGCGTCAGCGTCCCGGTGATGTAGACGACTCCGGCGATCCCGATCGGTGGGTAGCGGCCGGTCAACGAGCGAACCACCAGCGTGTAGAGCGCCCACGAGAGCGGCGTGATCAGGCCGACCGCGGCGCCGAGTGGGCTCGAGGCGTGAATCGAGACGCCCGTGCCGGCGCCCACCACGAGGATCAACACGACGCCGATTAGCGCCACCGCGAAGCCCGCGGCCTGCGAGAGGCTCAGGTGCTCTCCGAGGAACATCGCGGCGAGCACGCACGCGATCGCCGGAGCGAACGTCGGAAGCAAGGCGGCGAGCGGTGGGGACAGATAGCTCTGGGCGTGGACGACCGCCAACTGCGAACCCGGCACGGCCAGGATGCCGCACACGAGCACCGTTAGCCACTGCCGGCGCGGAAGACGCGGGATCAGCGAAGGCCGGAGCGCGAACCAGATCGCGAACGACAACGAAACGAGCATGAAGCGCAGCGTGACGACCTGTACCGCATTGATGCGTTCGAGGAGTCGCGCCGAACCCGGGAACACCATCCCCCACGTGACGATGCACAGCAACGCTGAGCCGTAGGCCATCATCGTGGTACGGCGGGCGGAGGCTGACACTAAGACAGGAATATTTCAAACATACGGTGGTTTGGCAATGGTTTGCTTCGGGCTCGAAGGAATCCCTTGACGAACCAACCGTTTGATTGATAGCGTTTCACGGGTGACCGTGGTCGCGCCCGATCCGACCGACCAGTTCGATGCTGTGGTCGCCGGCGATCCGAGCATCGACCGTCACGCGGTGTACACCCGCCTGCGCGAGCAGCATCCGATCTTCTTCTCAGAGCCGCTGCAAGCCTGGGTCCTCACGCGCTACGACGACGTCCGGCACGTGCTGGAGGACGAGGAGACCTTCCACCACCTGACCGAGGGCCGCGGCGCCCCGATCTACGGCCGGTCGCTGCTCCAGTGGCGCGGGCGCGAGCACAACAAGAAGTCGGGCCCGGTGGTCAAGCGCATACGGAGCCCGCGGGCATTCAAAGAAGGGCTCGACGAGATGGTCCGCGGTGTGACCGTGACCGTCGCCGACCGGCTGCCGATGGACGAGCCGCTCGACCTCAAGCAGAGCTACACGATGTGGATGCCGCTGCTGGTGATCACCGAGGTGCTCGATATCCACGAGGGTCAGGCGTTCCGGAACTGGTACCACGCGATCGCCCAGGGCGGCGTGACGTCGATCGCCCGTCCGGACCTGCGCGACGCGGCGTTCGAGGCGCTCTCTCAGCTGCGCGAGCTGCTCGAGCCGATCGTCGAAGAGCGTAAGCGCGACCCGGGCAGCGATCTGGTCTCAGACCTGGCCCACGCGGAGTACGACGGCGAGCCGTTTCCGTTCGAGGAGATCGTCGCCACCGTGGCATTTCTCCTCACTGCCGGCGTCGAGACCACCGAGCGCGTGCTCGCGAGCCTGTTCCGTCACATGGCGCTTCACCCGGACGAGTGGGAAGCGCTGCGCGCGCGTCGCGGGGACCGCAACTTCCTACAGAGCCTGTCGGCCGAGTCGCTCCGGTACTTCCCGCCCGTGCACGGGCTGACGCGCGGCGTCGCGACCGAAGTCACCTTCCACGGCGTGACGATCGAACCGGGCGGCCGGCTGATGGTCTCGCTCGTCTCCGCCAACCGCGACGAGGATCATTTCGACCGCAGCCAGGAGTTCGACCCGGACCGGTGGCTCGCAAACGCCGAAAGGCAGTTCGTCGCCGGCGGGAAGATCCTTCCTTTCGGTGCGGGCCGGCATCACTGCGCGGGCTCCCGTCTGGCCGGCGTCGAGATGGTTCACGGTATTCGCGAGCTGGCCGACCGCGTGGCCGTGATCGAGCCGGACGGCGAGCTGCCCCAGGCCGAGGGGTTCATGCTGAACTCTCCGATGCGCCTCCCGGTCACGCTCCGGGCGGCCTGAACGGTCCTACACCTAGACCGCGGCGCCCGCGGCGCGTCCCGTGCGGATCGCGTGCGGCAGCAGCAGCGGCGCGATCGCGTCGCCGGCCAGCCTGGCGTCGACGCCGATCCGCTTCAGATCGTCAAACAGGTCGGCCTGCGGGTCAAAGCCCGTGACCATCACGACCAGGTCGGCGTCGACCGCCTCGTCGCGCCCGCTGTCGAGGCTCCGGATCACAGTGGTCGACGGCGTGATCCGCTGAACCGAGGATCGGGTCGCGAGCCGGAACGTCTCGTAGCGCTCGAGTCGGGCGGCGACCGCGTCGCGCTGGAACGAGCGGAACAGATCCGGGCACAGGTCGACGAAGCTGGTGGAGTAGATCACCTCGGCGCCGTGCTCGAGCAGCCATTCGGCCGATCCGACCGCCTGGTAGTTGCCGAGGTCGTCGAACACGAGCGCTCGCTTCGGCACCCCGGCGCTGCCGTCGAGGACCTGAAGCGGTGTGACCACGTGGGGGAGGTCGAGGCCTT
>Ga0335073_10004537_pt1 | contig 19399 bp, 22 predicted proteins | sample Lox_Sample_22_FD_207093 | JGI IMG/M metagenome (GOLD analysis project Ga0335073, IMG submission 207093) | Soil microbial communities from Loxahatchee National Wildlife Refuge, Florida, United States - Lox_Sample_2.2 | ecosystem: Environmental > Terrestrial > Soil > Wetlands | place: USA...
CTCGCCAGCGCCTCCTGGGTCAGGCCCTCCGCCTTGCGGCGCTGGGCCAAGCGCCGCCGCCTGACGTCAGCTGTCCCATACGCTGCAGCACCCTTGGCCATCCCCACCACGCCATCTAAACCTCTCGCGCCGGTCACGTAAAGGTAAAGGCGGTTTCGCGGCAGATGTGCCGCTGCCGGCCGTTCTGTTCGCGCTGGTCAGCCGATCCCGTGCCCGATTCGTGCGCGATTCGTGCGCGACTCGTGCTCTGGCCGTGTCCGGCTGTGGCTGCTCCCATTCAAGTGGCACTGCCTCGACGCCCTCGGCCGCCTGCACAGGCGCCCGAGGCAGGACGCGTCGTCGGCTGTGCGACGCGGCGCTCGGCAAAGCTGGGCGGCTGCAAAGGAGGTGAGGAAGTCACTCTATAACGAAGGCTATTCAAGAAAGGAGACATCGGGTGTGCCGCAGGATCGCTCAAATTTTCATCAGTGCTAGCTCATCACCGGGTCGATTGATGAGCCGACGGCAACGGCGCGCGGGCGCAGGCCTTGGCGTAGCCATTGTCATGGTGCTCGGAATGGTGGCGTGGAGCGCGCCCGCTTCCGCATGCTCTACCAGTAGTCATTGCTACGCGGAAGAAAACAGCTTCGGCGGGACAAATGACGGGGCCTTCGGGCAGCTGGACCTGACCTGCAATTACATGCCTAATAATGGCAACTTTGTCAATACCGAAATCTGGGACTCAAATGACAGTTCTACCGACTGGACCGAAGTCGGAGTCAAGTCCGGTATAGGATATGATGGGGACTACTACAGCAAGGAGTGGTTCTGGGCAGATTCACGGCCGAACGGCGGGGGCTATCACGAGCACGAGATAGGGCAGACCGCCACGGCCGGCGACGAATACTCTGTCGAAACCACTTATATCGGGGATAGCGAATGGGTGATTTACGGAGGGAACTCATTCACCGATATAGGGACGTCCACGAGCAACCCGGATAGTAGCAGCGGTCAGACCAATGCCGGTACCGAATATACGGCAGGTAGCTCGAGCAGCGGCATCCGCGATGTAGGCGCGGTATACAACATCGAATGGGAAGGCTCGAACGGTGCTTGGCATGACGTGGGCAGCTCGGGGGATGGCTACTTTAACGGCTGGATAGGCGGTTCTTACAATGCATCCGGGTCATACGTGACCTGGTCCGGGCCATGCTAGGCGCCCCGTCAGGCGAGATCAAGGAGCACAGACATGTCGTATAACACATCGCGGTGGTTGCCGCGGCGCCTCAGGGTCCCGGTGATCGGTGCAGTTATTGGCGGTGTCGCTGTTCTCGTGTCGGTGTCTTTGGCGTCGTCCGTCTCAGCCAAGCCGGCCAACTCGGTGATTCCCGCCGCCGTAGCCCGCCAGCTCAATACGGTCACGCTGCGTGTGGCCAAGCTGAGTGGCGATGCCAAGCCCGCGTGGATCGAGGCAGTAATGACGACCCGGGCCGAGGCGCTTCGTGTGGCGACACCGGGTGACACGGTTCCGGGCAGCGCCAGCCAGACCGTATACCTGGCCGTCATGAAGGGCAATTTCACCCTGAACGACGTCTCGACGCCATCGCACGGCCATGCTCCAACCGGGCACTACCTTGCGATCACCTTCAACCCGGCCACGTTCCAGGGCATGGACCTGGGCCTGAGCAACAAGGCATCCCCGATTTCTCTTCGGAGCCTTGGGACAGTGTCGACTTTGACGCCGTAGAAAGGAATTACGTACCGGCGGGGTTCTGCACGGCAAGCTCGGCGACTATCCGTTCTGCTGTTGCAGGCCCCGCCTGGTTCGACCAGGCCCACTCCACGGACAGCTGGCGATCCGTTCCGGGGCTCAGCGCGGTCGGAACGACCCAGTGCATTCCGAACCGGTGCCGGCCGGGACCGAGCGGCGTGCCAGTGCTGGCCGCCAGGATCGGGCTCATGTCTGCGGGCCCGGTTGGCCGGGAGGTCAGCACTCCGTTCGTGATACCTAGCCACAGGCCGGTCAGCGTGATGTGCGGCGGAATGGTCACATCCACAGTCATCGTCAGGTTCTCGCCCGGGGTGATCACGTAGCCGGGCAGTGTACGCCCGGGAATCAGCTGTGTATGGCCGTTCACCGTGACCGCGTAGGACAGCTCGACCGGGCCTTCGGGATGGCTGCCCCCGGGGTGGCTGGCGCCGTTCAGCGCGAGCGGGACGGCCACCGCGGCGACGGCTGCCACCACGGCCCCGCCCGCGGCTGCGGTAACGGCCCGGGCGCGGCGCCGCCGGATCCGGCGGATGAGATCATCGATCGTGAACTGGGGCTCGCTCGCCTGCTCGGCCGTCATTTTCAGGCGCCGCCGGAGCTCCTGCTCGTCGATGGTCATCGGCTTGATCCTTCCCGTCAGCTGCGGTCGGCGGCCGACAGCAGCGCCGCCACCTGGGCCAGGCCGTCGCTGAGATATCTCTTGACTGTCCCTTCGGCCACGCCCAGTACGGCCGCGATCTCCGCTACCGGCAGGTCCTGGTAGAAGCGCAGCACCACGCACGCACGCTCCCGTGCGGACAGGCCGCTGAGCGCTGTCAGCATGGCGTCCCGCGCGACTACCTGATCGCTGGGGTCCGCGGTCACCTCGGGTGTCCTTAGCAGCGGCGCGGCCCGGGTCCACCGGGAGCGCCGGCGGGCACTGTCGATGAACAGGTTCACCATGATCACCCGCACGTAGGCCTCCGCCGCGCCGGGCCGCGGTGCGCGCAAGGGCCGGGCGAACGCCCGGACCAGAGCCTCCTGAACCAGGTCCTCAGCCTGGGAATCGTCCCCGCACAACAGGAACGCATGACGTTTCATGGCAGCAGCGCGGTCGCGAGCCAGTTCCGCCAGCGTATGCGTCCAGCTCTCCACTCCACACTCCTGGCTATGGGCTCTCTGCCTTCTACAACGAACAAGCCGGCCGTCGCGTTGGGGGACTTTGCCAGGCAGGGCAGCAGCATGCCCACACCATCCTGCTCGAGCTGCCGGTCAGCGGACGACCAGGCAGAACGGATGGCCCGCCGGATCCTGGTAGACCCGCCACGGGATCTGCTCGCCGTCCGGGCCGGGCCGCGGGGACACGTGCTCGCCGATGAGCACGCCGCCCAGAGCGACGACGCGGTCGTGCGCGCTGGCCAGGTCGCCGACCAGCACGTCAAAGTGCACGATGTGCGTCCGGGCACCTTCGCCCGGCTCCACGCCCTGGAACGAAAACCGCTGGCCGTGCGGTGGCGGCTCCAGCGTGACCCAGCCTGGATACCACTCGACCGGTGTGCCGCCCAGCAGCCCGGCCCAGAACCGGCCCAGCTCCCATGGGTCCGGGCCATCCAGGACGATCTCGCGGACCCAGCCGACCGGCCCGTCGGCGTCAACGTTCATGGCGCTCACTCCGTCAGCCGTAGTACTTCAGGTGCGGTCGTCAGCCCACCTGGCTGCCGGTGGCGGCCCAGTACGGGGCCCGGAGCACCCGCTTGAGGATCTTGCCCGAGCCGGTCCTGGGCAGCTCGTCGACGAAGTCCACGGACCGCGGTGTCTTGTAGCCGGCCAGGTGCTCCCGGCTGAACGCCATGACGTCCTGGGCCGACATCGAGGAACCCGGGCGGAGCACGATCGTGGCGTGGACCGTTTCGCCCCAGTCGGCCGACGGAATCCCGAACACGGCTGCCTCATAGACGGCCGGATGCTGCTCGAGCGCGGCCTCGATCTCGGCCGGGTAGATGTTCATCCCGCCCGAGATGATCATGTCGTTCTTGCGGTCGCAGATGTAGAAGTAGCCCTCATCGTCGCGGTAGGCGATGTCCCCCACCGTGTGGAAGCTGCCGCGCCGTGACTTGTCGTAGCTGTCCCGCTGCTTGTAATACTCCTCGAAGATGCCGGTCGAGCGGACAAAGAGCTCGCCGGGATGGTCGGGCCCGGTGCCGGTCACCTCGCGGCCATCGTCGTCGAGCAGGCAGACCTCTACCCCGGGCGCGGGCTTGCCGCACGAACCCGGCTTGCGCCGCTGGTCCTTCGGCTCCAGCACGCAGTCCACCCCGAGCTCGGTCGACCCGTACACCTCCCACAGCGAGTCCTCGGGAAAGTCGGCCAGGTACTGCAGCTTGAGCGCGAAGCTCCACGGCGCGGCATTAGCGATCATGCGCTTCATCGACGACCGGTCGTAACGTTCCTTCACGTCGGCCGGAAGCGCGCACACCATCCGGATCGGCGCGGGCGCGGCGAAGGTGGAAGAGACCCGGTAGGTGTGCACCAGGCGCAGCCAGTCCTCCGGGTCGAATTTCCGCTGCAGCACGATGGTCTGGCCCAGGGCCAGGGCGACTCCCATGAACCCCCACGGGCCGCTGTGATACAGCGGGCCTGACGTGAGGTAGACGTCGTCGGGTGTGTAGCCGATCAGCCCGATGAGCTGGACGGCGGTGCCCTCGGCCGGGCGGGTGCGCCGCAGCGCGCCCTTGGGCTTGCCGGTGGTCCCCGAGGTGAAGATCATGGTCGCGACGCCTTCGTCCGGGTCGGCCTCGGGCGGCGGGCTGGCCGGCGCGGCCGTGACGAAGTCCTCGCCGAGCATCCCGTCCAGCGGCGGCCCGCCGTACACGATGACGTGGCGCAGCCGGTCGACGCGGTCGCGCAGGGCCGCGAACATCGGCGCGTGCTCGGCGTCCACGTACGCGATCGCGGCGTCAGAGTGACCGAGGACGTGCTGCGCCTCATCCGCGGTCAGCCGGTAGTTCAGCGGAACCGCGACGCCACCGGCCTTCCTGGTGGCGCAGATCGCCGCCACCACCGGCGCCGAGTTCGGCCCGCACCAGATGACCTTCTCCCCCGGCTGGGCCCCGAGCGAGAGCAGCGCGTTGGCCAGGCGGTTCGAGTGCTCCTCCAGCTCGCGGTAGGTCCAGCGGAGAACCTGCCCGCTGCCCCGGTCGTCGATGACGGCGAGCTTGTCCGGCTGACTCTGGGCGTAGATGGTCAGGATGTCCGGCATTCGCACCCTCTCTAACGGCTGCCCGGCTGCGGTTCAGCCTGCTCGCATCCGAGCCTTCTACGCCGCCCTGTCCCGATCAAGCCGTCTTGTCTCGCGAATCTGGCCAGGTCCGGCGAAGTTCCGTGCGAACGGCCGTCACTGAATGTAACTTGACCCGTGGCCCCCCACGCCCTGTATCAATGCTGCTTCACTGCGTCAGGAGGCCACATGGACATGACCCGAAGGCGGCTGCTCGGCTTAACCGCGGCCGCCGCCGGAGCCGCCGCCGCGGCCGGCCCGGCAGCCGCGGGCGCCGCAGCTGCCACCAGAGCTACCAGAGCCACCAGCGCCGCGCTCGGCACGGGCTCGCGGGGAGCCACCCGGACCTGGCTGGTACCCCGCTACGGCACGTTCAGCGCCCTGACCAACGTCAGCCTGGGCGGCGACCCTGAGGTCGTCAAGAACGCCTTCGGCCGGGGCACCACGTGGTTCTCCGTGATCTATCACGGCGAGGGAACCGACACCAAGAGCCCGATACCGGCCGGCTACACCGGCGTGGCGGTGCTGAAGTTCGCGGCCTACGAGAACGGGACCGACGGCCTGCTCGACGCGATCAGGGACGGGCTGCCTTCCTGGGTGCAGGCGGTGCAGTACGACTCGGAGAGCTGGGACCAGACCCCGCCCATCGAGAAGGGCGCCTGGCTGTACAACTCCTACCCCGGGGTCAGCTACGCCGAGCTGTTCTGCCGGAAGGCCCGCGAGCTCGGGGTGCGCGCCGTGCTCACCCCGGGCGTCGACCTGTGCAACAACAAGCCCAACCCTGCCTACCCGGACGACGCCCCGCAGTACCCGGTTCCCGCCGGGGAGCGGAACTACGAGTCATATCTGCGCTTCCGCCTGGCCACGGCGGCCCGGTGGCAGAGACCCGGCGATATGTACGAGTACCAGTCCCAGGCGCTCGAGCTCGACACAGCCCTGTACAAGGAGGTCACCACCAGGGTTCGTGCCCAGGTCAGGGAGGTAAGCCGGGATCTGATCTACCTGGCCGGGATCGGCCGCACCGCAGCCAACTGGGACGAAGCGACCGCCGACCAGCTCACCGCCGCGGCCCGCAGCGTCGACTCGGTGACGGCCGGCTTCTGGCCGAACGTGGACGAGAATGCGACCCGGGTGCCGATCATGATCCAGTTCCTGAAGAACCTCGGCTACTGAGACGCGCTGGCGGCGGGCTCAGGTACCGCCTGGGCGGGAGCAGCCTGGCCAGCCTGGCCCTGCCCGCGCCGCCGGGGCAGGGCCAGGCCGGCCGCGACACCGGCCAGGGACAGGCCGGCGGCGACGCCGATCGCGGGCGCGAACCCGTCGCTGAACGCCCGGGCGGAGGCGTAGCTGCCCGCCGCGGCGAACACCGTGACCAGGACGGCGACCCCGAACGCGCCGCCGAGCTGGCGCATGGTGCTGAACGTGCCCGACGCCTTGCCGATGTCGCCGGGCGCGACCGAGCTGACCACGGACTTGGTCACCGCGGGTACGGCCATGGCGAAGCCGCACCCGGAGATCAGCATGGGCGCGATCATCGCCGGATAGGCCAGGCCGGGCCGGGCTTCAGCCGCGATCCAGGCCATGCCGGCCGTCTGCAGCAGCAGGCCGGTGACGATCAGCGGCCGCTCGCCAATCCGGTCGGCCAGCACCCCGGCCCGCGGGGCGATCAGGAACGGGGTGATGCCCCACGGCAGCAGCCGCAGCCCGGCGTCCAGCGGGCCCTGGCCGAGGGCGGTCTGCTGAAACTGGGCCATGAAGAACACCGCCCCGGTCAGCGACGCATTGAGGAAGAAGGCCGCGGCGTTGCCGGCCGAGAAGGCCCGCGAGCGGAACAGGCGCATCGGCAGCATCGGCGCGCGGGCGTGCCGCTCCCACGCGATGAACCCCGCCACCAGCAGCGCCCCGGCCACGAGCGCGGCCACCACCTGCGGGCTGCCCCAGCCGACCGCGCTGGCGTGCACCAGGCCCCAGACCAGGCCCAGCGCGGCACCGGTGCCGAGAGCCAGCCCGGGCAGGTCCACCCCGGCACGCGGGCCGTAGCTCTCCGGCACCCGGGTGAGCACCAGCGGCACGGCGACCAGGCCGATCGGGACGTTGACCCAGAAGATCCACGGCCAGGCGATCCCCTGCGTGATGGCGCCGCCCACCACCGGGCCGACCAGGGGCGCCAGCCCGGTCGCGCCGCCGAAGATGCCCATGGCCCAGCCGCGGCGCTCGGGCGGGAACGCTGCGTTCAGCAGGGCCAGCCCCAGCGGCATGACCAGGGCTGCCCCGGCACCTTGCACCGCGCGGGCCGCGATCAGCCAGCCGACGCCGGGCGCCAGCGCGCACGCCGCCGAGGCCAGCGCGAACAGTCCCAGGCCGGCCGCGAACAGCCGCCGCCGCCCGAACCGGTCGCCCAGGGCGGAAGCGGTCATCAGCAGCACCGCGAACGTCAGCGTGTACGCGTTGACCGTCCACTCGAGCTGGTCGATCGACGCTCCGAGATCGCGCCGGATCGTGCTCAGCGCGGTCGCGACGACCAGCAGGTCGAGCACGACCATGAACGACGCGGTCGAGGCGAGCGCCAGCGCCCATCGCTGCGCCGCGCTCGCCGCGGTCGGTGCGGTCGGTGCGGTCGGTGCGCCCGGCCCGCCCGGCCCGGTCGGCCGCAAGGTGGTAGCCATGTCTCCTCCGGTTGTCCCCTGATTGAGTGCTCGCTGGTTGAGACCCGGCCGACCGGAGGAACTGACCGATGAATTCCGGGCCCCGGCGGTGTCCTTACTGGAAGGGGACGCGTCTGCACGCTCCGAAAAGAGGGGACGATGCGAGGATGCCGTGGTGACCGAGACCGCCGCGCTGGCCCGCGCCCGCGCCGGAGATGGGGACGCGTTCCGCGAGCTCACCGAGCCCTACCGGCGCGAGCTGCAGCTGCACTGCTACCGGATCCTCGGCTCGGTGCAGGACGCCGAAGACATGCTCCAGGAGACCCTGCTGGCCGCCTGGCGGGGGCTCAGCCGATTCGAGGAGCGAGCATCGGTGCGCGCCTGGCTGTACCGCATCGCCACCAATAGGTGCCTGAACGCGCTGCGGGACACCGGCCGGAGCCGGCCCCGGCTGCCCCCGTTCCCGGCGCCGGAGCCCACCCGCCGGACCGAGCCGACCTGGTACGAGCCGTGCCCCGACGCCCTGCTCGAGGACCTGCCGGACACCGCGCCGGGCCCGGAAGCCCGCTACGAGGCCAGGGAGTCGCTGGCCCTGGCGTTCGTGGCCGGGCTGCAGCGCCTGCCGCCGCGCCAGCGCGCGGTGCTGGTCCTGCGCGACGTGCTCGGGTTCCGCGCGGCCGAGGCGGCCGAGATGCTCGACAGCAGCGAGGTCTCGGTGAACAGCGCGCTGCAGCGAGCGCGGGCCGCGCTGGACGGCGAGCTTCCCGCCCGCGACCGGGACCGCGCGCCGCTGCCGCGCTCGCCGCGCGAACGTGATCTGGTCGGGCGGTTCGTGGACGCGTTCGAGAGCGCCGACATCGACCGGGTCGTCGCGCTGCTCACCGACGACGCGTGGCTGAGGATGCCACCCGAGCCGCTCGAGTACCAGGGCCACGAGGCGATCGCGCGGTTCTTCCTGGGCCTGCGCTGGTGGGGCGCGCAGATCAGGATGGTGCCCACGCGCGCGAACGGCCAGCCGGCGCTCGGCTCCTACCGCGCGGAACCGGGGGGACCGACCCTGCGCGGCAACGGGCTGGTCGTGCTCACCCTGGAAGGCGACCGGATCTCGGCCATCACCCGGTTCAGCCCCAGCCTGTTCCCGCTGTTCGGGCTGCCGCCGACCCTGCCCGGCTAGCGGGCGGTTACGCCGGCCGCTCTTCGACGGGCAGCCCCAAGGCCCGGACCAGCTCGGCCAGGCTGGCGAAGCTGGACCCGGCCGGGAGCGACGACACCAGGTCCAGCAGCCGCTGCTCGGCCTGGCGCGCGGTCAGGGTCCCGAGCAGCTGGCCCCGGGACGCCGGGAACGAGGTGCGGTTCAGGTGGCGGGCCAGGTCGCTGCGCAGCTTTATGGCCTCCCATTCGCCCCCTCCGGGTGTCTGCGCGAACCGGCCGGCCTCGGCCCAGGTCGCACCCGAGCCGTCATCGTCGGGCGACTCGGGCCCCGGCCATTCCCCGGCGTACGCCCGCAGTTCGCCGCGGTCCTGGCGCTTGATCGCGTCGTCCTCCGCTCGCCCGTGCGTCCCGCTGATCTGTTCGCTCACGTGTCTGCCTCGCTTGTCCGGGCGGCCAGGCGATACCCGGCCGGCTGGTAGCTAGGTGTCCGCCCTGCCCACTGCCGGCCCCCGGGAAACCTCCCCGGCACGCTCAGCCCGCCTCCACGGCGTCGAGGAACGAGTTCACCAGGGCGGTGAACTCTCCGGGCTGCTCGGCGAAGCAGAGATGGGACGCGTCCTCGATGATGGCGAGCTGTGACCCGGCGATGCGCCGGTGCATCTCCTCCAGGTGGGCCGGCCGGCATTCGTCGTACCGGCCGCCGACCAGCAGCGTGGGCACGGCGATCTCGTCCAGGCGGTCCATCACGTCCCAGGTCTTCAGCGTGCCGGTCACGGTGAACTCGCTGGGCCCGTTCATCGTGTTGTACACGTCGTAGCCCGCCTCGGCGAAGGAACGCTCCAGGCCGGCCGGCCACGGGGAGAGCCGGCAGACATGCTCCCGGTAGAAGCCGAGGATCGCGGCCTGGTACTCCGGGCAGGCGGTGAACCCCGCCTCCTCATGCTCCCGGATGACCTGCCGCACCGCGGCCGGCTGGGCCGCCAGCAGCTCGTCGCAGTCCTTGACCCATCTGATCATGCTGGCCGGGCTGCCGCACAGGATCAGGCTCTCCAGCTCCGGGCGCCGGTCAAGCGTGTACTGCTGGGCCAGCATCCCGCCCCAGGAGCTCCCGAACAGGTGCACCCGGCTCAGGCCGAGCGCCGCCCGGACCTGCGCGAGTTCCTCAACAAACCTTTCGACAGTCCAGAACGTTACGTCCGCTGGCCGGTCGGAGCGGCCGCAGCCAAGCTGGTCGTAGAAGATGACCTGCCGCCGGTCGCACAGCGCCTCGAGCGGTTCCAGGTAGTAGTGGGTGAACCCGGGCCCGCCGTGCAGGCACAGCAGCGGTATCCCGCCCTCGCCGATCGAGCGGTACCAGACCCGGCCACCAGGAACCTCGATGAACCCCTCCCGCGCCATCATGCTCCCTTCACCGGCGCCGCCGTCACTGGCTCGTCGGCGAACACCTGCTGCATCTTCGGCAGCCGCGAGGCGTGCCGGGCATACAGATAGATCAGGACCCCGAGCCCGATCAGGAACCAGACCCCGATGATCAGCCCGACCTCGCTGTCCGGGTAGCTCAGTGGGGAGACGAACTTCAGCACGGACTTGCCGATGCCCAGCGCGGTGAACCAGACGGGCAGGAACGCGATGATGCCCACGACCGGCACCACCAGGTGCAGGAACCAGTTGAACTCCGCGCGCTGGAAGCGCAGGTAGTACAGGATGCAGGACAGGTTGAACATGATGTAGATAGCGACCATGATCCCGGTCAGGATCGTGGCCAGCAGCGAGAACGTGTCCACCGGGCCGAAGTGGATGCCGAGCGGGATCCCGATCGCCAGCGTGAGCAGGAACTGGACGATCACGCCGACGTACGGGGACCGGTACTTTGGGTGGGTGGCGGCCAGCGGCCGCGGCAGCAGCCCGACCCTGGCCATCGCGAACCAGGTCCGCGTGGTGGCCAAGGTGCCCGCGTTCCCGTTGGCGAACGTCGAGTTGAGGATGGCCAGGAACGCGATCACCCAGCCGATGCCCCAGACGTCGCGGGCCAGCTGGATCCACGGGCTGCCGCCGTTGAGCAGGCCGAAGCTGGCGAACTTGTCCGGGCCGAAGAACACGTCGCCCGCGTACGTGCCCAGGACGTAGAACAGCCCGATGACCAGGCAGGACGTCATGACCGCGACGCCGATCGTGCGCCGCGGGTTGCGCGCCTCCTCGGCCAGCGGCGCCGCGGCCTCGAAGCCGATGAAGGCCAGGATCGTGTAGACCGAGCCGGCTACCACGCCGGAGAAGCCGTGGTAGCCCTTGATCGTGGCGTAGTGCAGGCTGAACACCGAACCGGTGTTGCCCGAGCCCGCCTTGGCGATGAGCCAGATGGCCAGGATCACGAAGATGATGATCTCCAGTGCGCCGAGCACCGTTCCGGTCCCGGCGCTGACCACGACGCCGCGGAAGTTCAGGCCCGCGATCACGAACGCCGCGACGATCATGAAGATCACCCACACGGTGGTGAACGGCCATCCGAACTCGGTCTGCGTGACCGACGAGACCAGATAGCCGAACAGCACCATCGTGGTCGGCCCGATCAGCATCTCGATCAGCGAGTAGCCCCAGCCGACCAGGAACCCGATCGACGGGTGAATGCCGACGGCCGGGTAGGTGTAGATGCTGCCCGCCGACGGCAGGTGCCTGGCCAGCTGCCCGATCGAGCTGGCCACCAGCAGGCAGCCGACCAGGGCGAGCAGCACGGACAGCGGCAGCGCCCCGCCCGCGTAGGTGGCCCCGAGCGAGATCGACAGGGCCAGGGCGCCCGCCGGCGCCATCGACGTCACCGCCTGGAACAGGACCTCGCGCAGGCCGATGGCTCCCCGGTGCAGTCCAGCGGAGTCCAGGCCCGCGGAGTCCGCCGCTGAATGCGCCATGCCAGCCCCCTTATGCCGGTTACTACGGTCATAATCAGGGAGCTGGCGAATTGCAAGGGATTGCCGTGCCTGGTGATGCGCTGGAGGCCCGGCGGCTTACTTTGTGACGGTGATCTTGATGGGCTGGATGACCCCCACGCAGCGGTGCCCGGCCTGGCCGCCACAGCCCAGCCCGTACTCGGTCCACACCATCGTGGTCGTGCCCGCCGCCTGGGCCAGGAACGTGTACCGCCGCGGCACCGTGCACCCCGCCTTGGGCGGGGAACCGCACGAGCCGATCGGCGAACTCCCCTGCTTTTCCACGATGGCTGGATGGCCCACGGTGGTCAGCTCCCAGGCCTCCGGGCCGTCGCTGGTGTCCACGATGACCGAAAACGTGCTGCCTGCCGGTACTCGCGCCGTCTTCACCCGCAGGGTCGCCGGGTGCATCGGGACTCCGTCGGTTACGTGCAGCGTCGCGACCTCGCGCGGGGCAGCGGCAGGTGCGCTGCTGCATCCGGCGGCGAGGAAGCTGGCAGCGAGCAGGCTGCCCAGGGCGGCCAGGCTGGCCTTACGCATCGGGATACGCACCTTGCGCGGTTCCGGCAGCGCACCGGGCCGACCGGCGCACGGCGATCAGCGTGGCCACCATCTCCAGCCATCGCGAGAAGACCAGATCCGCCTCGGTCTCGCCCCCCGCGGCCAGGGCTGCCTCGAGCCAGCGGCGGGCGAGGACGGTTGGCCCCGCGCCGATCAGCGGCTCGGGAAGCCGCAGCGCGGCGACGACACCGCCGGCCCGCACCACCCTGGCCAGGATCGCCACCGGGTACGGGCCTACCCCCAGGTCCCCGGCCGCTATAGACGCGGCGATCGCCGCGTCGGTGAACATGACCTGGCGCGCCCGGCCCGCGGCTGCGATGCCGCGGCCGATGGCTGCCGCGACGTCAAGTCCCGCTACTTCGGCGTCGGTCGTCACGGCGTTCACGAGGACGGCAGCTCAATGCCAAACGCGGTCGGCATCGCAGGCGGCTGGCTGTTGGTGAGGGCGCCGAGCTGGTTGCTGACGAACTGCTGGTTGGTGACCCACCCGCTGTACCCCCATGGATTGTAGATCTCCAGCTCCGAGCCATTCGAGCCGATGATGACCATCTGGTGGCTGTCGTTACCGTTGGTGACGTCGATCGGGACCGGCTGCCCGGAATCGACGGCCTTCTCGACCTGGGACAGGGCGGCCTGGTTGTCACCGGTGCCGTTCAGCGACACGTAATGGTAAGGGGTGCCGGTGGCCGTGCCGAGGTCGGAGTTGGCCAGCACGTTCTCGCCGGTACTGCCCAGCCCTCCGTCGACCTTGGGGTACACCCCAGGGTCCCCGTCGGCCCGCTGGCCCGTCTGGTAGTTGGAGATGTACGTCAGATGCAGCCGGTTCTCGAATGACGACACGCTGTCCGAGCCGGCCACCCCGGGCTGGTCGCCCGTGGTCAGCTTCAGCATGAAGACCGGATCCAGGTTGGCCAGCGCGACCACGGTGGAGGCGGCCACGCAGTCGTTGATGCCGCCCTGCGAGTAGGTGTCATAGCCGTAGCCGGGTTTCATGCCCGGCCAGTGAAAGAAGGACACGCCGTCGTAGGTGCCGCTGGCCAGGTCGGGCGCCAGATGCTGGGACAGCCAGGCAAGATCATTGCCGTAGGGGTGGATGAGTGCGTCGAAGCGCTCGATGGCCGGCAGTGAGTTGCCCGCTGCCAGCGCCTTCATCAGGAACGCGGCCTCCTCCGGCGACTTCGCTTCGGCCAGCAACTTCTCAAATTCCTGTTGCTGCGCCGGGGACATGCCGTTCATCAGCTCCGAGGCCCGGGTCAGCTCGGCCACGGTGAGGATGTCACCGCCACCGTCGGAGGCGGCGTTCTGCTCGCTGGCCAGCACCACCGCATCCAGCGGGTCCATCCCGTTGGCTTCAGCACCCCCGGCCCTGGCCTGGTCGGCGAGATAGGTCAGCAGGCTGGCGGTGGCCTGGCCCGAGTTCTGGGCCAGGGCCGCGGCGGTCACCATCGACGCGATGCCGGTCCGTGCCTCTTCCACCGCGATCACAAAGTCGGTTGGGTCGCTGAACTCGATGAAGCTCGACAGCAAGCCACCGAGGGGACCCAGGCGGCTCTTCGCCGACCGGAGGGTGTCGCGTCCCGAACTGTCGCCGCGCTGCGCCGTACCGAGATTGTCCGCCCAGACCTGCAGCGCCTTTCCCGCCTGGCCGAGAACGTTCCCGGCCGTCGTCGCGTCGTCGGACAGCGCGCTGACCGCCTGGCTGGCGGTCTCCGCCACGCCACCCCGCCAGGCGGCCGGGAGCTTGTTCCTCGCGACGTCGTTCAGGCGCTCGGCGACCTGCCGGCACGTGCCGCCCGCCGCCAGGTAGGCATCACCCTGCGCGCTGATCGCCGCGGGCGACCCATCCGGGGCGGGCACGCCCAGCGCTGAGTCGATCGTCGCGGCCAGCAAGGGGGCGGCGACGATGGACCAAGCCGAGTCGATGGTGGACTGGCAACCCTGGAGATCTGACAGCGCGCTCACCGGTCAGCCAGCCAGGGTGTCGATGTCGCGAACGTTGGCCGATTCCGCGGCCGCGTAGTTCGTGCCGACGGTGTGGACCTTGCTGACCATCTCGGTGGTCGCCAGGCCCAGGACGTTAAGCTCCTGCGCCCACGCGCCGTCAAAGGCGGACCAGGAGCCCGCGACCTGGCTACCGAAATCGCCAGCGGAAGGGGACTCCCGCCCGTACTGGCTGATCGCCGTGGTGAGGTCGTCATAGGCCACGCCGATCTGGCCCGCGACGCCGCCAAGCTCGGCCAGGTCAACACTGAACCCGCCATCCGGGACAAGCACCATGGTGAGCTCCCCGCCCCTAGGGAAATGGACCAAGACAGCACGTGCTGAAGACACGATCTTAAAGAGTTTCCTGCCATTGAACTCGTATGTCCGGCATATACCTAATAGGGGCAGTTACTGAAACGACTGGATCAGTGCCGCGGCAGCGGCTATGCTCGTTACTGAAACAGTCGTGTCAGTGACGGGCGAGGAGGCCGGTGCGCGGTGAGCGGGAAGGGTGGGGCGGGGCGGAAGGGTGGGGCTGGGCGGAAGGGTGGGGCTGGGCGGGGAGATACAGCCACGATCAGGCCGCTGGGACGTCCCGGGGACCTGGGCTGGGTGGTGATGGCCCACGGCGAGCTGTACGCCGCGGAGTTCGGCTGGAACACCGAGTTCGAGGCGCTGGTCGCGAAGATCGTGGCCGACTACGCGGCCGACCCGGACCCACAGCGCGACGCGGCCTGGATCGCCGAGGCCGGCGGTCAGCGGGTCGGCTGCGTGTTCCTGGTGGCCAAGGACGCGGACACCGCGCAGCTGCGGATCCTGCTGGTCGACCCGGCCGCCCGGGGACATCACCTCGGCCAGCGGATGGTCGGCGAGTGCCTGGCGTTCGCGCGGCGGGCCGGCTACCGGCGGATGGTGCTGTGGACCAACCATCCGCTGGTCGCCGCCCGGCACATTTACCTGGCGGCGGGGTTCTCTCTGGTCAGCGAGGAGCCTCATCACAGCTTCGGGGCCGACCTGATCGGACAGTATTACGAGCTTGACCTGGCGGCCGAGCTATCCGCCACGCCGCGATGACGGCTCGGGTCCCGTCGCCGCGGCAAGACGAGCTGCTCGAGCTGGCCTACCAGTACGTTCTCGTGCACGGATTGGCCGACATGTCGCTGCGGCCGCTGGCCAAGGCGATCGGTTCCAGCCCGCGGGTGCTGCTGTTCCTGTACGGCTCGAAGGACGAGCTGATCCGGGCGCTGCTCGACCGGGCACGGGCGGAGGAACTCGCGGCGATCGCCGCGTTCAGGGAAATGGAAAGCCCGGCCGACCTGATCGATTCCGCGCTGCAGGTGTGGCAGTGGCTGTCCGCGCCCGGTCATCGCCACCTGCTCGGGCTGTGGGTCGAGGCGTATGCCCGGTCTCTGGTCGACCCGGCCGGGCCGTGGTCCGGCTTCGCGGCGCAGACGGTGCAGGACTGGCTCGGCCTGCTGGCGTCGCGCCAGCCGCCGCGCTGGCGCCGGACCGCGGCGGCCGCCGCGGAGCGCACCGCGGTGCTCGCGCTGCTGCGCGGGGCCATGCTCGACGTGCTGGCCACCGGCGAGCAGGCCAGGACGACCCAGTCGGTCACCCTGCTGCTTGAGTCCCTGCCCCGAACGGAGCGCTAGCCGCGGCCGATGAACGGCATGTTGGTGGCCATCAGCGTCATGAACTGGACGTTCGCGTCCAGCGGCAGGCTGGCCATCTGCACCACGGCGTCGCCCACCAGCGCCACGTCGATCATCGGCTCGGCGCGGGTGCTGCCATCGGGCTGCAGCGCCCCGACCCCGAGCTGACTGGCCAGCTCGGTGACCGCGTTGCCGATGTCGATCTGCCCGCACGCGATGCCGTAGGCCCGGCCGTCCAGGGACGTCGACTTGGTCAGCCCGGTGACCGCGTGCTTGGTCGCCGTGTACGGGGCCGAGAGCGGCCGGGGCACATGCGCCGAGATCGAGCCGTTATTGATGATCCGGCCGCCGCGGGGATCCTGCTCCTTCATCACCCGGAACGCGGCCTGGGTGCACAGGAACATCGCGGTCAGGTTGACCGCGACCACCGACTGCCAGCCCTCGAACGAGATGTCCTCGAGTGGCACCGGCGGCAGGTTCCGGCCCGCGTTGTTGAACAGCACGTCCACCCGGCCGAACTCCTGCCGCGCCCGGTCGAACAGTCGCTGCACATCCGCCGGGTCGGTGACGTCGGCCACCACGGCCAGCAGCCGCGATCCCTCGGCCGCGCCGTCGGCGGCGGTCTGGTCGAGCGGGCCGGGCCGCCGGCCGGCGATCACCACCGAATACCCCGCCCGGCCGAGGGCCAGGGCCGCCGCCCGGCCGATCCCCGTGCCGCCACCCGTGACGATCGCGACCTTGCCTGCCATGGGCCGACTACTCCCCCAGCCCCCGGGCTTGATCCCGTTCCGCCGCCCGCTCCGCCTGCCGGGCCTCCTCGACCGTGAGCTCGGCCGCCGGGTCGGACTCGAGCCGTTCGTCCGGGATCGGCGTGCCGCTGCGGACCGACCGCCCGTAGCTGCCGTCGTCCAGCCGCTTCAGCGCGCGGTCGATGGCCGCGAGCCGGCCGCGCATGCTCTCCGCGATCGCGTCGTCCATGCCCTCGGCGGTCAGCGACGTGGCCGGGTCGACCGAGTCAACCCCGCCTTCCTCGTCCTCGGATTCCCGGTCTTCCTCACCGGCCTGCTCCGAGCCCGCCAGCAGGCTCTGCACCTCGGCCCGCTCGGCCTGCAGCAATGATCGTGCCCGATTCTCGTCCATAGAGCTCCAGTCTCCCGCAGCTGCTTCCCGTGCCGCGCAGCAGGTAGGCATCAAATCCTCGCACTCGGCTGACCGAGCCAGGGCGCGCGGTGATGATGGCGATGAGGGGCGACAGGAGGTGGCCACCGTGACGATCAGCCCGGCGCAGGCGGGCCGCCCCCGCGACCCCGACGTCGACCGCCGTATCGCGGACGCCGCGATCACGCTGTTCGGCGAGGCGGGCTGGGCCGGCTTCAGCGTCGATGCCGTGGCCAAGCGGGCCAGCGTCGGCAAGGCTTCCATCTACCTCCGCTGGCAGACCAAGGAAGCCCTGCTGGTCGAGGCGCTGCGGCTGCGCGTGGGCATCATCGACGAGGTCGATACCGGCTCGCTGCGCGAGGACCTGGTCAGGCTGGCCCGGCAGATCCTTGATCTGTACCTGGGTGACGCCGGGCGGGCCACGCTGCGCCTCAACCTGGAGGGCGACCTGATCCCGGGCCTGGCCGACCGGCTCAGCGCGCTGCGCACGTCTCAGGTTCTGGCCGCCCGCGGCATCGTCCGGCGCGGCATCGCCCGGGGCGAGATTCCCGAGAACACCTCGATCACGTTACTGCTGGACACGCTGGTCGGCGGCGCGACCACGCACGTCCAGAGCACGCCCAAGGACCGCCGCGACGCGCTGCACACGGACGCGGCGCGCTACGCCGAGCAACTGGTCGACTTCCTGCTCTCGGCGGTCAACTCCGGCCGCCGGCCGTGACGCTCTCACTCGATCCCCGCCTCCCGGCGCAGCAGCGTGGCCAGGTCCCCGGGGCCGGGCGCAGCGCCGGCCACGGTGCCGGGCACAGTGGCGGCCCCGGTGCCGGCCAGGCCGCGGGCCGTGAACCACTTGGCCACGTTGGCCGCGTCCCGGTCAAGGAACTCCGGGCCACCCGGGTTGGCGATCACGTCGACGACCTGCGGCAGGTCGATCATCACCAGGCGGCCGCGGTGGACCAGCAGGTTGTAAGCGGACAAGTCGCCGTGGGCCAGGCCCAGGCGGGCCAGCGTGATCAGCGCCTGCACGAGCTGGTCCCAGAGGTCGGCCAGCTCGCTGCCCCGCGGCCGGGTCTCGGCCAGCCGGGGCGCGGCCGTGCCGTCGGGCTCGCCGATGAACTCGATCAGCACCTCGGTCCCGATCACCTGCACCGGGTAGGGCACCGGAGCACCGGCCGCGTGCAGCTGGCACAGCGCGGCGAACTCAGCGCCGGCCCACTGCGTGGAGATCATCTCCCGCCCCACTGAGGTGCGGCGGGCCATGGCCCGGGCGGTCCGGGACTCCCGGGCCCGTCGGCCCTCCAGGTACGCGCTGTCGCGGTGGAACATCTTGTGCTCGGCGGCGCGGTACCGCTTGGCCGCCAGCAGGCAGGACCGGCCGGTTCCCGGTACGCCGCGGCGGACCAGGAAGACGTCGGCCTCCTTGCCGGTCTTCAGGATCCCGAGCTCGGTGTCCACCGCCGCGAGCTCGGTGACCAGCCAGGCCGGGTAGGGGCGGGGCCCGCGCTCGCTGGCGGCCGGCTGATCCCACGAGGACCAGCGGGCGCCCTCAGGCAGGCCATCGGTGGCGTCAAAGGCCTCCAGCGCGGGCAGCCGGCCGGGCCGATGTCGCTTGGCGAAGTCAGGTTCGTCGTCATCCGGGGCGAAGGCGAGTTCCTCGCCGTCGCCGTCGTCATCAAGTCGCAGGCGCCTCTTGGCGCGGCGGTTGAACGCATAGTCCGGCACTGGTGGTGCTCCTCTGGCGAGCGGTGGTCAGGGAAGGCGGCACGAGGCGCGCCACGAAAACGGCCATCACAGGCCTCCCTTCCGCTCGACCGGCAGCACCGGTACTGTCTGGTCCGCCCGAGCGTGGCACGCGCCGGGCGGCGGCGGCAACCGAATTTAGAGCGCGCCGCCCGGGGGCGGCCCGGGAGTGGCCGGGGCACGGCGGCCACCTGACGGCCACCCGGCGGCACCCAACGTGGTGGTGGGCCCCTTACTGTCGTAGGAGGAACAGCGTGGTGCCCACCACCCCACTGGGGCGGGCGCAGCGGACGAGAGGACCGGGCGATGCAGTTCACCGCCGAGCACGAGGCGCTGCGCGCGAGCGTGCGCGATCTCGTGGAGCGTGAGATCAACCCGCACGTCGACGAGTGGGAGGAAGCAGGCCGGTTCCCGGCGCACGAGCTGTTCCCGGCCCTGGCCAAGATCGGGCTGCTCGGCCTGGAGTACGACCCGGCCTACGGCGGGGAGGGAGCCGACCACTCGTTCACCGTGGTCGCGGGCGAGGAACTCGGCCGGATCGACTGCGGCGGGGTGCCCATGGGCATCGCCGTGCAGATGGC
>Ga0335073_10004538_pt1 | contig 19399 bp, 18 predicted proteins | sample Lox_Sample_22_FD_207093 | JGI IMG/M metagenome (GOLD analysis project Ga0335073, IMG submission 207093) | Soil microbial communities from Loxahatchee National Wildlife Refuge, Florida, United States - Lox_Sample_2.2 | ecosystem: Environmental > Terrestrial > Soil > Wetlands | place: USA...
CGCAAATCGGACAGGGCTGCGCCGTTCAAGGCGACCCGCAGGGATAAGCGGCGATGAACGACATGACCCGCTTCTGGCGCATTCCTCAGCCCCGGCCCGAGCGGGCGCTGCGGACCGCGATCACCCGCGGCTTCTTCGGCCGTTGCCCGGCCTGTGGCCGGGGCAAGCTCTTCCGCTCCTATCTCAAGGTCGTCAACACCTGCAAGATCTGCGGCGAGGACTTGAGCCACCAGCGCGCCGACGACGCGCCGGCTTATCTCACACTCCTGATCGTCGCCCATGTGGTTGGCGCCGGCATCCTGCTCTCCGACGAGCTGTGGCCGCATTCGCCGCTTCTCCTGGTCGCCGCGTTCTGGCTGATGGTGACCGTGGTCGCGAGTCTCATCATCTTGCCTCGCGCCAAGGGGGCCGTGGTCGGCCAGCAATGGGCCATGTGCATGCACGGCTTCGGGGCCGAAGGCGACCGGACGTGACCGAGGCCTCCAAGTCCACTCGCGCGCTTCGCCCCCGCGACGCGGCGACGCTCATTCTGGTCGAACGAACGGAGCGCGGCGGGGCACGGGTGCTGATGGGCAAGCGGCATCAGCAGCACAAGTTTATGCCCGGCAAATTCGTCTTCCCCGGCGGTCGGGTCGAGCCGGAGGACCGGCGCATGGCCGCCGCCGGGGCGCTCGATCCCCATGTCGAGGCGAAGCTCAACGCCCGCGTGCGCCGGCCGTCGCCGCATTTCGCCCGCGCGCTGGCGCTGGCGGCGATCCGCGAGACGTTCGAGGAAACCGGGCTCGCGATCGGCGTCCCCGACAGTGGCGCTCCGGAAAATTCGCCGCCCGGCGCCTGGACCCGGTTTGCGGCGACCGGCGTCACTCCGGCGCTCGACGCCATCGACTTCCTCGCCCGCGCGATCACTCCGCCCGGACGCCCGCGGCGCTTCGACGCCCGCTTCCTCATCGCCGACGCGAGCTTAATCGCTAGCAGGGCCGAGGGCGCCGTCCATCCCGAGGCGGAACTGGTCGAGCTCGTCTGGACCCCGCTCGACGAGGCCCTCAGTCTCGATTTGCCTGGCATCACCCGCGCCGCCCTCGCCGATCTCAGGCAGGCGCTGGACAACGGCCTCGACAAGCGCCGGCCTCGACCTTTCTATCGCGAGCTTCGCGGCAAGAGGCTGAGGGAGCAGCTTTAGCTTTGGACGCATCCACCCGGGCAGACTCGCGCCTCGACCTGACGGCTCGCAATCACAAGGGCGTAGAGCGGTCGAAAAGCTCGGCCGAGGCGCTCAGGCGGCCAACCGCGTGGGCCGCAATCGGCCAGCCAGCTCCATCAGCGCGAGATGGTAGGCTCGCGCGGTGCGTTGGGAGCGGTTGTAGCGCGCCATCACGACGTCGAGCAGCTCAATCATGATCTCGCCGTCGACCTCGGACAGATGATCGAGGGTCAGTTCACAGGGCTCGAGCGCGCCGACCAGCATCTCGCGCATCTCTTCGAACTCGTCCATATCGCCGCGGATGAGCGCCCGCCAGACCCGCGCATGGAGGCGGGTCAGATGGCGGGCGAGCTCGTGATCGCTGATCAGCTTGCGGTAGGCGGCGATCAACCGATCGTAAATGACCGGCTCGGACCATTGCTTGAGCCCGGAGAAGCCCTCGGACAGGTTGGCCCACGGCATCGCGGCCACTCCTTGGCGGCTCGTTTCGCATCGCGAATCAGAGGTGCGTCACGCGGTACGGCGGTCAAACTGATTCATGATTGTTAACAAAATATGAATCCACTAAGCATATTCTCCACAGAAAAATCGTCAACGACCGACATTTTCTACTTGACTCAACGGAAATGGCCGACGCCGACCCGACTGGGTTTCGGCGACCTGTGCGCAATATACCGGGCGGGCGCTCGGGAAACCCGTCGGATCACGCATTCGTGAAGCGGACCCAGCCTTGCCGACATTTGCGTAAGACCATGAGCGATTGTAACACCCTGGCTGTCTGCGGCAGGGGTGGCGCATGACAACGGCGGATCGATCGGGCCTTATCAATTTGGCTGCGATCTGGCGATCGACCGTCGGTGTCGCCGATCGCGGTTTTCTCTATGGACCAAAATCTCTGGCCGTTCCGGCAAATCGAGAACCCGATCGGCTTGGCGGCGTCGTTCCGTTGCGAACGTCGTCCGCCGTTTCAGCGGCGATTCCGATCCTGACCCCGGCCCGTCCGCGACATTCGTGCGTCCTCACCCCTCGCCGGTCGGGACGAATGCCACAGCGCCAAGAAACCATGCGAGCCATTGGCGCGACCAATCCTGAAGACGGACTCGCGCCGTCGCTGAAACCTGATGACCCACCGCGCGCCGCGCCGCGCCCGCATTCAACTATGAGGTTCATTCGCATTCATTAAGCCCAGGAGAATCGCCATGGCTCGGGAATCAGGTTTCCGTTCCTCTCCGATTGTTCGATCAATCACCGTGCGATTCGCCGCGGGGCTGCTGGCGGTGCCGCTTGTGACATGGGTCGGCGCCTGGGCGCAAGGAGCGCCAGCGGCCGGCGACTGGACCACGATGAACAAAGACTATTCCGCCCAGCGCTACGTCGACCTCGACAAGATCGACAAGGATAACGTCGGCGATCTGAAGGAGGTCTGCGAGGTCGGGCTCAATGAGCCGGTCATCTTCAACAGCGGCCTGCTGATGGTCGACCGGACCCTATATGTCGCGACCAACTACCTCACGGTCGCCATCGACGCGGCGTCCTGCGCGCTGCGATGGCGCCAAGTGCTCGAGCCGAAGCGACTGCCGGCCGGCGTCGGGACGCGCGGTCTCGGCTATGCCGACGGAAAAGTGTTCCGCGGAACCAACGACGGGCGTGTGATCGCGTTCAACGCCAAGACAGGCCAGATCCTTTGGGACGTGCAGGAGGCCGATCCGGCGAAGCACGAGATGTTTGTCGCTGCCCCGATCATCTGGCAGGGGAAAGTCTTCATCGGCATTGCGTACAGCGACGCGGGCATAGCCGGGCGTCTGCTCGCGCTCGACGCCAATTCAGGCAAGGGGCTGTGGCGGTTCGAGACGACGCTTGGTTACAACGCCGGCGGCGGTTTCTGGGCCAGCTACTCGCTTGACCCGGTGACCGGCGAAGTGTTCGCCGACGTCGCCAATCCGCACCCCGACTGGAACCGCGACCTCGCGCCGGAAGACGCCGCCCACACCGTCTACACCAATTCGCTGATCTCGGTCGATGTGACGACCGGGCGGCTGAACTGGCACTATCAGGCCGTCCCGCGGGACGAGCATGATTGGGACCTCGCCGCGACGCCGATGCTCTATCGCGCGCCCTCGGGCAAGGACATGGTCGCGATCACCGGCAAGGACGGCTACGTCTACGGGCTCGACCGAGCGACGCATGACCTCGCGTTCAAGGTTCCGGGAACGAGCCTAGTGAACAGTGACGTGATCCTGGACAAGACGTGGCGGTACGTCTGCCCGGGCCTGCAGGGCGGCGCGATGTTTAACGGCACAGCCTATTGGCCCGGCGCCGGCACGCTGTTTGTGGGCATGGCCGATCATTGCGCCTGGTACGTCAAGGACAAGAAGCTTGGCGCGACCGGCGGCGATGAGGCCAAGGACTGGCCGGCCGCCGCGAAACTCAAAGCCCCGAAAGGCTGGATCACCGCGATGGACGGGGAAAGCGGGCGGGTGCTATGGCGATACCACACGGACGCGCAGGCGCTTGCAGGTCTCGTGCCGACGCGCAGCGGCCTTCTGTTCGCCGGCGACACGCACGGCAATCTGCTCGTCCTCGACGCGACGACCGGCGTCTTGCTCAAGCGCATCGACGCGGGCGGCGCGCTCAACAACGGCCTCATCAGCTACGCCGTTGGCAGCGAGCAATACGTCGCGGCGATAGTCGGCGGGGCGACGGAGAACCCGAGCACCATCGCTGGGGCTCTGCGCGTCGTCGTCTATGGTCTCCACGCGCCGGATCATCCTGCCGTGGTAATGCTGGACCGCCTGGGTCCGATAGCCGCCTTCGGGATTACCTTGGGCGCCGCGGTCTACGGCCTGAATTGCTCCCAGTGCCACGGCGGAGCGGGCCTTGGATCGAGCGCGCCGCCGATGCTACGGCAGAGCCAGCTCGCCGGGCCGGAGCTTTTAAAGACGTTCCTCATGACCGTCCCGCCACCGATGCCGCATCTCTACCCCAGCGTGCTCAACGACGACGATGTGCGGGAGCTCGCCGACTATCTGAAAGCCGGTGTCTTCAAGTGCGGCCCCGACGCGCCCCAGAGCTGCGACGCGCCGATGACTCACCCGACGAGCGGCGGGACCAAGGAATGGCAGGCGGTCTATAGCGTCGTGACCTCGCCGCGCTGCATTAATTGCCACACGGTCGCTTCAGCCAAGCTGTCGCCGGCGATCCAGGACTATCCGCGCCAGGGGGACGACCGCCATCCGCATTATTACGCGGTGATCAGGGGGGATACTTTCCCGTTCGATACGGTGGAAAAGACCGGAACCGTCCATCCCGGGATGGGAGCGCCGTTCCTGCGCTGCGGCGCGTGCCACGGAACCCACAACGACCCGGAGACCGGCATTCCGGGGGCCGAGGACCCGGCGCATCCCGGCAAGCCGTTCTGGTTCATGGCGCCGGCGGCGATGACCTTCGAGAAGTCACCTGGGGTTGCGCTCAGCGGTCCCGAGCTTTGCGGCCACCTCAAGGACAAGAGCGCGAACGGCAATCGAGAGCTCGCCGATACGCTGCACCATATCGCGACCGAGTTCCTCGTGCTGTGGGCCTGGGACCCGGGCAAGCGGCCAGACGGCGAGACACGAACGACCCCGCCGATCGGTCACGACGATTTCGTGCTTGATTTCAGCAAGTGGATGAACGACGGAGCGCCCTGCCCCAGCGAGTAGCCGGCGCGCCCAAAGGGTCCAGGACCCATAAGCCCGCTCCGCCGGTCATCGACCGGCGGCGAACTCGGCCGGGCGGGTCTGGCGGGCGAGCGCGTCGAGCACGGCGTTGATCATGCCGCTCTCCTCGGGACCGAAGAAAGCGGCGGCGACGTCGACATACTCTGTCACCGCGACCCGCGCCGGCACGTCGGGGCGGTTGCGCAACTCGTAGTACGCGGCGCGCAGGATCGCGCGCATGAGCGCTTCGACCCGCTTGAGCGGCCAGCCCTTGGCGAGCGTGTCGTCGAGGCCGCGGTCGATCGGCAGTTGGTCGCGCAGAACGCCGGACACCACGTCGCGAAAGAAGGCGAGCTCCGCGGGTGTATAAGACTCCCCTTCGATCTCGCGCCCGATCCAGTGCGCCTCGAACTCGGCGAGAATGTCGTTCAAGCCCTTGCCGGCGATCTCCATCTGATAGAGCGCCTGCGAAGCGGCGAGGCGCGCCGCCGAGCGCCGCTCGGACCTCTTCATCGCTTGCCGAGCCGGCGCTGCAGATCGGCGAGGCCGAGCGCAGCCCGCGCCGCTTCGCCGCCCTTTTCGCCCCGCTCGGGATCGGCGCGCTCCTCGGCCTGTTCGATCGTTTCGGTGGTGAGAATGCCGTTGCCGAGCGCAAGCTTGCGCGCGACCGACATATCCATCAGCGCCCGCGCCGATTCGCCGGCGACAATCTCGAAATGGAAAGTCTCGCCGCGGATGACGCAGCCGAGGGCGACCGCCCCGTCGTAGGGCCGCCCGGCCGCCTTGGCCGCGTCGAGAGCGATCGCCATGGCAGCGGGAATTTCGAGCGCGCCCGTGACGCTGACAAGATCGTAGGTCGCGCCGGCCGCCTCGATCACGCGGGTAGCGCCGGCGAGCAGGTCGGCGCCGATCGCCTCGTAATAGCGCGCCTCGACGATGAGGAAACGTCCGCCCTCGAGGCGAGGCGCAGATGCGGCGGCCCGGCGCGGCTCGGCCATGGATCAAATCTCTCTAGGGCTGGCTTTGGAACAGCGCCAGTCCTTAGAGGCCGGCAACCGACGAGGCAAGGCGCGGCTTTTCACCCGCCGGGGGAACGCCAGACGCCATAGCGCCACGGGCGAGCCCAGGAAGCGCGCGGAGCCAGCCGATGAGGCGGCGGATCGTAACCGGAGCCGCCCCAGGGGTGGCACCGGCACACCCGCGCCAAGCCCATCCAGGAGCCGGCCCAAAGTCCGTGCCGCTCAATCGCCTCGTCCGTATAGGCCGAGCAGGTCGGCAAATACCGGCATTGCCGGCCAGCGAGGCCTGAGAGCGTGAGCTGGTAAAAGCGGATCAATGCGTGGGCGGCGCGGCGCGGGGCGAGGACAAACGCGCTCACGGCTACGACGCAGCCTGCGCCGCCTGGCGCGCGGCGATCTGGCCGAGCGCATCGGCGACGGCGTCGAACGTCAACAGGGTCGAAGCATGGCGAGCCCTGTAGCCGCGCACCGGCTCGAGGACGGCGAATTCAGCCCATTTGCCATCCGGCGGAGGTCCGTCGGCCTTCAGCATCCGGGTCATCCGATCGCGGAGAGCATGGAGCTCCTCGGCCGTCGCGCCAACCACATGGCGAGCCATCAGCGACGACGAGGCTTGGCCGAGCGCGCAAGCCTTGACGTCATGGGCGAAATCGACCACCCGTCCGTCGCTGACGCGGAGGTCAACGACGACCGTCGAGCCGCACAGCCGCGAATGCGCCTTGGCGGTGGCGTCCGGATTTGCGAGCCGCCCGAGCCGGGGGATGTTCGCCGCCAACTCGAGGACGCGTCGATTGTAGATTTCGTCGATCATCCTGGCCGATCTTGGGTCTCCCTTATATAGGTCACAGGATAGCGGAAATCGAGGCCCGGAGCCTGGCGCGGGCCAGAGCCGCGGCCGACGGGAGACGCGGATGATTGACAGTTTGGCGCCAAAAGCCGGACCTATTCCGGCGCTGGAAGCGAGCGATCGGGAGGAGGGCCTGGCGTTCGAGCCGAAGTTCGGCCCGGACGGCCTTGCCACTTGTGTGACCGTCGATGCGTTGCGCGGCGACGTGCTGATGGTCGCGCACATGAACGAAGCCGCATTGAGGGCGACGCTCGCCACCGGCGTCCTGCATTATTGGTCGCGGTCGCGCGGCGCGCTGTGGCGCAAGGGGGAAACGTCCGGCCAAACCCAGACGCTGGTCGAACTGCGCGTCGACTGCGACCAGGACGCGTTTCTGGCTCTGGTTGAGGTCGGCGGCGACGGCGGGGCATGCCACACAGGCCGGCGTTCGTGCTTCTACCGGCGGGTCGAGACGAGCGGCGGCGCGACCCGGCTCACGTTCATCGAGCCGTCGGCGACGCGCGGCTGACGGCGTCCGTGCGCCATGCGGAACCGGTCGAGGTCGCGCCGAGTTGAACGACGTGACGTTAATTTTCTGGCGATATCTGGCGCGCAGGCTTAAGTTTCGCGCCGGAATGCGGGCCACGCGGCCATTTGCAGGCGAGTTGGGCGATGTTCAGGGCGGGCTACCGCAGAAACGACACTGACCCTGCGTCGGGCGGCGGACGGTCCCGGCGGGCGAAAGTGGGCGTCGTGCTCGGCGCCGGGGCGGCGCGCGGCTGGGCTCACATCGGCGCGATGCAGGAGCTCGATGCGCTGGGACTGCGGCCGGATGTCGTGGTCGGCTCGTCGATCGGCTCGCTGGTCGGCGGCTGCTACGCAGCCGGGCGGCTCGACATGCTGGAGGCCTTCGCCCGTTCGCTGACCAGGAGGCGGGTGCTCGGCCTGCTCGATTTCTCGTTCACGGGCAGCGGCCTCATCGGCGGCGAGCGGCTGCGCGCGCGGCTCGAGGCGGCCCTCGGCGGGCTCCAGATTGAGGATCTGCCGATCCGGTTCGCCGGGGTCGCGACCGAGATCGGCGATGGGCACGAGATCTGGCTCAGGCGCGGGTCCTTGGTCGAGGCGATCCGCGCTTCCTACGCGTTGCCAGGCGTATTTGACCCGGTCAAGGTCGACGGACGCTGGCTGTTCGACGGCGCGATCGTCAATCCCGTGCCGGTCAGCGTGGCGCGTGCGCTTGGCGCCGAGCGCGTCATCGCCCTCAACGTTTCGAGCGACAGCGTCGGGCGCGGCACCGCCCTTCAAGATCCGTTCGGCGGCTCGGAACGCCCGGATCCGCCGGCGGTCGAGGAACCCGCCAACGACAGCAGCGGCGTCATCGCACGCTGGTGGCGCGCCGGAGCGGTGTGGTCCCGGGCCGAGGCCAATGGCGACGCCTCGGCCCCCGGCCTGATGACCTCGATGGTGAGCGCCTTCGATATCCTCCAGGACCGGATCATGCGCTCGCGGCTGGCCGGCGATCCGCCGGACGCCCTGGTCCAGCTCAAGGTCGGCAAGATCGGCATGTTCGAGTTTCACCGCGCCGATGAACTGATCGCGCTCGGCCGCGAGGCGGTCCGCAGGGCGGGCGCCGAAATCATGGCTGAGGCCGAGCCCGCCCGGATGGACGTCGCCGGGGCGTGACGCCTCGGCGGCCGCTCCGTTCAGGCGGTCGCGATATATTCGCGCAGCGCCTGGCGCTCGCTGTCGAGGGCGTTGACGTGGCGCTTGACCACGTCGCCGATCGAAATGATGCCGATCAGGCGCCCGTCCTCCACTACCGGAACATGACGGAACCGGCCGGCGGTCATCGTCTGCATGACATGGTCGATCGTGTCGTCGCGAGTCACGGTTATGACCTTCGGCGTCATGTGACGCGACACCGGGTCGTCGAGCGCGGCGGCGCCGTGCCTGGCGATCACCCGGACCACGTCGCGCTCGGACAGGATGCCGAGCACGCTCATTGTGGCGTCGGAGACGACCGCCGCTCCGACGCCCTTCGAGGCGAGGAGCTCTATGACCTCCCTCAGGGTGCGATGCGGCTGGGTGGTGAAGACATCGCGCCCCTTGTCGTCCAGAATACGCGCAACTGTCATCTGTTCTCTCCCCTCTCGGGCGGTCTTGTCCCGGCCGCCGCTGAAGGCCGGAACATGCGCCCGTCGTCCGGCGCGATCAAGCCCCTTGTTAAAGGCCATTTTAACGCAGGCCTCCATCGACGAGGAAGCATTGCTTCGTGATCATCGCGCTGTCGTCGGCGGCGAGGAACAGCGCGAGCCGCGCCACGTCCTCGGCCTGGAGCGTGCGGTTGATGCATTGCCGCTCGCGGAAATCGGCGATGTCCTTCTCGCTCATCCACAATCGGCGTTGCCGCTCGGTGATCACCGCGCCCGGCGCAATGGCGTTGACGCGAATGTTGTCGGGCCCCAATTCGCGCGCGAGGCTCTTCGTCAACCCCACGATCGCCGCCTTGGCGGCGGAATAGGCGGCAAGCCGCGCGATCCCGATCATCCAGGCGGTCGACGAGAAATTGACGATCGAGCCGCCGCCGAGCTCGCGCATCGACCGGTGCGCGATCTGGGCGGCGAAGAACTGGTGCTTGAGATTGAGCGCCATCGTGCGGTCCCAATCCTCTTCGCTGATCTCATGGACGTGGTGGCGCTGATCGTTGGCGGCGTTATTGATGAGCACCCCGATCGGCCCCAGCCGCTGCCTGACCTCCTCCATCGCCGCCTCGAGCGCGGCGATGTCGGCAAGGTCGCAATGGAGAAAGAGCGGAGGCGGCTCGGAAGCGCCGATTTTCGCCACGAGCTCCTTCGACGGCTCAACCGCGATGTCGACGAAGGCGACATTCGCCTTCTGCCCGGCGAAAGCCTCGACCATCGCGGCGCCGATCCCCGAGCCGCCGCCGGTGATGAAGACGACCTTGTCGATGAGCGAGGGATAGCGGGCGAAGGACATGGGGGGAGCGGCCTTTTGATCGAGCGATGCGAGAGCGCGAGCCTAGACGGTCGGCCGATGGGAAGGAACGGCCATGGACCGCCCCGGCGCCGAAGCTCCCGCTTCCGCCCCGCCCGACGGAAAATAACCGCAAGCAGCGCGTGCGCCGGCGAAAATCCACGAAAACGAAATTGCTTTCATTTGCTTTCTTTTATTTTTCCGAAATGAGCCTTTTCAGAGGGTTACGGGCGATTCAAACAACTTTTTTTCTCCTTCAGGTTTCGCCGTCGGCGCGCCGCCTCGGCGGCGCAGGCCTGGTCCAGCGAATAGGAAAACGTAACATGCGTTTCTGATTCTGGCAAGCCAAATCAAGCAAATCGCCGCATTAGGCAATGAACTCATGGGCTTGCCGCCAAGCGCCGTCCGGTTCGAGTCCCGGCGGGCGCGCCGATTTTGCGGCATTATGGCGCAAACGCCACTTTCGGGTCATTTACGATCGCACTAAGTCATTACCGACTTAGGTCGCGATCTTGACCCCCGCAGCGCGCGGCGCGCTAATTTTCTGGCTTGCGCTTATGGCCGTGTTTCTCCACAGAATCGGGTTGGAGGGGACGATGGATCGCCTCATTGGGGTCGCCGGCTTGGTCTTGGCGGTGATTGGGACCGTTGCCCCATATCGTTGGCCGAAGATCCCGAAATGGGTGACGGAATGCGGCCTGATTCTAGGCTGCGTTTTAATCGGAATTGTCATTTCTCCCTGGGTGATGCAGGCCATCGACCGGCGAACACCAGTTTCCAGCGATGAGACCGCACCAGTTCCTGCGCCTCCAGCGGTGAATCCATCCCCGCTCTTCAAACTCGGTGATCGGGGTAAGTTTAGCTCCGCCCATAACTTCTATGCCAACGTTGGGTCGATTTTCGAAGGCGGGAGCGATAGTAGCGCATCTAGTACTAGCGACGTGATAATTCCCGCCACGCCACCGATAACGCTTCCGTCCCCGAGTGGTAAATTTAAGACAATGTCAACAGAAGACATTTGCCGATTATCGGATATATGGCGATCTCTGCTCGTTTTTTAGATAATGGTCCAGCCGACAGACTAGCCGACCGCTTCCGAAGCGACATTGCACCAATGATGCGAGACTTAACGAGCCAATTACTTAACAATACTAAAATGATGCCATTTGCCGTTCACGGTGCATCCCCAAGCGCCAGCTTAGGAGCCAGCATAATAAAGAACGGCACATTCGCGGGTATAAAACATCCGATGATTGCCGTAGCGGATTATTTGGATTCCACCGCCCTGCGAGTATGCAAACTCTAGATATCCTCAAGCCTGAGCCCTTCCATTTCTAGGGCCGCAAGACACCCGAGCAAAAACGTTGCGGCGAACGTTCCTCTCTTTAACTTTGCCGCTATCGAGTCACGCGTTTCGTTCAAGCCGTGCTCTCTAAGCCGCTTCGCTAGCTCGGCATAGGTGAGGGCCGCTGGCGAGGGCTTCCTTGCATAGGCGGATCATCTCGCCGCGCGCGAACATGCGGTGCGTATCGACGTAGCTCGAAACGTCCTCGCCGTCGCCGCTCGCTTCGAAGATCGTGATGCGCGCCGTGACGTGCGCGAGGTCCGCGCGAGCTTGCGCGAGACGCTTCTCGTAGAGGGCGATCGAAGCGAGGATTTCCGATCGCTTTGAGCGGAGCGTGGTGACGGTGCGAATCTCGGCCATGCGGCAAATATGGCGCCGCCGAGCCTCGATTTCTTATGGCATTTACGCCATAATGTCGCGATTTTCCACCACCCTGGAACAAAACGGGCGCTATCCGCGCAACCCCATGGCCGCCAAGGTATATAGGCGGCGGCTCAGTAGACGGGATGGGCGGCCGGCGTCCCTCCGAAAGCGCCGCCCACCGCCTGGAACGGGGAAGCGGCCACTGCCCCGGCCACATTGAACGGCGCGGCGAAAGTGGCGCCGTACGGGTAGCTCGATGGGGCGGCGTATGCGTAGCTTGGGTTGTACGGGTAGCCGAACAGCGCCGCCGTGCCGCCAACCACTCCGCCCAGGACCCCGCCCACAACGGCGCCGGCGCCGTTAAAGACCCCCTGCACGGCCTGGCCGGTCCCGACCACGACGTTGCCGACCGCCGCCGCAGGCCCCCAGGCGTAGACCGGGGCCACCGGCGCCGGCGCTTGCGGATGAACGACGATCTGACGACCCTCGCGATAGTGGGCATGGTGGCGATAGTGGGCGTACGCGTAGTGCTTGTGCGCGTAGTGCTCTTGCGCCGATGCCGGAGCGGCGATGGCGAACGCCAGCGCCGTCGTCCCGGCCGTCGCCCCGGACAGAAGAAGAGTGCTGAACCGCATAAGACCGCCTCCTTTGGCTGCTGAGCCGCTATCGCACAAAAATTGAGTTTTCGGGTTTTTCTGCGGCGAGGCGCCCCGAGCCGGCCCCCAAAGTCAAGCTATGCGACCTGCGGGTGACCCGTTAGGGAACGGCGCCCGCCATGCCAAGGCGCGCCGAAGTCGACGGGTTGATGGCGAAACTCGGCGCCGGCCCAGCCTGACCGTCCTCATCCTGCCGGGCTTGCACGGCCGGCCGGCGGGCCCTTCGCCCCTTCCAGGAGCGCGAGCAGGCCTTTGAGCAACGCCAGGGGGCTCGGCGGGCAGCCCGGGATGACGAGATCGACGGGCACGACGCTCGAGACGCCGCCGGCGAGCGCGTAACTGCCGGCGAAGACCCCGCCGTCGGCCGCGCAGACGCCGGAGGCGACGACCCATTTGGGCGAGGGCGTCGCGTCGTAGGTTCGCTTGAGCGCCTCGCGCATGTTCAGCGTCACCGGCCCGGTCACCATCAGCACGTCGGCGTGGCGGGGCGACGCGACGAAGCGGAAGCCGAACCGCTCGAGATCGTAAAAGGGATTGCCAAGGGCGTGGATCTCGAGTTCGCAGCCGTTGCACGAGCCGGCGTCGACGTGACGGATGGCGAGGCTGCGTCCGAGCGTCCGCCCGGCCGCCGACTTCACGGCGGCGGCGAGCGCGGCAAGCTCCGGATCGTCGCCCGCGGGCGGGCTTTCGGTCAGCGGCGGGCGAAGAACGCCCTGAAGCAGGGTATTGCGCATCCTAAAGATCGCATCCCGAATATGAGCAGTTGAACGATTTGTTGCATAGCGGAAAGTCGGCGACGATATTGCCTTCGATCGCCGCCTCGAGGAGCGGCCACTGGAACCACGACGCGTCGCGCAAGTGAGCGCGCGCGACGGCGCCGTCGCCGCCGAAGCGCACATGAGCGAAGACGTCGCCGCGGAACGCCTCGACGAGCGCATGGCCCTCGGCCGCGCCGGCGGGAGGAGGAAGCGCGACGCGGATCGGCCCTTGAGGCAGGCGCGCGAGCATGGCCTCGACCATGTCGAGGCTTTCGCCGACCTCGGCGATCCTCACCCAGACCCGCGCGCCGACGTCGCCTTCGCGGCGGAGCTGAACCTTGAAGCTGAGCTGATCATAGGGCGGGTAGGAGAAATCGCGGCGGGCGTCGAAATCACGCCCCGAAGCGCGCCCGACGACGCCGCCGGCGCCGAACCGCCGCACAAGCTCGGCCTTCACGCGGCCGGTCGCGACCATCCGGTCCTGCAGCGAGGCGGTGTTGTCGTAGAGGGTCACAAGCCTGGGAAAGGCGTTGCGCGCCTCGCCGACGAACGCCCGGATCGCTCCGGCCCCCTGCGCGGTCAGATCGACCCTGACGCCGCCGGGCGCGACGGCGTCCATCATCAGGCGATGGCCGAAGGCCGCCGCCGCGGCGCGCAAGGTCCGCTCGCGCAACACTGCGCAATGGGCGTGCATCAGCGAGAAAGCGGCGTCGTTGCAGATCGCCCCGATGTCGCCGAAATGATTGGCGAGCCGCTCAAGCTCCGCCATAAGCCCGCGCAGCCAGTGGGCGCGCTCGGGCGCCTCGATCCCGAGGGCGGCCTCGACCGCGCGGGCGAAGGCGAGGCTGTAGGCGACGGTCGAATCGCCGCTCACCCGCGCGGCGAGCACGGCCGCGCGCTCGACGCTCGCGCCGCGCATCAGGCCATCGACGCCTTTGTGGACATAGCCGAGCCGCTCCTCGAGCCGCACCACCGCCTCGCCGCTGGCGTGGAAGCGGAAGTGGCCGGGCTCGATGATCCCTGCGTGGACCGGACCGACCGGAATCTGGTGCAATCCCGGGCCATGCGCCCCGAGGAAGGCATAGGCGTCCGGCGAACCGTCGTGGGGGACAGGCTCGCCCAGCGGATGACGCACGGGCCACCGGCCGTGATCGAGCCAGGGCCGTGGGTCCGGAGCGCCGGTCGCGCTGAATCCGAAGAGATCGCAGGCCGCGCGCTCGAGACGGCCGGCCGGAGCGTGGACCGCCGCAACCGACGGAAACGCGCCGCCATGGCAGGGCAGATCGAGAATCTCCAACCCTCCGCCGCGCCCGGCCAGCGCCATGCGCATCCTGCCCTCGTCTCCCCACAGGCTCGCGAGCGTCGCCTCGCCGTCGGCCAGGCGGACCGCGGCCGCGCGCCACGTCTGCGGATCGGCGAGAGTGGACTTTGCGTTCGGCGCGCTCATGCCGCTCACGTCACCTGAGCATGCCCGCGACGTGCTGGAACCACAGCACGAGCGGCGATGGAAGATAGACGCCGGCCGTCAGCACCAATGCGAAATGGGCGAGAATCGGCGCAGCCGACGCCTTGGCCGGCTCGCTCGAGCCGGTCGGGGCGCCGAAGGCCATGCCCTGGAGCCGCAGGATGAGCGCGCCAAGCGCGATCAACAGCCCCGACGCGAGCGGCAGCGCCAGCCACGGCGCCCGTTGGAAAGTCGAGCTGACGATGAGAAACTCGCTCATGAACACGCCCATCGGCGGCGCCCCGACGATGGCGAAGACGCCGAAGACGAGGCTCCAGCCGAGAAGCGGGTGGGTGACGGTGAGGCCGCGGATGTCGGCGATCCGCTGCGAGCCCTTGACCTGCGCGATCTGGCCGACGGCGTAGAAGATCGCCGACTTCGTCAGGCTGTGCATGGCCATGTGCAGGAGAGCGGCGAAATTGGCGAGCGGCCCGCCGACGCCGAAGGCGAAGACAATGACGCCCATGTGCTCGATCGAGGAATAGGCGAACAGGCGTTTCACGTCCCGGCGACGATAGAGCATGAAGGCGGCGAAGATGACCGAAATCAGCCCGAGCGCCGCCATCAGCGGTCCGGGCGCGATCGCCTGGGCGTTGGCGTCGAGCAGGAGCTTGAATCTGAGCACGGCGTAGAGCGCGACATTGAGCAAAAGGCCCGACAGCACCGCCGAGATCGGGGTCGGACCCTCCGCGTGGGCGTCGGGCAGCCAGGCGTGCAACGGCGCGAGGCCGACCTTCGTGCCATAGCCCAACAGGAGAAAAACGAACGCAAGGTTGAGCAGCGCGGGATCGAACGCCTGCACGTGCTGGATCAGGGTCGTCCACAGCATGCCCTGGACGCCCTCGCCCAGGACCGGCCGGGCGGCCATGTAGACGAGGATCGTGCCGAACAGCGCCAGCGCAACGCCGACGCTGCCGAGAATGAAATATTTCCACGCCGCCTCGATCGCCTCCCGGGTGCGGTAGACGCCGACCATCAGGACCGTGGTCAGCGTCGCGAGCTCGATCGCCACCCACATGAGGCCGATATTGTTGGCGAGCAGCGCAAGATTCATCGAGAACAGGAGAAACTGGTACATCGCGTGATAGAAGCGCAGATTCGCCGGCGTGAGCCGCCCGGTCTCGATCTCGTGGGCGATATAGGTCGCGCTGAAGACGCTCGCGGTGAAACCGACGAACGCGTTCAGCACGATGAAAACAATGTTGAGATCGTCGACGAGGATGTAGAGTCCGGGGGGCGGGGCGCCGGCCAAAAGCGTCAGCGACGCCAGGAAGACGATAAAGGCCGACGCCACGTTGAGCATGGACGACAGGCGATAAGAGGTGATGAGGGCAAGCGCCGCCGCGGCCACCAGCGGAAGCCCGAGGATGACGGACGCGGCGTTCGGTCCCCCCATCATCGCCGATCGCCCCTGAAGCGGTCGAGAGCGCGCGCGTCGACCGTTTCAAACCGCTCGCTGATCTGGAACAGGAAGACCCCGATCACCACCAGCGCGACCAGGACCGAGGACGCGACCGCGATCTCGACCACGAGCGGCATCCCCTTGGCCCCCGTCGCCGCGAGGATGAGCCCGTTCTCGAGCGACATGAAGCCCACGACCATCGAGACCGCATTGCGCCGGACGACCATCATCAGAAGGCCGAGCAGCACGACCGAGAGGGCGAAGGCGAGATCCTCGCGCGCCAGCGCGTCGGCGGCGCTGGCGATCCGCAGCATCACCACCTCCGACAGCGCGACCAGCGCCAGGCCCGCCAGCATCGTCAACCCGACGCCGACCACGCTCTCGACATCGCGGTCAATGCCGAGCTCGGCGATGATGCGGTGGAGCGCAACCGGGATGATCACCGCCTTGAAAGCGAAGGCGATCAGCGCCGTCACATAGAGATGGTCGGCGGACTGGACATAGGCCTGCCAGGCGACCGACAACGACAGGACGACGGCCTGCGCGGCGAAGACATTGAGCAGCGCGTAAAGCCGGGTCTGGTAGATGAGCATGAAGCTGATCAGCACCAGGCCGCCGGCGAGCAGATGGGAGAAGTCGAACGCAAGGCCCCTCACTTGAGCGTCCTCGACACAAACAGCAGGAGCGCCCCGAGAAAGCCCAGCATGAGGGCGGCCCCGACGAAATCGGGCACGCGGAAGATGCGCATCTTGGCGATGCTGGTCTCGAAGACGCCGAGCGCGACGCCTGCGACGGCAAGCTTGAATAGATATGCGAGCGCGCCGATCAGCCGGTCCGTGACGCTGGCGTCGGCGATCGCCAGACCCCACGGCGCGAAGACGCAGGCGATGAGCGAAACATAGAGGACAAGCTTGAGCATCGCCGCGAGCTCGATCACCGCGAGATGGCGGCCGGAATATTCGAGGATCATCGCCTCGTGCACCATCGTGAGCTCGAGGTGGGTCGCGGGATTATCGACCGGAACGCGCCCGTTCTCGGCGATCGCGACGATGAAGAGCGCCACCAGCGCCATGCCGAGCGATACGCGCAAGCCCACGGCGCTCGAGGCCATGGTGGCCGCGACCGTCGAGAGCTGGGTCGAGCCGGCCACCAGCGCCAGCGTGAAGACGATGACGATCATCGCGGGCTCCGCCAGCGCGCCGAACAGCGCCTCGCGGCTCGAGCCGAGACCGCCGAAGCTGGTTCCGACATCGAGGCCCGCCAGCGCCAGGAAGAAGCGGGCGGCGCCGAGGAGCGCGATGATCGCGATGAGGTCGGCCGACCAGGAGAAGAGGAGCCCGGTCGCGAAAGTCGGCACGAGGGCTGCGGCGACCCAGGTCGCGGCAAAAACGAGGTAAGGCACGAACCGGAAGAGCCACGACGCCGTGTCGGCGACGACCGCCTCCTTGCGGGCGAGCCGGACGAGATCGCGATAGGGCTGCACAAGCGGCGGCCCGCGCCTGCGCATCAATCGCGCCTTCGTCGCGCGAACAAGACCGGTAAAGGCCGGCGCGACGGCTATGACGAGCGTCATCTGCAAGAGCTGGAATACGAGATCGACGATCATGGCCATGACGCAAGAACGACGAGCAGCGTGACCAGCGCGCCGAAAACGACGCTCAGGTACTGGCGAATGGTGAGGAATTGCAGGCGATCGAGCCTCAGCGTCACCCGCTCGACCCAACCGACGAGCGGCGCGTAGAGCGCGTCCCAGATCCGGTCGCCGAGCTTGAGATCGAAGCGCGCCGGCCGCGTTTCGCCGGGCGAGGGCATGTCAATGCGTTCGCGGACGGCGAACGCGACGCCGCCGAAGACGCGCCGAATCGGCTGAGCGAAGCTCTCGGCCGAATACTGGGTGGCCGGGCTCGGGTCGGGAGCGCCGCAATCCCACGGCGGCGCGCGGCGCAGGGCGGCCGAGGCGAAGCGATGGATGACGCTCGCGGCGAGCGACGCCGAAATGACGATGAAGAGGAAAACCAGCAGTCCATCGTAGGAGCTGCGGCTTTCGGCGACCGGAACGATCGAAAGCCAGCCGTTGCCCGCCTGCGGAGGCATTCGGGCGCCGACCGCGAGGCTTGCAACCGGCGCGAGAGCGTCGATGAAGAAGCCGGGAAAGACGCCCGCAATGAGGCAAAGAACCGCAAGCCCATACATCGCGGCGAGAGTGAAACCGTCTCTCTCTTGCGCGCGCTCGGCCGCATGCGCGCGCGGCCGGCCGAGAAAGGTGATCCCGAAGGCCTTGGCAAAGCAGGCGGCCGCAAGCGCAGCCGAGAGCGCAAGCAAAGCCCCGACGGCCGGGGAGAGGATCTTGAGCGCCCACGAGGACAATTCGGGAGTGAGCAGGATCGCCTGAAAGGTGAGCCATTCGGAGACGAAGCCGTTGAACGGCGGCAGCGCCGAGATGGCGACGCAGCCGACGAGAAAGGCGAGGGACGTTCGGGGCATGTTGTGAATGAGGCCGCCAAGACGCTCCATGTCGCGTTCTCCGGTCGCCGAGAGCACGGCGCCCGCGCCGAAGAAGAGCACGCTCTTGAACAGCGAATGGTTGAACGCGTGCAAGAGACCCGCCGTCACGGCGAGCGCTGCCGCGAACGGCATGTCAGACGCGCGGAACGCCAGCGCAAGCCCAATTCCGATGAAAATGATGCCGATGTTCTCAACGGTGTGGTAGGCGAGCAGCCGCTTGAGGTCGTGCTGCATCAGAGCATAGACCACGCCGATAAGGGCGGTCGCGGCCCCGATCATCAGAACCGGAATGCTCCACCACCATCCGGTCGGGCCCATCAGTTCGAAGACGATCCGGACGAAAGCATAGACCGCGACCTTGGTCATCACCCCGCTCATCAGGGCCGAGACGTGGCTCGGCGCCGCAGGGTGGGCGAGCGGCAACCAGACGTGCAGCGGCACGATCCCGGCCTTCGAGCCCGCGCCGATCAGGACCAGAACAAGGGCGAGGCCGGCCACGCCCGGCGCGGGCGTCGCCGCGCGCATGGGGTCGAAGGCGAAAGCGCCTGCCGGGCCGGCGAGCAGAGCGAAGGCGAGCAGGAGGGCAAGGGTTCCGAAGCTCGCCATCACAATATAGACGTAGCCGGCGCGCTCATTGTCGGAGTCGCGATGATGGGCCATCACGAGCGCCCAGGAGGCGATCGACATGAACTCCCACGACAAGAGGAAGGCATAGGCGTCGTCAGCGACCAGCACGAGGTTCATGCCGGCGAGGAACGCCGGAATGAACGGCAAGACGCGCTCGGGAGAGCGCTCCAGGCGCCCGTCGCCGAGACCGTAGAGAGAGGCCGCGGCGCCGCCAAGATTGACGATGACCAGAAAGAACGCGGTGAGCGCGTCGAGGCGGAACCGGGCGCCGATCCAGGGCAGACCGAGCGGGAGGGACGTCGTCTCGACCGGCGCCCTTCCCACGAGATGGACGAGGGCGGCGATCAAAAGGGCCGCCGAGATTGCGAGCGCCGCGCCATAGACGAGCAAAGGCGCGTAGGGCCTCAGCGCGACGGCCGCCGCGACGAGGGCGAGCGCCAGCAACGCGCCGTCGCAGGCGAGAAAGAACGTGACCGCATTCATGCGGGCGCGCCGCGAGGTTGC
>Ga0335073_10004539_pt1 | contig 19399 bp, 17 predicted proteins | sample Lox_Sample_22_FD_207093 | JGI IMG/M metagenome (GOLD analysis project Ga0335073, IMG submission 207093) | Soil microbial communities from Loxahatchee National Wildlife Refuge, Florida, United States - Lox_Sample_2.2 | ecosystem: Environmental > Terrestrial > Soil > Wetlands | place: USA...
CGCCGCCCATGCCGCCCATCTTACGGAGCTGACGAAGTTGGGCCGCGAGATCGTCGAGATCGAAGCCGCCTTTCGCCATTTTCCTGGCGAGCTTCTCGGCCTCTTCCTGGTCGATCGTCTCGGCGGCCTTTTCGACGAGGCCGACGACGTCGCCCATGCCGAGGATGCGGCCTGCGACCCGCGACGCGTGGAACGGCTCGATCGCGTCGATCTTCTCGCCGGTGCCCATGTACTTGATGGGCTTGCCGGTGACGGCGCGCATGGACAGCGCGGCCCCGCCGCGCGCATCGCCGTCGACGCGGGTCAGGATGATGCCGGTGACGCCGACGCGCTCGGAAAACGCCTTGCCGACATTGACCGCGTCCTGGCCGGTCATGGAATCGACGACGAGCAGGCTTTCGGTGGGGCTGGTCGCGTCGCGCACCGCCGCCACTTCGAGCATCAGCGGCTCATCGATATGGAGCCGGCCAGCGGTGTCGAGGATGAGCGTGTCGAAGCCTTCGCGCCTTGCCTGGTCGAGCGCGCGCTTGGCGATGCCGACCGGGCGCTCGCCCATCACAATGGGGAGCGTCGGCACGTCGATCTGGCGGCCGAGCACGGCAAGCTGTTCCTGCGCCGCCGGACGCTGCACGTCGAGCGAGGCCATCAGGACCTTCTTCCGCTCGCGCTGCTTCAAGAGACGCGCGAGCTTTGCCGAGGTGGTGGTCTTGCCCGAGCCCTGGAGCCCCACCATCATGATGACGACCGGCGGCACGGCGTTGAGGTTGAGCCCTTCCTCGTGCGCCCCGCCCAGGGTCTCGACCAGATGGTCGTGCACGATCTTCACGACCATCTGCCCCGGCGTGACCGAGCGCAGCACGTCCTGGCCCACGGCCTTCTCGCGCACGCCGTTGACGAAATCGCGCACCACCGGCAGCGCGACGTCGGCCTCGAGCAGCACGACGCGGATTTCGCGCAGCGCGGACGCGACATCGTCCTCGCTGAGCGCGCCGTGGCGCGACAGCCGGTCGAAGACGGCGGAGAGCCGGTCGCTCAGGGTCTCGAACATGGGATAATCTCCCAAAACCGAACGGGCCAGTGCGCGACACTCGCGGACTGACCGGCCTCAAGGGCGCGCGAAGGCGAATTCCCGAAAAGCGGCGCGGAACCTAGGGCGCGGGACCGCCCCTGTCAACGCAAGGGGCTAGCCTTCGGCGCGAGGGGGCGACGCCGATTCGGGAGCCGGGACCGCCGCGCTGCCATTGAGCGCGTGGGCCGCCCTCCCTTACCATGTCATCAAAGCGGCAGCGGAGGCAAAGGCGGCGGCGAGTCGTGCCTCGATCCGGGCCGCTTGCCGGCCATTTCACCGGGAGATAGGCTGCCGGAACATCGCGGGAGGTCGCTTATGCTCACCGTGCGCCCGTTGCATCCCGTCTTCGCCGCGGAGGTCACCGGGCTCGACCTGCGCCAGGCGCCGAGCCCCGAATTGGCGCGCGAGATCGAAGGGATCATGGACCGGTACGCGGTCGCGGTGCTGCCGGCACAGTCCATCGACGATGCGCATCAGGTCCGGTTCTCGGCGATGTACGGCGATCTCGAGGTGCGGCCTTTGCAGCGCCTCAAGAAAGAGGTCCCGGACCCCGGCGACCGGATCGGCCACCGCGAGGTGTTCGACGTCTCGAACCTCGACGATGACGGCAACCCGCTCAAGACCGAGGACGACCGCCGCATCTATTCGCTGGCGAACCGCCTGTGGCATACCGACAGCTCGTTCCGGCAAGTCTCGGCGACCTATTCGATGCTGTCGGCGCGCGTGATCCCCCCGGTCGGCGCCGATACCGAGTTCGCCGACATGAGGGCCGCCTATGATGCGCTGCCGCAGGCGATGAAGATGCGGCTTCACGGCCTTGTCGCCGAGCATTCGATCTGGCATTCGCGATCAAAGCACGGCGGCTATGTCCCGAACGAGGAAGAGCGGGCAGCGCGGCCGCCGGCGCATCACCCGCTGGTGCGAACCCACGCCGGGTCGGGCCGCAAGACACTCTATATCGCCTCGCATGCGTCCCACATCCTCGGCATGGAGGTCGAGGAGGGCCGCGCGCTTCTTGCAGAGCTCATGGCGTTCGCAACGCAGGATCGGTTCGTCTACCGCCATCAATGGCGGCTCGGCGACCTCGTGATCTGGGACAATCGCTGCACCATGCATCGCGCGACCCCGTTCGAGGATCAGCGCTACCGGCGCGACATGCGCCGGACCACGGTCCGGGAAAAGGTCGCCGTTCCTGCCTGAGCCGCCGCAATTCCGCCATCACAATATCATGGAAATGGCGTGGAAGTTGACGCAAGGCGCGGGCGTTGTTCCGCCGTCTTCGATGACGAAGACCGAGAGCAACAGGACCCAACCCCCATGACCAAGACCCCTCTCTACGCCGCGGCGCTCGCCTTCTTGTCCCTCACCGCGCTGCCGGCGCTGGCCCAAACCACCCCGGCCTCGCCGCCCGCGAGCACGCAAAGCGCCGTCCCGGCGAGCCCGTCCCCGTCCGCCACGCCGAAAGCCGCCGTCAAGACGGACACGCACAAGAAGGCCGCCAAGGCCAAGCCCGCGCACAAGACCACCAAGAGCGCGAAGGCCAAGACCGACAGCATGACGAAGACCGACACGACCACGAAGTAACCGACGACGAAAGGGAAGCGGCGATCAGATCGTCGCGCCGCTTCCCGTCGTTGGGCCAGGGCCGTCCCAGAGTCTCGGTCGTCATGGCCGGACTTGTTCCGGCCATCCACGTATTTTGGGATCGCGCATAGCCAACCCGTGGATGCGGGCAAGCCCGCGCATGCCAATGCTGAGACTCCCGCGTCGTTGGACAGAAGCCGCCGCCGGCACCTATATATCGCGCCATGCGCGGCGCCGATTTCATCAAGATGCACGGGCTCGGCAACGACTTCGTCGTCGTCGACGCGCGCCGCCGCGCATTCGCGATCGATGCGGCCGACGCGCGCGCCATCGCCGATCGCCGGCTGGGCGTCGGCTGCGATCAGCTCATCGTGATCGAGCCGCCGCGCGACCGCGGCACCGCGTTCATGCGCATCCGCAACGCCGATGGCGGCGAGGTCGAGGCGTGCGGCAACGCCGCCCGTTGCGTCGGCGCGCTGCTTTTGCGCGAAAGCGGCGCCGCGCGTGTCGCGATCGAGACGGGCGCGGGGCTGCTCGAGGCGGAAGCGGCCGAAAACGGCGCGATCAAGGTCGATCTTGGTCCCGCGCGGCTCGATTGGCGCGAGATTCCGTTGGCGCGCGAATGCGATACGCTGCACGCGCCGCTCGCCTCGGGGCCGCTGCGCGATCCGGTCTGCACCAGCATGGGCAATCCGCACGCGACCTTCTTCGTGGCGGATGCCGAGGCGGTCGACCTCAAGACGCTTGGGCCGGTGCTCGAGCACGATCCGCTCTTTCCCGAGCGCGCCAATATCGGCGTCGCGCAGATGATGGGGCGCGGGCGTCTGAGACTGAGGGTGTGGGAGCGCGGTGCCGGCCTCACGCTGGCGTGCGGCACCGGCGCGTGCGCGGCGTTGGTAGCGGCCCATCGCCGCGGGCTTGCCGAGCGCAGCGCGGAAATCCTCGTCGATGGCGGCACGCTTCGCGTCGAATGGCGTGGCGATGGGCACGTGACGCTCGCCGGCGCCGTCGCCGAAAGCTTCCGCGGCACGCTCGACGGCTCGCTCTTGGGCCGGCGATGAGCGTCGAGATCGTCACGTTCGGCTGCCGCCTCAACGCCTTCGAGTCCGAGGCGATCCGGCGGCGCGCCGCCGAGGCGGGCTTGGCCTCGGCTGTCATCGTCAATACCTGCGCCGTCACCAGCGAAGCCGAGCGCCAGGCGCGCCAAGCGATCCGCCGCGCGCGGCGCGAGCGCCCCGAGGCGCGCATCATCGTCACCGGCTGCGCCGCGCAAATCCGCCCCGACGCCTATGCGGCGATGGACGAGGTGGATCTGGTGCTGGGCAACCGCGAGAAGTTGTTGGCGGAAAGCTATGCGCCGGCACCCGCACGCGTCGCGGTCGGCCCGCGCGAGGCGCTGGGCGAGGCGGAAACCCCGCTGGTCCAAGGCTTTTCGGGCCGCGCCCGCGCCTTCGTCGAGGTGCAGCACGGGTGCGACCATGCCTGCACCTTCTGCATCATTCCGATGGGGCGGGGTCAAAGCCGCTCGGTGCCGTTGGGCGCGATCGCGCGCCAGGCGCGGGAGCTTGTCGCCGCGGGATATCGCGAGCTGGTTCTGACCGGCGTCGACATCGCGTCGTTCGGGCGCGATCTTCCCGGACAGCCGAGCCTCGGCCAATTGTGCCGGCGGCTTTTGGCGCTGGTGCCCGAGCTCGAGCGGCTTCGCCTGTCCTCGCTCGATCCGGCCGCGATCGACGACGCGCTGTGGCATCTCATCGGTGCCGAGCCGCGGCTCATGCCGCATCTTCACCTGTCGGTGCAGGCCGCGGACGATCTGGTGCTGAAACGGATGCGGCGGCGGCATTTGCGGCAGGGCACGCTCGAGCTTTGCCGGCGCGCCCGGGCGCTGCGGCCCGGCATTGCGCTTGGCGCCGATTTGATCGCGGGCTTCCCGACCGAGGACGAGGCGATGTTCGAGCGCACGCTCGCCTTCATCGACGAAGCGGCGCTCGATTATCTTCACGTGTTTCCCTTCAGTCCCCGACCCGGCACGCCCGCCGCGCGCATGCCGCAAGTCCCGCCCGCGACGGCGAAAGAGCGCGCCCGGCGGTTGCGAGAGGCGGGCGCGGCGGCGCTTCGCCGCGCGCTCGCGGCGCGGGTCGGATCGTTGGCGCGCGTGCTGATAGAGAGCGGCGGTCGGGGCCGCAGCGAGCACGACGCGGCGGTCGACTTCTCGGCATCGGGCATCGAAGCCGGGTCGGTCACGACGATGCGCATCATCGCCAGCACCGGCGCCACGCTGGTGGGGGTTCCGGAATGAGCGAAGGCGGCGGTTGGCTTCAGCGGCTCAAGGCCGGGCTGGCGCGGTCCTCGCGCGCGCTGACCGAAGGGATCACCGCGATCGTCCGGCGCCGGAAGCTCGACGACGAGACGCTCGAGGAGCTCGAAGAGCTGCTGATCCGCGCCGATCTCGGGACCCAGCTCGCGAGCGAGTTCGTCGGCCGGCTGCGCCGCACCCGCTTCAACCAGGAAGTGGCGCCCGAGGAGATCCGCGCCGCACTTGCCGAAGAGATCGTGAAGTCGCTCTCGCTGATCGACCGGCCGCTCAAGACCCAGACCGCGAAGCCCTTCGTGATCCTGGTCATCGGCGTCAATGGCAGCGGCAAGACCACGACGATCGGCAAGCTCGCGCAGTATTTCCGCGAAGAGCGGCGGAGCGTGATGATCGCTGCATGCGACACGTTCCGCGCCGCGGCGGTCGAGCAGCTTCAGATCTGGGGCGAGCGCACCGGCACGCCGGTGATGGCGCGCGCGGCCGGCGCCGATCCGGCGGGGCTCGCGTTCGACGCCTATGAGGCGGCGCGGCGCGACGCGATGGACATCCTGCTCATCGACACCGCCGGCCGGCTCCACAACAAGCAGAATTTGATGGCCGAGCTGCAGAAGATCGCGCGCGTGCTCAAGAAGGTCGATGCCGCCGCGCCGCACGCGGTGCTGCTGGTGCTGGACGCCACGGTCGGCCAGAACGCGCATTCCCAGGCCGAGACGTTCCGCTCCATGATCGGCGTCACCGGCATCGTCATGACCAAGCTCGACGGCACGGCGAAAGGCGGCGTGCTCGTCCCGCTCGCCGAGAAATTCGGCATTCCCGTCCATTACATCGGCGTCGGCGAACGGGCCGAGGATCTGCGCCCGTTCGAGGCCGAAGCGTTCGCGCGCAGCCTCGTCGGGCTCGAAGGCTGAGCCGGCTTGCGAGGCCGCTTGGGCCTCCCTATGTTCTAACTAACGTTAGAATGCGAGCCCAATCATGATCGCCCTCAAAATCAGCCGGGTCGGCAATTCCGCGGCGCTTATCCTGACGAAGGAGGCATTGGCGCTCCTTCACGCCGAATTGGGCGATACAGTTTATCTTACCGAGACGCCGGAAGGTCTGCGCATCACTCCCTACAACGCCGAGTTCGAGCGGGACATGAAGCTCGCGCGACGAGTCATGCGCAAACGCAAGAACGTGCTGCGCGAGCTGGCGAAGTGACCGATTGGCAGTGGGTCGGCGAAACCACGATCCTTGCCGTTCATGAGCAGCAATTGGCAGAACACGGCGGCAGCGCCGGCATAAGGGATCGCGGACTTCTCGAATCGGCCTTGGCGCGCCCGATCAATCGGGCGGGCTACGGCTCGCCTGACGTGTTCGAGCTCGCAGCGGCCTACGCCTTTGGCATTTCGCGCAATCATCCCTTCATCGACGGCAACAAGCGCACCGCCTATATCGCGATGGAGCTTTTCCTTCTGAAAAATGGCTATTCGTGCGAAGCGAGCGACCCGGATGCTCTGCTGACCATGGTGCAACTTGCCGAAGGGCAAATGACGGAGCAAGACTACGCGACGTGGCTCCGCGGGCACTGCGTGCCGTTCATCGACGAATGAGCTTCATTCCGGCGGGCCCAGCGCGAGGCCGACCCGCCGGCGCCAGCCTTGCGCCGTGACGATATCCTTCACCATGCGCCAGAGTTCCTCGTACGCGATGACGAAGGGATTGGCGGGCGAGGAGCGCGGGTGCGACAGGCCATAGCGGATCGCGATATCGGGACGCTCCGCCTGATACGTGCCGAAGAGATGGTCCCAGATCATCAGAACGCCGCCGAAATTCTTGTCGATATATTCGCGGTTGCTCGCGTGGTGGACCCGGTGCGCCGACGGCGTGTTGATGATCCAGTCGAGCCAGCCGATCCGCCCCACCAGTTCGGTATGGACGAAGAACTGATAGGTGAGGCTCGCCGAAGCCATGCCGAACACCCAGGCCGGGTCGAAGCCGATCCACACGATCGGCAGATAGAACAGGAACACGCCGGACAGGATCGGCGTCCACGCCAGGCGGAAGGCGGCCGAGCACACCATCCGCTCGGTGCTGTGATGGACGCTGTGCGAGGCCCATAGAAGCCGGACGCGGTGCGAGCAGCGATGCTCGACATAAAAGGCGAGATCGGCCAGGAAGAAGAGCGCGACGAGCGCCGGCCAATCGTGCCACGACACCGGAATGGTGGTGAGCCGCACCGCGTAGACGGCGCTCGCGATGACGCCGAAGATCAGCCCATGCACGGCCGCCTGGCTCACGAGATGCCCCACGGCGATGAGGGTCGAAACGCCGGTATTGCCCCAGGAATAGCTGCCGTGACGGGCCCGGATCACCAACGCCTCGCCGAGGATGGTGAAAAGGAACACCGGGATGAACACGACCGCGATCTTGTTGGGCAATCGATCCAGCAGATCGCCGAAGCTGAGATAGAACTCCATATCTCCCCCTTGGCCCCGCGCGCGTTATTTAGCTTCGATGCTCTGCTTGGTCGGGACCGGCTAGCCCGGCCACGGGAAGCTTCGCGCGGCACGGACGAAAGCGGCGATCGCCGGGCTGTGCTGCCGGCCGGGCATACTGGCGAGAGCAACCTCGCGCTGCACTTCGGGGTCGACGAGCGGCCGAGAGATGATGCCCGGCAAGGTAACGGAATATTCCGGCATGAATGCGAAGCCGATACGTGCCAGCACCATCGCTTGAACCCAATCCTCCCGCTCCGAGCGGAAGCGGGCGTACAGCTCGATCTTGCGATCCGCGCAAACGGACATCACCATCTCGCGCATCTCGCAAGCGAGACGGTCCACGTAGCTCTCGCCCGATAGCTCGCTAAGTTTGATGGTGCTCGAAGCCGCCAAGCGGTGTTCGGCGGCCACGATCACCACGTATCGTTCCGAGTAGAGTGGTATCAGCGTAAAGTCGGCGCCGAACTGTTCCTGCGGATTGAGCACAGCCAGGTCGAGTTCGCCGTCTCGCAGCCGCCGGCTGATATCGACGAGGCTGCCCTCTTGCACCGTCACCTCGATACTTTCGAAATCGCGCTGAAAGTCTCCGAGCAGCCGGGAAAGCCGCACATGGCCAATGGTCGACAGCACGCCGAGGCGGATCGGCGCATTGCGCACGAGGCGAAAATTGATGGCCAACGCACGGGCCGTCTCGGCTTCATCGGCGATGTGCTGCAGGTGCGGCAACATCGAACGGCCGAATTCGCTGATCAATACTCGTTTTCCCTCGCGGTGAAAAAGCGGACTGCCGAGCTCGCCCTCGAGCGTGCGCACGGCTTTGGTCAGAGCGGGCTGCGAGACATTGCAATCCGCTGCCGCCCTCGTGAAGCTCAGGGCGCGCGCGACCCCCAATGCATATTTGATCTGCGCCATCTCCATTTCTGGCCCCAAGCGCTGATTGTTCCCCCGACAAGAATACTCCGAAATCCGATAACCCACAGCTATCGATCGATAGACAAACAGTTGTTCCCGTGTTGCCTCGCCTGTGTTCGATTGTAGCAGCAACGGAATGGAGGACGACATGACTGTCTACATGGTGGAACGCAATCTCCCCGGGATCGAAATGTCGGCGCTGGCAGCCGCCCAACAGGCCGCGATCAGGCAGGCCACCGCGATGCGAGACCAAGGCACCCCGGTCCGCTACATCCGCTCCACCTTTCTGCCGAGCGAGGGACTGTGCATGTGCCTCTTCGAAGCCGAATCCGCCGACACTGTCCGCAGGCTGAACGACGCCGCGAACATCCCTTACCAGCGCGTCGTTGAAGCGCTTGATCTTGCGCCTTGAGGAGGCGAGCCGATCGTCAAGAGTTGCGATAGGGGGCCGGCGCGTTCCCGTAAACCCTTCGCAATGTTAGTGTCCGCCCGGGTTCCTGGTCATCCGCGGGATGCCAGCGATAGTGCGGGGAAAGACGGACATGCGGGCACAGTACACACGGCTTTTTACGGACCAGCACGGCAAATCGCGCCTCGAAGATGTCGATATCGAACTCAGCGCTGGATTTGCCGCACCACCGGCGGAGCCGCTTCATTTCGCTCAATTCCTGGTGCCCGATTCCACCTTCTGGCTCGGTGCGCCGACCGACTGGAAGGGCGATGCGATGCACCCCGCGCCGCGGCGCGCGATTTTCGTGCTCGTCCGCGGCGGGTTTCAGGTGAAGACCAGCGATGGCGCCGTGCGACGCTTTCAGGCCGGCAATGTGTTGATCGTGGAGGACACCACGGGCGATGGCCACGCCACGGCAATCACCGGCGATGAGGACGGTATCGTGTTTGCCGTCGGTCTGCCGCCGTCAAGCGCCGGCTAGACTAAGCGGCTCCCGTCAGTTCGTGCCGCACGATGGCGGCGCCCTCGGCGAGCGCCTTGAGCTTGGCGAAGGCGGTGGCGCGCGGGATGTATTTCATGCCGCAATCAGGCGCCGGCACGATCCGCTCGGGCGGCACCACGGCAAGGGCGCGACGGATGCGCGCGGCGACCGCCTCCGGCGTCTCGATGTCGGCATCGCCGAGGCTGATGACGCCGAGGATGATGGTCTTCCCCTCGAGCTGACGCAGCACGTCGAGATCGAGCCCCGACTGCGCGGTCTCGATCGAGATCTGGTCGGCGCTCGACGCACCGAGCTCGGCGAGGAAGGAATAGGCGCCGGGCCGCTGATGCACCACGTGCGCATAGCCAAAGCAAAGATGGACGGCGGTCGGGCCGGGAATGCCCAGCAAGGCGCGGTTGATGACCTTGACCCCATAGCGCCTGGCGATCTCGGGGCGCGCCTGGAGATAAGGCTCGTCGAGCTGCAAGATGTCGGCGCCGGCCGCCTTCAGGTCGCGCAGCTCTTCGTTGACGGCGGCGGCGTAGTCCATCGCCAGCGCCTCGTCATCGGCGTAGTAGTCGTTCTGCGCCTGCTGCGCCATGGTGAAGGGGCCGGGCAGCGTGATCTTGATCGCGCGGTCGGTGTTGGCGCGCAGGAATTCGACGTCGCGGACCTCGATCGGGCCTTTCCGGCGCACCGGCCCGGCGACCCGCGGCACCGGATTGGAGTGGCCGGTGCGGTCGAGCGCCGTGCCCGGACGCTCGATGTCGATCCCGCCCAGCGCGGTCGCGAAATGGTTGGAATAGCTTTCGCGCCTGATCTCGCCATCGGTGATGATGTCGATACCGGCGCGCTCCATGTCCTTGATCGCGGCCAAGGTCGCATCGTCCTGCGCCGCGTCGCGATAGGCAACCGGGACGCGCCACAGCTCGCGCGCCCGGACGCGCGGCGGCAGGCGGCCGCGCAGATTGTCGCGGTCGACGAGCCAGTCGGGCTGCGGATAGGATCCGACCACCGTGGTCGGTAGAAGCGTGTTCATCACGGAACTCCTGGTCACTAGACTCGCGGGATCGCGACCGGGGGTCCGCCGATGATCGACCGTATCGACCATATCGTTCTTACCGTCCGTTCGCTCGAGGCGACGCTCGAATTCTACGAGCGCGTGCTTGGCTTCACGCGGGAAATTGTGCCTGGCCGGCCCGCCGCACTCAAGTTCGGACGGCAGAAATTCAATGTCCACGAGCAGCGGCGCACCTTCGAGCCCAAGGCGGCGCACCCGACGCCGGGCGCTGCCGATTTCTGCCTCATCACGTCCGAGCCGATCGCCACTGTCGTCGCGCACCTCGACGCTTGCGGCGTCGCGATCGAGGTCGGCCCCGTCGCGCGGATCGGCGCCTTGGGCCCGATGATGTCGGTCTATTTCCGCGATCCCGACGCCAACCTGGTCGAAATCGCCCGATACGACGCGTAGCCGAACCTACACCATCGCGCGATCGAGGACGCGGGCCGGATGGAGCGCCTCGCGGCCGAGCGCGTCGCGGATCTGATGGCGGCAGCTCGTGCCGGCGGCGACCAGGAGGTCCGACGGCCCGGCCTGGCGCAGGCGCGGAAGCACCGAAAGCTCGCCGATCTGAAGCGAGGTCTCGTAATGCTCGGCCTCGTAGCCGAAGGCGCCGGCCATGCCGCAGCAGGTCGAATCGAAGCTCTCGACGGCGAGACCCGGCACCAGCCGCAACGCATCGACGCTCGCGCCGCCGACGCCAAACGCCTTTTGGTGGCAATGGGTGTGAAGCACCGCGCGTCCCTCTTGCCGCCGCAAGGTCGGGGCGAAGCGCCCGGCCGTCGCTTCGGACGCGACGAATTCCTCGAACAGGAGGGCGCGTTCGGCGAGGCGCCGGCCGTCTGCGCCCGGCAACAGCGCCGGCAGCTCGTCGCGCAGCGTCAGCACGCACGAGGGTTCGAGCCCCACGATCGGCGTGTTCGCGTCGATGAACGGCGCCATTGCCGCCAGAAGCCGCCGCGCCTCGGCCCGCGCCTCCTCGACCAGCCCCACCGCGAGGAAGGTGCGCCCGCAGCAGAGCGGCCCCGGCGGCGCCATCACCTGGTAGCCCGCGCCGCGCAGAACGCGCTCGGCCGCATGCGCGTTCTCGGGCTCGAACCAGCGGTTGAAGGTATCGACGAAGAGAGCGACGGGACGTCCCTCGCCCGCCGCCGCCGGCACGTAAGGCTTCTGCCAACGCGGGAGCGAACGCCGGGCGGAAAAGCCCGTGAGGCGCTCGCTCGCGCGTGCCAGCGCCGGAACGCGGTCGCGCAAATTCAGCAGCGGCGCCAACGGCGCGGCCCAGGGCGCATACCGCGGCAGATAGGCGACGAGCCGGTCGCGCGCCGAAAGCGGGTGCGTCTTGCGGTATTGCGCCAGGAACTCGATCTTCATGCGCGCCATGTCGACGCCCACCGGGCATTCGCGCTTGCATCCCTTGCACGAGATGCAAAGCTCCATGGTGGCGCGCATGTCTTCCGAGACCAGCGCATCGGGCCCGAGCCGGCCCGACAGAGCAAGGCGCAGGCTGTTGGCGCGCCCGCGCGTCACATGCTGCTCGTCGAAAGTCGCGCGGTAGGAAGGACACATCACGCCCGGCTCGGTCTTGCGGCAGGCGCCGTTGTTGTTGCACATCTCGACCGCGCCGGGAAAACCGCCCCATTCCGACCAGTCGAGCGCCCAAGGGCGCGTCTCGGTCGCATAGCCCGGCGGGTAGCGCATGAGGGTGCGGTCATCCATCTTCGGCGCACGCACGATCTTGCCGGGGTTGAGAAGGCCCTTGGGGTCGAATGTGTCCTTCACTTCCTCGAAGGCGCGCACCAGGCGCGAGCCGAACATCGGCTCGTGGAATTCCGACCGCACGATGCCGTCGCCATGCTCGCCGGAATGCGAGCCCTTGTATTCGCGCACGATCGCGAACGCCTCTTCGGCGATCTCGCGCATCTTGCGCACCTCGAGCTCCTGCTTGAGGTTGAGGACCGGGCGCACATGCAAGGTCCCGACCGACGCGTGCGCGTACCACGTGCCATAGGTGCCGTGCTTGCGGAACACCGCGTCGAGGCGGGCCGTGTAGTCCGCGAGATTGTCGAGCGGCACCGCGCAATCCTCGATGAAGGACACGGGTTTGCCGTCCCCTTTCATCGACATCATGATGTTGAGCCCGTGCGCGCGCACTTCCCACACCGAGGCTTGGAAAGCCGGATCGGTCGACTGCACGACGCTGTCGGGAAAACCCAGATCGCCCATCAGCTCGACCAGCCGCTTGAGCCGGCGCCGGTTCTCGTCACCATCCTCGCCCGCGAATTCGACGAGCAAGAGCGCCTCGGGCTGGCCCACTACGAAGCGGTCGACGATCGGCCGGAAGAGCGCGATCTCGCGCGCCAGCTCGATCATGGTGCGGTCGACCAGCTCGACCGCGGTCGGCCCCAGATCGACGATCGCCTTGGTCGCCGCCATGGCCCGATAAAAGCTGGGGAAATGGCAGATGCCGAGCACACGGTCGGGCGGAATCGGCTGCAGGTCGAGCTCGATCTCGGTGAAAAGGGCGAGCGTGCCTTCCGATCCCACCAGAAGATGCGCCATGTTGTGGCCGGCATCGTCGATCATGTCGATGTTGTAGCCGCCGACCCGCCGCAAGAGCTTTGGGAAACGCGCCTCGATTTCGGACGATTCGCGGCGATGGAGCGCGCGCATCGCGCGCACCAGATCGCGATACGCCTCGGGCGCGGTGCGCTCGTCGAAATTGCCGGCGACCTCGGCGAAATGCGCCTTGGTGCCGTCGGCGAGCATGGCGTCGATCGCGTGGACATTGTGGACCATGTTGCCGTAGCGCAAGGAGCGCGCGCCGCAGCTATTGTTGGCGGTCATGCCGCCGATCGTCGCGCGGCTCCCGGTCGAGATGTCGACCGGAAAGAAAAGGCCCTTGGGCTTCAGCGCCTTGTTGAGGCGTTCCACCACGACGCCGGGCTCGACCCGCACGCGCCGGGCCGCCACGTCGAGCGCGCGGACCGTGTTCATGTGCTTGCTGCAATCGACGATGAGCGAGCGGTTGACGGTCTGCCCGCATTGCGCGGTGCCGCCGCCCCGCGCCGTCACCGGCACGCCTTCCTCGCGCGCGATCGAAAGCGCCGCCTCCATATCGTCGGCATCGCGCGCGACCACGACGCCCAAGGGCTCGATCTGATAGATCGACGCGTCGGTCGAGTAGCGTCCGCGCGTGAAGGCGTCGAACCGGACCTCGCCTTTCACGGCGCGCCTCAACCGCGCCTCGAGATGCGGGTCGCCCGGCTGCGCGGCCATCCTTGATCCCCTTTATCGGCGCCGGATTAGAGGCGATGGCCTCGGAAAAAGCCAGGGTCGGGCCTGCGCGTGCGGTGTTAACCTTCCCGGCCCGACGTGTGGGCCGCGACATTGCGACGCCCGGGGCTTGCGGCAGACGCACGATTCCGGGCACAGTCCGCCATTCCAAATGGGGAGACGCCTCTCATGACCGCCCGAAGCGGCAGACATTTCCTTCAGGTGCCGGGGCCGACCAATGTGCCGGACCGGGTCCTGCGCGCGATCGACAATCCGGTCATCGACCATCGCGGTCCGGACTTCGTCGTGCTTGCGAAATCCGTGATCGCGGGGCTGAAGCGCCTCATGCGGACCACGGGAAAGATCCTGATCTATCCCTCGTCGGGCACCGGCGCGTGGGAGGCGGCGATCCTCAACACGCTCTCGCCCGGAGACAAGGTGCTGGCGTTCGAGACCGGGCAGTTCTCGACGCTGTGGAACGTGATGGCGCGGCGGCATGGGCTCGAGGTCGATTTCGTGCCGGGCGACTGGCGCCACGGCGTCGATCCCGCGGTGCTCGAGGCGAAGCTCGGCGCCGACCGCGGCCATGCCATCAAGGCGGTGATGGTGGTCCACAACGAGACCTCGACCGGGGTGACGAGCGACGTCGCGGCCCTGCGCAAGGTGATCGACCGCGTGCGCCATCCGGCCTTGTTCATGGTCGATGCGATCTCGTCCCTCTGCGCCACCGATTTCCGCATGGATGAGTGGGGCATCGACGTGACCGTGGTGGGTTCGCAAAAAGGCCTGATGCTGCCGCCCGGCCTCGCCTTCAACGCGGTCTCGGAGAAGGCGCTTGCCGCGCACAAGACCGCGAAGCTGCCGCGCGGCTATTTCGAATGGCAGCCGATGATCGATGCCAACGACAGCGGCCTTTATCCCTTCACGCCGCCGATCCCGCTGTTCCAAGGCCTCAAGGCCTCGATCGAGATGCTCGAAGAGGAAGGGCTCGAGACCGTGTTCGCCCGTCATGCGCGCTTTGCCGAGGCGACGCGGCGGGCGGTGAAGGCCTGGGGCCTCGACTATCTCAGCGTCAACCCGCACGAGGCGTCGAACGCGCTGACCGCGGTCATGATGCCCGAGAGCCACAATGCCGATGCGGTGCGCGCCACCATCCTCGAGCGGTTCGACCTGTCGCTCGGCGCCGGGCTTGGCAAGGTCGCGGGAAAGATATTCCGCATCGGCCATCTTGGCTGGTTCAACGACCTGATGCTGATGGGCACGCTCGCGGGGGTCGAGATGGGGCTTGGCGCCGCCGGCGTGCCGCATCGCAAGGGCGGCGTCGACGCGGCGATGGATTATCTCTCTGGCAATACCAAGGCGGCGGCCGGCGAGCCCGCGCGGGCGGCTGCGGGCGGGCGATGAACGCCGCCGGCACCGCGGCGCTTCTGGTCGAGGCGCGGCGGAGCGGGCGCCGGATCGGCACGCTCGACGGCGATCTCCTGCCGCTGACCGTGGCGGACGCCTATGCGGTCCAGGACGAGGTGATGCGGCTTTTGGGGATCGCCCCGGCCGGCTGGAAGGTCGGCGGCGCCGATCCCAAGGCCGAGCCCATTGCCGCGCCCATGCTGACCGGGCTGGTGATGACGAGCCCGGCCCGGATCGCGGCGCCTCCCGAAAGCTTTCGCGGCGTCGAGGCCGAGTTGGCCGTGTCGCTTGCCCGCGATCTGCCGCCGCGCGGCGGCGGGTATAGCGACGACGCGGCTTGGGACGCGGTCGGCGGCGTCCATGTCGCGATCGAGTTCCTGGACAACCGCTATGCCAACCGGCGCGCGATGTCGGCGGCGGCACTTTTGGCCGACAACCAGTCGAACGGCGGGTTCTGTTACGGACCCGCCAACCCAGTGGCGGCGGTGGATTTCCTTGCCGCCCAGGCCTTGCTGCTGATCGACGGCAAGGAAGTGAAACATGCTGTCGGCGGCAATCCCGCCGGCCATCCCAAGCGCCTTCTGGGCTGGCTTGCCAATCACGCGGCGACTCGTGGGAAGCCTCTCACCGCCGGCACGATCGTCACCACCGGCAGCCATACCGGCATCACGATCGCGCCGCCGGGCGCCCGGGTGACCGTGCGGTTCGCGGGGCTGGGCGAGGCGGTGCTCGATCTCGCGACCGGCTGAAAACCGGTAAACCTCAATCATTCGTTAAGGAAAATTAGGCACAGTTTAAGCATGTTGGCGGCTTGCCGCGAGACGGCGACCCGGACATAGTGGCCCGCGCACACTGAACAGGGCGTCCATCCAGGAACATGGAGAAGCGCCAGACCATCGCGATCGTCGACGACCGCCTCACCAATCGCAAGATCTTGGAGAGGCTCGCCCTTTCGCTTGACCAGAGCGTCGCTGTCGAGACTTTCGACCGGCCGACCACGTTGCTCGCCGCGGCGGAAAAGGCGCCGCCTGATCTCGTCGTCACCGACGTGAAGATGCCGGAGCTGGACGGAATCGAGTTCATCCGCCGCTTCCGCGCGATCGCCGGATGCGCCGAAGTGCCGATCGTCGCGCTCACCACGTCCGAGGATCGCGACCTGCGGCTCAAGGCGCTCGAAGCGGGCGCCACCGACTTCCTGCTGAGCCCGGTCGACCACCACGAGTTCCGCGTCCGCTCGCGCAACCTTTTGATGATGCGGCGTCAGCAATTGCAACTCGCCGAGCGCGCCTCTTCGCTCGAGGCGCAGATGCTGGTCGAAGAGCGGCGCCACAAGGACGCGATCCGCGAAAGCCACGAGCTTTTGCTGCGCGTGATCGACGCGGTTCCCGTCATGGTCTCGGCGACCGATCGCGACGGCCGCTTTGTCTTCGTCAATCAATGCTATGCGAGCCGCATCGGCAAGCCGGCAGCGGCGATCATCGGCCGGTCGCCGGTCGAGTTGCGGGACGATCTGCAAGCGCGCGCGGTGATGGAGCGCGACCGCCGGATCGTCGCGCATGTCGACCCGCCCGGCATGTTCGAGGAAACCCTGGTCGGTCCCGACGGCGAGCGCCGCGTGCTGCTGACCTCGAAGGCGCTGCTGCACGACCACACCTCCACCCTCGTCGTCACCGCTTCGCACGACATCACCGACCGCAAGAACGCCGAGCTGGGGCTGCTCGCCGCGAAAGAGGAAGCCGAGCTCGCGAGCCGGAGCAAGACCGAGTTCCTGGCCAATATGAGCCACGAGCTGAGAACGCCGTTGAACGCCATCATCGGCTTCTCGCAAGTGATGGCGGACGAGATGATGGGGCCCATCGGCAGCCTGCGCTATGCCGACTATGCGCGCGACATCTGCACCAGCGCGCAGCATCTCCTGGGCATCATCTCGGACATCCTCGACGTGTCAAAGCTCGAGGCCGGCAAGGCGGAGCTCGACGAGGAGGAGGCCGAGATCGGCGCCGTCGTGGCCGATGTCCTGCAACTCGTGCGCGAGCGGGCGCGGGCGCTCGAAGTCGAAATCGATGTCGACATCCCGGCCGACCTGCCGCTCGTCCTCATCGACGTGCTGAAGCTGAAGCAGGTGCTGCTGAACCTCGTCACCAACGCGATCAAGTTCAGCCATGCCGAAAGCCACATCGGCCTGAGCGGGCGCTACGACGGCGACGCGGTCGTCCTGGCCGTGGCCGACCACGGCATCGGCATGGATCCGTCCGAGATCGCCACTGCCGTGAGCCGCTTCGGTCAGGTGGCAAGCGCCTGGAGCCGCAAGCATCCCGGCACCGGGCTGGGCCTGCCTCTCGCGATCGGGCTGGTCGAGCTGCATGGCGGCACGCTGGCGATCGAGAGCCGCAAGGGTGCCGGCACCACCGTGACCGTCCGCCTTCCGCCCGAGCGGATCGTCCGGCACCCGAAAGTCGCCTCCGCCTGAGCCCCTTTCGACACGGCGCCTACAATATCTTGTAGGCGGATCGTTGTCGGTCTACCAATCAACGGAAATTTTTGGCAAACTCTTACTCGTGCGAGCAAGCGCACGGGGGCGCTTTGGGCGGCCTGATGGGGACACGCGGGAAAGGGCCGGAAACAAGCCCCATGACGCTATGGCACGAGGCCACGCGCTCGGCCGCCGCCGAGCCGCCCGGTGCCGGTCTTTGGCTCGTCACCATCAGCCTCGTGGCTTATGCCATGCTGGCACCGCTTGCGGTCGTCGCGCTGGTGCATCCGCTGGCGCCGCGCTGGGTCGGGGCGCTGGCGCTGGCGGCGAGCCTCCTTGGACCGGGCTTGGCGACGATCGTCGCGACGTGGCGCGGGCTCGGCACGATCGCGCGGGATTTCGCGTCCCGCCCCGATGCCGAGCCGCAGCAATGCGTGCTTCGGATCTTCGTCTCCGCCGCGGCCTTTGCCTATCTGGGTGGCCTTTCCGCGGCCGGCTTCGATGTCGCGTCGATGCCCGCGCTCCTCGACATCGCGGTACTGGGCACGCTGACCGCGTGGCTCATGTTCCTGCACTGCGTCGTCGCGCCGTCGAGCAGAGTGAGACGCGGCTTTGTGCTCATGTGCGACGCGTTGCTGCTCGGGGCCTTCCTGCACTGGGGCGATCAGGCGACAGCGCCTTGGTCGGTGCTGTTCCTCGTGACGACGTTCGATTGGGGCCTGCGTTTCGGGCCAAGGATGCTGATCGCTTCGGCGCTGGTGAATGTCTTGTTCTTCGGCGCGGTCGTCGCCACCACCGGCTTCTGGCGCGACAACCCGCTTGCCGATCTGCCGTTCCTGCTGACGCTTCTCATTCTGCCGGTCTATGGCGGCGTGATGACCGGCTCGATCGCGGCGACGCGGCGCCATGCGGTTGCCGCGCTCGACTGGAACGCGCAGCGCGACGCGGCGATGAGCCATGAGCTGCGCCTGCCGCTCAACACGCTCCTCGGCGTCACCACGCTGCTCGCGCGATCGAAGCTCGAGCCCGCGGTCTCGGAGCTCGTCGCGACCTCGGAGATTTCGGCCCAGACCCTGCTCGGGCTCCTCAACGAGCATCTGGCGCAGGCCCCGCGCTCGGACCCGGAAACGGTGCGGTTCGATCCGCGCGAGGTCCTGAACGGCGTCGTTTCGGTATTGCGACCGCAGGCCGAAGCGCTCGCCATCGAGCTGGCGCTAGCCGTCGATCCGCGCCTGCCGGCGGCATGCCGCGGCGCGCGGCAAGGGTTGCGCCGGGCGCTCCTCGACCTCGTTGCCGACATCATCCGGTCGGTGGGACCGGGGCGCCTTGCCATCGCGGCAGCGCTGGCGCAGCGCGCGCCCGACAGTTTCTGGCTGCGCATCGCGCTGCGGAACGAGGCGAACGGGATCGCCGCCCCCGCCGATCGCGGCATCGGCCTGTTCAGCCAGGCCGATCCGGGTTCTGCGCTGACGCCAGCCGAGACGGAATCCGGAACCACCATCGCCGTCGCGCTCATCGAAGGGATGGGCGGCACGATCACGCGCGCGACCGACGAGGTCAATATCGCGATCCCGTTCGCCTATGAGGATGACGCCTCGATCGGCCCGCCCGATCTCGCGGGTCAGCATCTCGTGCTGGTCACGCACGACCGCGACTTCGCCGAGCGCCTGAAAGGCTGGATCAGGGCCTGGCACGGCGAGCCGCATTGGCAGGACGCATCCGACGACGACCCGACCGCGCCCAGCGATGCGACCTGTCATCTCGTGGTGATCGACGGGCGCCGCGATCCGCTCGCCGGATTGAGCCTGGCGCATCGCCTGGCGACGGGCGCGCTCCGCGGCGCCGGCCTGCTCTTCATCGCGCCGGCGGCCGCGAGCGAGGCGGTCGCGAGCCTT
>Ga0335073_10004540_pt1 | contig 19395 bp, 19 predicted proteins | sample Lox_Sample_22_FD_207093 | JGI IMG/M metagenome (GOLD analysis project Ga0335073, IMG submission 207093) | Soil microbial communities from Loxahatchee National Wildlife Refuge, Florida, United States - Lox_Sample_2.2 | ecosystem: Environmental > Terrestrial > Soil > Wetlands | place: USA...
AGCGCTTCATGGAGCGCTACGCGCCGCACGCCAAGGACCTCGCCTCGCGCGACGTGGTGAGCCGCGCCATGACCATCGAGATCCGCGAGGGCCGCGGCGTCGGGCCGCAGAAGGACCACATCCTGCTTCATCTCGAGCATCTCGATCCCAAGGTGCTGCATGAGCGGCTGCCGGGCATCTCCGAGACCGCGCGCATCTTCTCCGGCGTTGATGTGACGCGCGAGCCGATCCCGGTGCTGCCGACCGTGCACTACAACATGGGCGGCGTTCCGACCAACTATCACGGCGAGGCGATCGCGCCCACGTCCAGCGATCCCGAGCGCATCGTTCCCGGCCTGATGGCGATTGGCGAAGCCGCTTGCGTTTCGGTGCACGGCGCCAACCGTCTCGGGACCAATTCGCTGCTCGACCTCGTCGTCTTCGGCCGCGCCGCCGCGCATCGCGCCGCGGAGGTGGTCCGGCCGGGCACGGCGCACAAGCCGCTCGCTGCTTCCGCCAGCGATCCCGCGCTCGCCCGCCTCGACCGGGTGCGCAACGCCAAGGGCAGGCTCAAGACCAGCGACATCCGCCTCGCCATGCAGCGCACCATGCAGAACGATTGTGCCGTCTTCCGCACGCGCGAGACGCTCGAGCATGGGCGGCGGCAGATCGACGACGTCGCCGCTTCGCTGCGCGATCTCGCGATCACCGACCGCTCGATGATCTGGAACACCGATCTCGTCGAAGCGCTGGAGCTCGACAACCTGCTGGCCCAGGCGGTGGTGTCGATGCATTCGGCGCTGAACCGCACCGAAAGCCGCGGCGCGCATGCGCGCGAGGATTTTCCCGAGCGCGACGACAAGGAATGGATGAAGCATACGGTGACCTGGCTCGACGGCGCCGGCGCGGTGCGGATCGATTACCGGCCGGTGCACATGTACACCTTGTCGAACGAGGTCAAGGTCGTGCCGCCCAAGGCGCGCGTCTACTGAGCCCGGAACAGCGGAGAGCGTCGAGAGATGGCCGAGTTCACCCTGCCCGCCAATTCCAAGGTGGGCGCCGGCAAGACCTTCCCCGCGCCGGCCGGCGCCAAGCGGGTGAAGACCTTCACGGTCTATCGCTGGGATCCCGACAGCAAGGCCAATCCACGGCTCGACCGCTACGACATCGACCTCGATGCGTGCGGGCCGATGGTGCTCGACGCGCTCATCAAGATCAAAAACGAGGTCGACACGACCTTGACCTTCCGGCGCTCGTGCCGCGAGGGCGTGTGCGGCTCCTGCGCCATGAACATCGACGGCACCAACACGCTCGCCTGCCTCAAATACATCAACGAAGTGAAGGGCGATGTCGCGATCTACCCGCTGCCGCATATGCCGGTGGTCAAGGATCTCGTGCCGGACCTGACGCATATCTACGCGCAATACCATTCGATCCAGCCCTGGCTCCAGACCGAGACGGCGCCGCCCGACCGCGAGCGCAAGCAATCCATCGACGAGCGCGCCAAGCTCGACGGGCTCTGGGAATGCATTCTCTGCTTCTGCTGCTCGACCGCCTGCCCCAGCTATTGGTGGAATGGCGACCGCTATCTCGGTCCGGCGGTCCTGCTGCAGGCCTATCGCTGGCTCGCCGACAGCCGCGACGAGAAGACCGGCGACCGGCTCGACGCGCTCGAGGACCCGTTCCGGCTCTATCGCTGCCACACCATCATGAACTGCACGCGCACCTGCCCCAAAGGGCTCAACCCGGCGAAAGCGATTGCCGAGATCAAGAAGATGATGGTGGCGCGGCGGTAGTGCCGGTCATTTCGTCGGTGCAGGCTGCGATTTGCCCGCGCAAGCCGTCACTCCTCTACTTCTGCTGCCGATGCGGGGACGTAGGTGAGAAAACCGGCGTCATACACGAGCCACCATTGGCCGGCTTGATCTTGAACGCGGCATGGCGACGTAAACTCGAAGCCAAATCTGAAATTAGCCAAGGCGTAAGCCTTTTCAGAAGGCAGCACGCGCTGTTGCGTAGTCTGCGCGAGAATGTACCGCTTCGACGTTGGAACCACCTTCAGTCCCTTTGGGACGCGCGTGAATACGCTCATGTGCCAATTGGCATGGTCTGCGCTTAGCTCCAAATACTGGGCGAGCGTCAAATTGCGATCGCTCAAGCACATTGTCTTCGCTGCTAGCGCTTCGATGCACGGCGTACTCGAAAGAATGCCTGCCAAAACGAGGACCACGCCGAACTCGCGCGTCGCACGCTGCAATTCCTTTGCTATGGCTGCGGATACGGTCTTGCCGGCGACGCCCACTGACAGCCGACGTGTCAACGCAGACATAGATGCTCCCCGTTTATCAGGCTTGCTCGGGCCTATAGCGCCTCAGCGAGGCGCGCCGAACACGTCAACCCACCCACGTCAGTTCTGCCGCTCGCGATTTCTCTTCGCAATTCGCTTTGCCGCATTTTCATCGGCCACCTTGGTGAGGGTTGGCCAGAACAGTGTAGAAAGTCGCCGGCCCAGATACACGGCCGTGGGAACACTGATGGCCATCAGCGGCGCGCCAATTCCGTCAAATCCGGCCCGAAGACCTAACCGCTGCGCTATGACAATACCGCCAAGGAAAAGCAGTAGAAACGCAACCAGTGCAATCCCCCAAATTAGCATGTTTACATTGATTTCTTCGTCGGACCATCTGGCACCCTCCACTCCATTTAGGACAGGGCCAAACCACCACGGAATCATGCTTCCCTCCCCACAAGCGGCGCCCATCGCGTGATCTCGCGCGCGCTATTTGCGCAGATGCGCGCCGAGATACTGAACCCTTCACTCTCCTCGAACCGCCCGCGGCTAGGCGTGGCCGCGATAGAACGCGCCTAGAATCTTCGCCTTTCCAGTTAATTTTGGATTGACGTCATCCCGCCGCGGGCGGCGTGTCGCAATCGAGCACCAGGATCGCTTCGTCGCTATCCGCCTTGGCGTCCTCGGCCGGTGACGCCTCGTGCGGGCGCAGGCGGTGGAAGCGCACGCTGCAGCCGCAATCGCGCGGGTCTTGCGAGACGATCACCCGGAAGGGACCGGCACAGCCGCTGCGCTCCAGCATCTCGATGAGCTGGCCGGCGAAAGTGAGCGCCGTCGCCAGCGCCCGGTCCGCTCCCGCGGGTGTCGCCTCGAACCGCAGCTGGTTGATCGCGCACTCGTAGCCGGTGCGGTCGCGATGGCGCAGCGCGTCGAACGCCGCGCCCGTGCTCAGCGCCTTCAGCAGCACCGCACCGTCGCTCTCGATGACGCCCTCGGCGAGGTAACGCAGGATCCGGCCGCTCAGCGGCGGCAGCGATGCCGCCGCCAGGGCGCCGATGAGCAGCTGCATCTTGGCGTTTGCCCGGAGCGAAGGGCGGGCCATCGGGGCGGCGCTTTCAATCGGCGAAGGCGGCGTAGACGAGATCGCGGAAGAGCACGCGGTAATATTCGCGCTGCCCCGGCGCCTGGATCAGCAGAACCGCAAACAGCCCCTCGGCGGGATCGACCCAGAACGTCGTGCCGGCCAGGCCGCCCCAGTAGTACTGGCCGACCGAGCCCGGCACCTGCGCGATCCCTGCATGACGGCGGACGGAGAAGCCAAGGCCGAAACCGTAGCCCGGGATCAGCAGATCGGACGCGCCGGTGATCGGGCCGAGATGGTCGGCGGTCATGTATTCGACCGTCTTGCGGCTCAACAGGCGGATGCCGTCGAGCGTGCCGCCATTGAGCAGCATCTGCAGGAAGCGCGCATAGTCGGTCGCGGTCGAAACCAGCCCGCCGCCGCCGGATTCGAAGCTCGGCTTGGCGCGCACCTCGAGCAACTGCACGGCGGCGCCGGTCTCGGGATCGCGCTCGAAGGCCTCGGCAAGCCGCGGATGCTTTGCCGGCGGCACGTGGAAATCGGTGTCGACCATGCCGAGCGGACGCAGGATGCGCTCGGCCAGCACCTCGCCCAGGTTTTGCCCGGTCAGCACCTCGATGACGCGCCCCAGCACATCGGTCGAGCGGCTGTACTCCCACCGCGTTCCCGGCTGATGCATCAGCGGCAGGCCGGCGAGCGTCGCCGCTTGATCGGCATTGGTCTGGTTGCGGCGGAAGACCTTGGCGTTCATGTACATCTTCTGCACCGGCGCGTTGCCGCGGAACTCGTAGGTGAGTCCCGAGGTGTGCCGCAGCAGATCCTGCAGCGTGATGTCGCGCTCGGCCGGCACCAGCTCGATGCTCCCATCCTCGCGCTCGACCGCGACCTTGCGCTCGGCGAATTCCGGCAGGTATTTCGGCAGGGGATCGCCGAGCAGGAACTGGCCTTCCTCCCACAGCATCATCGCCGCCACCGAGACGATCGGCTTGGTCATGGAATAGATGCGGAAGATGTCGTCCGCGCGCATTGCGGCCCTGTTCGCGGGATCGCGCACGCCGAACGCTTCGAGATAGGCGAGCTTGCCGCGGCGCGCGACCAGCGCCACCGCGCCGGGAACACGGCCGCTATCCACTTCGCCGCGCAGCACATCGCCCAGCCGTTGCAGGCGCTCGCGCGAGAGCCCGACCTCTTCCGGTGCGGCGCGCGGCAACGACGGCGTCGATATCGGCTCCTGATGCGCGGTCATGCTGGGTCCCCCTCTTGCTCTTCGTCTTTCCAACCAGCCGCCAGGCGTGCGGGTTAGGTCTCGATCTCGCCGTCGATCTCGTGCTTGAGCCCGATCTCCGGCATGGTCAGCACGATCTTCGCCTTGAGCCTGGCGCCGGGCTTGGGTCCGGCCTTGCGCGTCGCGGCTTCGATCTCGCGCTGCGAGCTGACGCCGACCATCTTGAGGTATTTGCGGATCGACATGTTGAAGCGGTCTTCGTCCATGGCGCGCTCCCTTCTGCCTTGCTGCCATCTTAGACGGCGGCGCCGGGCAATCCACTCCAGTAGTGGGAAAGCTTGACATGTCGCGGCGGTTACCGCATTCTGTATACAGAATGTGAGACCAAGATGCAGCCTCTAGCGATCCAACCGGATCTTGTCGAGCGCGCCTATGGCGCCATTCTCGATGCGATCTGCGATGGCAGCCTCTCTGCCGGCACGCGGCTTACCCAGGAAGAGCTCGCGCTCAGGCTCGACGTGTCGCGACAGCCCGTCATGCAGGCGCTGCTGCTGCTGAGAACACAAGGCTTCGTGTGTGAGACCGGGCGACGCGGCGTGATGGTGGCCGCGCTCGAGCCCGAACGGGTGCTGCACCTCTATGAGATCCGGGGTGCGCTTGACGGGCTCGCGGCCCATGGCGCCGCACGCCTCGGCGCGGCCGAGGCCAAGCGCCGGGGACCCGCGATCATCGCCGCCGGCCGGCGGGCGGCAGGGGCGCGCGCGATCGGCGCGATGATCGCTGCCGACATGGAATTCCATCAACTGCTTTATGCGCTTTCCGGCAATCCGATGATCGCCGATACCTTGGCGCTGCATTGGCAACATATTCGCCGCGTCATGGGCGCGGTGCTGGGCCGCGAAGGCGTCGCGGAAAGCGTATGGGACGAGCACGCGGCCATTCTTGCGGCGGTGGTTGCCGGGGACGCGGCCGAAGCCGAACGCCTGTCGCGCGCCCATGCGCAACTCTCCGCCCGCGCGCTCGCGAGCGCGCTCGGCGCCGAGGCAACAGCGCCATCGCCCGCGAAAGAAGAACGCCAGAGGAGGACCCGATGAAGCTCACCCCGTCGCAGCTCGCCGAATTCGACGAGCAGGGCTATCTCTTCCTGCCGAGCCTGTTCACGCCTGCCGAGATGGACCTGCTGAACGCGGAGGTTCCCGGCCTCTTCGCACAGCAGCGCGAGGAGGTCTGGCGCGAGAAGGGCTCGGAGTCGCCGCGCTCGGCCTTTTATGTCCAGACCTGGAACGAGGCGTTCTCGATCCTGGCGCGCCATCCGCGCCTCGTCGAGCCGGGGACGCAGATCCTGGGCTCCGACCGGCTCTACATGCATCAGTTCAAGATCAACGCCAAAGCCGCCTTCGATGGCGCCGTCTGGCAATGGCATCAGGATTACGCCACCTGGTATCAGGACGACGACATGCCGGAGCCGCGGGCGATGAACATCGCGCTGTTTCTCGCCGAAGCCAACGAGTTCAATGGCCCGCTGATGTTCATCCCGAAGAGCCACCGCACCGGCCGGCTCGAGGCCGGGCATGACGTGACGACGACGAGCTATCCGCTCTGGACCATCGACAATGAGACGATCACCCGCCTGGTCAACGACGGCGGCATCGTCGCGCCCAAGGGGCCGCCCGGCTCGGTGCTGATCTTTCACGGCAATCTCGTCCATGCCTCGGGCTCGAACTTGACGCCGTGGTCGCGCTGGATCGTTTATCTCTCTCTCAACCGCTGCGACAACGCCATCCGCCGCTTCAAGCGGCCGACCTGGATCGCCAATCGCGATTTCACGCCGATCGACATGCTGCCCGACGACTGCCTGATGCAGCACGCGCGGCGGCGTCAGGCCGTGGCGTAACGGGACGCGAAAGCAGGGAGGCTCGGATGAATCTGGCGATGAAACTGCGCCAGCGCGCGGAAGCGGGAAACCCCGTCCGCATCGCACTCATCGGCGCCGGCAAATTCGGCTCGATGTTCCTGTCGCAGGCGCCGCGCGCGCCGGGCCTGCATGTCGCTGCCATCGCCGATCTCGATCCCGGCCGCGCCGCCGCGGCGCTGGAGCGCGTCGGCTGGCCGGCGGAGCGCCATAAAGCGCGTTCCGTCGCCGAGGCGCTCAAGACCGGCGGCACGTTCCTCACCGACGATGCCGCAGCGATGATCGCCGCCGACGGCATCGACCTGGTCATCGATGCGACGGGCCATCCGCCCTCGGGGATTCGTCACGCCTTGCTCTGTTGCCGCCATCGCAAGCACATCGTCATGGTCAATGTCGAGGCCGATGTGCTGGCCGGGCCGCTGCTGGCCAGGCGCGCGGCCGAAGCCGGGATCGTCTACTCCATGGCCTATGGCGATCAGCCCGCGCTCATCGCCGAGATGGTGGATTGGGCGCGCGCGGCCGGCTTCGAGGTGGTGGCGGCGGGGAAGGGGACGAAATACCTGCCGGCTTATCACGCGTCGACCCCCGACACGGTCTGGAGCCATTACGGGCTTTCGCCGGAAGCGGCGCGGCTCGGCGGGATGAATCCGCAGATGTTCAACTCGTTTTTGGACGGCACGAAATCGGCGATCGAAATGGCGGCGGTGGCGAATGCGACGGGGCTGCTACCGGCCGCGGACGGTCTCGGCTTTCCCGCTTGCGGCGTCGACGATCTGCCGCGCCTGTTGAAGCCGCGCGATGCGGGCGGCGTTCTCGCGCATAAGGGCCAGGTCGAGGTCATCTCTTCGCTGGAGCGCGACGGCCGTCCGGTTTTCCGCGATTTGCGCTGGGGCGTTTATGTCACCTTCGAGGCGCCATCCGATTATGTCCAACGGTGCTTTGCCGAATACGGCCTCGTCACCGATCCCAGCGGCCGCTACGCCGCGATGTACAAGCCCTATCACCTGATCGGGCTCGAGCTCGGCATCTCCGTGGCGAGCGCGGCGCTGCGCGGCGAGCCGACCGGCAGCGCCACCGGCTTCCGCGGCGATGCCGTCGCCACCGCCAAGCGCGACCTCGCCGCCGGTGAGATGCTCGACGGCGAAGGTGGCTACACCGTTTACGGCAAGCTCATGCCGGCGCCGGATTCCCTGGCGCTGGGCGCGCTGCCCATCGGCCTTGCCCACGGCGTCAAGCTCACCCGTCCCGTCAAGGCCGGCGCCAGCGTGCGCTGGGCCGATGTCGCCGCGGATGAGCGCGAGCAGGCGGTGCAAATCCGTCGCGAGATGGAAGCGCAGTTCCGCCGCGACTGGGGCAACCAGCTCGGCGAACGCGGCGCCGCGGCGGAGTGAGCGGGCACCCCCTCACGCTCCCACGCTTCGCGTGGGCCCCTCCCTCTCCCACAAGGGGAGAGGGGATGTCTATCGCAAACTCGGTGATCCCCCTCTCCCCTTGTGGGAGAGGGTCGGGGTGAGGGGATCGCAGCCCTAAACCGCTTCCCGCTCCTCCACCGCATCGACCCGATCCGGATAGAACGCGAGATGGTCCTTGATCGCGTCGACCGCGGCGAACGGCGCCTCATAGGTCCAGACGGCGTTCATGGAGCGCTGCCCGCCGGTGGGAATGCTGTAATAGGCGCAGTCGCCCTTATAGGGGCAATACGTCGCATGCTGGGTTCGCTCGAGCAAAGACATGTCGACATCCTTGCGCGGGATGTACTGCACTGGCGGATATGACGCTTCGCGCAAGGTCAGTGCCGCGCGCGTGTCGGCGATGACACGGCCGCCGACGGAGACGACGACGCGCCCCCGGTTCCGCTCGATCGTGATGGGATGATCGGGTCCTGGAGTCTTCACCGGCTTCGACGTCATGGCTTCCCCTTCCTGTCCGACTCATAGAGAGATGGCGTCGCGGCGCGGATTTGCCACCCCCGTCGCCCGAATCCCGGCGGTGGCAACCGACGGGCATGACATAACCCTCCCTTTTGCCCCGGCGCCGAATTTTCTATATGACGGGCGCGTCCATGCCCTCGCCGATCCTTCCCGCCGCCTCAGCCGCGACTTCGCCCGGCGCCACCGATGGTCCGCTGGCGCTCTATCGCGCGCGGCTCGACAGCGGCGAGCTGTTGCCGGCAGGCTCGCAGCGCCTTGCCGTCGACAAGCTGCAAAGCCTCTGGCGCGCGCTCCTCAACTACAAGCCCAATAATGGCGAGCATGGCTGGCGGGCGCGGCTCGGCCTGGCGCCGGCGAGCCCGCCGCCGCCGATGGGGCTCTATCTCTTCGGCGGCGTCGGCCGCGGCAAGAGCATGCTCATGGACATGTTCTTCGCCACGGCGCCGGTGGCGCGGAAGCGGCGCGTGCATTTCTATGCCTTCATGCTCGAGGTGCATGACCGCATCCATGCGCGCCGCGCGCAAAAGGGCGATCCGATCCTGCCGGTGGCGCAAGCGATCGCCAAAGAGGCGACCTTGCTCTGCTTCGACGAGTTCCAGGTCACCGATATTGCCGATGCGATGATCCTCGGCCGGCTCTTCACCGCGCTCTTCGACGCCGGCGTGGTCGTCGTCGCCACCTCGAACCGCGCCCCCGACGAGCTCTACAAGGATGGTTTGCAGCGCGAGCGCTTTTTGCCTTTCATCGATCTCCTCAAGGAGAAGCTCGACATTCTCGAGCTCGATGACGGCCGCGACTATCGCCTCGTGCGCTTCGTCGGGCGTCAGGTTTACTTCACCCCCGCCGACGACAAGGCCTATCGCGCGCTCGAGCGCGCCTTCGCCGATCTCACCGACAACGCTTCGGCATCGAGCAAGACGCTGCTGGTGCAGGCGCGCTTCGTCATCGTGCCGCGCGCCGCCAAGAACGTCGCCTGGTTCTCCTTCGCCGAGCTGTGCGGGCAGCCGCACGGACCGGCCGATTACCTGGCGCTCTGCCAGAACTTCCACAGCTTCATCGTCGAAGGCATTCCCCGGCTCGGTCGCGACCAGCGCAACGAGGCGACGCGGTTCCGCATCTTCATCGACGCGCTGTACGAGGCGCGCGGCAATTTCATCTGCTCGGCCGAGGTGCCGCCGGTGCAGCTCTATACCGAAGGCGACGGCGCCTTCGAGTTCGAGCGCACCGTCTCGCGCCTCATCGAAATGCAGACCGAGGAGTACATCGCGGGACGGCGGGGTTAGCGGGCGGCAATAACGCGATACCCTCCAGGCAGCGTCCGCAGCGTCTGTCCATGCTTGCCCCGGCGGTAAAATCGAGCTAAGACGCCGCCCGTCTTTTCAGACGACGAGGTCGCGGATGGCACGCAACAAGATCGCGCTGGTCGGCGCCGGGCAGATCGGCGGGACGCTGGCATTGCTCGCCGGGCTCAAGGAGCTGGGCGACGTCGTGCTCTTCGACATCATGGAAGGCATTCCCCAGGGTAAGGCGCTCGACATCGCCGAAGCCGCGCCGGTGGAAGGCTTCGATGCCAAAATCGGCGGCGGCAATGATTACTCCGTGATCAGCGGTGCTGATGTCGTCATCGTCACCGCCGGGTTTCCGCGCAAGCCCGGCATGAGCCGTGACGATCTCATCGGCAAGAACGCCGAAGTGGTCGCCACCGTCGGCCAGAACATCAGGAAGCACTGCCCCGACGCTTTCGTCATCACCATCACCAACCCGCTCGACGTGATGGTGTGGGTGATGCGCGAAGCCTGCGGCCTGCCGCATCACCGCGTCGTCGGCATGGCGGGCGTGCTCGACAGCGCGCGCTTCCGCCACTTCCTCGCCGAGGATATGGGCGTCTCGGTCGAGGATGTCACCGCCTTCGTGCTCGGCGGGCATGGCGACGACATGGTGCCGCTCATCCGCTACTCGACCGTGGCGGGCGTCCCGCTGCCCGATCTCATCAAGATGGGTTGGACCACGCAGGAGCGCATCGACAAGATCGTGCAGCGCACGCGCGGCGGCGGCGGCGAGATCGTCAATCTGTTGAAGACCGGCTCCGCTTTCTATGCCCCCGCCTCCTCGGCGATCGCCATGGCGGAATCCTATCTCCGCGACAAGAAGCGGGTGCTGCCCTGCGCCGCCTGGCTCACCGGCCAGTACGGCGTCAAAGACCTCTATGTCGGCGTGCCGGTGGTGATCGGCGCCAAGGGCGTCGAGCGCGTCGTCGAGATCGGCCTCGACGGCGCCGAGCGCGCCATGTTCGAGAAATCCGTCGCCTCGGTTCGCACCCTGGTTGAGGCGGCCAAGAAAATCCAGGCTGCGGCAAAAGCTTAGCCAGGCCGGAGGGGATCGGGCAGGGAGAGTCAGGCCGGTTTTGTAAACCTGACATGAACCATTGCCGGGCTAGGTTTTCGGCCGCCAAATCCCATCTCTAGGCGAGCCGGCACCGGCGGTAAGGGGGTGAACCCCCTTTCGCGCCCGGCACTTACGGTCGGAACACCATGCCGCAACTGGATCAAGCCACATTTTTGAACGGCGCCAACGCCACCTTCATCGCCGAGCTCTATGCCCGCTGGCTCGAGGACCCCGCCGCGGTCGATGAGAGCTGGCGCAGCTTCTTCGGCGACCTCGCCGAGGAAGCGCCGGCCCTGCTCAAGGAGCTCGAAGGACCGGGCTGGGGCCGCGAGCGCGGCCATGTCATCGCCAACGGCCATGGCAATGGCGAGGCCGCCGTGGCAGCCGCGCCGGTCGCGGCGCCGGCGCTTCCGGGCGTCGCTCCCGGACAAGCGACGCTCGATGCGTTGCGCGCGCTGTCGCTGATCCGCGCCTATCGCGTGCGCGGCCATCTGCTCGCCGATCTCGATCCGCTCGGGCTGGTGCGGCTCGCCTCGCATCCCGATCTCGAGCCGTCGACCTACGGCTTCACCGAGGCCGATTACGACCGGCCGATCTTCGTCAACGGCGTGCTCGGCTTCGAGACCGCGACCTTGCGCGAGATCCTCGCGGCGCTGAAGGCGACCTATTGCGGGCATGTCGGCATCGAATACATGCACATGCAGGAGCTCGAGCAGCGCCAATGGATCCAGGCGCGCATCGAGGTGCCGCGCAATCAGACCGAGTTCACCCGCGAGGGCAAGCGCGCCATCCTCGAACGGCTGACCGTCGCCGAGATGCTGGAGCGCTTCCTCGACCGCCGCTACACCGGCACCAAGCGCTTCGGCCTCGAAGGCGGCGAATCGCTGATCCCGGCGCTGGAGCAGGTGATCAAGCGCGGCGGCCAGCTCGGCATGAAGGAGCTGGTGCTGGGCATGCCGCATCGCGGTCGGCTCAACGTGCTGACCAACGTCATGGGCAAGCCCTTCGCCGCGCTGTTCTCGGAGTTCCAGGGCAATCCCGCCAATCCCGCGGATGTGCAGGGCTCGGGCGACGTCAAATATCATCTCGGCACCTCGACCGATCGCGAGATGAACGACATTCGCGTGCATCTCTCGCTCACCGCCAACCCGTCCCACCTCGAGGCGGTGAACCCGGTGGTGCTCGGCAAGGTGCGCGCCAAGCAGCGCCAGCGCGGCGACACCGCGCGCGACGAGGTGGTCGGGCTGCTGATGCATGGCGATGCCGCCTTTGCCGGCCAGGGACTGGTGGCGGAATCGCTCGAGCTTTCCCAGCTCAAGGGCTACCGCAGCGGCGGCACGATCCATGTCGTCGTCAACAACCAGATCGGCTTCACCACCAGCCCCTCCTACGCGCGCTCCAGCCCCTATCCCTCGGATATCGCCAAGAGCATCCAGGCGCCGATCTTCCATGTGAACGGCGACGATCCGGAAGCCGTGGTGCATGTCGCCCGCATCGCGACCGAGTTCCGCCACCGCTTCAAGAAAGACGTCATCGTCGATATCTTCTGCTATCGCCGCCACGGCCATAACGAGGCCGACGAGCCGGCCTTCACGCAGCCGATCATGTACCGCACCATCGCCGAGCATGCGACGACGCGCCAGCTCTATGCCGAGCGCTTGATCAGCGAAGGCGTCGTCAGCGACGCCGAGGCCGAGGCGATGGTAAGCGATTTCATGGCCTATCTCGACACCCAGTTCGAGGCGGCGAAGAATTATCGGCCGAACAAGGCCGATTGGCTCGAAGGCGCGTGGAGCGGCATCAAGGTCGCTTCCGGCGACGCGCGGCGCGGCGAGACTGCGGTCGCTCTCGAGACGTTGAAAGAGGCCGGCCAGGCCCTCGTCACCGTGCCCGAAGGCTTCAACCTCAACCGCAAGATCGCGCGCCAGCTCGAAGCCAAGAAGAAGGCGATCGAGAGCGGCACCGGCATCGATTGGTCGACGGGCGAGGCGCTCGCCTTCGCGACGCTCTGCGCCGAAGGCACCGTGGTGCGGCTGAGCGGGCAAGACTCCGGCCGCGGCACCTTCTCGCAGCGCCACGCCGTGCTCGTCGATCAGGAGACCGAAGAGCGCTACGTACCGGTGAACCATGTGCGCCAGGGCCAGGCGATGTTCGAGGTCATCGACAGCCCGCTCTCCGAGGCCGCCGTGCTCGGGTTCGAGTATGGCTACAGCCTCGCCGATCCGCATGCGCTCGTGCTGTGGGAGGCGCAGTTCGGCGATTTCGCCAATGGCGCCCAGGTGATCATCGACCAGTTCATCAGCTCGGGCGAGGCGAAATGGCTGCGCATGTCGGGCCTGGTTCTGCTGCTGCCGCACGGTTATGAGGGGCAGGGGCCGGAGCATTCCTCGGCGCGGCTCGAACGCTTCCTGCAGCTCAGCGGCGAGGACAATCTCCAGGTCTGCAATCTCACCACCTCGGCCAATTATTTTCACGCGCTGCGTCGCCAGATGCGGCGCGACTTCCGCAAGCCGCTCGTCATCATGACGCCGAAATCGCTGCTGCGGCATCCCGAAGTGGTGTCCAACCTCGCCGAGATGGGGCCCGGTACGTTCTTCCGCCGCACCATCGACGAGGTCGATCCGCTCGTCGCCGACGACCGGGTGAAGCGCGTCGTGCTGTGCTCGGGCAAGGTCTATTACGATCTCCGCCAGGCGCGCCGCGAGCGCAAGATCCACGACGTCGCCATTGTGCGCATCGAGCAGCTGCATCCCTTTCCGGCGAAGGCGCTGGCGGACTCGATCGGCCGCTATCGCGCCGCCGATGTCTTCTGGTGCCAGGAAGAGCCGCAGAATATGGGCGCCTGGAACTTCGTCGACCGCCGCATCGAGCAGGTGCTGGTCGAGCTCGGCGGCAAGTCGCGGCGGGCGCGCTATATCGGCCGGCCGGAAGCGGCGGCGACGGCGACCGGCCTCCTCAAGCGGCACAATGCCGAGCAGGCGAAGCTGGTGGACGAAGCGCTGTCGATCACCTGAGCCCAAGGAGCGCGAAGCAGCATGGCGACCGAGATCAAAGTGCCCGCGCTGGGCGAGTCGGTGAACGAAGCGACCGTCGCGCGCTGGCTCAAGAAGGTCGGCGACGCCGTTGCCATGGACGATCCGCTGGTCGAGCTCGAAACCGATAAAGTGACGCTCGAGGTGAATGCGCCCGCGGCCGGTACGCTCGCCGAGATCGCCGCGCCCGAAGGCGCCAATGTCGCGGTCGGCGCGCTGCTCGGCCGCATCGGCGAAGCCGCGGCGAAAGCGGCGGCGGCGGCGAAGCCGGTTGCGGCCGCCGCTGTGGCGGCAAGCGAGGCCAAAGCGTCTGCTGCCGCGGCGTCGGCGGCGGCCGGCACTGTCGCCGTGCTCGAGCGCTCGGGGCCGGCGGTGCGCAAGCTCGTCGAAGAGAACCGGCTCGATGCCGGTCAGATCGCCGCCACCGGCAAGGACGGGCGGCTCACCAAGGGCGACGTGCTGGCGCATCTCGATCGTGCAGCGCCGGCCGCTGCGGCTGCTCCGGCACCGAAGCCGGCTCCCGCGCCCGCCGCGCCGCGTCCGCCGCGCGAGATCGGCGCGCGCGAAGAGCGGGTGCGCATGACGCGGCTCCGCCGCCGCATCGCCGAGCGCCTCAAAGAGGCGCAGAACAACGCCGCCATGCTCACCACCTTCAACGAGGCGGATATGAGCGAGGTGATGGCGCTGCGCGAGCGCTATCGCGACAGCTTCGAGAAGAAATACGGCGTGCGCCTCGGCTTCATGTCGGTCTTCGTCAAGGCCTGCATCGCCGCGTTGAAGGAAATCCCGGCGGTCAATGCCGAGATCGACGGCGAGGACATCATCTACAAGAACCATTACGACATCGGCGTCGCCGTCGGCACCGAGCAAGGGCTCGTCGTGCCGGTGCTGCGCGAGGCCGATCAGCTCGGTTTCGCCGAGATCGAGAAGAAGATCGCCGATTTCGGCCGGCGCGCGCGCGACGGCAAGCTGGCGCTCGACGACCTGTCCGGCGGCACCTTCACCATCTCCAATGGCGGCATCTACGGCTCGCTGATGTCGACGCCGATCCTCAACCCGCCGCAATCCGGCATTCTCGGCATGCACAAGATCCAGAAGCGGCCGGTGGCGGTGGGCGACCGGATCGAGCTCCGGCCGATGATGTATCTCGCGCTGTCCTACGATCACCGCATCGTCGACGGCCGCGAGGCCGTGACCTTCCTGGTGCGCGTCAAGGAATGCGTCGAAAATCCCGAGCGCATGCTGTTCGACGTTTGAGCCCTCCGACGCGAGGGGGGGACTATCGCAAAAATGGTTCACCACAGAGACACAGAGGACACGGAGAAGAAATGGTCTGGCGCGCGATGCGCGCCATTCTTGTTTTCTCTGTGACCTCCGTGTCTCTGTGGTGAATCCTTTCGAGACGGAAGAAGCAGTCCGGTAAACGAAGGAGCGAGAGACCCGATGGCCGAGCAAGCTTACGATGTCATCATCATCGGCGGCGGTCCCGGCGGCTATGTCGCCGCCATCCGCGCGGCGCAGCTCGGCCTCCGGACGGCTTGCGTCGAGAAGCGCGGCAGCCTCGGCGGCACCTGCCTCAATATCGGCTGCATCCCGTCCAAGGCGCTGCTGCAATCCTCGGAGAAATTCGCCGAGGCGCAGCACGCGCTCGCCCAGCACGGCGTCAAGCTCGCCGGTGTCGAGCTCGACCTCGCCACGTTGATGGCGCGCAAGGACAAGGTGGTGGGCGAGAATACGCGCGGCGTCGAATACCTCTTCAAGAAGAACAAGGTCGAGTACATCAAGGGCGCGGCGCGCTTCATCGCCCCCGGCCGGATCGCGGTGACGCCGGTGAACGGCGGCGCGCCGCAGGAGCTGCAGGCGAAATCGATCATCATTGCCACCGGTTCGGACGTGGCGCCGCTGCCCGGCGTCGAGATCGATGAGAAGACCATCGTCTCCTCCACCGGCGCGCTGTCGCTGCCCGCGGTGCCGAAGCGGCTTGTCGTGGTCGGCGGCGGCTATATCGGGCTCGAGATGGGCTCGGTCTGGCGCCGCCTCGGCAGCGCCGTCACCGTGGTCGAGTTCCTCGATCGCATCACGCCCGGCATGGATGCCGAGCTGTCGAAGAACTTGCAGCGTGTGCTCACCAAGCAGGGCTTCGTCTTCAAGCTCGGCACCAAGGTTGTGGCGGCGAAGCGCGACGGCGCTGGCGTCGCGCTCGCTTTGGAGCCGGCGCAGGGCGGCCCGCGCGAAGAGCTGCAGACGGATGTGGTGCTTGTCGCCATCGGCCGCCGCCCTTACACCGAGGGGCTCGGTCTCGAAACCGCCGGCGTCGCCATCGACAACAAGGGCCGGATCACGGTCGATGCGAACTACGCCACCAACGTCAAAGGCATCTATGCCATCGGCGATGTCATTGCCGGACCGATGCTGGCGCACAAGGCCTCGGAAGAGGGCGTGGCGCTGGCCGAGATGCTGGCCGGCGAGAAGGGCCAGGTGAATTACGAGGCGATCCCCGCCGTCATCTACACCTGGCCCGAAGTCGCTTCGGTCGGCCGCACCGAAGAGGAGCTGAAAGCCGCGGGCATCGCCTACAAGACCGGCAAGTTCCCGTTCACCGCCAATGCGCGCGCCCGCGCCAATGCCGACACCGAAGGCTTCGTCAAGATTCTCGCCGATGCGCGCACCGACCGCGTGCTCGGCGTCCACATCATCGGCCCCGATGCCGGCACCATGATCGCCGAAGCGACGCTCGCCCTCGAATATGGCGGCAGCGCCGAAGACATCGCCCGCACCTGCCACGCCCATCCGACGCTCAACGAAGCGGTAAAAGAAGCCGCCCTCGCCGTCGAAGGCCACCCGGTGCATATCTGACGCGCGGCGAACGCGCGCAGCGCATTCGTCCGCGGCGGCGGCAGCGATTGCACAGCAATCGCGGGAGCCGCACCGTCCGGACTAACTTCGGCGCTCGCGGAAGCCACCCCCCTCCCTAACCCTCCCCCTCAAGGGGGGAGGGACTTTTCATTCTGCGGCAAGCATAAGCGGCCCCTCCCCCCTTGAGGGGGAGGTAGGGTGGGGGGTGGCCGCAGGCTGCGCTGCTGCAAGCTCTTGACACCTCGTGACACTATGCCTAGTATTCCTATGTATGGAAGGCGAAATGCTCAAAGGACACCTCGACATGATCGTCCTCGCGGCGCTCGAGGGCGGGCCGGCGCACGGGTATGCCGTGATCGAGGTGATCCGAAAGCGCAGCGGCGGCGCGTTTGATCTGCCCGAAGGCACGGTCTATCCCGTGCTTCACCGCCTCGAGGAGATGCAGCTGCTGAGCAGCCTCTGGGCGACCTCCGAGAATGGGCGGCGCCGTCGCGTCTACGCGCTCACGGCACGCGGAAAGAAGGCGCTCGCGGGACAGCGCGCGCTCTGGCGCCGCTTCTCCGACGCCGTCGGCGCGCTCCTCGGAGGGCCTCGGCATGCAACAGGCTGACCCGATCGCCGAGTATGTCGCGGTGCTTTCTCGCGAGCTGCGGTTCGATCCGTCCCTGTCGCGTCGGGTTTGCGCCGAGGTGGAAGATCACCTGCGCGAGGCGGCCGCCGACGGAGCGGGTGCCGATGCCGAGAGCGAAGCCGTTGCACGCTTTGGCTCGCCTTATGCCATCGCCCGCCAATTTGCCGCGCCGTCGCTGACTCGGCAGACGAAAGGCGTCGGATACGGAATGGTGCTCGTCGTCCTCTGCAGCTATCTCGCGATGGCGGGCCGCCTTGCCTGGTATAGCGCTTTGGACTGGCGGATCGGCAACGACGCGCCGCTGACGGCGCTGCGCACCGTCACCATTCTGATCGACCGTTACGCCTTCGCCCTGGCGGCCATCGTCGGCCTGTGCAGTCTCGCCTATGCGTGGCGGGCGCGCTCCGCCGAACTCAACGCTACCTCCCGCAGCCGGCTGCGCCGATTCTTTCTGCTCTGCGCACTGGCGACCTTGGGATTGCTGGTAACGGTAGCGGCCGACATCGTCCTGACCGCGCTGCGCCTGGCGGGAAGCGCGCCGTCGCTCGCGTCGCTTCTGCCGCTCGCGCTTCTCGCCGTTGAAATCGCGCTCACGGCAATTTTCATCGCCCATCTGCGCTTGGTCATGCGCCGAACCGCATCGGCCTTTGCACCGTTTCCGGAGTGATCTGCCGGGCGGCTTTGCCCCTTGCCAAGGAGAGCTCTCATGCCCATCGCGAAAATCTATGTCCCTGCCGACCTGCTGACGCCCGAGCAGCGTCGCGACATCATCGAAGGCGTGGCGCGCGTCATCAACACGGTCGAGCACCGCGCCCCCGATGCTGCCACCTATGTGCTGATCAACGAGGTGCCAAGCCGTGGCTGGGGGTTCAAGGGCCGTCCCTATCGTCCATAGCGTCTCGCATAAGCCAAAACGAGGAGAGCCTGACATGGCCGACGAATTTGAGCGCAGCGCGGCGAGCCTCGGCGATGACGAGCCGTTGAGCCGCCGAAGCCTGCTGAGCGCGGGCCTCGCCGTCGCAGCGGCGGGGACGAGCGGGCTTGCCGGGTCATTGCCGGCTGCGGCGGAAGCCGAATCCGCCATCGGCTTCGGCGCGCCGCTCGCCGAAATCTCGGTGCCGGCAGGGCTGCTCACCACCGCGCAGAAGAGCGCGATGATGCAAGGCGTGACCGATGTGCTGGTGACGAGCATGGGAATTCCCGCGCCGCAGCACGCCGCCCTTTGGGTGCTCATCATGGAGACGGCGCCAAACGGCTGGGGCGTCGCCGGCCAGCCCTTCGTTCCCCGCAACCAACATCCATCGACGACGGAGAAGTGATCAAGGCGAACGCGCACAGCGCGTTCGTCCGCGGCGGCGGCAGCGATTGCGTAGCAATCGCGGGAGCCGCACCGTTCGAGCTAGCTTCGGCGCTCGCCTGGGGTGGGGGGTGATCTCACGCTCGCTGCGGACGGCGAGACGGACACAGCGACATCGAGCCCACGCAGCTCCCTCAGTATCTCCGCCGTTCCGATGTCGCCAAAGGCGGCGCGCGCGCCCGCGCGCGGACGTGCGGCGGAGCAGCACTGACGCGCGAGCGCCGCCGCCGGCGCCGCGGGTATCCATGCGCCGTGTCCGGACCGGGCAACGACGGTCCAATGGCGGTGGATTTGCTCGCCGCCGCGCGACCCCTCGATCTCTACCCGCATGGCGCCGACATCCGTCCCGAACCGGCTCAACGCCGCGGCAATATGAGAGGCTGGGGCTGCCACCGCCGCCAGCGTCGTCGCCGGCCGCACCCGGACGAGCCATGACGCGGACCAGAGAACGAAATGGAGGAGTCCGAGCTCCAACCCGGCATGGAACGTCGCTTCGCCGATCTCAGGCCAGCGCCTGGGAATCAAGTCGAGGTCGGGAACGTCGCAGGCCGCCAGCCAGCGCCGTCCGATGTCGGGATCGATAACTCTCCGGAGATCCTGCCAGCCGTAAGTCCTGACCCACCGGCCGCCCCGCTTCCACAGGATCGGGCGGCCGGCGCCGGACAGGATCGCCGCGACCAGCGCGCGCCCCCGCGGCGCGCCGATATTGCCCGGCG
>Ga0335073_10004542_pt1 | contig 19393 bp, 18 predicted proteins | sample Lox_Sample_22_FD_207093 | JGI IMG/M metagenome (GOLD analysis project Ga0335073, IMG submission 207093) | Soil microbial communities from Loxahatchee National Wildlife Refuge, Florida, United States - Lox_Sample_2.2 | ecosystem: Environmental > Terrestrial > Soil > Wetlands | place: USA...
AAGGTGAGGATAAAACCTACCTCGTGCTCAAGGTCGACAAGGGTGACCTGACTGTGCGTGTTCCCGCGGACAATGCCGAGCTAGTCGGCGTTCGCGACGTGGTCGGTCAGGAAGGGCTTGAGCGCGTATTTGAAGTGTTGCGCGCCCCCTATACCGAAGAGCCGACCAACTGGTCCAGGCGTTACAAGGCCAACCTGGAGAAGCTCGCGTCCGGCGATGTCAACAAGGTCGCGGAGGTCGTGCGTGACCTGTGGCGTCGGGATCGCGAGCGCGGCCTCTCGGCTGGCGAGAAGCGCATGCTGGCTAAGGCCAGGCAGATCCTGGTGAGCGAGCTGGCGCTGGCCGAGAAGACCAACGAGGACAAGGCCGAGGCCCTGCTCGACGAGATTCTCGCGTCCTGACCATACTGGCTTGAAAGATCCTTACTGACGTCCTGCTTGCCTCACACAATGGTTGCCTAGCGCCGTGGCCAGTCTGCTGTCGCGAGTCGGCATCGGGGTCGACGTTCACCCGATTAGTGCGGGCAGACCGCTGTACCTGGCGGCACTGCTCTGGCCCGGTGAGCCTGGCCTCGCTGGCCACTCTGACGGAGATGTAGCAGCTCACGCCGCGTGCAGCGCGCTGCTATCGGCGGCGGGTCTTGGTGACCTTGGCAGCCAGTTCGGCACCGACCGGCCGGAATGGGCGGGAGCACCAGGCGCGGCTCTGCTGCAGGAGAGCGCCAGGCTGACCGCCGCCGCGGGATATCAGATCGGGAACGTGGCAGTCCAGGTGATCTGTAACCGGCCGCGAATCTCGGCCCGGCGTGAAGAGGCCGAGAAGGCGCTGTCGGCGGCCCTCGGCGGCGCGGCAGTCAGTCTCTCCGCCACTACCAGTGACGGCCTCGGCCTGACCGGCCGCGGCGAGGGCATCGCGGCGATCGCAACAGCTATCGTCGGCCCAATCGACTAGCCAACACAGCCGATTAGCCAACACAGCCGATTAGCAACACGCCGCGCGCTACTGGTTACTGGCTGGCGGGGTCGGTGAGCTCCACATCCGGTGGAACACCGGCATGTCCTCCTCCGCTGGCTCGGCTGCAGCAGCCGTGTCGTCAGTCTCGATCATCGCGTGAGGCTGATCCGCGAGCGTCGTAGCATCGCTCACCCGCCGGAGCCTGGCGTACCGCAGCATCGCGAGCAGCAGTGCGAAAGCCAGGAACACCAGCACCCACGGGAGCACGGCCGCACCAATCGCCGCGCCGCGGTCTGGCAGCTTCCGGCCAGCGGCGTGCAGCGCATCCGCACCCGCTGCCGCGGCAAGCACGGCAAGGAGCGTCGCCCACGCCAGCAGTCTGCTTGGCAGCCCGGCGCCGCGCAGTGCCAGCACTGCCGCCAGTACGATCACCAGCATCGCGTCGATGAGCAGGGGATAGCCCCTGGCCAGTCGTGGCGATACGCCAGCTTGCAAGGCGAGAGTATGAATGGCCGAGTAGGAAAGCACGAATGTGGCGCCGGCGAGCGCGGCGACCCCGAGGCCTACAGCCGCCACACCGAGGACGCGCGTGGCGCGCGGCGGTCTGTGAGGCTGGGTAGTGGCCGGACTCTGACGCTCGCTGGTGGGGGTTTGCGCGGTCATCGGCTGAAGCGTCCTTCCTCCGCGATGTCTGGCCACCGCCGTTCCCCTTATAGTCAGGAACGAACGGTGCTGCAAGCATGCGGCGGTAACTGGCGGTTGGCGCGTCGCGCCCACAGCGGCCTCGGTGCGCGCGCCCGGCTGCCCCAGCCAGCGTCAGCTGCCTAGGCGAGCGTCAAAGGAGACGAAATGCCGTACTACCGGATGATCGGGGAGGTTCCGCGTAAACGTCACCTTCGGTTCCGTGACGCGGCCGGCCAACTGTACGCCGAGGAGCTGATGGGCGAAGAAGGCTTCGTGTCCGATTCGTCATTGCTGTACCACGTACATCCGCCGACGGCGATCGTGAAAAGCGAAGGCCTACGCGACGCGGCGGGCGAGACATCACTGCGGCCCAATCATCCGCTGCTGCCGCGCCACTACCGTACCCAGGATCTACCTTCGGGCGGCGACCTCGTGCTTGACCGCCAGCCGATGATGGCGAACGACGACGTGCGCATCAGCTTCGCGGCCGCTGACTCGGCATCCGACCTCTACCGGAACTCGTCCGGGGACGAGGCCGTCTATCTGCGGTCCGGCTCGGCCACTTTCGAGTCTGTGTATGGCAGCATCGAGGCGGCCGCGGGCGACTACGTCATCGTGCCGCGTGGCACCATACACCGCTGGCGGCCTGGGCCGACCGGGGTGCATGCGCTGGTCGTCGAGGCACGGGGGCACATCCGGCCACCGCGACGGTACCTGTCGCAGTACGGCCAGTTCCTGGAGCACGCGCCGTACTGCGAGCGAGACTTGCGCGGCCCGGCTGGTCCGCTCCTTGTCGAGGGTGAGGAAGTGCCGGTCATCGTCCGCAACGCGGCCGGGCTGACCAGGCTGACGTACGCGTATCACCCGTTCGACGTCGTTGGCTGGGATGGCTATCTCTACCCGTACGCGTTCAACATCGCTGACTTCGAGCCGATCGTGAAGCGCACGCATGCTCCGCCGCCCGTGCACCAGACCTTCGAGGGGCCGAACTTCGTGATCTGCTCGTTCTGCCCTCGACCGCTGGACTTCGACCCAGAGTCAGTGCCGATCCCGTACAACCATCACAACGTCGACTCCGACGAGATGATGTACTACGTGGCCGGTGATTACTCGGCGCGCAAGGGCTCCGGCGTCGGGCTCGGGTCGATCACGCTCCATCCCTCCGGTTTCACGCACGGGCCGCAGCCGGGCGCGGTTGAGGCCGTCATCAAGGGCGTGGCCGAGGGCAAGACAACGACCGACGAGACCGCGGTAATGATCGACACCTTCCGGCCGCTCTTGCTGGCCGAGCCGGGGGCTGTGGCCGAGGATCCTGAGTACGCATGGAGCTGGGCCACGGCCGCCCGCGGTAACGCCGCACCGCAGCGGGCCGACGAGGGCCCCGGCTTCTGACCGGCTAGAGCATGATCTTGCCGCCGGCGATATCGAGCGTCGCGCCGGTGATCCAGGCCGATGCGTCGGAGGCCAGGAAGAGCGCAGCCGCGGCTACGTCGGCGGGTTGCCCAAGCCGGCCGAGCGGGAAGCTCGCGCCGAGCGCGGCGCGCTGTTCGCCGGTCATCCAGGTGCGCATCCGGTCGTTCTCCGTCGCTGACGGGGCGACGCAGTTGACCCGGATCCCGCGCGGGGCGAGCTCGGCAGCCAGGTGCCGAGTGAAAGCGATGACGCCCGCTTTCGCTGCGGCGTACGCGGCCGCCGACTGGGCGGCCTGACGAGCTGCAGCGGATGACATCGTGACGATCGTGCCGCCTCCGGCCATCGCTGGCAGAACGGCCCGCACTGTATAGAAGACCGAGCTGAGGTCGGACTCGATAACCTCCCGCCAGTGCTCAGGGGTCTCGGCCGCAGTGGGGACCGGCATTCCGTTGCCGCCGGCAAACGAAGCGACGATCCCGATCGGCCCGAGCTGCTCCGTCACGGTCCCGGTCATCCGCTCTAGGTCGGCCGGGACCGTGCAGTCTGCTGCCAGCCAGATCGCCCGGCCGCCGCGCTCGGCGATACCCGCGCTGACGGCGGCCATGGCAGCCTCGTCCCGGCCGACAACGGCAACGAGAGCGCCGTTATCGGCGAGCGCTGACGCCGTTGCCGCTCCGATGCCGCGTGATCCGCCTGTCACTACGGCGACCTTCCCGGCTAGGTCGGCGTAGCTGCCACACCGCGCCGCCGTGGCGAGAGTAGGCATCGTCATCGCACTCATCTCCGCACATTTGCCTGCGCTGCACGGCCCGGATCGGTCGCGTTGGAACGATCTTAAGCTTAGATAGCAAAGCGTTCGATGTCAAAGTAACGTGCTACCTGCGCGGGAACCGGTCAGTTGGACGTAGGGCCACTGACCGGCCGCAGAGTGCGGACGTAGTGTGTGGAGTAATGGCAGCGGAACTGCGCACCAACAAATGCGCTCCGTAAGCCGCCAGAAGATTCGCCGGTGGGCGACGGTGGCGGGCGGAGTCGCCATAGTCTGCGCCCTGCCTGCGGTGGTCGCCGCGCTGCCGGTTCCTAGCCCCGCGGTGTCGGCACTGCAGCTGCGGTCCCGCATCGCGGCGTCCGCGGTTGTGCCGTACCAGGGCTATGCCGAGAGCTACGTGAACCTGGACCTGCCCAACCTGCCTAATCTCAGCAACGTCGTCGAGTTGCTCGACGGCAACACGGAACAGTACGTGTGGTACCGCTCGCCTCAGCAGTGGCGCGCCGATCAGCTGACGACGGCCGGCGAGCAGGACACCTACCAGACGCGCCGCGGCATGTACTTGTGGAACTACACCCTTAACCAGCTGACGAAGGTCGTGGGCAGTCAGCCCGTCCGGCTGCCGCGGGCAGCCGATCTGCTTCCACCGCAGCTCGGGCTGCGACTGCTCAGCTTCGCCAGCGGGTCGGCAAGGTTTAGCTTGCTGGCGGCGCAGCGGGTGGCAGGCGTTGACGCAGCCGGACTGCGGATCGTTCCGGCAGATCCGGCCTCGACCATTAGCGCAGTAGATATGTGGGCCGATCCGACGTCCGGGCTGCCGGTCGCCGTCCAGGTGTTCGCGCGCGGTGAGCCTGGGCCGGTGCTGGTGAGCCGCTTCGTTGGCCTCAGCCTGAAGAGGCCAGCCGAGGCGACGCTCAGCCCCCGTCCCGGCCCTGGCATTGACTTTGCGACGACGGCGCTGCCGGACGCGGCCGGCGTTCTGAACGGCTTCGGGCCCCCGTTGCCTAGCAGCCTGGGATGGATTCCCCGCGTCGCCAATCCCACCGGTCTCGCCGACGTGGCCGCGTACGGCTCGGGATTCTCGAGGTTCGCGGTCGTGCCGCTGCCCAGCCGCGCCGGGGCCGAGGTCTTGTCGGCCGCAAGCGCGGCCGGTGTCACCATCACGATCGCCCAGGGAACCGCGGTCGTCGTCGAGACACCGCTGATCAACATGCTGCTGGTTCGCTCCCCGCTCGGACCGGTCTACCTGCTGACCGGAGCCGTGACGGTGCCTCGGCTGGAGTATGCCGCTGTGAAACTGCTGGAGTCGCAATGATCGCCACCAGCGGCCTGACCAAGCGCTTCGGCGCCGTCCTCGCTGTGGATCACGTGGACCTGGACGTCCGCGAAGGCGACCGGTACGGATTCCTGGGCCCGAACGGCTCAGGCAAGACGACGGTCGTGCGAATGCTGCTTGGTCTGGTCTACGCCACCAGCGGCACGATAGAAGTGCTGGGCGCACCTGTCCCGCGACGCATCTCCGCCATCCTGCCGCAGATCGGCGCGCTGATCGAGGCTCCGTCCGCATACGGGCACCTGTCCGGCCGGGCCAACCTCGCGCTCATCGACGCATCGGGACCCGGCCCGCACGGTTCGCGCCTGAAGCGGCGGCGGCGGATCGGAGATGCGCTCGACCGGGTCGGGCTCGGCAGCATCGACGACCGTCCGGTGCGGAAGTACTCGCTTGGCATGCGCCAGCGCCTCGGGCTCGCGGCCGCGCTGCTGCGTTCGCCGCGGCTACTCGTGCTCGACGAGCCGACCAATGGCCTGGACCCGCAGGGCATCAGGGAGATTCGTGACCTGCTGGGCGAGCTCAACTCGGCCGGGACGACCGTCTTCCTGTCCAGCCATCAGCTCGCTGAGGTTGAGCAGCTGTGCAGTCGCATTGGTGTGCTCGACCGGGGCAAGCTGGTCTTGCAGGATGACTTGTCCGTGCTTCGCGGACCTACCGGACGCGTCGTCTTGCACAGCCCCGACGCCGGGCAGGTCGCATCCCTCCTTGACGGCCAGGTCGTTAGGCGCGATGGAGACCGGCTGATCATCGCCGACGCTGACGCCTCGGCTGTGAATGCGAAGCTGGTCGGCGCCGGGCTCCGGATTACCGAGATCGGTCCCGAGCGGCGGTCGCTTGAGGAACTTGTGCTGTCCGTGACGAGCTCGGGATCGGACCGGTACGACGGGAGCGCGCGGTGATTCGCGTCGAGTTGGTGAAGCTAGCCCGTCGGCCGCGGTCCTGGGTCGCCATCGCGCTGCTGTGCTTCCTGCCGATCCTTGTCGCCGTCTTTGTCGCGGTCACGCACGTGGTACCGCCGCCGGGTCAGGGGCCGACCCTGTTGTCCACGGTCCTGTCGAACGGCGAGCTGTTCCCGGCTGCGGCGCTGGCGATCGTGCTGCCGATCTTCTTGCCGGTCGCCGTCGCAGTTGTCGCCGGTGACGCAATCGCGGGTGAGGCAAGCTCGGGGATGTTGCGTTACCTGCTAGCGCGGCCAGTCGGCCGGACCCGGCTGCTGGTCGCCAAGCTGATCTCGGTCATCGCCTACGTACTGCTCGCGGTCGTCGCCGTCGCGGTCACGTCATATGCGGCCGGGCGAATACTCTTCGGCGACAAGCCGGTCGCGCTTACCCCCGGCGGCATTGCCACCTCCAACATCGTCGCGAACTCGCTGTCCGGCACAGCAATGACGCCGCTTGATGTGGCGCTCCGGACGGTCGGAGCGGTGGCGTTCATTGCCGTGTCAATGCTCGGGGTGGCCGCAATAGCGCTGTTCCTGTCCACCCTGACCGACTCCGCGCTCGCCGCGGCCCTTGGCGCACTCGCCGTGCTGGTCGCGAGCGAGGTACTCGTGACGCTCAACGCTGCCAACGCCGTCAGCCCTTACTTGCCGACCGAATACTGGCTGTCCTGGGTGGACTTCTTCCGCCAGCCGATTCTCTGGCGGGCTATTGACCATGGTTTCGCGATCCAGGGCGTCTACGTGGTCGTCTTCCTTGCCGCCGCGTGGGCTAACTTCGCGAGCAAAGACGTCACAAGCTGACCAGTGAGGTCAGCCGCAGTCAGCCGAGCTCGGCTTCTCCAGCGGGCCGGTGCCGAGCGCCTGCAGCACCATGGCAGTGACGTCGGGATTAGTGGGCAGCTGCGAGTGGCTGATGCTGACGGCCGGGCAGATCGACTGGACGGGAACGTCGATCGCGCCGGCCAGCCGCGCCGAGGTCGGCGGCGTGACGACCTGGTCATCGGTCGTCCACAGCGATAGCCACCGTGGCAGCCCGGGCGCGCTCGCGACATTGAGGCTGTCAAGCAGCGAGCTGCCGGGAATGAGTTGCTGGCACGCGACCGGGCAAGCATTCGGGACGAAGGCGTTCGCTGCGGCGGCCAGCGATGCGCCGTGGAATGGCGAGCCCAGCGTGATGATCCGTCGTGCCTTCGCGATCCCATCGTCGCGACGGGCCCAGATCAGGGCCACCACGCCGCCCGCTGAATAACCGATCACATCGACCGACGGAGAGCCGTGTGCCAGCGCGTCGTTGACGGCGGCGTTGAGCAGGCCAGCGTCGGTGACCAGGCTGCCAGTCCCGGTACCGGGCAAGGTGAGCACCGTCGCCGATCGTCCAGTGGCGCGGATCTGGCTGGCCAGTACGTCGAGTGAGGAGGTACTGCCCCCATAGCCCGGCACGAGCAGCACCGGTCCTGGTCGGTTCTGCGCCGGAACCGCCTGCTGGGCCGCTGCGCCCTGGCCCGGCTGGCCGCCGCGGGACGCGGCCAGGGCGATGCCAGCAGCGCCGGCTAGCACGATCACTGCGACGGCGATCCCGAGGGCGCGACGACGACGGGGCAAACCGGAAAACCGCGACCCCAGCCCGCGCCGTTGCCGCTCGTCTGGCCCGCCCATGGGTTCAACCGTACGGGACGTCCCAGCCCGCCCTCGTCGTGCCGGCCTCCGGATGGGCACGGCCAGCACGCGGACACGCGCATCCCGTAACCTTGGGCCGTGACGCTTCGCCTCTATGACACAGCTTCGCGCTCGGTGCGTGAGTTCACGCCGCTGCATCCGGGCCGGGTGTCGCTGTACCTGTGTGGAGCTACCGTGCAAGCTCCCCCGCATATCGGGCATATTCGGTCAGGTGTGGATTTCGACATCCTCGTCCGCTGGCTGCGAGCGTCCCACTACGAGGTCATCTACTGCCGCAACGTCACTGATATCGACGACAAGATCCTGCAGGTCGCGATGCATGAGGAAGTGCCGTGGTGGCTGGTGGCCGAGCGGAATCAGCGGGCCTTCAGCCGGGCATATGATGCGCTCGGCTGCCTGCCGCCGAGCGTGGAGCCGCGGGCGACGGGCCATGTTCCCGAGATGATCGTGCTGATGCGGCGCTTGCTCGATGGTGGGCACGCCTACGCGTCTGGCGGGGACGTCTACTTCGACGTGCGCTCGCTGCCGAGCTACGGAGCGCTGTCCGGCCAGCGACTCGACCACATGCGGGCCGCGGCCGACACCGAGGATGGCGGGGCCAAGCGCGACCCGCGCGACTTCGCGCTCTGGAAGGGCGCAAAGCCCGGCGAGCCCACCTGGGCGACGCCGTGGGGGCCTGGCCGGCCTGGCTGGCACCTAGAGTGCTCTGCGATGTCCACCAAGTACCTCGGTGCGACCTTTGATATCCATGGCGGTGGCCTCGATCTGCTGTTCCCGCATCACGAGAATGAGCAGGCCCAGTCGCACGCCGCTGGCGACGGGTTCGCCCGGTACTGGATGCACAATGGCCTAGTCCGGATCGGCGGCGAGAAGATGAGCAAGTCGCTCGGCAACTCGCTGCTTGTCGACCAGATGGTAAGCCGAGTGCGGCCCGTCGAGCTGCGCTACTTCCTGGGTCAGGCGCATTACCGGTCGCCGATCGACTACTCACCAGAGGCGCTGGCCGAGGCTGCCACCGCGTACCGGCGGATAGAGGGCTTCGTAACCAGGGCGGCCGAGCTGGCCGGCCCTGGGCTGGATGGCACGGGTCTGGCCGGCGCACCGAATGTACCGGCAGATGCCTCGGCGCTCCCCGCGACCTTCATCGCGGCGATGGATGACGACCTCGGCGTGCCGCAGGCGCTGGCGATCGTTCACGACAGCATCCGGGAGGGGAATGCGGCCCTCTCCGCGGGCGACGTGGCCGGCACCCTTAAGTACCTCGTCGAGATCAGGGCGATGCTGTCGGTCCTCGGGCTCGATCCGCTCGCGGAGCCGTGGGCGGCGGTGTCCGGTAGCGACCTGCGGCCGGTTGTGGACGCACTGGTGGGCGTCGCGCTCGAGCAGCGCGAGGCGGCCAGGGCGCGCAAGGATTTTGCTGCCGCCGACGCGATCAGGGATCAGCTCCAGCGAGGTGGCGTGCTGGTCGAGGACACCCCGCGCGGCCCGCGCTGGGAGCTGCACAGGTGACCGGGCGGCCAGGGGGCGGCGGCCGGACCAAGTCCGGCAAGCCGCGGCCCGGCACCGGGGGCTACGGCAAGCGAAAGCTGGCCGGTAAGGGACCGACGCCGCCGGCCGAGATGCGGACGGGACACCCCGCCAAGCGCCGGGCGGCTGCCAAGGCCAAGAAGACGGCTCAGCAACCGGCGGGACAGCAAACAGCGGGGCAGCGAGCGACGAGTCCCAGCAAGAGCAGGGGTTCCGAGCGCGGTGCTGGCAGCTCAGCCGCCGAGCTGGTGGCCGGGCGCAACCCGGTCCTCGAGGCGCTGCGCGCCCGGGTCCCGGCTACCGCGCTGCATGTCGGCCCGCGGCTGGACGACGACGAGCGAATCGGCCAGGCGGTGATGCTCGCCGCAAACGCCGGCATCGCCGTGGTCGAAGCCGGCCGCGCCGAGCTGGACCGGATCACCGGCGGCGCGATCCACCAGGGCGTGGCACTGCGGATCAAGCGCTACTCGTATGCCGATCCGGCTGATCTTGTCGAGGCTGCCCGTGACGCTGGCGAGCAGCCGCTGATCGTCGCACTGGACGGCGTGACCGACCCGCGGAATCTCGGCGCAGTGGCCAGATCGGTCGCCGCCTTCAGCGGGCACGGCGTCGTCGTTCCGGCCCGGCGGTCCGTCGGTGTGACCGCGGGAGCCTGGAAGGCATCGGCGGGGACATTGGCCACTGTGCGGGTCGCCCAGACCGCTAATTTGGCACGGGCCCTGGCGGCCTACCAGCAGGCCGGCCTGTTTGTCGCCGGCCTCGATGGAGGCGGAGAGACCGACATCGGCGAGCTGGACCTGGCTGACTCGCCTCTGGTACTCGTAGTCGGCTCGGAGGGCAAGGGGCTATCCCGGCTCGTGACGGAACGATGCGACGTGGTGGCCAGGATCCCGATCACTGGGCCGGCTGAGTCACTGAACGCGGGTATCGCTGCCAGCATCGCTTTGTACGCGGTGTCTCAGCTCCGCGCACTGCCAACCTGACCCTCGCGCGCCTATCGTGGACTGCGGAGGTGGTGCGTCATGCAGCCTCGCGAGCACGAGCTGGGAACTCGCCCTGCAGACGCCGATGCAGCCCGCGCCCGCCTCGCTCGCGAGTTGCGGCACCGCGGCCGCCCCCTAAGCCGGTCGGTGGCCGAAGCATTCGCCCGGGTACCGCGGCACGTGTTCGTACCCGAGGCTGGCGCGGCCGCGGCCTATCGAGACGAGGCCTTCGTCATCAAGTGCGGGCCAGACGGAATGCCGGTTAGTTCGTCTTCCCAGCCAGCAATGATGGCGATCATGCTCGACCAGCTCGGCCTTGAGCCCGGCCACCGGGTGCTCGAGATCGGCACCGGCAGCGGATACAACGCTGCGGTTATGTCGGCAGTGGTCGGCGTGCAAGGCCAGGTGGTCAGCATTGACATAGACCCCGAACTCGTCGAGCGATCGCAGGCGAGCCTCGCCGAGGCCGGCTACGACCGTGTCACTCTGCTCTGTGCGGATGGCGGCTTCGGCGACCCGGCGGGCGCGCCGTTCGATCGGATCATCGTGACCGCTGGGGCATGGGACATCGCGCCGGCCTGGCTGGAGCAGGTCGTGCCGGGAGGCCTCCTTGTGCTGCCGCTGTCGATCCGGGGGATACAGCTGTCGGTCGCCCTGCAGCGGCGTGACGACCCACGGGGGCCCCGTTCAAGTGGGCCCAGCCCCCGTGGGTGCGATGAGTGGGTGGGCATGTCGGCCTGGCGGTGCGGCTTCGTGCGAATGCTTGGTGCGTTCGCCGGACCAGAAGGCGCGTTCCTTCTGGACGGGCCGAATGGCCTGATCGCGCAGGTGTCTGACGGCAGCCCGCTAGATGGGCCCGCCCTGCAGCGCGCGCTCAGCACCGCGCCGACCGGTGAGCAGCCGCTCCCGCAGCCTGGCGCCCAGGCTGACCTGGCCGACCTCGACCTGTGGCTGACAGTGACAGCCGCCGGGCTGGACCGCGTGACGGTGCTGGCCGCACCAGGCGGCTGGCTGCCGCTCGGCTCGCTGCTGCCCTTCGGCGGTCTGGTCAGCAATGCCACCGACGCTAGCCGCCTCGGTGTGGCGTTGCTGCTGCCCGCGGATCCTGGCCCGGAACCGGAAGCTGTACAGGCCGCCGCATCAGGGCGTGCTCCACCTGGGCAAACTGGATTTGGCCGAGCTGCTTCGGGAGCGCTCGTCCGCGGGTTCGGACCAACCGGGGCAGAGCTCGCCGCGTCCCTGGCCGACCTGGCTACCAGGTGGGTTGACCTTGGTCGGCCAGGAGCGCAGGAGCTTGGGCTCGTGGTCCGACCGGTGCACGCCGGGCGGTCAGCAGCGCCCAACCCCGGCATGCTGCTGTTGCAGCGACCGAGCGTTTCGATCGAGGTCGGCTGGCCCTGCAACTAGCTAACAGAGCTGCTAGCTAGCACGGCGAGCAGGCCGCTCGCCTGCCTCGTTCAGCAGCGGCGGCGGGCCCACAATCAGCGGATCGGGCATCCCGACCACGTTGTTGTCCCTGCCGTCATAGTCAACGCAGCGCAGGACGTACCGCATTGCCTCGATCCGGGCGCGTTTCTTGTCGTTGCTCTTGACTACGGTCCACGGGGCGTCGGCCAAGTCGGTGAAGAAGAACATGGCCTCCTTGGCTTCGGTGTATTCGTCCCATTTATCGAGCGACGCTAGGTCGATCGGACTCAGTTTCCATCGCTTGACCGGGTCAAGCTGGCGCCGTACGAATCTCCTGAGCTGTTCCGCCCTGGATACCGAAAACCAGAACTTGATCAGCTTGATGCCATCCCTGGCCAGCATGCGCTCAAACTCCGGCGCTTCACGGAGGAACTCCAGGCACTCGTCCGGGTGGCAGAAGCCCATGACCCGCTCCACGCCCGCGCGGTTGTACCAGGACCGGTCGAACATCACGATCTCGCCCGCGGCAGGCAGGTGCGCGATGTACCGCTGTAGGTACCACTCCGTCTGCTCACGCTCGGTTGGCTTCTCCAGCGCGACGATCCTGGCGCCACGAGGGTTCAGGTTTTCGGTGAAGCGCCTGATCGTGCCTCCCTTACCTGCGGCGTCGCGCCCCTCGAAGACCACCACAAGTCGGCTGCCGGCAGCCTTGACGTGGTGCTGCATCTTGAGAAGCTCGATCTGCAAGCCACGTTTCTGCCGTTCGTACTTCCGTCGGCTCAGGCGCTGATCGTAGGGATAGCCCTCGCGCCAGGTCTCGGCCAGCTTCCCGTCTCGCTGGACGAGCACCGGGCCGTTCTTGCCCTGCCTGATTCGGAAGCCCATCTGGGCCGCTAGGTCGGCGAGCAGTTCGGCCGTGCGCGGATCGGCGCGTTTAGGGTGCATGGTGAGGGGTGTCCCGGCTTGCGTCCGGATCAGTTCCGTCACCTGTTTTCGGGCCTGCGCGCCTGGGCGTCCTTCACTGCTGCGGCGGCTTTGCCGGATAGGTCGCGGATCTTGTCGCCCATGGGGCTGGAGCGGATCTTGTCGGCCATGGGGCTGGCGGCGGCTTTGCCGGACAGGTCGCGGATCTTGTCGCCCATCGGCCCGGAGGCGGCCTTGCTGGAGACCTCACGCATGCGACCAGTCACCCGGCTAGCGGCCTGACCAGCTTGCTGACCGGCCTTCTGCGCGGTCTCACTGCCGGCGTAGCGGGCTTTTGCCTGCCGGTACAGCTCACTTGCCTTATCCCTGACCTTCGCTACCAGACCCACCGCCACCACCGTTCCTGCGAGTGCAGTCGCCGCGCGGCTACCGCTGCGAACGTCCCGTCCTAGATACCCTCGCGGTGGGCCTGCACACCTTGCGGCGACGCGCGCGCGATCAGCCACAAGGAGGCGGCCCGCTGTGATCGTTGCCAAGCCGAGATCATGTGTCGGCAACGGAGGGAGAGGCTTAATCGTCTAGTTATCCGAAGCAACTATTTTGGCATTCCTGCCGGGCTTTAGCGTCGTCTCCCGGCGAAACCAACAGCGGGACATGACAAGAGGTGGTTATGAGGCAGTCAGTGCGGCGATGGTTGTTCAGTGCTGGGGCGGTGGCGGCGGTCGGGGTAGCAGTGTGTGGTCAGCTGGGCACGGCCAGTGCAGCGAGGGTCGTCAGGGCGGACCACGATGTAAGTACTGCGCGGTCGGCCGGGGCGGCGACAGCGGCTTACAAGCCGCCGTCGCAGAACTTCAGTTTTGGCGCCAGCGGTCCGGCAGTCAGAAGCGTGCAGAGAAGACTAAATCAGTTGCATTACTACGCCGGACCGGCCGACGGCAAGTACGGTCAGGACACCGCGGAGGCTGTCTGGGCGTTCAAGGAGGCCCAGGGCCTGCCGATGAACGCAGCGACCAACACGCTGGTTACCCGGGCCTTCAGGAAGGACCTCGTCCACCCGCGGGCGCCCAAGGTGCTGGTGCCCAAGGGCGGCCGCAACCGGATCGAGGTCAATCAGAATGACGAGCTGCTTGTCCTTTACCGGCATAACAAGGTCAAGCTGATCCTGCACGTCTCCAGTGGCGGTGGCTACTACTACTGCTCTCCGCACGGCGGCGGATGCGGGACCGCGATCACGCCTGACGGCAACTACACGGCTTATGCATTCACTCCGGGTTGGGTAACTGTGCCGCTCGGCACGATGTACAACCCGGTGTGGTTCTCCCCCGGCTACGCGATTCACGGTGACATCCCGGTGCCGTGGTACCCGGCCTCGCACGGCTGCGTCCGGATCTGGATGGACGCGGCCAACTGGTTCCACAAGGACGTCACCATCGGTGGGCGCCACGCCACCCGGATCTACATTCGAGGCAAGGCGCCCTACCAGCCAAGCATCGTTGGTTAGCTCCCCGACGATCCGAATCTGAGTCTGCCCGTCCCGGCTTAGCCGGGACGGGCAGATCTGGTGTTCGGGCCAGATAAGCTACGCCGCAGCAGGAAATTCTCTTAGCGGGAGATACCCGATCAGAGATCGGAGAGACCCATGATGCGTCGGGTGGCCCTGGCAGCGCTGGCCGCGACTGCCGCCGCCGGGCTGGCGGCCTGCGGAAGCACTGCGGCACCGCCTGCTAGCAGCGGGACGACGGCCGCTAGCTGCAGCTACGCATCCATTCAGCGAGAGCTGTATCAGCGGGGCGCGCTGACGGTCGCGACCGACAAGCCCGCCTACCCGCCGTGGTTCGAGAACAACAATCCCGCGAACGGCAAGGGCTACGAGAGCGCTGTCGCCTATGCCATCGCCAAGCAGCTCGGCTTCAAGCCCGGACAGGTCCACTGGGCGTACGAGCCATTCGATGCCTCCTACGCGCCGGGGCCGAAGAAGTTCGACTTCGATATCAATGAGATCTCCTACACCGCGCAGCGAGCGACCGCCGTGTCGTTCTCTGCCAGCTACTACGACGTCCAGCAGGCCCTGGTCGCAGTCAAGGGATCACCGATCGTGACCAGGCACTCGCCGGCCCAGCTTAAGACCTATAGCTACGGCGACCAGATCGGCACTACCAGCCTGGCTTTCATCACCGGCAGCATCCAGCCGACGTCGCAGCCGAAGGTGTTCTCGACGCTCAATGACGTCAAGGAAGCCCTGCAGACCCATCAGATCGCCGCCTTCGTGACGGACACGCCCACTGCGCAGTACATCTCGGCCGACGAGATCCCTGGTTCGGTGATGGTGGCTCAGTTCCCGAGCACCGGCGAGCACTACGGCTTGCTGTTCACGAAGGGGAACCCGCTGGTCGGCTGCGTCAACAAGGCGATCGCCAAGCTCAAGGCCAACGGGACGCTCGCGGCGCTGCAGAAGCAGTACCTGCAGATCTACCTTTCGGTCCCGACGATCAAGCCGTAACCGTCTCTCGCACCACAGCACTTATGACCGACAACGAACCCCGCAGCGATCAGGGCTGGTCCGGATCTGGCTTCCAGGAAGAGCCGATCACGCTGTCGCCTGGCGTCAGCGCCGGTATGCCTGCGGCCGCGGCCTTCCAGCCGGCTGGTCGCGGGCCTCGCCTGTTCTCCGGTGGGGGTCGCCGGGCAACCGCGATCTCCACGGTCAGCACCCTGGTCGTACTGGCAGCGCTGGTGGCAATCTTCCTGGCGGCACCGGGCAGCAGCCAGGTCCGGCACACGTTCTTTGACCCGCATGACATGTGGCAGTCCTTCGTCGGGGATCCGCAGAAGGGCTACTACTCCGTCGGCGAGGCCATCTGGCTCAACATTCGGATGTTCCTGGCCGCCGAGGTCCTGATCCTCGTGCTGGCGCTGGTGATCGCGCTGATCAGGCAGTCGACGTCGCCGGTGCTCTTCCCCCTGCGTGTGCTGGCGATGGTCTACGTGGACTTCTTCCGGGGCGTGCCACTGCTCCTAGTGGTGTACGCGATTGGGTTCGGCATTCCGGCGCTGCGGCTGTCCTTCGTATCGAGTCAGTCTTATGCGGTCTATGGCGTGATCGCGCTTACGCTGTCGTACTCCGCCTATGTCTCCGAGGTCTACCGCGCTGGCCTGAACTCGGTGCACCAGAGCCAGGTGGCGGCCGCGCGCTCACTCGGGCTGTCACAGGGCACGGCACTCCGCTATGTGATCTTGCCGCAGGCCGTCAGGAACATCATCCCGCCGTTGCTGAACGACTTCATCAGCCTGCAGAAGGACACCGCCCTCGTAGGCGTGCTCGGCGCGATCGAGGCCAACCAGGCGGCCCAGATCTACGGCAGCACCGTCTTCAATTACTCGAGCCTGACCGTCGCGGCAATCCTGTTCCTGATCCTGACGATTCCGCTGGCCAGGTTCACCGACCGGCTCATCGACCGGGACCGGCGGCGGCGCCTAGCCGGAGCTGTCAGGTGACCGCGGCGGGGCTCAGCGCTGCCGGGCCAACCGGGCCAGCGGCGGCTGAGCCAGCCATCGGCCTCGAGGAGGTCTACAAGTCCTTCGGGCCAAACCAGGTACTCAGCGGGATCAGCCTGTCGGTTGCCGCGCACGAGGTCATCTGCCTGATCGGCGCCTCTGGCTCGGGCAAGTCCACGCTCCTGCGGTGCGTCAATCTGCTCGAGCCGATCGACGCTGGCCGGATCGTGCTGCTCGGCCAGGACGTCACCGGTCCGCAGGTAGACGCCAATGCGGTGCGGCGGCGTGTCGGGATCGTGTTCCAGTCCTACAACCTCTTCCCGCACATGAACGTGCTGCGCAACGTGACGCTCGCGCCCATGAAGGCGCTGCGGATGCCGAGAGCGCAGGCTGAGGAAGCAGCGAGCGAACTGCTGGCGCGGTTCGGGCTGGCCGACAAGCGGTCGGAGTACCCGGACCGGCTGTCCGGTGGCCAGCAGCAGCGGGTTGCTATCGTGCGAGCCCTGGCTATGCAGCCTCAGGTCATGCTCCTAGACGAGGTCACCAGCGCCCTCGACCCTGAACTGGTGGCCGAGGTGCTCGATGTCATCAGGGAGCTCGCCGGCGGCGGGATGACGATGCTCATCGCGACACACGAGATGGGATTTGCCAGGGATATCGCGAACCAGGTCTGCTTTCTGGAGGAGGGGCGGATCATCGAGCAAGCCCCGCCCGCTGAGTTGTTCACCGATCCGAAGGATGAGCGCACCCGCCGGTTCCTCCGCCGGATCGTCGACGCCGGCCGGCTCTAACGACGCTTAGCCAGCCCGTCCGGGCCAGCCGCCGCCAGGTCAGCAGAGCCCTATGTCGCATGAGCATCCGCCGCAATCACCGAAATGGCTTGTTGACGGTTGCTGTCCGGCAAACTGGATACCTGGATCGCTGATCTGGAGGAGCGTTGAGCGATCAGGTCCCCCAGGATTTCCGGGTCGGCTCGCTGGTGGCCGGATACCGGCTGGAGGAACGGATCGGCTACGGCGGTATGGCCGTAGTCTTCCGCGCCTACGACCCACGTCTCGACCGGCGAGTCGCGCTCAAGATCCTCTCGCCCAGACTCGCGCTGGACGAAGCCTTCCGGCTGCGGTTCATCCGGGAATCGCGGGCAGCCGCGGCAGTGCCTGACCCGCACATCATCCCGGTGTTCGAGGCCGGTGAGTCCGACGGACTGCTCTTCATCGCAATGCGCTATGTCCGGGGCGGTGACGTCAAGTCGCTGATCCGTCAGTCTGGCCCGCTATCGGCCGGACGCATCGGGGAGATTGTCGCGCAGGCGGCTTCTGCGCTGGACGCGGCGCATGCCATCGGCCTGGTGCACCGGGACGTGAAGCCGGCCAACATACTGCTGGAGCCCAGCAGCGTCGTGGACCGGCCCGAGCACGTGTACCTGTCGGACTTCGGGCTGAGTAAGGATGCGCTCGCGGTCACCGGGCTGACCGAGACCGGGCAGTTCCTCGGCACGCTGGACTACGTATCGCCCGAGCAGATCGAGGGGCGGCCGCTTGACGGCAGGTCCGATGAGTACTCCCTGGCGTGCTCCGCCTTCGAGATGCTGTGCGGGCAGCCGCCGTTCCGGCGCGAGCAAGGCGTCTCCGTCATGTACGCGCACTTGTCTGAGGCGCCGCCGTCGGTACGCCCGCACCGGCCCGACCTGCCAGCCGAGATCGACGAGGTGCTCGCGAAGGCCATGGCGAAGGCACCCGATGACCGGTACGCCACCTGCCGCGACTTCGCGGCAGCGCTGCTTCCGGTTCTCGGGACTGTCGGCAACGGACTCCAGACCCGTCCGGCCAGCGACCTGGAAACTGACGCCGTCGCAACCACCGAACCTGCCACAGTGCAGATGGCAGAGCCGAAGGCCGGGTCGCCCCGGCAGTGGTGGCGTTCGCCAGCCCCTGTGGCTGGGCTGTGCGTGCTGGCGGTCCTGCTAGCCGGAGGCGGGTTCCTGGCAGCTCGCGCGAGCGGTGACGGCGGGTCGGGCCACCTGCCCGGTACCCAGGCGACGGCGCTGGAAGTACCCGGCTGCACCACCGCGACGGCCAAGGTAGCGAACCTCCCTGGGGTCGATCGTGCGACCACTGCCCTGCGTGGCGGGCCGTTCGGCGTCGCAGTCGCTGCCAATGGCCGGTACTCGTTTGTCACAACCGGCAACGCAGTCGCGGTGCTGCGCTCGGGCTCTGGGCTCGCACCGGTTCTGGTACGCACGATCAGGGTGCGCGGGGCAGGCAAAGGCCTCGCCATCACGCCAGGAGGGAAGTACCTGGTCCTAGCCGATGGCAGCGGGGCGGTTGTCATCAGCGTTGCGGCGGCCGAAGACGGCGTTGGCAGGCCGGTTGTAGGCACGCTGACGAGCCCGGCCGGCAGCGGTGCTGTTGAGGTGGCGATCTCTGCCGACGGCAAGTTCGCGTTCGTGACGCTGCAGAACAGCAGGAGGATGGCGGTATTCAACCTCGGCGCCGGACTGGCTCGCGGGCTCGGCCCGGCCGATTACGTCGGCTACGTACCGCTGCCGGCCCAGCCGGTCGGCGTGGCCAGCGACGACGCCTGGCTATACGTGACCAGCCTGGCCGGGACGCTGTCGGTTGTGAGCATCAGCACCGCCGAGACGAATCCGGCGCAAGCGGTGGTGGCGGCGGTGCGAGCCGGCTGCGGTGCAGCCCGGGTCCTGATTTCCGACAGCGGCAAGGTCGTCTGGGTGACGGCCCGCCAGAGCGACACCCTGCTGGCCTTCAATACCGCGCAGCTTCTGACGGATCCGAAGCACGCGCTGGTCGCCAGGGTCCTTGTCGGCGCGACGCCGCTCGGCGAGACCCTGGCCGACCACGGATCCCGGATCATCGTCGCCGATGCCAATCTCCGCCACCAGGCCGGCGTGAAGGCAAACCTCGCGGTGATAAGTACTTCCAGCGCGCTAAGCGGCCTGCCGGCCCTGCTCGGCTATCTGCCGGTCGGCGCGATTCCGCGCCAGTTCGCGGTCGAGCCTGGCGGCACGACGGTGCTGGTCACGGTCCAGGGAGCGCACGAACTGGAGGCTGTTGACGTCGGGGGCCTGCGGTAACTCCCGGGAGGACCGCACCCAGGCGGCCGCCGGGCGAGCGGCCGGACGGGACTGGCACCTGGGCCGGTGCCGTAGCATCGGGCGAATGGGGGAGCCGCGATGACCCGGACGGCCACGCGCAGAATGCGCAGGACCGCCTCGGGTGGTCGGCGTGTCAGGCGGTATGTGACCGTCCTCGTGATTGTGATCGTGC
>Ga0335073_10004544_pt1 | contig 19389 bp, 10 predicted proteins | sample Lox_Sample_22_FD_207093 | JGI IMG/M metagenome (GOLD analysis project Ga0335073, IMG submission 207093) | Soil microbial communities from Loxahatchee National Wildlife Refuge, Florida, United States - Lox_Sample_2.2 | ecosystem: Environmental > Terrestrial > Soil > Wetlands | place: USA...
TCCGTTCCCGACGGCCGTGCCGCGAACCAGCCGCTCGCACTGGCCACCTTCAGCCCGCCAATCGCGGCATTATTGCCTGGCGCACGCGTGAGCTTGGCGACAATCGGCTCGCCCGCCAGCTCCGACTCCTTGACCGCCTCCGGCGAAAGCTTGCCTAACTTTTCCTTCTGCTCGGGCGTGGCCGGCGCATCGATGCGCGTGTAATACGGCGTGCCAAATTCTTCGGTGAGCGCATGATAATGCTCGCCCGGATCTTTGCCGGTGCGCGCCGAGATCTCGGCCGCCAGCAGGTCCATGATGATACCGTCCTTGTCAGTGGTCCAAACCGTGCCATCGCGGCGCAGGAAACTCGCGCCCGCGCTCTCCTCGCCGCCGAAGCAGCAGTCGCCGTCGAACAATCCCGGCGCAAACCATTTGAAGCCGACCGGGACCTCCCACAATGTGCGCCCCAGCTTCTTCACCACGCGATCGATCATGCTGCTCGAGACCAGCGTCTTGCCGACGACTGCTTCCCGCGGCCACTGCTCGCGATGTTGCAGCAGATACTGGATCGCAACCGCCAGGTAGTGGTTCGGGTTCAGCAGCCCGGCCGATGGCGTGACGATGCCATGGCGGTCCGAGTCCGTGTCGTTGCCGAAGGCGACCTGATAGCGGTCCTTCAGGCCTACGAGTCGCGCCATCGCGTAGGGGCTGGAGCAGTCCATACGAATCTTGCCGTCATGGTCCACAGTCATGAAGGAAAACGTCGGATCGATCTTCTTGTTGACGACTTCGATGTTGAGACCATAGAAGGAATTGATCGGCGCCCAATAGGGTTCCGATGCCCCGCCCAGAGGATCGACCGCCAGTTTCAGCCCAGCCGTGCGAATTGCGTCCATATCGACAACGCTCTTCAGGTCCGTCACATATGGCGTTACGAAATCGTGGGGATGAGTGCTGGCCGCTTTAAGCGCTCCATCGGGCGAGATGCGCTTCACGTCGGCATTGTTCGCGCGCAGCAGCTGGTTGGCGCGGTCCTGGATCCAGCCGGTGATGTCGGTATCGGCCGGACCGCCGTTGGTCGGGTTGTACTTGAAGCCGCCATCCTCCGGCGGATTGTGCGAGGGGGTAATGACGATACCGTCCGCGAGCTGCTGCTTGCGCCCGCGGTTATAAATCAGAATCGCATGCGAGATCACAGGCGTCGGCGTGAAGCCGTCATCCTTCGCAATCAAGGTCTCGACGCCGTTTGCCGTCAGGACCTCCAGTGCGGTACGCTGCGCCGGGCCCGAAAGTGCATGCGTGTCCTTGCCCATGTACAAGGGGCCGTCTACGCCCTGCTGACGGCGATACTCGCAGATGGCCTGCGTGATGGCGAGGATGTGCGCCTCGTTAAATGTCCCGTGCAGCGACGAGCCGCGATGTCCGCTGGTGCCGAAGGCGACCAGTTGGTTGGGATCGCTCACATCGGGACGGATATCGTAATAGTCGCGCTCCAGTCGAGCGACATCCACCAGCAGCTCTTTGGGCGCGGGCTTGCCCGCCAGCGGAGACACGTGCGTCTGCCCTTTTAATTCGGTCGTCATGAATGATTCCACTCCGGAAGACCGGCAAAAGACATTAGATGCCAGCGAGGGCCGGGCGCGTCAAGCGCACCATTGATCGCCGGAAAATCAATTGGACGTCAGCACATCGTAGTAGTAGTTGATCATGGCGCGGCGGGGAGTGTCTTTCAATGATGTCAGGGTAATACTCTGGTCGATGGTCGCGTTGCCGATCATTCGCGGCGAACCGAGACGCACGATCTTTCCGTCCGCCAGCTCCAGGTAAATAGGCACCGGCATTCCGAAGTTCTTGTCGACGCCGGCTTGCGTCAGTTTGTATTTCAGCACCACATCTCCCACGGAATTTTTTTCGAATGACGACTCGAAAGCGTAGCTCGGCAATGCTGTGCCATAGACATATTCATGGAAGAACCAATCCATCTTGTGATTGCCTTGCAGGTCCATCTCCGGGCTCATGTGCTTCTCCACCATGGCCTGGAAATCTTGCGTAGTGGCTGCTTTGCCGCTGTAAGTGGTAACGAAGTCGTGCATGGTTTCCTTAAAGCGTTCGTCGCCGGTCCTGCGGTCCCACATCATCTGGCGAATCATGTGCAGGACGTAGGCGCCCTTGGGATAAATCAACCGACGATAGGTGCCGTAGCCTTCGCGGCTGTTAGCCACCCGCTCTCCCATGACCAGCGGGCCGGCGTCGATGGCGCGAAATCCTTTGCTATTTCGTTCCGTCAATAGCCGCCGTTCGTCGCTCCAGAACTGCATGTACTTCTGCGGCTCCTTAGCGTAGACGAATTGGAGATAGAGGGACGCCGACATGTCGGCAAAGCCTTCGCTCATCCACTGGTCGCGGTAAGAGTTGAAACCCACGGTTTGTCCCCACCATTGGTGTGCCACCTCGTGCGGCGCCACAACCGTGAAATAGCCATACGGGTTTTCGGAAAAAGCCGGATAGTGCTGACGGATCATGTTGGCCAGCGCGTGGCGAGTTGTCGCGTCGAACAGGTAGGTCATGGGAAGGTAAACCAGTCCTGGCCATGACTGTCCAAAGTCAGTCGCGGTCTGCTGTGTCACCTCGAGGCGTTTGTAGGGGATCGGTCCAAAGTAATCGGAGTAAATTCGGAGTGAGAGCTCTGCCTCCGCCAGCGCTTTCTTGCTCATGTCAACCGTATTCATGTTGCCGAGCGCGCCCCCAACGGCATCCTGCGCGCCGATTGGGTGACCCACGATGAGCCCTGTTGCCGGATCCCGCACGGTATCGATGGATTGCTGTAAGTTCTGCACCCACGCCGGGGGGTCCTCATTGGCGTACGACAGCACGTCCATGTCGGGTTTGTCCAGCTTGGACTCCATCACCTTGAATCTGCCGAAGTTGAAGCCCGCCACCGGCAGCGGCGTCTCGCTCTTCCATACCGTGACATCATGATCGCCCTGGTTGGTATCGCTAACCAGGTTGCCGGTCGCCGCCATCTTCATCCCTTTCGGGATGCGGAAAGTCATGTCATAGCTGGTGTATTCCCCCAGCGCCCCCGTCGCAGCATTGGGATACCAGTCTTCACGCGAGACCGGAAAGTAGTTCCCGCCACCTTGGTTACTCACTGCCTCTTTGCCGTCGTACGTCGTCGTAATGGTGTACCTCTCACCTTCCGCCAAAGGCTTGGGCAGCACCACCCAAAACTGAGGATCTTCGAGCTTGTCTTCTTGAATAAAGTTCAGCGGCTGGCCACCCTCGCCGTTAACCGTTTTCACACGCAAATAAAGAAATAACGCAAACGGCACAACCCGGACTCCCGAGTCCCGGGCGACGAATGTCGTCACCGCCTTGCCGTTCAACTCTCCGCTCTTTTCGATTTCCGTGTCCAGTTGCTGATGCTCGATGTGCACCACATTGTTCTGCTGCGCGCTGGTAGCTTTGCCGTCGGCGTACTCGGAGCTGTAGTGGAATGCAGCCCAAACGCCTTCCTTGTTGTCTTCATAGGTCTGGAGTTCTATTTCCTCGGGATAAACATCGTTCAGGCCGTGCGGATCGATGGCCAGCAGCATCTTGTCGCTGTAGCGCTTGCCATGTATGAACGCGATGAACAATCCTCCCGGTTGCGGGCTCAGAACGTCCTGCAGAATCCGGGCGTCGAGATTGTAGTGAAACTTCTTCCGCATGATGTGCTGGCTCTCGGACAAGGGCCCCGCATCGCAGCCTGAACCCCCCGGCTTGCCGGCTTTTTTCAGCTCGTCGAAGGTGTTATCCGTAAAGCGCAACACCATGCGATTGAAGCTTTCGCTGAACTCCTCCTCACTGGTAAGCAGCATCAGGCTGCGCCGCTCCGACGGAATGGGAGGCGTCAGCAAAAGCCTTCCCTCTCCCACGAATACCGCCCCGGTGACCTTGCCCTCGACCGGTGGCAAGAAGCAGAGGGTACCGGAGTTTAACTGGAAGTGGGCGGCATCGCGGTTGAGAGTTACGTTACTGACCGACACCGCTTCGGTACCTAGCGTGATGTTGCGCAACTGCTGATAGGTACTATCTGCGTTGGGTGCCTGATCGGCGATAAGCGGAGTTGAAGCCAGACATAGAATCAGTGACACGAAAGCAGCGCGGAACATAGCATCCGCAAACTACACCAAAATTCCAGGGTAGTGCAATGGGAGAAATGTCTTATTAACGGCCCACCTCTTCCGGTCCCACTCTGGGAAATTTGGGGTTGACTGTCCTCTGGCCTCTTCTACGCTGTTAGTTCGCCCGGATAGATATTATCCACATAGCACCAGATCCAGGCCTCTCCCGGTTCAATCGAGCGGATTAAAGGATGGTGCACTTTGTGGAAGTGCTTGGTGGCGTGTTTGTTCTTCGAGGAGTCGCAACAGCCTACATGGCCGCACTCCAGGCAAAGCCGCAGGTGGACCCAGGTGTCGCCCATGGCGACGCACTCGGGACAAACGCGAGTATCGGTTTCGGTCACTTTGACGGAATCGAGATGGGTACAGGCTTCTGCCATACTTGTTCCCCTTTCCCGGTTTATGGAGGTGACGGCCTTCATGCCGTCCTTCTAATCACCCCAAATATTCAGGCTGTCAGGTTCGGTGCGACGTGATCAGGCCTTCATGATCGTTCCAGCGTGCTTCGGTCCCACTTGCCAAGATTGGCCGCAGCTTCATACGTGCTCCGGCAAAATTCCAGCAACCGCCGCTCGGGAGCTTCATCACCTCGTATGTCGTCGTACCTCAGCAGGAACTCTTTCATCTCAGGATGATAGAAAGCCGCCGGCGGATGCACCGCCGCGCGAGCGAAACCTTCTGGCTCGGGCGAGGCGTAGGAATAAAATGCGGGACCTTTCATCTCGCCGCCGCCCGGCCAGAATCCCACGCTGCTGACTTCGTGCGAATAGGCTTCACGCGTGACGGAATCGGCGCCAGGCCGCTCCGGTGCGCGCCGGCCGGAGAAGCGCGTCACCGCCAGATCGAAGCTCCCCCAGAAGAAATGCACCGGGCTAACCTTGCCGATAAACGGCGCACGAAAATGCTTCAGGACGGTATCCACCCAAACCAGTATTCGCCAGAACTCGTGCACCGCGTCCGCGTCGTAGGTCGCGTGCTGGTTGTCCTTCTCAAACGGAACCGGGTTGGGGGTTTCGCACGGCGTTGTCCAAATCTTTACAGGCATGCCAAATTGTGCGAGTGACGACATCAGGGTCCGATAGAACTGCGCGACACTCTGCGGCCGCAATGCAAGTTCCATGCTTTGGCCCTCGCAGGTCTCGATCACCAGTTTGTGCGCAATGAAGTCGAAGAAAATCTCCAGTGTGCGGTCGCCGTAGGGCATAGGGGATGTCGTCAGGCCGCGCGCCGTGACATACAACGGAACATTCCACCAGTGGTTGACCAACGGCGAGAGTTTAAGACGAATCTTGCCGACGATCTGAGTCCACATGTGCAGTGTCGCCAGCGTCTCTTTCCAGGAGTCGTACGGCAAGGCAGGCAGGTCATCAGGCGGAGTTATAGGCGGCAAGGCAGTGCCCATGGCTCACTTCCACAGGTCGTCCAGGTTTCTTTCCCACAGTTTGATTCCTCCCAGGATGCCGTCCTGGTTGGAAATAACTTCGGCGTTCTTCGGTAGTTTGATGCTGATCCTCGCCGCATTTCCGCCGCCGATATAGATGCGGTCATAGTAGAAAAGCCGATAGAGTTGGTCGATCGCTTCCGCCAGCCGCTTGTTCCATCTCTTTCGGCCAGCCTTCGCCAGGGCCCGGCGTCCCAGCTCATCCTCGTAAGTCATCCTGTTGCGGAAGGGATGATGTCCCATCTCGAGCGACGGTATGGGCACGCCGTCAAGATACAGCGCAGCGCCCAAGCCGGTGCCCAGCGTGATCACCAGTTCGACGCCGGTTCCGGTCACCGCGCCCAGACCTTGCACCACGGCATCGTTGGCGACCCGCACCGGCTTGCTCAGCGCCTTTGACAGGTTCTCCGCCAGGGGATATTCAATCCACTTCTTATCGAGATTCGCCGCCGTGTAAACCACTCCCTTTTTGATGACGCCGGGAAATCCCACCGACACACGGTCGAACTCGCCCAGTTGCTTCCCGAACTCTGCGATGATCGCGCTAATCGCCTTCGGCGTGGCCGGATTCGGCGTCTTGGCGCGCAGTCGGTCGGTCAGGGGCTTGCCATAGTCATCGAGCAGCATCGTCTTGATGCCGGTTCCGCCGATATCGACGGCCAGTGTCCTCACGGTGGAAGCGACAGTGGGGGTAGCCTCGGTTGTTGGAGTGGAAGCTTGTTTCTTCTTTTTGGAAGTGGCGGCGCTGGTCATGGACCCTCCTCACCTTGGTGAAGATGAACACCGGGTGAATCTGGATAGGAGAGCATACCGGATAAAGGCTTGCGAGGAAATAGGCAAGTCGGCGAGATTGCTTTGCCAAGGCGTTTCAGCCCACGAAGCACGCGCAGCCGAAACCCGCGGCGCTGGCGCCGGACCGCTTACAAGCTCAAAGTTGCTCCAGCTTGCCGACTGAAGAATCAAAAATCCTTGTGATATCTCCCATCGACGCTGAAACCGCCGTTCTGGTCGCGCACGCCGCTCAGCGACCACTTGCGATTGAGCTGATACTGCAACTGCACCGCCGAATACTGGGTGGTGGTGACGTCGGTGGAGAAGGTGACAAACAGCTTGCTGGTAACGCGCTGGCGCACCGTCAGGCGCGCGCCCTGCTGCTGCGTGCCCACCGTGGAACCCAGTTGCGGATCGACGGAAATCTGCGAGACGCCCAGCGTCTTCTGCAAGCGGCTGGTGACCTGGCTGGTCACCTGCGAGGCGATCAGCGATTCGGCACCCAACGTGGTGGACTGCGCCGGCGCGGCATTGGCGGCTTCTTCCGTGTTGCCGAAGGCGATCAGGTGAATGATGTCAGCCTGGGCCAGGGCGGGATCGGAGGTATAGTCGGTCCGCAGCCGATCCAGCGGGCCGCGAAAATGCATAGCGATCCGGTATTGCTGAATGGTGGTGTTGACTTGCAGATTGAGCACCGGCTCCGTCTCTATGGTGTTGAGGAACGCGATCGTCCCGCCTTGAATGAGGTAACGGTTGCCCAGAAAGATCACGTCGCCGTCGGTCAGGTTGGCCCGCCCCACAATTACTGGGTCCGAAGCCGTGCCCACCACCCGCAGGTTGGCGTCGCCCTGGACGCTCACCGTTGGGCTCACCACGTTCAGCTCCGAGGTTGAGCGCACAACCAGGTTGAGCTTCAGGTTGTCTTCGAAACTCTCGGCGGGAGGCGGCGTCGCCACGCCGTTGAACTGCGTCATGAAGCTGCTGAGGTCGAAGTCGGGGGTGAAGGAAATGCGGTTGATGTTGACCTGCCCGCTTACTAGCCCCGAGGTCGTGTTGCCGACCATGGCCAGGTTCAGGCCGAAATCGGTGCGCACGGTCTGCGGATACAACAGGCGTAGATTGCTGCCCTTCAGCGCAATGTCGTAGCTCATGGCGGGACGATACGCCATGCCGCCGGAAGCGGTGATGGTTCCTCCGCCCACGTTGCCGGCGAACTGCGTAATGTCCAGCCGATCGCGGCGCAGCGTCAGCACGCCATTGCCGTTGGAGAGGCCGAGGGGAGCGTCGGGCGTCGAGAAGCTGGCGTTGACGATACGAATCTCGCCCTCAACATTCTCGCTGGGATTGTGGCCGGCGGCGTTGATATCGAATTGCATCTGTCCTCCGCTGGACAGCGTGGGATCGAACACCTCGGCTAGGGCAAGATTGATGGCGCCGTGAACGCTCAGCGTCGACGGCCCTTTGGCGGCCAGCGGCATCTGTCCCTGGAAGCGCACGTCGGTATCGGTGCCCTTGATCTCACCCGGCTGCAGGGTGACCACGCCGTTAGCGAAGCTGGCGCGGATGGGTTCGACCGCCGCAATCTGCACGTTCACCGGAGGCGCTCCCGCCGTTGTGGTCGCGCGATAATTGACCGCTAGCGTGGGAACGTTCAGGTTCGCCTCGAGCAGCGCCTTGTCTTTCAGCGGGCCGCGCAGGGTGGCATGAATCTCGGTCTGCCCGCTCACCACGCCGGCCTGCGACGCCGCATACACCGCCAGGATCGGCTGCAGCGGGATCACCGGCGTGTCCAGCGTGAGATCGGCGTAATAGTCGCCGGTAAGCGCCACCTTGCCCTGCGCCTTCAGCGGCGTGTTCGCAATCTGCGATCCCAGCGTGAACGTCGCCTCGCGGTTCGCCAGGCTGCCGTGAAAGTTCACGTCGCGGATTTGCTGCTTCTGAATTTCGAGCTGCGGAATGGTGAGCGACGCCGTGGCTTCAGGATTCTTCAGCGTGCCGTGGCCGCTGGCCGTCAGGTTCATGGTACCGCTGACCTGCAGGTTGCGCTGGCGCAGAATCTGTATCTGTTGCAGGTGAATGTTCGTGGCCTGCAACACGGCGTCATATCCCTGCTGCCTGGGATAGTAGGTGAGCTGGCCCTGCGCCGTGCCCGCACCGATGCGCACCAGCAGATTGCTGTGTACCACATCGCCCGTGCCCTGAAAACGCACGTCGGCCAATTGCACCGGCTCGCCGGAGATGTTCGCATTGTGCAAGGTGACCTCGCCCTGGCCCACGGGATTCAGCTCGGTGCCGTGCGCCACGATATTAGCGTTGAGCGTGCCGGAGAGCGACGTCGTCAGGTTGGCCGCGCGCGCCAGCTTCGCAATCGAGACCTGGGTCGCGCTTACGTTGGCGGCAAACGGACTCGCCGGCAGGTGCGACCAGTCGTGTAGCCCGCTTTGCAGGTTGAAAGTAACACGCCCTTGCTGCCGCTCCAGCTCGAGATCGCCGTTCTGCAGGCTGATCTGCGAGGGGCTGGCCTCGACGCCGGTGCGCAGCACGCGAAATTTGCTGCCCCGCACGCTGACATTGGCGGCGTTCAGTTGTCCCGCAATCCGCGGCGCCGCGGTCGAGCCGCGAACCGTTCCGTCAAAGGTAGCCGAGCCGTAAAGGTCCAACGGCTGCGCCGGCGGGCTGAACAGGTCCGCAATCGTCTCCAGCTCGTGCAAGTCGTTGGCCTGGAGTTGCACCTGCAGGGCGGAGCGCTGGCTCACCGTGCCGTTCAGGGTGAGCGCCGTCTGCGGCAGGCGAACATAGCTGCGGTTGAAGGCGACTTCCTGCGTGCGGCCGTTGTAGCGGGCGTGGATCTCGGCATTCAGCGGCACCGCGCCGCCGGCGGCATTCTTCTGTGCAGGCGCCACGTTGGCGTTCGCCACAGCGTCGGCGCGCACCAGGGCATTCTTGAAGCTGCCGCTCCAGGTGGCCTCTGAGTTCGCATTCACCTGCCCGGTAATGGCGACCGGCTTCAGGCTGCCGGAGTTGGCGATGGTCTTAAGGTCGGCCAGCGAAATACCGCGAATCTCCGCTATCACACGCCCCTGCTGATTGCCGGTGACATCGCGCACCGTGGCATTGGCGCGCACCATTCCCCCCAGCAGTTGCGCCGTCAGGTTCCGCAGTTCCGCATTGCCGCCGGCGAAGCTGTAGTCGGCATTCAACTCGCGGATCGCCGTTCGCAGGGTCGCGGTGCGCAGCTGCAACAGGCGGCTGTGAATGTTGCCCGTGAGTGTGGTGGTATCGAGCGCCGGACGATTGGGAACGCTGGTGTAATCCGCCGTGCCGTTCACCAGCACCACGCCGGCCGGCAACGAAGGCTGGCGCAGCGCGTTGCGCAGCTCCCCGAGAGCGAGAATCACGACGTACCTGGCCTGCACCTTGGGATTGGAGTAGTCGTCCAGCGTGGCATTCAGCAGCACCTGCGATTGGCCGCTGGTCAACTTCACGTTGCTGAGCGTCATGGCCGCCGGCGTGGCATCGAACTGCGCCTGCAAGTCGTGCGGCATTGGGGCGTAGCTTCCATATTGCAGATGGCCGTCGCTGTAAGACAGCGTGCCGTAGTAGCGGCCGCCATTGGCTGCCGTATAACTCGAGTGAAATTGCAGGTTGTGCAGGTCGGCATATAGCGGCGTTGCATGATTGTTGTAGTAAATGACGCCACCGTCCAGCAGGATATGACCGATTGCGAGCTGGAAGACATTCGTATTCGAGCTGCTGCTGCTCGATTGCAGGGAGGGAGTATTGTTCTGCCCGTTGGCGGCAACGATGAGGTCCGCGACCGGATGGTCTACGGTCACGCTTTCCAGGTTCCATTCGCGATGCAGGAGGGAAAGAATGCGCACGCCCAGGCCGATATGGTCCACCGCGAGCAACGGCCGCCCCGCTCCCGGACCGACGCCGTACACCGTAATGCCGTAGAGATCCAGGCTGAGCGGCGAGAGGTGCAGGGCGAAGTTCTGGGCCGCGACGCGCGTATTCAGTGCCGCGCTCGCTTTCCCTTCGGCCACTCCCAGAACGTAGTTGTGGAACCGGCCGCTGTGCAGCAGAACATAGATGCCGGCCGCCGCCACCACGATGAGGGCGGCAATAACACTCGCGATCCAGGCGACCACACGCTTCCATCGGCCGTGTTTCCGTGGTGGCACCGGGTGCCGCTGGTCAGGGTCGTGCGGAAATCCCAGGTCGCGAATCGCCATAATCAGAACGCCTGCCCCAAGGTGATGAAGTACTGTGTAGGTGAGATTCCAGGCACCGGATTTAAGTTGCGGCCGATGTCGATGCGGATCGGCCCCACCGGCGTGGCGTAACGGAATCCGATGCCCACGTTGTTGCTGTAGAGCGAAGTGAAGTCATGAAAGCCGACGCTGGGAAAGACGTTGCCGCCGTCATAAAAGGTGACGATGCCCAGCCCATCCTTGAGGAAGTTCAGCGGCCAGCGCAGCTCGGTGTTGAGGATCAGGAGTTCGTTGCCGCCGCGCGGCACGGTGATCTTGGTGCAGGTCGCGGGATCGCTGGGATTGGCGCACGCCGGAATCACCTGCTGCGGACCCGCGCCGTCCAGGGGAAAGCCGCGCAGCGTGCTGCCGCCGCCGGCGAAGAAACGCGAGCTGAGCGGCACTTCGCTTCCGGCGAAGGCCTGCTCCAATCCGATGCGCAGGCTGTTGGCCCAGATGACGCCGGTGTGGTGCAGGTTCTTATAATAGGCGGTCTGCGAGAGAAATTGCGCGAAGCTGAAGTTTGAGCCGAGCCAGTAAGGGCTGACGCTGAATTCGTAGTTCTCGTAGATGCCGCGGTGCGCGTCGAGCACGTTGTCGCGCGTGTCGTGTACCCAATTGACCGCCAGGGTCGACAGGTGAACGCTCAACTGGTTGGCCGGCACTAGCTCCGGGATCAGCAGGTTGCTGACGCGGGTGAGCTGAAAGTTGTAGCGCAGGAAAAGGTTCGTCGTCTTCTTACTCTCGACCGTCTTGCCGATGGCTCGCTGCAACTGATATCCGACGGTGCCCAGGCGGTCGGTGAAGATGGGATTTTCGGCGTCGTGCTCGGCGCCCAGGATGGTGCTGGCGCGCCACTGGGTGCCGTGGAAAAACGGATCGGTGTAGGTCACGGTGCCGCGCTGGTCGAGCCGCCCGGCGAAGGCGCTGAAGTTGAGCGTCTCGGCGTGGCCGCGCATGTTGCGGCGCGTGTATTCGAAGGTTCCATCCGGTCCCCAGAAAGTTTTCTGGCTGGTCACGAAATTCGCCGGCAGCCCAACCGGTGGAATCCCCGGCACCGCGACCGTGCCGCTGGGAATCGCGCCTCCGCGATTCAGCACCTGAAATCCGAAGCCGTACACGATGGAATTCCGCTTGCGTTCGTGTACCTTCACCACCACGTCTTCGCTGGTCTGATCGGTGATGGGGCGCTTGGGATCGATCTGCGCCCAATCGAAGATGTCGAGGTTATACAGGCGGCTTTCGGAGCTGAGCATCTTGTTTTCGCTCAGCGGCTCGCCGCTGGAGAGCTTCACCTCCCGATTGATCAGCGACTGGTTCGTGTGCTGCCGGCCGTCGGTGATGATGGTCGCCGTTATCACCTTCGGACCCTCGCTGATCTGGTAGATGACATCCAGGTGGTGGGGCTCGCCGGGTACCTGCCTGGCGGTGGCGCGGAAGGCTGCGTTCAGATATCCCGCGGTCAGATAATGGGCCATGACCAGGCTGCGGTCCTTGGCGACCAGCTCCTGCGAGTACGGCTTGCCCGGGCCGAGATTCAGCCCGTGCGGCGCGAACTGCAACTCGGGAATGGTGTTATTGCCTTCGATCGTGAGGTTTCGCACTACGTTTAGCGGGCCTTCATTCACCCGGAATGCGATGTCAACCCTGCCGTTTCTTGCGGAGACATGCGGCGTCACCTGAGCTTCGCTATACCCCGCGGCCTTGTAGGTGTCGGTCAGGTTTCTTGCGCTGGCTCGCACCAGTTCCTGGCTGTATGTGCCATGCGACCAGAAGAGCCAGTTCGCCTTCTGCACGCTCACATGCGAATGCAGTTGCTTGCTGCTGAAGTGCCGATTGCCCTGGAACGACACTGCACTCACCTTGAAGCGTCCGTCCTTGTGGATGTCGTAGACAATCTCCAGCCCCGCCGGCGCGTTGTTCTCCTTCACGTCTACCGTAGCGTCGAAGTATCCCTTCTTCTGAAAATACGAAAGGATGTTCTGCTGGCCTTCGCGGACCAGCTCTTCGTTGACCGTGTTCTCGGCGTAGATGGGCACCAGGTCGCGCAGAGTGTGGGGATGAAACAGGCCGTTCACCTTCGCGCCTACGGTTGTCACCTTCACCTTGGGGCCGGTCTCGACGTGGAAGGTCACATCGGCGCGATTGGTGTCGGCGTCGTACTCCGCCGAAATCAGCTTCACGTTGCCGGCGATGTAGCTCTGCCCGGACAGCGCCGATTGCAGGTAGGTCGTGGCGCGTTGCAACCGCCCATAGGAATAGGTCATCCCCGTTCGCAGCGAGCCGCCGCGCAAGCGGGCCATGACCGAACGCAACTTGGTGTGGAGGTAACTTGTCTCCTCGGCAGTGGCGCCCACCAGATCAACTTTGCCGATCCTGGCGCGCTCGCCCAGGTTGGTCACAAACTTCACGTTGACCAGCTCGTGTTCTTTGTCTTCTTCCAGTTCGGAATGCACCTCCGCCTTGAAGAAGCCTTGCTGGCGATAGAACTTCACCAAAGCATCTTCGGCCTGAGCAATGTCGGTCGCCGAGTACGGCATCTGCGCGTTATAGTTGGCCACTTGCAGCAGGCGGGTGTAGTCGAACTGCTTCAGCGCGCCGGGAAATTCGTACATGCCGACGTAGATGGCAGGACGAAGCACAAACACTACTTGCACGCCGTTGGCCGAAGGCTGCAGATCGACGCGCACGCCGCTGATGCCGGGACGTTTCTCCAGCGCCGCCACGCTGCGGTTCACATCGTTCTCGGTGAGCGGCTTGTTGGGCTCGACCGCGATGAGGTCCTCGACGCTGCTGAAGCTGACATCGGGCCGGCCGGCAATGCCGACCGACGAGACGTTCTGGCCGACATAGGACGAAACGCCGAGGCTGGGAAATGCCTGCGCACAAACCGGCACAGCCAGCGCGAGAAGCGCCCAGGCCACCAGCCCGCTCGCTACCCACAGCCGCAGTAACCGGATCGACAAAAAGACAGGGATTGGCTTCGTCATCGATTGCGGGCCAAGTCACTGCGTTGGATGCGAATTGCCGGCCAGGAGCGGCTCGCAACAAAAGGACGGAAATGCGATTTGGCGAACATTCACGGGCAGCAGAATCAGAGCGGAACTTGACGTTCCCTGGCAATGCTCCGCAGAATCGAAGTTTGAGACTTGCAACGCTGCGCAAATCGTGTCTGCTCTTTGTTCTGCTGCTCTCGACATTTCCTGTCGCACTCGCGCAGGAGGTCCAGCACGCCGCCGCCGGCGTTTGCAGCGCCTGCATCCGCAAGAACCTCGACTATCTCGCCGGCCCCGAACTGCGCGGGCGCGGCAGCGGGACCATTGACGAATATCACGCGGCCCAGTTCATCGCGGGGGAGCTTAAGAAGTACGGCCTTTCTCCAGCAGCGGAACACGGGGAGTACATCCAGACGGCCACCATCACCTCAAGCACGGGCAGGATTTCACACACCTGGAACGTGCTGGCCAAGATCGACGGAACCACCGAGAAACAGCAGATCATCCTGCTGAGCGCTCACCTCGATCATCTCGGCGTGAAGAACGGCCAAGTCTATCCCGGCGCCGATGACGATGGCTCGGGTACGGTAGCCGTCATGGAGCTGGCGCGAGCGCTGGCCACCGAGCCGCGGCCCAGGCGGACTGTCGTCTTCGCTTTGTGGGGCAGCGAGGAATTGGGATTGGTCGGCGCACGCTATTTCCTCCAACATCCGACCTTCGCGTTACACGACATCGTTGCCAATCTGGAGTTCGAGATGATTGGCCGCGCCGATCCCAAAGTCAAGCCCGATCAGCTCTGGCTCACGGGATGGCAGCGTACGAACCTGGGGCCCGAGCTTGCCGCTCACGGCGCGCAACTCGTCGGCGATCCCCATCCGGAGCAGAACTTCTTCCGGCGATCCGATAATTACGCTCTGGCGCGCGATGGAATCATCGCGCAGACCGTCTCCAGCTATGGCTTGCACAAGGACTATCATCAGCCAACCGACACACTGGACAGGATCGACTGGCAGCACCTGGACAGCGCGATCGCGTCGATGATTGCTCCGGTTACGTGGCTGGCGAACAACGACTTTGTCCCCCGGTGGAATGCGGGAGAAAAGCCGTAGGGGCGTCAGGGCTATGCTATCGGTTGATTGTATGTGGTGCGTTCCGGGACAAACGAAACGTATCGCTGGCCGGCAGAGGCAGCGGCGACGCGAAGAGCGCTGGCTTCTTCGTGGGTTTCGCTCGTCGACTCGGTCATGCCATGACACTCACTGCTTAGGGTGGAAGCTCCACTGCGGATCTTTCTCTGGCGGTACAATCGACCCGTCGCGCATGTGAACGATGCGGTCGCCGTAGGTGGCGGCCTGGGGATTGTGCGTGATCATCAGCACCGTCTGCCCGAATTCCTGGTTCGAGCGGCGCAGCATATTCAGCACGATCTCTGAATTCTGCGTGTCGAGATTGCCGGTGGGCTCATCGGCCAGCACAATCGCCGGCTGATTGACCAGCGCCCGCGCCAGCGCTACCCGCTGCTGCTCGCCGCCGCTCATCTCCGCAGGCCGGTGCTGCAGGCGCTGTTCGATGCCCAACAGTCGCGTGATGCGCTCGATGCGCTTCAGTTCTTCCACAGGATTGTCGTCGTGACCGGCGATGTCGCGCGCGATCTCGATGTTACCCTCGGCAGTAAGCGTGGGCAGGAGGTTGAATTTCTGGAAGACGAAACCAATCTTCGAGCGGCGCAGCCGCGTGCGCGCCGAGTCCGATAGCGCTGTGAAGTTGATGCCGTCGATCAGCACGCGGCCCGAGTCGGCGTGCGTTAGTCCGCCGAGAATATAGAACAGGGTCGATTTCCCGCTGCCGGAGGGGCCAACGATGGTGACGAACTCACCTTTTTCCACCTGCAGCGAAACCCCGCGTAAAGCGGGTACGTCGACTTTGCCGATGCGGTAGGTCTTGCGAACGTCCTCAGCCTCAATCATCCATGCCATGCGAATCTTCGATGTTACACGAAATCGGCAGGTGACTAGGGTCGTCCGAAGAATCGGAAGTAAAGTCGCAAAAGCGCGGAACGCTGCTCGGGGAGATGGTGTTGTTGCCATTCCCAGATCTGGAGCTCGGAGGCGCGCAACCGCTCGAGAAATTCAAGGTCGCTGATCCGTCTTTTCGCCATCAGCTCGCGATACTTCTCTCGCATCCCGCGCCAACCGCGAAGCGCAGCCCGTAAACCCCGCCAGTATGCGCCTGCACCGCCATTTCGGACCGCGAACATCATCCAGAAACTCTGATAGGCCACAATGCGCGGTAACAGCCGCAGAAACACCGGCCGCGGATAGTCCTTCGTCAGCAGATAAACCTGATTGCGTGTGATGAGCTCGATCACCCGCGGATGAAGCGGCTCGCCCAAGGTCGCGCTGCCGATGTGATACGCCACCGCGTTTGGCAAATAGACGCCACTGTAGCCGAGAAGCTGCACGCGCAGGGCTAGATCGAGATCGTCCAGGTAGGCGAAGAAGTCGGCATCCAATCCGCCGCCGGCAACGAACGCCTCGCGTCGATACAGCACCGCCGCGCCGCATCCGGCGAGCACCGGCATCGTACGATCAAACTGCCCCTCGTCGCGATCCAGATGACCCAGCCGATAACTCCCGCCGGCCATCAGCATCGCATCACCAGCGCCGTCGAGCTGCGTGCGTTCGGTCGCCCGCAGCAACTTGCCTGTGGCGAATCCTAACTTCGGATCAGCATCGAGTGCGCTGACCAGCTTTTCGACATAGTCGGGCTCCAGCTCGACATCATTGTTCAGCAGCAGAACGTATCGCGACTCGGTTGCTACTACCGCGCGATTGATCGAGCCGGTCGTGCCCTCATTCGTATCGAGCTCGATGCGCCGCGTATTCGGCGGCAGCGGATCGGGGAGCATTTGTCCCGCGCGCGCTTCGTTCTCGATGACAACAATCTCCCACTCGCCGGCGGGCAAGGTCTGCTTCTGGATGAATTCGATGCAGCGCGCCGTAAGGTCAGGACGATGCAGCGCAGGAATGGCAATGGCGACGGTCTTCACGCTCTGCTGGGGATTGTACAGCGGTAGGCTTTGAACTCTGTACCTACTTCGCTCCCGCCCCTTGCTCGCGCATCAGACTCGCCGGCGGCGGCGGAATCGTGATATCGATATCCGTTACCGGTCCCAGCGAGCTGAGCGGCTTATCGAACTCCGCAGCATTGCCCACCACCAGCACCGCGAGCCGGTCCTTGTGGATATACTTGTGCGCCACGCGCGCCACATCCTCCGACGTGACCTTCTCGACCTGGCTGCGATAGCGCTCCAGAAAGTCCAGCGGATAGTGGTAAAACTCGTAAGCCATCTTCTCGCGCAAAACCTTCTCCGGTGTGTCGAACTGAAAGATGAACGAGTTTAGGATGTCGTCCTTGGCGCGCTTCAGCTCCTCTGCCGTGGGTGGTTCCTTCAGCAGTTCGTCGATCTGCCCGTCGATGCCGACGATGCCCTCAACCGTGCTGGAGCTCTTGGTCTGCATCTCGATGTTGGTAAGACCGCGATGGTCCCAGCCATACCCCACGCCGCCGCCGACACTGTACGCAAGCCCCTTCGCCGTCCGCAGATTGTTGAATAGCCGCGAGGAGAAGCCGCCGCCGAAGATCCGGTTCATAACGGTGACGGCGTAGTAGTCGGGATTGCTGCGCTCGATGCCAAGGTCGAGCATGCTGATCGTGCTCTGATTTACGTCGCTCTTGCGCACCAGGTAGTAGCCGGGCTTGGGCTCGGCGAACTTGATTTCCGGCGTCTCCGCCTCGGGCCCCTTCGGCCACGACCCGAAGACCTGGCGCAGCCTGGCCTCCATCTGCTTCGGATCGAAGTCGCCGGTGATCCCGAAGATGATGTTGTTGGGATGAACATATTGCTGGCGCCAGTCCAGGAGGTCCTGTCGCGTCACCGCCGCCACCGTCGCGTACTCGGGCACGCGCGCATAGGGATTGTCCTTGCCGTAGGCGATGATCAGGTTCTCGCGATGCACGATGGAATCGACGTCGTCGTTGCGGCGCGCGATGCCGGTGTACATCTGCCGCTTCGCGAGCTGAAGCTTGTCCTCGCGGAACTCGGGATTGTGCAGCAGGTCGAGATACATCGCGAACACGGCATCGAAGTCGCCCTTCAGGCAGTTCAGCGAGATGCTGGTCGACTCCGACTGATTGTCGGTCTCGATTTTCGCGGCGTGGGCCTCCAGAAAGTCGTCCATCTCGTCGCCGGTCTTGGTCTTCGTGCCGCCGGTGCGCCACACATCGCCGTACAGATCGGTGAGGCCGGCCTTACTCGCAGGTTCGCTGATAGAGCCACCGCGAATGCGCGCCACCGCACTGATCAGCGGCAGCTCGTGGTCCGGTTGCAGGAAGATGACCATGCCGTTCGCGAGTTGAATGCGGGTTGGCTCCTGCGGCGTAAAGGCCGGCAGCGGCGGAGCCTGGATGTGGTTCCAGGGAAGCGGTTGCTGCGCGGCGGCGGCCACCAGTGAACACAAGCACCCTAAGGCCACCATCAACCAGCAGATCCCTCGCTTCGCTCGTGATGACAACTCTCCAGAGGAAGTGCATTTGAATTTCGCCAACAGACCTGCCCCAAGAAGATTGTCATCACGAGTCCGCCGCGGCGGACGAGGGACCTGCTGTTCGCGCGGAGCGGAAGCAGCCGTCACGCGCGCGCTCATTGTTGCGCTCCTTTGCCGGCCGGCGCCGGCCCAGACTGGTTCGCCGCGATCTGCGTCTGAATGACGCCCACCGTCCGGTTGGTATCCTGAAACACCTGGTTCGCCACTCGCCTGATGTCGGCCTTGTTTACCTTATCCACCCGATCCAGGTAGCGGAACAGTTCGCGCCAGTCGCCATAGCGCGTCTGGTAAAAGGCGAGCTGTTGCGCCAGCCCCGCGTTGCTGGCCAATCCCCGGATCAGGTCTGCCTTGGTGCGCGTCTTGAACATTTGCAGCTCTTCGTCGGTTACATCCTGCGTCTTCAGCTTCTCGATCTCCTCCGCGAACGCCTTTTGCAACTCCTCTGTGGTGTGCCCTGGGGTGGGCACGGCGTAAAACGTGAAGAGGTGAGAGTACTTGGTCCCGGGATATCCGGGAATGCCGGCGGCGAAGGCGGCGATCTGCTTATCGCGCACCAACGAGCGATATAGCCGCGAGGTGCGCCCGTTGGACAGAATGTCGGAGATGGCGTCGTACACCGCATCGTCCGGCGCCAGGTAGCTGGGCCGGTGGTAGCCCTCGAGGTAGAACGGTTGCGCGCGATCGTGCAGCGTGACCTCGCGCACCGAGTTCTGCGGCGGCTCGGCTGTCGTAAGCTCCGTCGGCTTGGGCTTGGCGGGAATCTGTCCAAAATACTGCTCGATGATGGGGAAGACCTCGTCGGGATTCAGGTCGCCCACCAGGCCGATCACCATGTTGCTGGGCACATAGTAGCGATGGAAGAATTCCTCAGCATCGGTGGCGGAGAAGCTTTCCAGATCGGATTGGTATCCGATGGTCGGCCGATGATAGGGGTTCGCCATGAACGCCGTGCCCAAAAACTGTTCCAGCAGCCGGCCTGTAGGACTGCTGTCGGTGCGCAACCGGCGCTCTTCCATCACCACGCTGCGCTCCTTGTAGAACTCGCGCATCACGGGATGTGCCATGCGGTCCGACTCCAGCGCCGCCCACAGCTCGATCTGGTTCGTCGGCATCGAGTACATGTAGCCGGTCTCGTCATAGTCGGTGAAAGCATTCATGCCCACGCCGCCATGG
>Ga0335073_10004545_pt1 | contig 19388 bp, 12 predicted proteins | sample Lox_Sample_22_FD_207093 | JGI IMG/M metagenome (GOLD analysis project Ga0335073, IMG submission 207093) | Soil microbial communities from Loxahatchee National Wildlife Refuge, Florida, United States - Lox_Sample_2.2 | ecosystem: Environmental > Terrestrial > Soil > Wetlands | place: USA...
GCGTCGATGATATCGCCCGTGAAGAGCAGCTCCGCCGCGGTCTCGCGGCCCACGAGCTGCGCGAGGCGGCCGATTCCCGGCACGTCGCAGCACAGGCCGCGCTTGATGAACAGCTCACCGAAGCGCGCCTTCTCCGACGCGACACGGATATCAGCCATCAGCGACAGCTCCATGCCCCATCCGATCGCGGGGCCGTTGACAGCCGCGATGATCGGAATATCGCTATGCAGGAGCGCATCCGCCGCGGGAGTCAGGCGCGGCGCCATGTTGGTCAGCGCCGGGCGATTTGATGCGTTGGCCATGATCTGCTTCACATCGTCGCCTGAGCAGAAGGCCGGATCGGCTCCCGTGATAATGAGACATCGCGCCGTCGAGGTGCGGACCGCATCCTCGAGTTCCTTGTAGGTCGTGAAGGTAAGAGCGTTGCGCGCCTCAGGCCGCCGAATCGTGATCACGCCCACGTGCTCGTGAAGGTCGTAGCTGAGTTCGGTGTACATCGATGACTCCTTTTGATCGCGGCTCGACGCGCTTCCGCTTGGTGAACAATTCCACACTGGGGCGCAACGCGTCAAAGATTGCGAGAAATTGGTGTCATCGGAATCGCTGCGGAGTCGAGGTTCCTCGACTCCGCATCTTGCGCTCTTGATGTCACCGATTTCTTCACAACTGTCGAGATGACACAGCGCGGCAATTGCGCCGGAACGGAGATGTGAAATCCGCGACTTAGCTGTTGAAGAAGGACTTGATCGTTTCAAGTGCGGGGCTCGACTCTTTGTCAGCTTCGAAATCGGTGGCGATTTTTTCGTAGAGCCGCGCGGCGCCTTCGAAGATCGGTGCACCTCGATCCACGGCGCCGAGGAAGGTTGCGATCTCTTCCATCTCGGCGACCCAGCGGTAGGCTTTTGGGAACATTGCGGGAACGCGGCTTCGGAGCATCTCGAGGGTTTGGGGTTGCGAGCGTTCGAGCTCGGCTTTGAGCGCGGGGCCGAGGCCGTTGCGCGAGGCGGTTGCGAGCATCGCGGCGCCGATTGCGATAAAACCCTTCGTCAATCCGGCATATGACATTTTCAAGCCCGATGCGGTGCCGATCTTTTCGTCGAGGACTTCGATATCGAGGCCGAAGTTGCGCAGCGTCGTCATCGCCTCCGCCTGAGGTCCTGACGCGTAGAAGCGCGGATTGTAGCTGCCGCGCGGCGGGCCGCCGATTATTCCGGCGTCGATGAAGGAGCATCGGCTGGCGGCGAGCGCTTCGGCGATTCGGCGAACCGTCGCAGGCGATACTGCGTTGCAGTCGACGAAGATCGGTTTCTCATTCGTGCGTTCAATCGGTGCGCGGAAGCGCTCGGCCACCGAATACGCGACGCCGGGCGGCACGATCGACAGGATGAAGCCCGCCTCGCGCGCGATGCGATCGTCGTCCTCGATGACTTCGAGTTGTGACTTGGCGACCCGCGCGGCGCTGGCGGCGCCGCGTCCACCGAGCGTTGTGATGACGCGCGCGCCGGCCTGTCGCATCCTGCTGCCTACGGCCGCGCCCATTTCGCCCGCGCCGATGATTGCGATCGTATCCTCCCTGGTGCTCATCGCTATGCCCTCACGAGGTTGAGTCGAATCGAAGCTGAGTATTAATTGTCGCCATGGCCAGACGAAACCCCAATCGCGCCGATCGTATCGTGCGCACGCGGCTGCGCGAACCTGTCTCGTTTCCCTCGCTCACCGAGAACCGCTCGATTCGATTGTCGTCGGTTTCGGATTACACCGGCCGCTCGCACTTCATGCCGTGGCACAAGATTCTCGCCGGGATGCACGATTTCACGGACATGGCGGGAATCTTTACGCCGTTGGTTTATGTCGAGCTCGAGACGACCGACGCCGCTTGCGATCCGCAACAGAAAATCGTGGTGCGCGGCGAGTCGTACCTCGGGCGCTCGCTCGATGAATCAGGCGCGGTGCGCAATATCGTGCGCGAGGGCCGTCACGAGGTGCTCGACGCCAAGGGCACGCCGCTCGCGCGGGCGCGGATGCTCAACGTGTTCACCCGCTACGATTCCGATTCCGCAAAGCGCCGCGTTACCGAGTTGCCCGCGGAGCTGGGACTCGGTGGGCAGCCGTCGCAATTGATTGATGTACCGCGCATCGAGGATCTGCTCGATGCCCGGCGCAAAGCTGATTTCGAAGATCCTCACGATCATGTGTGGCACTACGGCCAGACCGATCCGAATCGCCACGTGAACGGGATGGCGTATATGCGCGCGATGGAAGAGTTCATCTGCGATTCGCTGAGCGCCGCCGGTCACGATCTGAAGCGGCTATATTCGGCACGCGCGCGAATCGTGTATCGCAAGCCGTGCTTCCGCGGCGAGTCGTATCGATGCGCGGCATGGTTCCGCAGCGAGGCGCCTCTCGTGCTGGCGGGCGCGTTCTTCAAGTCAGGCGAGAGTCGCGAGACGCAGCCGGCCGCGGCGATCGAGCTGACCTTCATGCAGCATCCGGCGGCCTAGCTGGCGGGGCGCATCCCGATCAACGCCGCGACGCGATCGCGCACGAAGTCGCGCCACGCTTCGTCACCGACCAGATGCGGCAGCAGCGTGTCCATGTGCGTCAGCCCCATTATGATGATGCAGAAGAGGCGCGAAGCGAAATCCGCGTTGAGTTTCGGATCGAGTTTGCCCTCGCGTTGCGCCTCCGCGATCCTCTCGCCGATTGCCTGCATCGCGAGTTCGTTGGAATGCGAGAGCACGTGCCGCACCTGCGCATCGCGTGCAGCCGCGGAGTGAACCTCGATCGAAAGCTGGCGCACCAACTTGAGGCCGGGCTCAGTGTACAGCGACGCGAGCCGCGGCAGCGCGGTCGCATCGTTGGGCGTGTCCGAGTGCTGAACAAAAAGGGGCGACGACTCGAACGAGCGCTTGACCACTTCGAGCAGCAACTCGCCCTTGCTCTCGAAGTGCTTGTAGATCGCGCCCGCGGTGATGCCCGCGGCTTTCGCGATCGCCGGCATCGATGCGCCTTCGAAGCCGTGCTCGGCGAAGAGCCGCGCAGCAGAAACGAGGATACGCTCGCGCGTCGATTCGAGCGCATCGCGGGGCGCGCCGTTCGCGCTACGCCGCACCGATCGCTTTTCTGATTTCCTGATCAATAGTCCAGATAATGGCGCGTTCCAGTTGACAAGTAAACGGTCATTTACTAAACTTCCGCACAAGTAAACGATCGTTTACCCGACGCGCGTTCCGCCAACATTGAACGGGAGAGCCAAGATGTCAGCCGCAGAAATCGTTGTCGATGCCGATGGTCACATCCTCGAGCCGCCCGATCTGTGGGAGAAGTACCTCGAGCCCAAGTACCAGCCGCGCGCGATCAAGATCGTAAAGAACGACGCCGGCCTCGAATGCCTCCAATATGACGGCAGGTTGTCGGAGCAGGCGCAGCCGGGTTTTCTCAGTGCGCTCGGCGGGATGGGCCGCGCGCAGGATGAACTGCGGCCCACGGCGGAGCGCACCTACGTCAATTGCGCGCCGTTCGGCTCGATGGACGCGGCCGAGCGCGTGAAGCTGCTCGATCAGGAGAAGCTCGCCAAGGCGGTGCTCTATCCGACGCTCGGCATCCTGTGGGAGTCCGAGGTTGACGATGTCGAACTGTCGCAGGCGTATTGCCGCGCGTACAACCGCTGGATCGCCGACTTCTGCCGGCCGTATGCCGATCGCATCGTGCCGATTGCGCATCTCTCGCTCGGCGATCCCGAGGCTGCCGCTGCCGAGCTCCGCCGCGCCGCCAAGGATGGATGCAAAGGGGCGTTCGTCGCGCCGTTTACGATCACGCGCAAGCCGCACGGCCATCCCGATCACGATCCGGTTTTTGCCGCGGCCCAGGAATGCGATATCCCGCTCGCGATTCATCCGACCTTTGAGCCCAAGGGCCTCAATCGCGCGCGCTTTCATCATATGGAGCGGATGCCGCTGCTGGGCGTGATTGCCTCGCAGATCCTGCAGCAGCCGCTCTCGACGTTTTTCCAGTTCGGCGTGTTCGACAAATTCCCCAAGCTGCGCGTCGTCGTCCTCGAATCGGGATCGTCGTGGCTCGGCTTTTGGATGGATCGGATGGATGAGGGCTACGAGACCTGGATGGGCGGCACGGTGCCGCTGAGGCGCAAGCCCAGCGAGTACGTGCGCGAGCAGGTCTGGGTCTCCGGCGATCCCGACGAGCAGGCGACCGCCTACGTGATCGATTACGTCGGGCGCGATCGCTTCTTCTGGGCGAGCGACTTCCCGCATCCCGACCACGGCGGCAAATACCTCGAAGCGCTCGAACGCATGGTCGCGCCGATGTCGCCGGAGGCGCGCCGCGGCGTCGTCGGTGAGAACGTGTTGCGCTGTTACAAGCTCTAAGGACTCTTTCAATGCCCAACGGAAAATTGATCATCGACGCCGATGGCCATATTCTCGAACCCGAGGATCTTTGGCAGAATTATCTGGAAGAGAAATTCCGCGCGCGTGCGATTTGTATCCGACGCGACGAGGCGGGGCTCGAGTTTCTCGAGTACGACGGCAAGCCCGCCGCGCTGATGCGGCACGGTGTTCTTCACACCCTGGGTGCGATGGGGCGCAACGCAGACGAGTTGAAACCGTCGCGCGAGCGCACCTATCGCAACACCGCTCCGTTCGGCGCGATGGACATGAAGGAGCGCGTTGCGCTGCTCGATCGCGAAGGTATCGACAAAGCGATTCTTTATCCGACCATCGGTCTTCTGTGGGAAGCCGAGGTCGAAGACCCCGAGCTCTCCGCCGCATACTGCCGCGCCTATAACCGCTGGATCGCGGACTTCTGCCGCGACTCGGACGGCCGCCTTGTTCCTGTCGCGCATCTGTCGCTGCTCGACGTTCCGGCCGCGGTCGCGGAGCTGGAGCGCGCGGTGAAAGACGGATGCCGCGGCGCCTTCGTTGCGCCGTTCAACCATCTGCGCAAGGCGCACGGGCATCCCGATTACGATCCGCTGTTTGCCAGGTTCCAGGAACTCGACGTTGCCTACGGCATCCATCCGACCTTCGAACCGGCCTCGCTAGCGTCGCGGCGCTTCGAGGGCCTCGGCGCGTCAATCTGGTATCGCCAAGTAACTGCGTGTCATTCGGCGCAGGTCGCCTTCACGACGCTCTTCTCGTTCGGCGTCTTCGACAGATTTCCAAAGCTGAAGACGGTAGTGCTCGAATCGGGCGCCGGCTGGATCGGCTACTGGGTCGATCGCATGGATGCGCTCTACGAGGTGCCGATCAATCGCGCTCCGCTGAAGCATGAGCCGAGTCATTATATACGCAGCCAGTGCTGGCTCTCGGCCGATCCCGACGAGCGCGCGATCGCCGGCCTCAGCAGGTTCATCGGCGAAGATCGATTTTTCTGGGCGAGCGATTTCCCGCACCAGGACCACGGCGGTCATTACATGAAGGAGCTCACCGAATTGATGGCGGCGATGCCGCCCTCGGCCGCGGCCAAGCTTGCCGGTCAGAACGTCGCGGCGGTGTACGGAATCTGAAAGGCGCAAACGCAACATCGCTTGGCTGAATCCACGAAGCTTGAGTGGCGTCGGCTTCGCGTTGGCGCTTCACTATATGCAGAGTCTCGATTTCACCAATTTGCGGAGAAGTAATAGAAGATGAAAGCAAACCATGCCGTCGTGATTGGCAGCGGTATCGGCGGGATGTGCGCCGCCCGCGTGCTGTCCGATCACTTCGAGCGCGTAACCTTGATCGAACGCGACGAGTTGCCCGAAGGCGCCGCCCATCGCAAGGGCGTGCCGCAGAGCCGCCATCCTCACGGCCTGCTCGATCGCGGGCGCCGCGAACTGAGCGTGCTGTTTCCGGGTCTCGAAGACGACCTGCACAAGCGCGGCGGCCATGACCTCGACGCCGGCCTCGAGCTGGCGACGCTCAACCCCGAAGGATGGGCGAAGCGCCGCGACACCGGTCATCCGATGCTGTTCGCGAGCCGCCTCCTCATCGAGTCGGTGATTCGCGATCGCATCAAGGCCAACCCTCGAATCAAGATGGTCGAGGAGACCCAGGTCACCGGCCTCGTGCTCGAGCATGGCGATACGCCGCGCGTCACCGGCGTTGACATCCGGTCACTCAAGGATGAGTCGTTCGGCCGAATCGATGCCGACCTGATCGTCGATTGCAGCGGGCGCAGCTCGCGCGCGCCGGAATGGCTGGCGCGCCACGGCTACGCCGAGCCGGAGCTCGAAGTCGTCGATGGTCAGGCGGGGTACAGCACCTGCTGGTACCAGGCGCCGCCGGCCGATCAGCGTCCCGCGGGATGGTGGTGGAAAGGCATCTTTCTTAATCCCTCGATGAAGCCGAAGCGCGATGAGGATTACTACTTCGCCCTGGTGCTGCCGATCGAGGGCGATCGTTTCCTGCTGACGCTCGCGTCGTGGGGCGATCGTCCGCTGCCTGCCGATCATGAATCGTTCGCGTCGCTTTGCGGCAAGCTGCGCTCGCCGATCGTCGCCGAGGCGCTCGCGATCTCAAAACCGATTTCGCCGATCTTCCATCGCCGCGGAATGCAGAACTCGTGGCGTCACTACGAGAACTGGAGCGGCCCCGCCGGATTCATCTGCGTCGCCGATGCCGTGTGCGCGTTCAATCCCGTCTACGCGCAGGGCATGACGAGCGCGTCGGTGTGCGCGCAGATTTTAGGCAAGCTCGTGAGCGAGATGGATCCGCGCGACCCGGCATTTCCAAGCACCTTCTTCAAGCGACAGGCCGAGTTCGTGAAACAGCCGTGGGATCTTTCGGTCGCGCGCGACAAGCAGGCTCTAGGTCAGGGAAGCACCAACGAGGGCATGGGCCAGGCGTGGGAACGAATCATGCGCGAAGGCGGCAGCGTTCCGGTCATTGCCGAAGCGCTCTTCAACGTGATTAATCTCAACCGCCCAGCCGCGTCGCTCATGACCGACAGTGAATTTCTCGCCGCCGTCAACGAGATCATGCAGCGTCCGCCGCGGCCGCCGATCGATCCCGAGGACGTGCCGCCGTATCCATCCGCTGAAATCCACGGTCCATCACAAAAAGGAACCAACGCTTCATGAATGATGTAATCCGGCCCAACCGCCTGCACGCAGGAATCTTTCTCGCCCCGTTTCATCCGGTGGACGAAGACCCGACGCTCGCACTGCGTCGCGATATCGAGCTGATCGAGCATCTCGATCGCGTCGGCTTCGACGAGGCCTGGATCGGCGAGCATCATTCGGCCGGTTACGAAATTATCGCGTCGCCTGAGCTGATGATCGCGGCCGCTGCTGAGCGCACACAGCGGATTCGCCTCGGCACCGGAGTTATCTCGCTGCCGTATCATCATCCACTGACAGTGGCGAATCGCATCGTGCAACTCGATCACATGACGCGCGGGCGCGCGATGTTCGGCGTTGGCCCCGGGCTGCTGCCCTCGGACGCCGAGATGCTTGGAATCCCCGTATCGAAGCAGCGCGATCGCATGGCGGAGTCGCTCGACGTGATCCTGCGCCTGGTCGCGGGCGAAATCGTGACCGAGCAGACGGAATGGTACACGCTCAAGGAAGCGCGATGTCAGTTGCTCCCATACACGCGGCCGCGCCCCGAGTTTGCAGTCGCCAGCACGTTCACTCCGTCGGGCGGCAAGCTCGCGGGACGTTACAACGTCGGGATGCTGTGCGTCGCGGCCTCGCAGCAGGCGGGCTACGACGTGCTCGGCACCAACTGGCAGATCGCAACCGAAGTCGCGCGTGAGCATGGCCGCGAGATGGATCGCTCGGTGCTCCGTCTCGTCGCGCCGATGCATATCGCGGAGACACGCGAGCAGGCGATGCGCGACGTCAAATTCGGCCTCACCAAGTGGATTGACTATTTCTCCGCGATCAATCCGACTGCGACCGGCGACGATCTCGGCGCGAAGGATCCCGCCGAAGCGATGGTCGAATCGGGCCGCGCCGTGATCGGCACTCCCGACGATGCGGCTGAAATGATCGAAAAGCTGGAAAAGCAGTCAGGTGGCTTCGGCTGTATCCTGATGCTCGCGCATAACTGGGCGAACTTCGAAGCGACCAAGAAATCCTACGAGATGTTCGCGCGTCACGTGCTGCCGCGCTTCAACGGCTCGAATGTCGCGCGCGATGCATCCCTGACCTGGACGCGCGCGCACGGCGCAGAGCTGATGGGCAAGGCGCTGAAGGCCGCGTCCGAGACCGTGCAGAAGCATTTTGCCGAGCAGGCCGCGAAGCAGAAGCATTAGGAGGATCGAATGGCTAGTTCGACGTGGCCGCAGGGCCGCTCAGTCGCGCTCGCGCCGCGCGCCAACCAGGGCGCGATCAATTTGGTCGTCCACGAGCAGGGCGAGGGTCCCGCTGTGATCTTTTGCCACGGCTTTCCCGAGCTCGCTTATTCGTGGCGGCATCAGTTGCCTGCGGTCGCGGCCGCGGGCTTTCGCGCGATCGCTCCGGATCAGCGCGGCTACGGCGATTCGAGCGCGCCTGCCGCCGTTACTGACTATGGCCTCACGGAGCTTACCGGCGATCTCGTCGGCCTGCTCGATTCGCTCAAGATCGATCGCGCCATTTTCGTCGGCCACGATTGGGGCGGCTTCGTCGCATGGGCGATGCCGGTGCTGTATCCCGAGCGCACCGCCGGCGTGATAGGAGTATGCACTCCCTACATGGCGATGCCGCAGACGTCGTTCATGCGCGCGCTCGTCAACAATAAAGAGGAACGATTCTATATTCTCTGGTTCCAGGAGCCCGGACGCGCCGAAAGCGTGATGGATCCGAAGGCGCGGCTGATCTTCGATCGCCTGATGCGCGCGCCTGCCGATATCGCCGAAGCCACCAGGCGCATGAATGCGAGCGGCGAGCTCGACATGAATCCGTTTCGCCGCATCGAGGATCTACAGCCCGAGACTCCGCTGATAGTCACTGCTGAGGAACTCGATCATTACGTAAAGGTGTACGAGAAAACCGGATTTCGCGGCGGTATCAACTGGTATCGAAATATAGATCGCAACTCTCGCGAGCATCCCGAGGTAGGGACGAAGAAGCTGGAACTGCCCTGTCTCATGATTACCGCCGCGTGGGACGTTGCGCTGCGCCCGCAGATGGCAGCTGGAATGCCGGCGCTGTGCTCCGACCTCGAAATGCGCAATATCGAGCGCGCAGGCCATTGGGTGCAGCAGGAATTTCCAAACGAAGTGAACACTCTTATCGTCGACTGGCTGAAGAAGCGCTTCAGCAAGTGAGTATCGCGGCATTAGTCAATTACCAGGGGAATCGATCATGAGTCAGGCAAAGTTTGCAATTCGGAATGCAACTATCGTTGATGGAACCGGCGCGGCGGCCTTCAAGGGCGATGTCGCCGTCGACAACGGCAAAATTGCCGCGGTCGGAAAGTTCGACGGCTCGGCCGAGAAAGAAATCGATGCTGGCGGCCATGTGCTGAGCCCTGGCTTCATCGACGTGCATACTCACTTCGATCCGCAATTGTGCTGGGACCGCCTGGCGACGCCGAGCCTCGAGCATGGCGTGACTAGTGTCGTGGTCGGCAACTGCTCGCTGAGCCTCGCTCCGGTCCGCGCGGGCGCGAGCCGCAAGCTCATCAAGATGTTCGGCAAGATCGAGGACATCAAGGAGCCGACCTTCGACGCGGGCGTGCCGTTCAAGTGGGAGAGCTTTGGGCAGTATCTTGATTTCATCAAGCCCGGCCTTGGAATCAACGTCGGCGCGCTCGTCGGACATTCCGCGCTGCGCTACTACGTCATGGGCGCCGAGAGCCAGGAGCGCATCGCGACCGATGACGAGATCAAGCAGATGTGCGACCTGCTCGAAGGCGCGATGAGCGATGGCGCGATCGGAATGTCGACTTCGTATGTCGATATCGACGAGAACAATCGGCCCGTGCCCAGCCGCCTCGCCGACATGCGTGAGAAAATCGCGCTTTGCAAGGCGATGGCCAAGAGCGGACGCGGCACTTTGCAGACCGTGCCGTACTTCATCGACCCCGTGCAGCACATCAAGAATATCGAGGAGCTCGCCGAGCTGAGTCTCGCCAGCGGCGTGTTCTGCACCGTGGCGCCGATCGTTTACAGTCCGGCCGCGCCCGAGCAGTACAAGCGCTACCTCGAAAAGCTCGACGAGGAGCGTGCCCGCGGCGCGAAGGTCTTCGGCCAGTCGATGACGCGCAGTTTCAATATCAATATCCGGTTGTCAGAAACCTCATTTCTGCTTTACGGCCTGCCGTCGTGGAATGCGATCATGCAGCTTCCGGTGGCCGAGCGTGTCGCGGCGTTCGCCGATCCCGCATCGCGTCAGAAGCTGGTCACGCAGGCTGAGCGCGGTATCGCGCCGATGCTCCACGCCTCGGTCGTGGGCGAGGTCTATTCGAAGGCCAACGAGGAGCTGAAGGGCCGCCGCCTGAGCGAAATCGCGAAGGAGCGCGGCCAGCCGATCTCCGACGTGATGCTCGACATCGCCGTCGCCGACGATCTGCAGACCGAGTTCCAGCTCAACGATTTCATCCACGCCGACGCCAACATCGTCGCGCAGATCCTCGACCATCCGTCGATTCATATCGGCGCTTCGGACGCAGGCGCGCACGTCGCGCAGTTCTGCGGCGCGGGCGACACCAGCGATCTGCTCGCGCGTTTCGTGCGCGAGTTCGGCAAGCTCAAGCTCGAGCGCGCAATCCATCGCATCACCGCGGAACCGGCAGATGCGTGGGGAATCCGCAATCGCGGCCGGATCGCGGTCGGCGCGGCGGCCGATCTCACGCTGTTCGATCCCACAACGATCGCGCGCGGCGAAGAGGTCTTCGTGCACGACTTCCCCGGCGGGGGCAATCGCTACATCCGCCACGCGCGCGGCATCGACAAGGTGATCGTCAACGGCGAGTTGGTGGTCGATAACGGCAAGTACACCGACGCTCGCGCCGGTCAGATCATATAGAACCATCACGACCAGATAGCGGGCGCTGATCATAACGATCGGCGCCCTTTCTTTTTTGACATCGGCTGCCGCGCACGCCTTTGATGATTCGCTGCGATAGGATTAGATCTATCGACCGGGAAGGTGAGGTCTATGCCGAATCCACGGATGCTCGAAGGTTACCGGGTACTCGACTTTTCTCAGTTCGTCGCAGGGCCGACCTGCACGCGGCTGCTGGCCGAGATGGGTGCGGAAGTGATCAAGGTTGAGATGGCGCCGGGCGGGGATCGCGTGCGCGGCGACGGGCTCAAGTCGCAGGCGCCCGAGATGAAGGAGTCGAGCTACAGCACTTACTACCTTCAGCACAATCATTCGAAGGCGAGCTTCGCGATCGATCTGAAAAAGCCGGGCGCCAAGGAAATCATCATGGCGATGCTGCCGAGCATCGACGTCGTGGTCGAGAACTTCGCGCCGCACGTAATCGATCGGCTGGGCTTCTCTTACGACGAGATTAAAAAGGTCAATCCGAAAATCATCATGTGCTCGATCTCGATGGCCGGGCAGACGGGGCCGCTCTCATACAAGCCGGGGTACGACTTCATCGGGCAGTCATACGCGGGCGTCACCGATGGTATCGGCGACGAGAAAGGCGCGCCGGCGATGACGACGATGGCGATCGGCGACGTCTCGACGGGTGTGGCATCCGCGATGGCGATCGGATTCGCGCTGCTCCATCGCGAGCGCACGGGCGAGGGGCAATACCTCGACGCGTCGTTGCTCGATACTTACTTCCACATGCACGAAAAGACCGTGCCCGTCGTATCGTTGCGCGGCGACAAATTTAAGCCAACGCGCAGCGGCTCGCTGCATCCGGACGGCGGACCGACCGGCGCGTTTCACTATCGCGACGGGCAATACATTTTTCTGACCGTGCCGCCCCATCAGTGGCAACAGCTAGTGCGCGCGATGGAAATGCCGGAGCTGGCGACCGATCCGCGCTTCAGGAGTGCTCGCGGCCGCCGCGATAACAAAGAAGAGCTGCGCGACGTTATCGAGAATTGGTTGAAGAAGTTCCCGACGCGCGACGATGCTCTGGCGGCGCTCGATCGCGAACGCGTGCCGTGCGCTCCCGTGCTGTCGGTAAACGAGGCGATCAAGCATCCTCATCACAATGAGCGCAAGACGGTCCGATGGGTCGATGATCCGATCCTCGGCAAGGTCGCGATCCCGGGCTTTCCGGTAAAGTTCTCGAAGTGGCCGGATCGCACCGACGTGAAGGCCTCGCGGCTCGGCCAGGACAACGAGCGCCTGCTGCGCGAGCTGCTCAAGATGCCGGATGAAAAAATTCGCGAGCTCTACGACAAGGGGATCCTAGTACGCGATCCGACGCTCTGAGATTTCCTCGGAGCGCTCCATCGCAAAGTAATATAAGTGCCGCGCGTTTCGGTAATCATCCCGGTTTACAACTCGCAGGCGACGCTCGCGGCCGCGGTCGAGAGCATCCTCGCGCAGACGTATCGCGACTTCGAGTTAATCGCAGTCGACGACGGCTCGACCGACGCGAGCCGCGAAATACTCAGTCGGTACTCGGACAGAATAACTATCCTCGCGCGCGCCAACGCGGGCCCCGCCGTCGCCCGCAACGCGGGAGTCAGGGTCGCGACGGGGGACCTGCTCGCGTTCCTTGACTCCGACGATCTGTGGAAGCCCGAGCTGCTGGCCGTGATGGTGCCCGAGCTGGACGCGCATCGCGAGTGCGCGATGGCGTGGTGCGATCTCGAGTTGATCGACAGCTTGGGCCGGCCGCTCGGCAGCTCACTCGCGGGCAAGGGCGGCGATCCGACATTGCAGGATCTCCTCACCAAGCTCTGGCCAATCATGCCGAGCGGCGCGGTAATTCCGCGCTGGGCGTTCGAAGCGGCGGGCGGATATCCCGAATCGATGCGAAAGCCGTCGTTCGAGGATCTCTACCTGTTTCTCAGACTTCGCGAACACGGACCGTTTCGCTACGTTCAAAAAGCGCTGGGAGCGTGGCGGTTCGCGGAATTTCCCAAACGAATCAAAACTCCCGGAGTCGATCCAGCCGCAGTCGAGGAATTCAAGCGGCTCGTACGCGAGCGCTACGGCGTCTCCGCGGCGATGCAGATCGCAGGGCGCGCCCGCGCGCCGCGCAGCCTGCTCGGCTACATCGGGATCAACGCGCTACGCGCCGGAGATCGCAAGACTGCACGAACCGCTCTCGCGCGGGCGATCATGTTCGATCCCACGCGAATCAAGAATTATCTGCGGCTGTCGCGCACGTTCCTGCCGCGTAGTCTCGCGATCGGCCTCGGCGGCCGTTCGCATCGCAAACCAAAACGCAGTCCGAGTTAACTGAGTATCCACTCGAAGAATCTCAGATGCGACGGCGCGCCAGGTAAATCCCCGCCTGACTCCCGCCTGCAAAGTCTTGCGAATAGCCTTCCTTCAGCAATCGGAGCCGATAACGGCAGAGGTTTCGCGGTGATTCCCAAAGGCCAGGAGCGAAAGCGCTCGCTTCGAGCACGCAACACGATTCAATTTCAAGGGGAGCGGCTCACTCCTTCTGTATTTTGCCCAGGTTAGCCGGCAGGCCACCGACGGTCACCGGCTCGCCGCCCTCGCTCACGCCCATCGAGACGACTTGCTGGATCGAGGTGTTTGGCGCGGGCGCGCCCCCCGACGAGCCCGAGCATCCGAGCACGCTTACTGCCAGCATCAGCATGACAGCAGTGAGAATCGATGCCCTGAGCCGCTGCCTGCGCCTCATCGGCCGGATCGCGAGGCCCAACAGACAGAGCGCCAGCATCAAGCCGCCGCTCGCGCCTCGTTCGGTCGTCCCGGGAGAAGTTGTGATCCCCGCGAGCCTAGCTTCATTGCTCAAGTCGAGAGTGGCGCTCGTTCCGCCTGAAATAACGCCGCTGAGCGCAAACATGACCGACTGACCTGCCGGCAAAGTGATTGGCGATGAGAATGTGAAGACGGCGGGCGATTCGATCGGACTGCTCAGCGTCGCCGTATCAACCGTATCGCCATTGATCGTCGCGGTCAGAGTTATCGAGCTGAAGATGCTCGGTCGGCTCACTGACACGCTCGTCGAGGAGACAGTCTGTTGATGGTCGTCCGATGACTGATAGCTGAAGCTCCCGAGATCGACGGTCGCACCCGGCTGGCCTCCGCCGCTCGCCTGTCCTGTCACCATGACGATGCCGCCGGGAGTCGGCGTGGCAGTGGCAGTAGCCGTCGGGGTAGATGTGGCGGTGGGAAGAACCGACGGAGTTGCGGTCGGCGTCGCTGACGCCGTTGGTGTCGGCGGCGTCAGCACGTTGAAGCCAGTCGAGTTGCTCGAGGCGAGCAGCGAAGACGTTCCCGCAAAGCTGCCCGACAGCGTATACGTGCCGGGACTGCCGAGCGTCACCTGGCAGCTTGCAGTGCCGCTCGAATTTGTCGCCGCGTTGCAGCTCGAGCCACCGACTCCAAGGTCCAGCGTCTGACCGGCAATCGGCGCGGCAGGCACGACTGAAACGTCCGTTAGCGATCCGACCAAGTTGACCATCTGCCCGGGCGCACCACTGGTCGGACTCTGATTAAGTCCGATGAACGTCGTATGCGCGCCTGCGGTCCAAGTCAGGACGGCAGGATCGGATGTCACCGTATTGCTGCTTACCCTTGCCGATGCCGTGAGCGTGTCGACCCCGGCGTATACTCCGGTGTAGCTGAAGGAAGCGATATTGCTGACGGTATTGGCCAGAAGGCCTTGGGCGCCGAATCGATTTGCGCCGCCCAGATTGAGAATCACCGGCGTTCCATCCGGAACACTCGCGTAGTGAAGCGTCGCGCTGAAGGCCTGCGACGTACCCTGCGCAGGATTCGGCGACACGGCGTTGGGCGCCAGCGTGAGCGTCGGTGAGCCGAGCGTCGAGCCATAGCTGCAGCCACCGCTGGGATCGCTGACCCTGTAAACCGTCGTCTCCTGCGCCACGTAGAGGCATCCGTCGGGACCGAAGACGAGGGTATTGGCTCCCGCGGCGCTGGTGGTGAATGAATTAGCGGCGCTGAGAGGACTGCCGGTCAGGTCGATCGATTCGATGCCGAGATTAGTTCCGCTCGGGACCGCGAACGGATTCTCGATCAGGAAAGTTCCGGCGCCGCCCGATCCCGTTCCGCCCGCAACCATGCCGGTCGAGCTCGCGTTCAGGCCGGGTAGTATGGTCACGGTCGGCGGCCCTGAAACGTTGGTGCCACTCACCTGCGCCACCTGGGCGTCGGTCCACATATAGATCGTTCCGCCAGGCGCGAAGGCGAGCGTCGAGTTCGGCGTGTTGGTTGTCGTCGCGTAGACCGATGTAGATGGCGACACTCCGCCCGGATTCGAGATGCGCCAGATCGATGCGTTGTTGAAGCCGTCGCCGAAGCAAGTGTCGTCGGTGAAGAGATCGCCGCTCAGCGGATCGATCGAAATCACCGTCGGGCAAATGACACCCGATGAGATCGTTCTGATGATCGAGCCGTTCGACGGGTTGAGCTGAACGACTATGCCGGTGGTGGGATCGCCGCTGGTCACGCCGAAGCTCGCAAACAAGTCGCCACTGTTATCGAAGGCCAGGCCGGAGAGCGTCGTGCCGAGCGAGGTGGTGTTCAGGGGCATCGTCGCCGGGCCGCCGCCCGCTGGAATCTTGTAGATGTTCCCGGTCGGTGCATCGTTGGCGTAGAGGTTTCCCGATGAATCGAATGCGATCCCGCTCACACCCATGCATCCGAAAGGAAAGCCACCCGCAGTGACGTTCGCGGCGACGAATCCTGTCGCATAAGGCGTCACGACGAAGCCCGGCGCGGCGGGAGGATTGGGCGGCGCACACGCATTGCTCGCCATGCCGGAGAAAGTCACCTGCGGATTCGGACCAGGAATCGGCAGATTACCGTCGGTCACATCGACACCACTATAAGTTACCGTCTCGCTCGTGAGATCCGTGGCCGCGAGCACCACCATGCCGTTGCTGTCGGTCACGGGCGGATTCGGCCCGCTGATCACCGAGTTGCCGGTTTGCGATATCTGGACCAGCTTGCCCGGTGTCGGCCGGCCCTGCGAATCCTTCAACGTCACCGTAATCGTCGTTGCCGATGTCCCATCATTGCTCACGCTGGTCGGACTGGCGCCGATCCCGGCCGACGAGGCCGACGGTGTGACGAACGGCATGGTCGCCGTCTCCGTTACTGTGATGCCATCTGTTGTGTCGTCGCCGGTGAAAGTTACGCTCTCGGGCGTATCGTCAGTGATGGTGAAGACGGCGGCACCATTGTCAACGCTGGTAACAGCGCTGGACGGAGAAATGGTCGCGTGGCTCCCGCCTGCCGACAGTCTCACCGTCTTTCCCGGCACAGGATTGTCGTCCGCGTCAAGCAACAGCACTTTTACCGTGGCCTGCGACGTGCCGTCCGCCGGCACGCCGCCGAGCGGCGGAGTGAGTACCTGGGTGCTCGTATATGCGACGACTCCAGACGCCGATGCGCTCACTGCGCCGGGACTCTGGCCGGTTAGCTTCTGCAGCAGGACCCCGAGGTTCGGCGAGCCGAGTCCGACGTGGGTGAAGTCGCTGTCCATCGAACTTGCGTCGTGAAAGGCCGACGTGTTTGCGAGCGGATACAACAGCGGGTTGTAGAAGCCTTGATTCGTACCAGACAATTGGTTGAGCGTGGCCGCAAAAGCGGCCCAGGTCGGCGCCGCCATGCTGGTGCCGCCGTAGAGGTTTCCGTTGGGGCATCCGCCGTTCGACGCCTGGCAAATGAGCATCCCGCTGGCCGGGTCAGCGTTGACGACCACGTCCGGGATCGTGCGCATCGCCGACCCGGACTGGTATGGCGGTGCGGCGAAGAACCTGCTCGTGCCGAAGCCGCCCTGCCCCGTCGGAGGACTATCCGCGACGCCGTTCCACCAGGTCTCGCCGCCATAGGTCAATCCTGGACCAATAGTAAGTGTCGTGCCGCCAACCGCAGTGAGATTGGGCGAGTCCGCCGGAACTGAGATCGTGTTCGGGCTGCCGTCGAGGCAGGTGCTGCCGCCGTCGCCCGAACCACTGAATACGCTGATTCCCGCCATCGCTGCCTTTTGCAGCAATGAATCGATGCTTTGCACGTCGGCCAGCGTGGTTTGATCTTCGCAGTACGCCCAGCTGTTCGAGATGACGTCGACTCCGCCATTGATCATGGCGTTTAGCAGCGCCTGGAAGCTGCCAGCGCCGCTGAAGGGGGCATCGTACACGGCAACCTTGGCGCCCGGCGCGATCGTCATGACGTCATCGATATCGACAAGGACCTCTGACTGATTGGGACCCGGACTGGCGCCGCCATTGACGGGCACCACGCTGAGATTGCTCAAATCGCCCGCCGGCGTGTCGAGCGCATCCGCAAGCTCGCTAAGCAGGGCGAGATAATTGCCAACGTCGCTGGATTGAAAGGTATCGAACTCTAAAAGGCCAATGGTCTGACCGCTCCCGGCAGCACTTGCATTGAGCCTTGTTGCCCGCCGTTCAGTAAGCGATGAACTACTTCCGGCGATTATTGCAAGACCGAAGATGACGATCAGGATTAGCAGAGCGAAGATACCAAACAGCGCGCCGAACACAATCGTGAACGCCAGATCAGCAACTACCGCAGCCAGAATCGCTTGGGAAGCTTGTCCAAAAAAATTACCGTTGTTGGGAATTGTAAGGTCGCCATGAGATGGCTGGGCAAGATTATTCAGTCCGATGACCGCCTGCACATGCGAGGCGAGATCGACCGGGAGCGCAGGATCAGTCTGATTCGCGTAGAACTTCCGCTTCCCTAGTTGGTAGTCGGCGATTTTAGTTCCTAACGCCCGCTCCACGTCCGAGCGCCGGCCACCTACCGTGATCGTCGAGTAGTCCGCGGAACCCTCGATTAACTTCAACCCGTGATCTTTTAAGTATGCGAGTACCGCTTCGTACGAGTCCTTTGACGGCCCGAAGCGTCGGCTGATTTCTTGCGCCTCCAGGAAGTTCTGAAAGTTCGGCGAGTCAGGATTGTAAATCTCGCTCAAATATTTCTCGAAACCCTCTTGATCTTCGAGCTTGAGTACAATTGTCAGACTGATTCGCTGGTTGCCAGCGTCTGGCTTCGATTGAATGAGCGTGGCCCTTGGCAGCGCCGGTAACACATGACCGGGGAGCCTCACGCTCGAGACATCTTGATCGTACTGATGCTGCGATGCATAAGCGGTCGCATTCAGGAAAAGAGCAACCAGAATTGCGACAAACCACCAGCCACGGCTGCGAAACATCATAAGCCCCAACGCGAGATTCGAGCGGTGGAAACATCAGGATGCCGGATGCCTTTATCACGAAAGCTACCAAATCACCCATTCTACGGCCAGATTCAACTCTACGCATGCTCAACAAAGTGGATTTCCGTGATGAATAACGATTCGTTGCTTACTCGGACTTAAAGCTCTCTCTCACCTTCCCGGAAATAACTCGAGTTTGGGCTGTCTCGACGTCCGAGAGCGCAAAGCCGTCGACATATCCGTCTTTTCCGCCACCGGAAGGAACGGAATGTCCAAACCGTGTCCACGGACGATGCTATTTGGCGGGGCTTCGCCTCAGGACGGGATGGGGATACCGCCTTGCTTGACCGCGACGCCGTACTGGTCGGCGCGCTTCAGCAATAACGACGACGCGCGCTCTGCCAGCGCCGCGATCGTGAGCGAAGGGTTGACGCAGAGCGAAGTCGGTACGCTTGCCCCGTCGGTGACGAAGATGCCGGGATGGCCGCGCAACTCGTGGCGATCATCGAGCGCCGACGTTCCGGGATTGTCACCGATTCGGCACGACGCCAGTGGGTGCGCACACTGAATACTGTTCGTGGACGCCACCGTATGAAACGTGGCGAGCCCATCGAGCGTCAGGATCGACTCGGCCGCCGCGTCGGCCAGGTCGAAACCGTGTTGGGTTTGCGGCGCAATGGGATACTCCAACTGGCCGGATGCGATGCCTGGCCCGAGGCGCGTGAAGCTGCCGGTCTTGGGCGGGGGGCCGAAGAAGCCTTCGTTGGCGTCCTCGGTCATCTCGACGATCGCCATCCACGAGCGCCATTGCGTTAGGAGATTTCGCTTCTCGATGCCGAACCAGAACGGCGACTGGTCCACCCCAGGGAGGGCGTTTACGATCGGCGGAGAGTAGAGCTGCTGCAAGGCGAAGCGCGAGAATTCCGGCTTCTTCGGGTCGAGGTAGTCGAAGGTCATGGTGTTGATCGGCTTGCCGATCGGAAAGGCCTCGTAGGCGACACCGGGTGCGCGTTGGAGCCCGAGCAGGCTACTCACCTTATCCTCGTCGAAGGCCGCGAACGAGACCCGATCGCCGTTGGCCGACATGTAGCGCCCAACCGCGGGCGGCATACCGCCGAGATCCAGGGCTGAGCGCTG
>Ga0335073_10004546_pt1 | contig 19375 bp, 19 predicted proteins | sample Lox_Sample_22_FD_207093 | JGI IMG/M metagenome (GOLD analysis project Ga0335073, IMG submission 207093) | Soil microbial communities from Loxahatchee National Wildlife Refuge, Florida, United States - Lox_Sample_2.2 | ecosystem: Environmental > Terrestrial > Soil > Wetlands | place: USA...
CTTCCCGCATCATCCGGACAGTGCCGGCGTGCTCACCCGGGCGGCCGAGGACCTGTACGCCGGGCACGAGCTGCCCCAGGCAATCGATGCGGCGCAGCTGCTGCTCGGGCGCCATCCGCCGCCCGATGCCGCCATGCAGCGCATCGGCTGGACCGTGGTTGCCCAGTCGCAGTACGACCAGGGCAACTTCGCCCCCGCCGAGGAGGCCTTCGAGCATGCGCGTGCGCTGGCCACCGACGCTGCCATGCGCGCGGACCTCACCGAGCGCCTGGCCGCCGCCGTGTACAAGCAGGGCGACGCCAAGCGCAGGGCCGGCAATGGCGCGGGCGCGGTCGAGGACTTCCTGCGTGTGGCCACCGTGGCGCCGGATTCGAAGATCCGCGTGACGGCGCAGTACGACGCCGCGGCGCAGCTCATCGACCTCGGCCAATGGGAACGCGCCATCCCCGTGCTCACCGACTTCCGCAGCCGCTTCCCCGCCTCGACGCTGCAGGAGGACGTGACGCGCAAGCTCGCGGTGGCCTACGACAAGGCGCACCACCCCGCCGAGGCGGCCGCCGAGTTCGAGCGCATCGCGGATGACGCAGCCGAGCAACGCGACATCCGCCACGAGGCCATCACCCGCGCCGCCGACCTCTATGAGCAGGCCGGGAACCTCGGCCAGGCCGCCGCCATGCTCACGCAGTTCGTGCAGCAGTATCCGACGCCGGTGCCCGATGCCATCGAGGCGCGCGCGCGGCTGGTCAAGCTCGTCGGCCGACAGGGGGACGTCGCGCGCCAGATGCAGCTCTACCGCGACATCGTGCAGGCGGACGCGCAGGCCGGTGCGGCGCGCACCGACCGCACCCGCTACCTGGCGGCGGTCTCGCAGCTGGCGCTGGCGGCGCCTGAGCGCGACGCCTTCCGCGCCATCCACCTGGTCGCGCCGCTCAAGCGCAGCCTCGCGGCCAAGCGCAAGGCCCTGGAGCGCGCGCTCGCCGCATACGAGGCCGCGACCGATTACCACGTCGCCGCGGTGACCACCGCGGCCACCTTCGAGACGGCCGAGCTGTACCGCACCCTGAGCAAGGACGTGCTGGAGTCCGAGCGTCCCCGGAACCTGTCCCAGGACGAACTGGAGCAGTACGAGTCGCTGCTGGAGGATCAGGCCTTCCCCTTCGAGGAGCAGGCGATTGCCATCCACGAGCTGAACACCGCGCGCGCGCGCGACGGGGTCTACGACGAGTGGGTGAAGAAGAGCTATGCGGCGCTGGCGCAGCTGTCCCCCGGGCGCTACGGCAAGACGGAGGCGACGCAGGATGTCGTCACGAAGCTGCAATAGTGCCGCGGCGGCAGGCGTGCTGCTGCTGGCGGCGCTGCTGGGCGCCTGCAGCAGTGCCCCGCGGCGGCCGCCAGGCAGGCCCGCGGCGACAGGCGCAGCCGGTGCGCCCGCGGCGGCCGGGACTGCCGGCACGGCGGCTGTCTCCGGGGCCACCGGGACCGGCGGAGCAGGCGCGGCTGCGCCGCCGCCGGTGCAGGCCGTGGCGGACTTCGACCGGGCGGTGGCCGCCATGCGCGCCGGCAACACCGTCGAGGCGGAACTGGACTTCCAGCAGGTCTCGCTCCAGTGGCCGCAGTACGCCTCGCCCGAGATCAATCTTGGCCTGCTGTACCGCAAGGACGGGGATCTTGCGAAGTCCGAAGCCGCGCTGCGCGAGGCGGTGAAGCGCAATCCCTCGAGCGCGGTGGCCTGGGATGAGCTGGGTGTGACGCTGCGCCTGGCCGGCCGCTTCCACGACGCCGTCGACGCCTACCAGCACGCCATCGCGGCCGATGCGCAGTTTGCGCCGTCGTATCGCAATCTCGCCATCGTGCTGGATCTGTACCTCGGGGATGTGGTGCCGGCCTACGCGGCCATGCTGCACTACCAGTCGCTGGCCGGCGACGACAAGGTCGTCGCCGGCTGGGTGGCCGATCTCAAGCGGCGCGCGGCCAAGGCCGGCGCCGCGGTGGATGCGCCGGGCGCCCCGGGTGCCGCGGTCCCGGCCACCGGGCCCGCCACCGCCCCCGGCTCCTCGCCTTCCGGTCCCACTGCGGGCCAGGCCCCGGCGGCGTCCTCACCGGCCGCAGCGCCCGCCGCGCGCGGCAACACCTCTCCACCTGCGGCAGGAGGATAGTCATGCATACCCTCAGAACCCTGTCCTGTGCACTGTTGCTGGTACCTGCCGCCGCGTTCGCGCAATCCTCCGGCGGTGCGGCGCCCCAACCCGGGGCAACGCCTCAGGGCGCGGCGGGACCCGGTGACGCTGCGCGGGACCTCGAGCCTGCCGTGGACACTTCCCGCGCCGCCGGTCCGGCCGCGAATGCCCCGGCCGCGGGCCCTGGCGGGGACCTGCAGCCGGCGGCGGACACGTCGGCTGCGGCGGTTGCCGATTCCGCACGCCCGGCGCCTGCATCCGCCCCGAAGCGGCGCCCGGCCGCAACCCGGGCGGCGCGGCCGGAGCAGGCCGACCGGGTGGACCTGGGCACCACCGACATCACGGGCAACAAGGAACTGCCCACGGTCACCTACATCGTGCCCTGGAGGCGCTCGGACCTGACCGACCTCACGGGCAAGCCCGTGAACAGCCTCGTTGACGAGACGCTCGAGCCGGTGGACCGGACGGTGTTCAACCGCCGCAACCGCTACTACGACGCCCTCGCGCGCAAGGTTGCCCCGCAGGGCGGGTCCCAGGGCCAGGCCTCGCGGGATGAGAGATAGTTCGTAGCAATATCGCCGCGCGTCATACAGTTTTGCCATGCTGGCGCAGTCTTGCAGCTAGGGAGTCGTGCATGAAGATCTGGGAAATACTGGTCCGGTTCTTTCAGGGTGGCGGAATGATGATGTTCCCCATCGCGGTGGTGCTGGTGATCGGCGTGTCGATCGCGATCGAGCGCTACATCTACCTGGTGAGCGTCTCGGTCCGCAACCGCTCGCTCTGGGGCGAGATCGTGCCGGTGCTCTCGCAGGGCAACTTCCGCCAGGTGATGCAGCTCACATCCAAGTCCGAGGCGGCCATCGGCCAGATCCTCAACTACGGCCTGGCGCGCGTGCAGGCCTCGCGCCGGCGCGACGACATCGAGAAGGCGATGGAGGAGAGCCTGATGGAGGTGGTGCCGCGGCTGGAGAAGCGCACGCACTACCTGGCGACCTTCGCCAACCTGGCAACGCTGCTGGGGCTGCTGGGCACGGTCATGGGCCTGATCAACGCCTTCGCCGCGGTGGCGACGGTGAACCCGGCCGAGAAGGCGAACCTGCTCTCCGCCAGCATCTCGGTGGCGATGAACTGCACGGCCTTCGGCCTGATGACGGCGGTGCCGCTGCTGTTCATCCACGCCTTCCTGCAGACCAAGACCACCGAGCTGATCGACAGCCTGGAGATGGCGTCGGTGAAGTTCCTGAACGCCCTGAACGAGCGCCGGCCGGACACGCCGGTTGCCGCCTGAAGGCCGCGGCACCAGGCACCGGAACCTCAGCTCATGCGTCGCTCATACCAGGCCCGCAAGCTCGCCCGCCACAACCGCCGGCCGGCCGAGCTGCTGCTGGTGCCGATGATCGACATCTTCACGGTGCTGGTCACCTTCCTGCTGATGACGGCGGTGTTCTCGCGCACCGTGATCCTGGAGCTGAACCTGCCCTCGGGGCAGGCCGACCTGCAGAACCTGCCCAAGGACCTGCAGCTGGAGGTGGTGGTGCGCCGCAATCTCATGGAAGTGGATGACCGCAGCACCGGACCGATCAGGAGCCTGCCGAACACCCCGCAGGGCTACGACTACGACGCGCTCACCGACTTGCTCAAGCAGATCAAGGCCAGGTATCCCCAGACGACCGCCGCCACCGTGCTGCTGGAGCCGGGCATTGCCTACGACACGCTGGTGCAGGTGATGGACCACGTGCGGGTGTTCGAGGCGTCGAACGGGTTCGACACCGCCGAGGCCGAGCTGTTTCCCGACATCTCCATCGGAGACGCACCGCCGGCGGCAGGAGCCTCGCCATGATGTCCAGCCGCGCGCGCCGCATGGCGGCGCACCACGAGCGGCACAGGGCCGGTGGTGCCGAACAGCTCAACCTCATCCCGCTGATCGACATCCTGTCGACGCTGGTGGCCTTCCTGCTGGTGTATTCCACCGACGTGGAGGTCATCCAGAACAGCAAGGGCATCCCGATCCCGCAGTCGATCTCGAGGGACCTGCCGCATCATTCCGTGGTGGTGATGGTCACCCGGGAGGACGTGTTCGTGCAGGGCGAGCGGGTGGCGGCCGTGGCCGATGTGCGCCCTTCGCAGCGCGACCTGATGCCGCTGCTGCAGGCGCTCAGGCGCCCGCTGCTCGCGGGCCGGGACTCCGTCCAGGCGGATCCCGCCAACCGCGAGGTCACCATCATGGCGGACAAGGCCCTGCCCTATGAAGTCATAAAGAGCATCATGAACACCTGCACCGATGCCGATTATGGCAAGGTGTCCCTGGCCGTGCTGCAGAAGGACCAGCCGGTGCCGGCCGGGCAGGTGGCGGGCGCATGAGCGGCACGCTGGTACCGTTCTACCGCAGCTACGATCTGCCCTGGGAGGGCGACGAGCAGGCGAGCCGGCGCTTCCGCCGGATCCTGCGCGCGGGCCTCATCCTGCTGCTGCTCCTGGCCGTCATCATTCCGCTGCTGCCGGTGCCCAGGCAGCAGGAACAGGAGGCCGTCCCGGAGCGCCTGGCGCGGGTGATGATCGAGCAGCGCAAGCAGCCGCCGCCACCGCCGCCGAAGGCGCAGGAGAAGCCGAAGCCGGCGGCAAGGCCCGTGCCGGTGCCGCAGCCGCCCGTGAACCGCACCGAACAGGCGCGCCGCAAGGCCGAGAAGTCCGGGCTGCTGCAGTTCCAGGACCAGCTGGCGGACCTGCGTCGCAGCGTCGATCTGGACGAGGGCCGGACCAGGAACCTCACGGGCGTGGTGGGCGCGGACACGCACGCCGAGCGTTCCCTGATCGCCTCCCGGGTGGGAGCGGCAAGCGGCGGTGTCGTCACCGCCGACACCAGCCGGGGCTTCGGCAGCGGTGCCGGCTCGCTGAGCGGGCACCAGGCGGCCGCGGTGACCTCCGCCATCGCGCGCTCCGGGCTCGCCAGCCAGGCCGGCGTGCACCCGGGGGGGAGCGGGCGGGCCTCGCGCAGCATCGAGGAGATGGAGCTCGTCATCGACCGCAACAAAGGCGCGATCTACAACCTCTACGCCCGCGCGCTGCGCGACAATCCGGCCCTGCAGGGCAAGCTGGTGCTGCAGATCACCATCGCACCTTCGGGCGAGGTCACCGAAGTGAAGGTGCTGTCCTCGGAGCTGCACGACCCGGAGCTGGAGCAGAAGGTCGTGACGCGCGTGAAGATGCTGCGGTTCGACGCCGAGGACGTGGCGCCGCTCACGGCGACGCACACCTTCGACTTCTTCCCGGCCTGAGTGCGCGGGCCGGTTGCCGATGAACCTGCAGTCGGAAATCACCTTCTTCGGCGAGCTGCGCCCGCTCGACAAGGCGCGGCTGCTGAACAGGTTCCTGCACGAGCTCTCGGAGGAGGCCCGCACCACCTACGGCCCCGGCTCCGAGCAGGTGCACGATGCCGCGCACCTGCGCTTCGTGAACGAGCTGGTGCACCGCCTCACCCGCGTGATCGAGCAGCTGATGTCGGCGGACGTGTCCCACCCGCCCGACGACGTCGTGCTGCAGATGCTGCTGTCCCCGCGTGTGGACAAGACCGCCGAGCGGCTGGTGCTCAACGCCTACCAGCGCGCCCTGCACGGCTTCGACAGCTTCGATGCCACCATCCTGATGGGATCCTGAACGGCCCGCGCCGCCGGCGGGCCGGTGCCGGTTCCCGGCCGGGCCCGCATGGGATGCGGGTCGGCCGCCTCGATGGGCCGTTGCAGGCCGGCCGGTCCCGCGGCACAGTGGGGTCAATCCCCCGTCCGTGCGCGCGATGATCGAACAGCCCCTCACGCAGGTCCTGATCATGCTCGCCGCCGCGGTGCTGGTGGTGGCGCTGGCACGCCGCGCAGGCTGGCCGCCCATGCTCGGCTACCTGATCGTGGGCATGGTGCTCGGGCCGCATGCGTTCGGGCTGGTCTCGCGCACGGATACCACCTCCGACCTGGCCCAGCTCGGCGTGGCCTTCCTGCTGTTCACGCTGGGGTTGGAGTTCTCGCTGCCGCGCATGATGGCGGTGCGCCGCGAGGTGTTCGGCCTGGGGGCGCTGCAGGTCGCCGGCACGCTCGCAGTGTTCGCGCTGGCCGCGCACGGCTTCGGCGTTCCCTGGCTGCGCGCGGCGTTGCTGGGCGGCGCGCTGTCGATGAGCTCCACCGCCATCGTGCTGCATACGCTCACGGACCGCGGCGAGCTCAACCGCACGCATGGGCGGCTGGCCTTCAGCGTGCTGCTGTTCCAGGACCTGGCCTTCGTGCCGCTGCTGGCGCTGGCCGCGGCACTCTCCGGGGGCAGGGCGGCCTTCTCGGCGCGGGCGGCCGCCTGGGCCGTGGGGGGCGGAGTGCTGGCGGTGGCGGCCGTGCTCGCCGCCGGGCGTTGGCTGCTGCGCCCGCTGTTCCACGAGATCGCGCACAGCCGGCTCAAAGAGCTGTTCACGCTGGCGGTACTGCTGGTGGTGCTGGCCTCGGCCTGGACTTCGAGCGTGGCCGGCCTGTCGCTGGCGCTGGGGGCCTTCCTCGCCGGGCTGATGCTGGCGGAGACCGAGTACCGACACCAGATCGACAGCGCCATCCGCCCGTTCCGCGACGTGCTGCTGGGGCTGTTCTTCATCTCCGTGGGCATGCTGCTCGACCTGCGCCTGGTGGTGTCGCAGTTCGCCGCGGTGTCGGCGCTGCTCGCGGGCTTGCTGGTGCTGAAGGCGGCCGTGGCGGCGCTGGCGACGCGGCTGTTCGTGCCCTCCACGTTCAAGGCCGTGCGCACCGGGGTGGTGATCTGCATCGGCGGGGAGTTCGGCATTGCGCTGCTCACCCTGGTGCTGCAGAACGGCGCCGTGGCCTCCCGCCTGGCGCAGCCGCTGCTGCTGGCCGTGGTGCTGTCGATGGTGGCGAGCCCGCTGATCCTCGCCAACAACGCGCGGATCGCCCGGGCGGTGCTGCGCGAGCGGCGGCCGCGCCCCGCGCCCCCCGACGACGAGCTGCTCGCGGGCGGGCTCGCCCGCAGGGAACACGTGATCCTCGCCGGCTTCGGGCGCGTGGGACAGAGCGTGGCGCGGGTGCTGGAGGCGCAGGGCATCGAGTACCTCGCCCTGGACCTGGATCCGGCGCGCATCCGCACCGCCCGCCAGGCGGGCGAGCCGGTGCTGTACGGCGATCCGGCCGACGAGGATATGCTGGTCCGCGCCGGGATCGGCCACGCGAATGCCGTGGTGGTGAGCTTCGCCAGTTTGCAGGTGGCGCTCGGGGTGGTGCGCACCGCGCGGCGCCTGCGTGCCGGTGTACCGCTGGTGACGCGCAGCGCCGATGAGCCGGGCGCGGCGGAGCTGCGGGCCGCCGGGGCGGACGAGGTGGTGCTGCAGGACCTGGAGACCGGGCTGCTGCTGGGGGCACGGGCCCTGCAGCGGCTGCAGATGTCGCAGACCGGCATCCAGCGCGCGCTCGGGGCGGTGCGCCAGGCGCGGCAGGGACCGCCTGCCGCGGTGCACCCCGATGCGCCGGCGGCCGCGTCGCCGCGGGAGGAGCAGCCGCCGCGGGAGGAGCAGAAGTCCGTGGTCATTCCCCCCGGGGCCTGGGCCGTGGGCCGCTCGGTGGAGGAGATCCGCCGCCACGGTGCAGCCGTGGCCTTCACGGGCATACGCCGCCACGGGATACTGGGGCGGGAGCCCGAGGGGGCAACCAGGGTGCGCGAGGGTGACATCGTCGTCATCCACGGTACGCCGGCGGCGCTCGAGCACGCCGAGGGCGTGCTGCTCGCGGGCTGATGGACCCGGGGCCGGGAGGCCGCGGTGGATGACGGGCGGGTGGCCAGGGAGGGAACATGCACAAGAGCCGGCTGGGTGGGATCATCATTGACTGCCGGACCGACGACCTCGAAAGTGCGGCGCAGTTCTGGAGCCGGGCACTGGGATTCCCCATCCGGGGATCGACGGCGGAAGAGGATCGCGGCTACAGCATTCTCGCCGCGCGCGGGGACCAGTATGCGGAGGTGCAGCGCGTGGCGCACGAGAGCCGCGTGCACCTGGACATCGAGACCGATGACGTCGAGGCCGAGGTGCGGCGGCTGGAGCGACTCGGCGCGCGGCGCGTGCAGCAGGTGCGCAGCTGGTGGGTGATGGAGGCGCCCACCGGGCAGCGCTTCTGCGTGGTGCCGGTGGTGAATGCGGCCTTCGATCGCGACGCCAACCGCTGGGAGCAGGGCTCCTGAAGCGCCAGGACATCCACTTCCCGCCCAAGCACGAGGCGCTGCGCGAGGACGTCCACGCGCTCGGGGAGCTGATCGGCAGCATGCTGCGCGAGCAGGGCGGGCCGGCGCTGCTCGCGACGGTGGAGGGGGACCGCGTCACGGCCATCGGCCGGCGCGAGGGCGCGGCCGGGGCCGCCGACGAGCTCGCGGTGCGCGTGCGCGGACGGCCGCCGGGGCAGGCGCGCGACCTGGTACGCGCGTTCAGCGCCTGGTTCCAGGCGGTGAACCTCGCGGAGAAGGTGCACCGCGTGCGCCGCCGCCGCGACTACTTCCTGAAGGACGGCGGCCGGCCGCAGCCCGGCGGCGTGGAGGACGCGCTGGTCCTGCTCAAGGCGCAGGGCGCGCAGCTGCAGGATGTGCTCGGACTGCTCTCGGGCATGCAGATCGAGCCGGTGTTCGCGGCCCACCCCACCGAGTCCACGCGCCGCACCATCCTGCGCCAGCAGCAGCGCGTGGCGCAGCTGCTGTTCGACCGGCTGGACCCGACGCTCACGCCCGCCGAGGTGCGCGGCGCATGGCGCAACATCCGCGCCGAGATCACCACGGCCTGGCAGACCGAGGATCTGCCGCGGGAGAAGCTCACGGTCGCCGACGAGCGCGAGCATGTGCTGTTCTACTTCAGCGAAGTGCTCTACCGCGTGGTACCGGAGTTCTACGAGGAGATCGCCGAAGCCCTGGGCAGGCTCTACGGCGCCGACGCCGCTGAGGTGGACCTGCCCCGCATCCTGCGCTTCGGCAGCTGGGTGGGGGGGGACATGGATGGCAACCCGGACGTGCACGGCAAGACCATCCGCGAGACCCTGGCCCGCCAGCAGCGCCTGGTGCTCAACGCCTATTATGAGGAGTGCCAGTACCTCGCCCAGTACCTGTCGCAGAGCGCCAGCCGCATCGGCGTCTCGGCGGCGCTGGCGAAGCGCATCGAGGACTACAGCACGCTGGTGCCGGGCTCGCGCGCCATCACCCCCGCGCGCCACGACCGCATGCCCTACCGCGTGTTCCTGGCGCAGGTGAGCACGCGGCTGCGCCACGCCTTCGAGAGCCGCCCGGCGGGCTACGAGCACGCCCAGGAATTCCAGGCCGACATCCGGCTGATCGCCGACAGCCTGCGCGCCAACCGGGGTGTCAATGCCGGCTACCACTCGGTGCAGCGCCTGCTGCGCCGCGTGCAGACCTTCGGCTTCCACCTCGCGACGCTGGATGTGCGCCAGCACAGTTCCGTGCACCACGCCGTCATCGGCCAGGGACTCGCCGATCCGCTCTGGAGCGCACGGCCCGCCGGGGAACGCCTGGCGCTGCTGCGCGACGCCATCGAGCGCGGCCATGGCCCGCGTGCCACCCTCGATCCCCTGAGCCGGCGCACGCTCGGGGTGTTCGAGGCCATCATCCAGGGGCGCCACCGCTACGGCGCCGACGCCATCGGCTACTACGTCGTGAGCGGCGCGGGCTCGGTGGACGACGCGCTGGCGGTACTGCTGCTGGCGCGCTGGGCGGAGGCTTCGGACAAGCGCACCGGCGAGGCCGCCGTGGACATCGCTCCGCTGTTCGAGTCGCTGGAGGCGCTCGCCGGCGGCGGCGCGGCCATGCGGGCGCTGCTTGCCGATGAGGTCTACCAGCGCCACCTCGCCGCGCGCGGCGGCCGCCAGTGCGTGGTCATCGGTTACGGCGGCAGCCAGGAGGGCGGGGTATGCGCCGGGCGGATGGCGGTGTACGAGGCGCAGCGCGACCTGGCCGCGGCGCTGGCGCCGGTTGCGCATCCGGTGATCCTGCACGCCCGCGGCGGCAGCCTCGCCATGGGCGGGGACCGGGTGGACGCCCTGGTGCGGGCGCAGCCCGCCGGCACCGGCCGCGGCGTGCTGCGCATCACCGAACAGGGCCAGGTGGTGAGCCAGAGCTACGGGCTGCGGCCCATCGCCATGCGCACGCTGGAGCGCGCCTTCAACGCACTGCTGAACCGCGACGCCGCGCGCACTGCGCCGGCGGCGCAGGCCGAAGCGCATTTCGCTGTCGCGCGCACCCTGGCGACTGCCAGCCTGCGGGCCTACCGCGCGCTGGTGTACGACCGCGAGGCGTTCTTCGAGTACTTCCGCCAGGTGACGCCGGTGGATGTGATCGAGCGCATGCAGATCGGCGCCCGTGCCGCCTATCGCGGGATCCCGGCCGGCCTCGCGACGCTGCGGGCCGTGCCCTGGGTGTTCGCGTGGACGCAGTCCCGGCACCTGCTGCCGGGCTGGCTCGGGGCGGGCGGCGGACTCGCGGCCGCCATCGCCGAGCACGGCCTCGCGGCGGTGCGCGCGGCCGCCTCGGAGTGGTTCTTCCTGCGCAACCTCCTGGACGACATCGAGGCCATGCTGGCGCGCGCCGACCTCGGCATCGCCCAGGCCTACGAGGAACTGGCGCCGGACTGCGAGCGCGGCTTCTTCGCCGCCATCCGCGCCGAGCACGCCCTGGCCTGCGAGCAGGTGCTGGCGGTGAGGGGCTACGGCGCGCTGCTCGACGGCGACCCGACGTTGCAGCGGGCCATCCAGCTGCGCAATCCCTACGTCGATCCCATGAACTTCATGCAGGTGGACCTGTTGCGGCGCTGGCGCGCCAGCGGCCGGCAGGACCGCGACCTGTTCGAGGCGCTGCTCGCCAGCATCAGCGGCATCGCCCAGGGACTGCAGAGCACGGGATGAACGCCCACCCATGACCAAGTCACCCATGACCAAGCCCCCCCTGACCAAGCAGGCCAAGTCCCCCGATGGGCCCCCCGCTGCCGGGATTTCCCTGCGCGCGGTGCGCGAGCAGGACGTGCCACAGGTGCTGGCCTTCATCCGCGAGCTGGCGGTGTACGAGCGGCTCGAGCACGAGGTGGTCGCGACGCCGGAGTTGATACGCGGCGCGCTGTTCGGCCCGCGGCCCTACGCCGAGTGCCTGTTCGCCTGCCTGGACGGGCAACCCGCGGGCTTCGCGCTGTGGTTCCACAACTTCTCCACGTTCAAGGGCCGTCCCGGCCTGTACCTGGAGGACCTGTACGTGCGCCCGGCGGCGCGCGGACGGGGCCTGGGCAGGCGCATGCTGCAGGAACTGGCGCGACTGGCGCTGGCGCGGGGCTGCGCGCGCTTCGAATGGTCGGTACTGGACTGGAACGAGCCGTCGATTGCGTTCTACAGGAGCCTCGGCGCCGTGCCGGCGGATGACTGGACGATCTACCGGGTCACCGGCGAGGCGCTGGATCGGCTGGCCGCGGTCAGTCCCGCGAGCGGCGCCGGCTGAAGGCCCGCCACAGCGCCGACAGCAACAGCCAGCGCAGCTCGGGCAGGGCGAGCAGGCGGCCGATGAAACCGCCGGCGTCCACCAGCAGGTCGAGCGCGCCGCGCTTCTCCAGGCGGTGGAAGGAGGCCGCGAGCGCGGTACGCTGCAGCTGCGCCTCCATCTCCAGCAGCTGCAGGCGCCGGGTGAGCGCGGCCTCCCGGCCCGCGCTCACTCCTCGTCCCCGAGCGCCACGCCGTCCAGGCGCAGCTGCGCGATCACGCGCGCGAACAGCCGTTCGCGCCGGGCCACGCGCTTCAGGTGCAGCCAGCCCGCGGCGGCCGCGACCGCGAAGACCAGCACCAGCGCGCCCAGCACCCAGAACCGCAGCCGCGCGGGGAAGGACAGCGCCACCCACAGCACCAGCGTGAAGCCGCCCAGGCCCGCGCACAGCACGATCAGCGCCACCAGGCGCAGCTCGCGGGCGAGCAGCAGCTTCTCCTGCTCGATCTCCAGCCCCAGCATTTCCAGCCGCGTCTGCCCCATCGCCAGGGCCTGCCGCAGCAGCGAGCGGCCGCGCGCGGCCAGGGGCGGGGAGTCGCTCATGCCGGGTCTGTGCCGCCCCCGGCGCTGCGGCGGCTGAGCACGGCGCCCACGATGAGCCCGATGCCGGCGCCGATGGCGAGCGCCGCCCAGGGGTTGCTGCGCACCCAGCTCTCGGTGGCCGAGGCGGCCCGGCGCCCGGCCAAGTGCGCCTCCTGCTCGAGGTCCGACAGGCGGGCCCGGGCGGCGCCCAGGGTGTCGTTCACGCGCGCGCGCAGGGAGTCGAGCGCCGCATCACCCTGCGTCCCGGCGCTGGCCAGCAGCGACTCGGCCTGCTCCACGATCCGGCGCAGCTCCTCGGCCATGGCATCGCGGTTCGCGTCATTCATGCAGTGTCCCTCGAATCAGCGGCCAAAGTCCTTCCAACCGGCGGCCGGCCCGATCAGCGGCTGGCGTTGCTCGAACCGGCGTCCCCGGAATCAGTGCCCCTCGAACTTCACCAGCGAGTGCACGGCGACCCCCAGGGCTTCGAGCCGGCGGGTGCCGCCGAGTTCGGGCAGGTCGATGATGAAGCAGGCGGCCAGCAGCCGCGCGCCCAGCGAGCGCAGCAGCTTCACCGCCGCTTCGGCGGTGCCGCCCGTGGCGATGAGGTCGTCCACCAGCAGGATGCGCTCGCCCGCCGAGATCGCATCCGTGTGCATCTCCATCTCGTCGATGCCGTACTCCAGGGAGTAGGCGACGCGCACGGTGGAGTGGGGGAGCTTGCCCTTCTTGCGGATGGGGACGAAGCCGGCATTGAGCTGGTGCGCCATGGCGCCACCGAGGATGAAGCCGCGCGCCTCGATGCCCGCGACGCGGTCCACGCCGGCGTCCTTCCAGGGTGCCGCCAGCCGATCCACCGCGTGGCGGAAGGCCGCCGCGTCCCCGAGCAGGGTGGTCACGTCGCGAAACATGACCCCGGGACGGGGGTAGTCCGGGATGGCGCGGATGAAGGGCTTCAGGTCCCACTGGGTGGCAGTTTCCATATACCTATCATAAACCCTACGAACAGCGCTGCGGCGCCGGCCCGTGCTACATTTGCGCCCCTTCCGACACTTAGACGGGACCCCCGCATGGCTTCGAACATCGAGATCGCCCAGCAGGCAAAGATGCGCCCCATCCTTGGGCTGGCGAAGGACCGGCTCGGGATCCCCGAGGAGGCCCTGGTGCCCTACGGGCATTACAAGGCCAAGCTCTCCCTGGACTACATCGCCACCCTGAAGGACCGTCCCCAGGGCAAGCTCATCCTGGTATCCGCCATCTCCCCGACGCCGGCCGGCGAGGGCAAGACCACGACCACCGTGGGCCTGGGTGATGCCCTGAACCGCATCGGCAAGAAGGCCATCATCTGCCTGCGCGAGCCGGCGCTGGGGCCGGTGTTCGGCGTCAAGGGTGGTGCCGCCGGCGGCGGCTACTCGCAGGTGGTCCCCATGGAGGACATCAACCTGCACTTCACGGGCGACTTCGCCGCCATTGCGCTCGCCAACAACCTGCTGGCCGCGCTCATCGACAACCACATCCACCAGGGCAACCAGCTGGGCTTCGATGTGCGTCGCATCACCTGGCGGCGCGTGGTCGACTGCAACGACCGCGCCCTGCGCGACATCGTCATCGGCCTGGGCGGCCCGGGCAACGGCTATCCGCGCCAGGACGGCTTCGACATCGTCGTGGCCTCCGAGGTCATGGCCATCTTCTGCCTGGCCACCAGCCTCAAGGACCTGAAGGAGCGCATGGGCAGCATCGTCGTCGGCTACACCGCCGACAAGAAGCCCATCCGCGCCCGCGACCTCAACGCCCAGGGCGCCATGGCCGCGCTGCTGCGCGACGCCATAGCCCCCAACCTGGTGCAGACGCTGGAGAACAACCCCGCCTTCATCCACGGCGGCCCGTTCGCCAACATCGCCCACGGCTGCAACTCCGTCATGGCCACGCAGACCGCGCTGCGGCTGGCCGACTACGTGGTCACCGAGGCCGGCTTCGGCGCGGACCTGGGCGCGGAGAAGTTCGTCGACATCAAGTGCCGCAAGGCGGGCCTCAAGCCCTCCGCAGCGGTGATCGTCGCCACCGTCCGCGCGCTCAAGTACCACGGCGGCGTGGAAGTCGCCGACGTGGGCAAGGAGAACATCCCGGCGCTGGAGAAGGGCATCGTCAACCTCGAGCGCCACATCGACAACGTCCGCAACCACTACGGCCTGCCCTGCCTGGTGGCGATCAACCACCGCAAGGAGGACACCGACGCGGAGATCGGGGTGCTGATCGAGCGCGCCGCGGGCAGGGGCGCCAAGGTCATCCTGGGCCGCCACTTCGCCGAAGGCGGCAAGGGCGCCGAGGAGATCGCGCGCGAGGTGGTGAAGCTCGCCGACGGCCCGAACAGCTTCAAGTTCGTGTACGAGGACGCAACGCCGCTGTGGGAGAAGATGAAGGCCGTCGCCACCAAGATCTACGGCGCCGCCGACATCACCGCGGACTCCAAGATCCGTGGCCAGATCAAGGAGCTGCAGGAAGGCGGTTACGGCGACTACCCCATCTGCGTGGCGAAGACCCAGTACTCCTTCTCCACCGATCCGAAGCTGCGCGGTGCCCCCTCGGGCCATGTGGTGAACATCCGCGAGGTACGCCTGAACGCAGGCGCCCAGTTCATCGTCCTGATCTGCGGCGATGTGATGACCATGCCGGGGTTGCCGAAGGTGCCCTCGTCGAACAACATCGACGTCGATGACAGCGGGAGGATCATCGGGCTGTTCTGATCAATGGCAGAAAGTCGCCTGCGGCGCTTTCTGCCTAGCGCGGTACCGCCCCGCGCAGCACCTCGGGGAACTGCTCGGCCGACATCGGCCGGTTGAAGTAGAACCCCTGCACTTCCTCGCAGCCGTGGCGGCGCAGGAACCCCAGCTGCTCGATGGTCTCCACGCCCTCGGCCAGCACCTTCAGCCCCAGGTTGTGGCCCAGTGCGATGATGGTGCGCACGATGGCGGCATCGTCGCTGTCGGTGGCGATGTGCTCGACGAAGGAGCGGTCGATCTTCAGGCGGTCGACCGGGAAGCGCTTGAGCGAGTTCAGGCTCGAGTAGCCGGTGCCGAAGTCGTCGATGGCGATGTGCACGCCGAGCTTCTTGAGCTCGCCCAGCATCGCCACCAGCTGCGGTGCGTCGTGCATCACCGACTCGGTCAGCTCGATCTCCAGGTATCCGGGCGCAAGCCCGGTGGCGGCCAGCGTGTCGGCGACGATGCGCACGAAGTTGGCAGTGCGGAACTGGCGCGCCGAGACGTTCACCGACACCACCGTCGGGGGCAGGCCGGCATCCTGCCACGCCCGGTTCTGGGCGCACGCCTCCTGCAGCACCCAGGTGCCGATGGGGGAGATGAGGCCCGTATCCTCGGCGAGGGAGATGAAGCGGCCGGGCAGCACCAGTCCCTCTCCGGGGATGTTCCAGCGGATCAGCGCTTCGGCCCCCACCACCCGGCCGGTGGCCAGGTCGATGCGCGGCTGGTAGTGCAGGCAGAACTGGTTGCGCTCCAGTGCGCGGCGCAGCTTGGTCTCCATCTCCAGCCGCTCGGTCATGAGCGCGTTCAGCTCCGGAGTGAAGAACTGGAAGTTGTTGCGGCCGGAATCCTTGGCGCGGTACATGGCCGAATCGGCGTGCTTGAGCAGCGTCTGCGCGTCGGTGCCGTCCTCGGGGTAGAGCGCGACGCCGATGCTGCACGTGACCTGGAACTCGCCGTGCTCGGTGGTCCAGGGCTCGGACACCTGCGCCAGCATGCGCTCCAGCACCAGCCGCACCTGGTCGGCGCTCTCCTGGCTGTTCAGCAGCAGCACGAACTCGTCACCCCCCAGGCGCGCCACCGTGTCGCGCTCGGCCACGCAGGCGCGGAAGCGCTCCGCCATGGTCCGCAGCAGCACATCGCCGACGTGGTGGCCGAGGCTGTCGTTGATGTACTTGAAGCGGTCGAGGTCGATGAACGCCACGGCGAGCCGGGTGTTGAACGTGGCCGCCGTGAGGATGGCCTGGCTCAGGCGGTCCTGCAGCAGCGAGCGGTTCGCGAGGCCCGTGAGCGCGTCGTAGTTCGCCTGCTGCTCGATGCGCGACTGGTACAGCCGGCGCTCGGTCACGTCCTCGACCGAGCCCTCGTAGCCGGTGAGCCGGCCCTCCTCGTCATACACGGCGCGGGCGTTCTCCGAGATCCAGATGATGTCGCCGTTGCGGCGGTACACCTGGGACTCGAAGCCGGACACCGAGCCCCGGGCGGTGATGATGCGCATGAACTCGGTGCGCCGTTCCGTGTCCACGTACAGCTGGCTGCCGATGTCCTTGAGCTCGGCCATCAGCTCCTCGGGGGAGGAGAAGCCGTAGATCTTGGCGAGCGCCGGGTTGGCGCCCTGATAGCGACCGTCGATGGTGGTGCGGAAGATGCCCTCGAGGGCGTTGTCGAACAGGCCGCGATAGCGGCGCTCGGCCTCGCGCAGGCCCTGCTCGGTCTCCTTGCGCGAGGTCACGTCATGGATGAGCCCCTCGACGGCGGTGACCGCTCCCTGGGTGTCGTAGACGCCGGTGCCGCGATCCCACACCCAGCGCACACTGCCGTCGGCGTGCAGCAGCCGGTATTCCAGGTCAAAGGCGCGCCGCTCGCGCAGCGCCGTGCGGATGGCCTCGCGTACCCATTCGCGGTCCTCGGGATGCATGAGCGAGTCGTACGACACCACGCTGTTCATCATCAGCTCGGAGGGTTCGTAGCCGGTGACGCGCTTGCAGCCGTCGCTGGCGAACTCCATGGTGCAATGCTCGTCCTGCTGGCGCCGGTAGATCACCCCATCGATGTTCTTGAGCAGGGTCTTGAGCATGCGCACGTAGTCAAGCTCGCGGATGATGGTGTCGTGGCCCATCTCCTCGTCGTGACCGCGTGACCCGAACGCGGCTCCCAGGGCCATGAACTGGCCCGTGGCACCCACGTCCGGAGCTTCCCGCCGCTGGTTCTTGTTGCCGCTCATCGTAAGGAGGTTCCGCCCAACCCGTACCGTAGCAATTCGGTGCTGGCCGTCGCCAGGGTTTCGTCACAGAACGTTAAGTCTCTGTCTCAATTCGTGGAGACGGCGCACGGTTTCGCGAACACGTGCGGCTTCCCTGCACGGGGGTGGTGCAACCGGTCTTGGTCCGGGCGACCTGCCGGGTTCGCCCGCGTGTCCACGCCGGACCGGTCCGTGCCGAGTACCGATCCGCCCGCCTGAAGGGGATGCTAACCCTGATGCGGTGCCGCCCGATACGGGTGTACACCCGGGCCTGCTCTGCGGGTCCGGTCCGGGCGGAAGTCCCTTGGGAAGGCTAGAACGGCTTGACTACGGCCAGGAGCACGATGGCGATGAGCAGCAGTCCCGGGACCTCGTTGAAGAGGCGGTACCAGCGCTGCGAGTGGATGCCGGTGCCGGTGCGCAGCGCGCGCATGAGCAGCCGGCACCACAGGTGATAGCCGATCAGCAGTGCCACCAGGGCGAGCTTGACGTGCAGCCAGCCTTCCTGCAGGTAGCCGGGGGCCGCGACCACCATCGCCGCACCGAAGGTGAGCGTCAGAGCCGCGCCGATGGTCATCATCACGTAGAGCCGCCGCTCCATCACCTCGAAGCGCTCGCGGCTGGTGCGGTCCTCGGCCGCGGCGTGATAGACGAACAGCCGCGGCAGGTAGAACAGTCCCGCGAACCAGGTCACCACGAAGATCACGTGGCAGGCTTTCAGCCAGAGCATGCCGGGGCTCCTTGTCGTGTGGGCGCGCGCAGTATAGGCGCCGTGGCGCCCGCGCGGGGCCGGCGCTACAGTCACCGGCTTTGCAGGAGGCGTGGGGGTGGATGATGCAGCAGCAACCGAGACGTTCCTTCATGGGCCGCATGGCGGCCGCGCTGGCAGTGCCGCTGCTGCTCGCGGCCGGGGCGGCGCAGGCGAAGAAGCCCACCCGCCACCACGACACCCAGTCGAGCGTGGATGATCGCCTGAAGGCGATGGAGAAGCAGATGCAGGAGATGTCCGAGCGGCTGGGCGCGCTCGAGGACCTCGAGGCCATCCGTCGCCTGCACAACGCCTACGGCTACTACCTCGACCGTGGACTGCATCAGGCGGTGGTGGACCTGTTCAGCGACGACGGGCAGGTGGAGTACGGCGGCGGCCTCTACCGCGGACGCGCGGGCATCGCGCGCCTGTACGGGCAGGTGCTGAAGGCGCGCTGGCTGGGAGCGGCCGATGCGCCGGTGAACGGCTGGCTGCACGACCAGCTGATGCTGCAGGATGTGATCGACGTCGCGCCCGACCGCCGCACGGCGCAGGCGCGGGTGCGCTGCTTCATCCAGGCCGGCTCGCACGAGAGCCGCCTGGACGCTCCTCCCGAGGCGGCCGGCCAGTGGTGGGAGGGCGGCATCCACGAGAACGTCTATGCCAAGGGTGATGACGGCAAGTGGCGCATCCAGAGTCTCAGGTACTACGCCGTCTACCGGGCCACCTACGAGCAGGGCTGGGCGCACGCGCAGCCCATGCCCGTGACCGCGCCGGTACTCTTCCCGCAGGATCCGGCAGGCCCCGACCAGGCCGCGCCCGAGAGCCTGCCCGCCTGGCCGGCCATGCCCCCGGTGGCCTTCCACTATGCTCATCCCGTGACGGGCAAGCCCGTCTGAGGCGCTGTGCCCCGCGGGCGGCACCCCCGGGGGGCGGCGGGGGCCGGCGTGGATATGCCCCGGACCGGCCGGATGCGCCCCAGGGGCCGTCCCCGGGGCCGGCTTTCCGGTACGCCTGGGCCGCATGGCCGGCCCATGGGGGCTTTGCTAGGATGCCTGCCCCCCCGCACCCGGCGGCTTAGGCCCAGGAGGGCGACATGCTGCGTTCCGCGTATCCCGATCTGAACCTGTTCCTGGCCGGCGAGTGGGTGCCCGCGGGCAGCCGCGAGCGCATTGCTGTCATAAACCCGGCCACCGAGGAGGTGCTGGGCGAACTGCCGGTGGCCACCCAGGCTGACCTCGACCGGGCCCTGGAAGGGGCGGCCAGGGCCTATCCGGCCTGGCGCGCCACCCCGCCGCATGAGCGCGGCCGCATCCTGCGCCGCGCCGCCGAGCTGATGCGCGAGCGTGCCGAGGCGATCGCCCGCATCGCCACCCAGGAG
>Ga0335073_10004547_pt1 | contig 19374 bp, 15 predicted proteins | sample Lox_Sample_22_FD_207093 | JGI IMG/M metagenome (GOLD analysis project Ga0335073, IMG submission 207093) | Soil microbial communities from Loxahatchee National Wildlife Refuge, Florida, United States - Lox_Sample_2.2 | ecosystem: Environmental > Terrestrial > Soil > Wetlands | place: USA...
CAGAGCCGGTGCAGATCGAGCGCCAGGCCGTCGCTGATATCCATGCAGGAGTGGGCTCGGCCGACCAACGCGCGCCCGGCTTCCAGACGAGGTTCGATAATCCGCTTGTGCCGCCATCCGCCCAGCGGGCCGGAGACATAGATGACGTCGCCCGGCTTTGCGCCCGAGCGAAGGAGCGCTTTGCCCCGGGCGATCGAACCGCAGACCATCACGTCGCAGACGAGCTCGCTGGCGTGGGAGATGTCGCCGCCGGCGAGGGCCGCGCTCACCTTGCGAAGCAATTTATGGATGCCCCGATAGAAACCGTCGATCCAGGGCTGGCCGGTCCAAGGCGCGAGCGCGAGCGAAACCAGACAATAGAGCGGCGTTCCGCCCATGGCCGCGATGTCGCTGAGACCGCGGGCCAGCGCACGATAGCCGATGTCCTCGGCGGTGGACGCGCGCGTGAAGTGCACGCCTTCGATGCTGAAGTCGGTGGTGAACAGCAGGTCGCGGCGCGTGGGCGAGCGGACCACGGCGCAATCGTCGCCGATCAGCGGCGCCTTCTTGTGCAGGTTCGCTGTAATCGTGTCTTCGTTCACGATGTCGCTGCCACCAGGCCCGAGGGCAGCTCTTCGCCGAACACTTTGCCGAGGTCTTCTTCCACTTCGCCTTCGAGCGCGGGATGCAGCGCTTCGGGGAGCTTGCGGCGAATGAGGTCGATGGTTGCGGGGGCGAGGTCACGCGTGGAATCGCCCGTGCGGCGCGCGATGGCCACCACGGCCTCTTCGGTCTTCGGGATTTTCAGCAGCGCTTCGACCCAGCGGGTGACGGTTGCGGCGGGAAGCACCTGGTTGATGGGGCCATAGAACAGCTTCCGCGCGCCGATTCGCGACAGGCACCAGAGCGCCGTCTCCACCATCTCGCCTTTCTTGGCCAGAGCAACTAACGCATCGCCGAGTTGCGTCTTGGCTTGCAGCGGCAGCAGTTCCAGGCTGGCTGCCGTGCGCCACATCTCGCGCCACAGGCTGTTGTTCACCCGCGGGCGTTTCGATCCCCGCGGCAGCAGGACGGGCGAAAGCCGCTGGAAAATGTCCACCTGCTGGTTCTTGTTCAGGCCGCCGGCGACGCGCCCCCAGAAGATCCACCAGTCGATCTCATTCTGGACCTGGTTGGCGAACTGGATTCCGGACGCGTAGATGCGACGCGCCTGTTCGATGCGGAAATCATCACCGGGAAAACCGAAACCGGGGCGCAGGCAAAAGCCGCAGAGGTTCAGCCAGCGCAGTTCCAGCGCCGAGGACTTGCGGCGGCCTTCCGTGAGTTCAAGCAATCGATCAGAAAAGCGTCGAATTGCACTGCTGGGCCAGGAGTTGCGGCCCAGCGACAGGGTCTGTTCCAGCTTGCCGGGCAGTTCTTCCGGCGCCAGCGTAGTGTCGCGAAACGTCGCGTTGAGCAGCGCCTCGGCTTGTCCTAACGCTTCGTCGCTGACCACGGCCGCGGGTTTCTTTGCGCCTGCCGTAGCGGTCTTACGCAATTCGAATTGCAAGCGCCACTGGTGTTCGCTGATCTTGGAATCGGCCCAGACTTCCAAGGTGCCGACTTCGGTCAAATGCGCGCGCAGCTTCACGGGAACCAGGCGCTCGCCGGTCTTGCCGAAGCGAATCACGGCGTTGAGCGGCGCGTGCAGATGCAATTCCGCGGCCTGTGCATCGGGCAAGACCTGGCCGATCCGGTCATCGACGCGCGTCAGGGAGCTGTAGAGGCGGAATGAAACCGGTTTGTTGGCAACCAGATGCAGGTCCTGGCTGTCGAGTTCCAGGGTCTGGCCCTCTTCGGCGCCGCGCGGCACCAGGCAAACCGCCTGATTGTCGCCAATGCCGACGTAATAAGAGCGCGGCAAGCCGCCTCGGACCAATAGCCCGGCGCCGGTCGCCTTTACATAGGAGTAGTAAGCTGCTCCGACCGCGACCGCCAAATCCAAATCGCGGTTTTCGAGGATCAGCGGCCGGCGGCCATACCAGCGCTCCATGACGTCGGCGACCCGCTGCTGGCAAATATCGGGAATGAAAAAGCCGCCGTTGAATAGAACGGCGTCGGGCTGGGCGTCTTCGTTGGCCGACAAAAACGAAGCCAAGTGGCGGGTGACAGCGGGATCGGACACGTAAGGCAAGCCTAACTCACGGAAAAGGCTGCGCTTTTCCTCGGCCGGCTGGTCGTGGATGTCACAGAACGGCAGAAAACCCTCGAGCGTGAGTTCGAGCGCTTCTTCGCGCAGAATTTCGGATTTCAGCGTTCCGCCGACGAGCGACGATCCGGCGCCGAGCACGGTGATCTCGACGCTCTTGAGATTCTGGTCGGCCAGCATGCGCTCTTTGGCTGCGGCGCACTGACGTCGGAGCGCGCTACGCTGGCGAATGGAAAGTTGAGTGCCTAGTTTGGCTTCCACCAGCCAAGCTAAAGTTAAATCGAGGTTGTCCCCGCCGAGCAGCAGGTGGTTACCGACGGCGGTGCGGGTGAACTCGATTCGGTCGCCGTCCCGATGCACGCGGATGAGGGTAAAGTCGCTGGTGCCGCCACCAACGTCGCAGACCAGGACAAGCTGGCCGTCGAAGAGGCTTTTCTGCGATTGCGCTAAGTGGTTGGCGATCCAGGAGTAGAACGCCGCAGCGGGTTCCTCCACCAGCGTCAGCCTTTCGATTCCGGCGTCGCGCGCGGCCTGGACTGTGAGTTCCCGGGCTTCTTCGTCAAACGAAGCCGGGACCGTGAGCACGATGTCCTGAGCCGCCAGCGGATCGTGGGGATGCGTTTGATTCCAGGCGTCGCGGATGTGGGCCAAAATGGCGGTAGAGACTTCGACGGGCGACAGGACGCGGCCGGCTTCCTGGGCGTCCCACGGGAGGATCTTGGCGGTGCGATCGACCTCGGGGTTCGACAACCAAGATTTAGCGGAGTGCACCGACTTGGTCGGCACCAGCGCGCCCTGTTCGCGGGCGTAGGCTCCCACGTACGTCTGATCGCCGAGAAACAGGAACGACGGTAGCGTGCGGCGCGGCTCAATCTGGCCGGGTGCGACGTACTGCGGGATCTCGAGAACCTTGACTTCGGGATAGTCGGGCAACTCGCCTTGGACGTTTTCGACGTAAGCGAGCGCGGAGTTGGTGGTGCCGAGGTCGATGCCGACGTTCATCCGGCGCTACTCGACTTCCACTTCGGCCGGGGCGATGACGGAGGCGCCGGCGCCGGGGGCGATGGGTGGCAGATCGATTTTTTCGGCGCGCCAGCCCTTGTGGCGCAGCAGGCCACCTGGGGCTTTGCCGCTGGCGGGCACGTTACCCAGGAGTTTGACGGTGGCCTGAGCGGTGGGTTCGATTTTGGTGAAGGTTCCTTCCACTCCATCGATGACCGGGGCCAGGCGCAGGTAACGGTTGAGCGTGTCGCGGCACTGGTCGTGAAGGTTGCGAACGGCGGCGCCAACCTGGTCGTCGGCATAGGCGCTGATGTCCTCCATCAGGAAGTCGATCAGGCGGGAGTCACGCTGCAGGATGCCCAGGATTTGCAGGGCTCCTTCGGAGGGGCCCGCTTGCGGGGCGGCCGGCTTCGACGGGGCGGCCGGCGCGGTGGCCTGGTTTGGCTTGGCCTGGTTTGGCTTGGCCTGGTTTAACCCAAGTGCCTGTGCAATATCCCCCGGAAGTTTTCCAGTAAACAAGATGGTGAAGAAACTGCGGAAAGCTAGACTAATTCGACTCAAAATGTCCTCTAGGCATAGAATACACTGCGGATACACTGAAGGTAGGAGGCAGCTCGCCGGCGATGGCGGTCCGGTTGCAGACCGTAAAGGAGCTTCCCATGTTCCAGGATCGGAGAGACGCCGGAAGGCAGTTGGCACACAAGCTGAAAGCGCACGCGGACGATCCGAGCGTGCTGGTGCTGGGGCTTCCGAGAGGCGGCGTGCCGGTTGCCTTCGAGGTAGCGCAGGCGCTGCACGCGCCCCTGGACGTTTTCGTGGTGCGGAAGCTGGGCGTACCCGGCCACGAGGAATTGGCGATGGGGGCCGTCGGAACCGGCGGCGTGCGAGTTTTGAACGCCGAGGTGATTGCGAAGCTGCGGATTTCTTCCGCGGTGATTGACTCTGCCGCAGCCGCCGGGATGCGGGAAGTGGCGCGGCAGCTGCGGGAGTATCGGGGCAATGCTGCGTTTCCGTCAATGGCGGGCCGCACGGTGATCGTGGTGGACGATGGGCTGGCCACCGGGTCCACGATGCGCGCGGCGGTCCAAGCCCTGCGGCAGAGTCATCCAGCGCGAATTGTGGTGGCCGTACCGGTGGCTGCGCCCGACACGGCCGAGCTCTTGCGGAGGGAAGCCGACGACGTGTATTGCGTGGACACGCCCGAAATGTTTTACGCCGTGGGCGTCTGGTACGAGAGGTTCACGCAGACCAGCGACGACGAAGTACGAAGTTTGCTGGAGGCCGCGGCGCAACCGGCGCCGTCGCATTGAGCCGGCGGGCCGAAGGAGGAAGCATGGGCCAATCGGGAGTCAGTCTCGGAAGTGTGGGGCAGGCGATTGAGCATCAGCCCGTCAGCGTCCAGATTGAGCAGGTGGAATTGGAGGGTTATCTCAGCGTGCCGACGGCGGCGTCGGGCGTGGTGTTGTTCGCGCACGGCAGCGGAAGCTCCCGGCACAGCCCGCGCAACCGCTATGTGGCCGACCTGCTGAACGAAAGCGGGCTAGCCACGCTGCTGATCGATCTGCTGACGGCCGACGAGCAGGAAGTGGACCGGCAGACCGCGCAATTGCGGTTCGACATTCCGTTTCTGGCGAAGCGGCTGGTAAAAATCAGCGAATGGCTGAAGCAGCATCCGGAGATTCCCGGCCTGAAGCTAGGGCACTTTGGGGCCAGTACGGGAGCCGGAGGGGCGCTTCTGGCCGCAGCGGCAGCGCCGGAGCTGGTTCAATCCGTGGTTTCGCGCGGAGGGCGACCCGATCTGGCGGGGGCGGCGCTCCCTCGGGTGCAAGCGCCCACACTCCTGATCGTCGGCGGCGACGATCACGTAGTGCTGGAGATGAATCGCGAGGCGATGGCCCGGATGCGCTGCCGCAAGGAACTGCGGATCGTGCCGGGCGCGAGCCATTTGTTTGAGGAACCGGGCACGCTGAAGAAGGCGGCGACGCTGGCGCGGGACTGGTTCTTGGAGACGTTGAAGTAACCGCTTGCTCGCGGCCGCGGCTCAGTCTTTCGGCCGCTGGACGATGGTCGATTCCTTTAGCTTGGCCAATTCGCGGCGCGCGATGGCGGCCCAGGCGCTGTTGGGGTCGAGCTTCAGATACAACTTCCAGTGATGAACTGCCTTGAGCTGCTGGCCGGCGGACTGGTACAGGAGCGCGACGTTGTAGTGCGCGTCGGCGTAGGTCGGCTGGATGCGCAGCGCTGCGAGATAGTGCGACAGCGCCTGCTGGCGGTTGCCGCGCTCATCGTAAAGATTGCCCAGGTTGAAGTGCGCGAGCGCGTACTCGGGGTCCACTTCCACCGCTTTGATGTAATAGCGCTCGGCTTCACGCCAGTCGCGCGCGTTGAAGTAGACCGTGCCCAGGTTCACCAGGGCTCCGGCGGAATTCGGGTCGATTTCGGCGGCCTTGCGGTAAGCGGCGATCACGTCGGCCACCGGCGCGCCGGTCTGTTCCAGCTCCAGGCCTTTTTCAAACCAGATCTCGGCGTCGCGGCGGGCTTTGGGCGACTTTGCCGCTTTCGGCTCGGCCGCCTGGCCGGGGAACGACAGCAGCTTGTTGATCTCGGCTTCATCGAAGTCCAACAGCAACTGGCCGGAGATGGGCTCCATTTTTTGGCCCGCGAACTGGACCTGGATCCTTTTTCCGCGCGCGAAGATTTTCAACTCGGTGAGTGGGTTCTTGACTTCGCGCAGACGCGCGCGCATCGCCGCCAGCGCTTTGCGGATTTGAGCCGTGGGGACGTTGTTCTTGCGCAGCCCCACCAGGGTCCGCAGGGCGAGGATGTCGGAAAATGTAAACGAGCCGCCGGCGGAGAGGAAGTTCTGCTGTTCCCAACTCTGCAGCTGGCGCTTGGAGACGCCCAGCAGCCGTCGAACTTCATCCCGCGAGTAGGCCTGCTTGGTTGCGGGGGCGGGCACTGGTGAAAGTGTAGCAGACTGCTCGTTAGTGGCTATTGGTTGGCGGCTGGCTTACTCGAACAAGGCTGCTACAGGAACGCTCAGGTCGGGATCTCTCGTTGTGAGGATGCCGGATTCAGCTTCGGCCATGCCGGACTTAGTGACGACGTAACCTTTGCGGAGACGCGGGCTGATGATCCAGATGTAGGGGACGCCGAAGCGGAGGTAGTCGTCGATTCGCTCCTGCATGTCTTCCATGCTGTCGTCCTTGGAGAGGATTTCGATGCACAGGTGGGGAGGCAACCGGAAAATCTCGCCTTGCGGTTGCGACGCTTTCACCACGGTGATATCGGGAATGCGGAAGCGCGTGGGGCTCACCTGGACACGCTGTTCAGGGATAACTTCGATTCCGAACTCCTCGGAACGGGCGTCGAAGTAAACAATCAGCTTGCGCTGAATTCTTCCGTGCGTTCTCTCACCCAAGTTCCGCTCCACGATTCGGCCGTCTACGTAGTCGCAGTCCGGGTCGTAATTGGTGGACAGATACTCGGCCACCGAGATAAGGGTAACGGCGCCCATGCCTTTAGGGTACTCAAAGGCGCGCCGCGGTGGGCGGGCCGAAGGTGAAGCGTACCAGCTCCAGGGCGTCGGCTTTGGTTTGGATGCGCGATTCCAGCTGCGCGTCTTCGGCCATCTCCAGCATGCGGGAGAATTCCGGGCCAGGGCGGTAGCCGGCCTGGATCAGATCGTCGCCGGAGAGCAGGCGCGGCGGACGCAATTGCTCAGGCGGCGCAGCTTCGAATTTCGCTTTGGCGAATTCGTAATTCTCCAGATTGCCGTGGCTGGAGGCGCAGTCCAGGCGATGCAGCTCCAGGTGCTCGTCGAAATGGTCCAGGCGCAGCATGCGCTTCAGCGTACTCTCGCGCATCTGATGGACGTGCGTGAAGCGCATATGATTGGCGATGAGCGCGATCACCTGCTCGATCCCGGCGTTGGAGAATCGCAAGCGGTTCAGGATGTCGCGCGCGATGCGCTCGCCCAGCTGGACATGGCCGTCGAAGCGGATGCGCTCGGCGATGCGAAACGTGCCGGGCTTGCCGACGTCGTGCAGCAGAACGCCCAGGGCGAGGGTGGGCGTGGGCGAACGCAGGTGGTCCAGCATGATCAGCGTGTGGGTCCAGACGTCGCCTTCGGGATGAAATTCAGGCGGCTGAGCGACGCCCTTCATCGCGGCGATCTCCGGCAGAATGTCGTTGAGCAGGCCGGACGCATCCAACAGCTCGAAGCCGCGGCGCGCGCCGCCTTCGGTGAGGATGCGGACCAGCTCGTCGCGAATTCGTTCGGGCGATACGCGGGCGATGCGCGCATGCAGCTCCTGGATGGCGGCCATCGTCGCAGGTTCGATCGAGAAGCCAAAACGGGCGGCGAAGCGGATGGCGCGCAGCATGCGCAGATGGTCTTCCTCAAAGCGCCGGGCGGGATCGCCGATGGCGCGGATGACGCCGTTTCGAAGATCGTCGAGGCCGCCAACGTAATCGACGACGTGGCTGGCGGGATCATCGAGATAGAGCGGGTCAAGCAGGAGGGCGTTGATGGTGAAGTCGCGGCGCAGCACATCCTGCTTCGCATCGGTTTGAAACACCACCTGGCTGGGGTGACGGCCATCGCGGTAGGAGTGGTCGCTGCGGAACGTGGCCACTTCCACGCGGTCCACCAGGACGACGCCGAACTGGGCGCCGACCAACTGCGCGTGCGGGAACAGTTGCAGGAGACGCGCGGGCGTGGCGTCGGTGGCGATATCATAGTCTTTGGGTTCCCGGCCCAACACCAGATCGCGGACACAGCCGCCGACCAGCCAGGCCTGGAAGCCCTGGGGTCGCAGTTGTTGCGCGATTTCGACGGCCCGCATACGGCTCACATCCTCATCGTAAGATAGAAATTACGCCTTCAGTAGACTAGTCATGGAAGCCCAACGCATACATGTCCGCGGACGTTAGCAAGCCCGCCGCGACCAGCGCCAAGATCGTCGTGGCGACCACCGTGGCGCTCGCCTTCATCAGCTTTTGGCGCGGCGCGGCGATCGTTCTTTCCGACCTGGCTTCCTCCGCCTTTTATGCCGGTGGAATCGCCGAGACGGCCGTCGGGCCGGCCGCCCCCTGGTTCGTGCTGGGGGTGATGCTGTTCAGCTTCGCGGTGCGAAGCGTGTACATGGAAAGCTGCAGCATGTTCGTGCGCGGGGGCGTGTACATCGTGGTGAAGGACAGCATGGGGCCGTTCATGGCGCGGCTTTCGGTTTCGGCTTTGGTATTCGATTACATCCTGACCGGGCCGATCAGCGTGGTGAGCGCAGGGCAGTACCTGGGGCATCTGCTGGACGAAATCGCGCGGATGCTGGGGCAGTCGTTTCCGTTCAACGTAAATTACTTCGCGGCGTTCTTCGCGGTGCTGGTGACGCTGTACTTCTGGTGGATGAACACGAAGGGGATTCACGAGTCCAGCGGGAAGGCGCTGCGCATCATGCAGATCACCACCATCATGGTGGTGGCGCTGGTGATCTGGTGTCCGCTGACAATCGTGCTGCGCGGGCACTGGCAGCTGCCGCCGGCGCCGCTGGCGCGCAATCTGCGGTTCAACGACAGCTCACTGGGCTGGTTCAAAGGGACGATCTGGCCTTCGATCCCGGCGATCGCGTTGGTCATCGCGTTCGGCCACTCTTTGCTGTCGATGAGCGGGTTTGAAACGCTGGCGCAGGTATACCGCGAAATCGCCTATCCCAAGATCAAGAATCTGAAGATCACGGCGAACATCGTGTGCTGGTACGCGGTCATTTGCACCGGCGTCATCACCGTGTTTGCGGCCATGATCATCAGCGGCGACGACATTCGTACGAAGTACGCCGACGATCTGCTGGGCGGCCTGGCCATGCATCTGGCCGGTCCGGAGTTGGTGCGCCTGGCCTTTCACATCTTCGTGGTGATCGTCGGCATCCTGATCCTGTCCGGCGCGGTGAACACGTCGATCATCGGCGCGAATGGCGTCTTGAACCGCGTGGCCGAGGATGGCGTTTTATTGGACTGGTTCCGTAAGCCCCACAAACGCTTCGGCACCACGTTCCGCATCATCAATCTGATCACCATTCTGCAGGTGGCCACCATCGTTCTGAGCCGCGGGGACGTTTATCTGTTGGGCGAGGCGTACGCGTTCGGGGTGGTGTGGAGTTTCTTTTTGAAGTCGATGGGCGTGCTGGTGCTGCGCTATCAGCGGCACGACCAGGAATACAAGTTCCCGTTCAATATCCGGGTGAACGGCGTGGAGATTCCGATCGGGCTCAGCCTCACCACGATGGTTCTGGGCTTCGTGGCGGTCGCGAATCTGTTTTCCAAAGAAATCGCGACTATTTATGGCGTCGCGTTCACTCTGGTGGTGTTCGTGGTGTTCACCATTTCCGAACACGTGAACGCCAAAAACCGGCGCTTGACGGAAGAGCACAAGACGCTGGAAGAGTTCAATCTGGACCATCAGCCGCAGGTGAGCACCGAGTGCCTGCATGCGCGAGCCGGCTCGGTTCTGGTGGCGGTGCGCGACTACCATCACATGGAGCACCTGAAGAAGGTCCTGCAGAAGACCAATCTGCGGCGGCATGACATCGTGGTGATGACGGTGCGGACGATCTCGACCGGCGCGGGTGAATACGATCTTTCCGATCAGCAGATCTTCAGCGACTACGAGCGGGAGCTGTTCAGCCACGTGGTGGAGATGGCGGAAAAGGAGGGCAAGCCGGTGGAGCTGCTGGTGGTTCCGGCCGTCAATCCCTTCGACGCGATGGTGCAGACGGCATCGCGGCTGAAGGTTTCGCGGCTGGTGACGGGCGTTTCGGCGCGCATGACTTCCGAGGAACTGGCGCGGCGGATTGGACTGGCGTGGGAAAGCCAGCCGGAGCCACGGCACGCGTTTTCCCTCGAGGTCATCAGTTCGGACCGTCCCTCCATGTACGTCAACCTGGGGCCGCACCCGCCGCGCTTATGGCCGGAGGACGTGGACAAGCTGCACGAGTTGTGGCTGAAGCTGAGCGGATCGGAAGGCGTGGGCTCGCGGCTGCACCACCGCGATATTGTCGGGCTGGCGCTGCGGCGCCTGGAGAAGGATCTTTCGGCGGGCGGCCGGGAGCAGGTGCTGCGCGATCTGGACGACGAACTGCGGAAGAGTTAGCGCACGCGCATCCTCGCTCGGTGCCGTCTGGAAAGGCGGAAATCAGACGCGGTCGGGGCTAACACCGGCGGGCGTTTTAGGTCAGGCTGACGTGATGGCGACTTACCAGGACCGATGTCCAAGAAATCCTGCGCGGGGGAGCATTCTTCTATCTCACCAAACCCGCCTGACCCGACGCTGGCCCAACCGATCGGCCAGTCACTCCTCGTGGAGAGCGAGAATCGGGTCAACCCTGGTGGCTCGCAGCGCCGGGATCAGGCTCGCGAGTGCGGCAACCACAATGAGGAACAGCGCTGCTCCCGCTATGCTTACGGGGTCCGCCGGACTGACTCGGTACAGCAGAGGAGCGATCATCGGGGCCGCCGCAAGGGCGATGACGAGCCCGGCGGCGATCCCCGATAATGCGAGCAACAAGCCTCGTCTCATGACCATCCGGAGCACGCCTCTAGGGTCTGCTCCCAGCGCCATGCGGATGCCGATTTCCCGGGTCCGCTGGCTGACCGAGTAAGCCATAACTCCGTAAAGACCTACTCCGGCGAGCAGCATGGCAATGAGGCCAAGCACTCCGAGGAACAACGAGGCAAGCCGGGGCCCGAACCAGGCAGCCGAGATGTAATCCGAAAGGGCCATGGCCGTCAGGCCGGTCGAGTTCGGATCGATGGCCGACATTTCGCGGCGGAGTACCGGAACGAAACCGCGCGCGTCGCGGTCGGTGCGCGCATAGAAGGCCACGCCGTTTTCGCCACTGCCGTAGTGCACTTGGTCGAAGGACATATAGAAGTATGGTTGCGGCGCTTCAGACAGGCTTTGATACTTGCTGTCCTTGACCATTCCCACGATCGTGAACGGTTTACCGTAAACTTGCACTCGGCGCCCCACCGGGACGCGTCCGTCGAAGAAGCGCCGCGCGAAGGATTCGTTGACGATCATGACGGGCGGCGCGTTTTGGTTGTCCTCAGGTTTGAAATCGCGTCCGGCGAGAAGCGGCATCCTCAGCACATCGAAGTAGCCGGGCGACACCGAGGCGTGATGCACGCCCAGGTTCTCGCCGCGCCTTGCCGCATACCCTTCTACCGTAATGTCGTTCCATTTCCCTAGCCCGAAACCGAGCGGGATCGAGTCGGAATAAGCGGCGCCGGTCACCCCGGGCGATTCGAGCAGGCGCTCGCGCAGTTGCCGCGAGAACTGCTGCTCCTCGCTGGGCGTGTAGTTGTTCGTCGCCAGAAAAAGACGGCTCACGGTCACGTTACGGTAATCGAAGCCGGCCGGCGTGTTCTGCAATCCGTAAAGGCTCCGGAGAAACAATCCCATCGTCACGAGAGCGGCGAGCGCCAGGCCGACCTCGGCGATCACCAGTAGCCCGGAGATTCGCCGCGAGTGTCCGCTCTGGGTGCCGCTTCTTCCTCCTTGCTTCAGTGCATCCACAACGCTAGACCACAGCGACTGAAACGCGGGCGGAAGACCGGAAATCTGGGCGGAAACCAGGCAGACCAGGGCGGCAAAAAGGAACACCCGTGCGCTCGGGTAGACGTTGAAGTAGACCGGTATTCCCGTGGGCGGCACGAGATATACGGGGAGATTCTGAAACCACAAAGCGAGAGGCAATGCGGCAAGCGTCGCCAAAGTCGCCAGAAGCAGACTTTCGGAAACTAACTGGCGGCACAAGCGAGCGGGACTCGCCCCCAGGGCGGCGCGGATGCCGAACTCCCTCTGCCGGGATGCAGCACGAGCCAGTAGAAGATTGGCAACATTCGCGCAGGCAATCAGTAGCACGAGTCCGCACGCGGCGCCGAGGATGGCCATTGGCGAAGCCAAAATGCTTGAGGCCCCCTCCTGTGCCTTCCAGATCGGTACGATCCGGGCGCCGACGCCCTCGTTGGTTTTCGGAAAGGAGCGTGCAAGGCGCGCGGCAACCGTCTCCGCCTCGGCGCTTGCCTGAGAGACGCTGACGCCCGGTTTGAGTCTGACGATGGCCCTGAATTGCCGCGCATCGCGCCCGCGTTCGCTGGCGAGTGGCGCTGGAACCCAGGCATCCAGCGCGATCCCTGGAAAATCGCCCTGAAATTCCGCAGGCGCCACGCCCACAATGGTGACGGGGTACCGGTTTATGTGTACGACGCGGCCGAGAATGGACCGATCGCTGCGGAAGTAGTTCTGCCACAGCCGGTAGCTGATGACCGCCGTGAACGCTTTGGCCCGTTCGCCGTTTTCCTCGCGCGGAAACGTGCGGCCGAGGATTGGCTTTACGCCCAGTACGTCGAAATAGTTTCCGGAGACGGATTCGATCCATGCGGAATAAGCGTCCTCTCCGTCGCCGATGGAGGCGGGAGCCTTTTCGTTGAGCTCCAATCCAGAGATGCTTCGGAGGTTGTCCTCAAAGTCCCGGCTGTCGGCATACGAAACACTAGGAGCCTCGATGCCGCTGGCACGGACGGCTTCGAGGACGGCGAGTTGTCCGTCATCCGTGGCGCCGCGGAATGGGTGCAGGACCATCCCGTCGATCCAGCCAAAGACAGTCGTGGTGGCGGCAATACCGAGCGCCAAAGTGAGCACTGCGACCGCTGTCAGGGCCGGGGTCCGGCGGAGGACCCCTGCTGCGTACCGGAGGTCTTCAAGGACGCCTCGCATGGGGTTCCCGTCTTTGAGTGCAATTTGCCTTCTGGCTTAAGATCTTGATTCCGTTCAACGGTGACGTCAACCAGTGATCGATTTCGGGATGAGTCGTCCGAAAATGGAACGTCGGCTATTGACGGCCTCTCGCTGATCGTAACGCGTACACGCAAATAGAAATCTCTGATGCCCAACACATCGAGTCGCATCTCCGGGACCGTTCCGGGAGCACCGCGGATGTATGCGGACGCTCGGAGGATTGGGACGACGGCGTCGCCGCAGCTCGGAGCGGATCACGCGCGACTCGTACAAAGATGAACCTCGGGAGCCATGCGACCCCTGGTGGCCGGTGCCGGTTGCTCCCGGGAAACGCCGTTGGAGCCATTTGGACGGAAAGTCTTCAACCCTTCGATAGGTGGGCTCGCGGCTGCACCACCGCGATATTGTCGGGCTGGCGCTGCGGCGCCTGGAGAAGGATCTTTCGGCGGGCGGCCGGGAGCAGGTGCTGCGCGATCTGGACGACGAACTGCGGGCCGTCGGGCAGTCGCGCTATTTTACGGTGCCGCGCGGCGCGGCATTTTCCGGACGCCATTCACCACCGGCGGAAGGCCCTCCAACTCGTCGTACACCTCGGTAATGAACCGGTCCTTGCTCTGCTTAGTGTCGCCCAGCGTGGTTGCGTCGTAGGGCGCGGTCAGGTTCGCGGCTAGAACCTCATCCAGCGACTTGCCCTCGCCGCGCAGCTTCTCGACCTTGGCCAGGATGTCGACGAGCATGGCGCGGTAGCCCAGTAGGTCCTTCTTCCGGACCAGCGTGCCATGGCCGGGGACTAGCGTGGTGTCCGGCCCGGCGATCTTTTCAATGAGGTCAACCGCCTCGAGCATGCCTTTGATGGAACCGCCGTTGGCCTGGTCGGCGAACGGGTAGCCGAAGTTGCGATAGAAATCTTCGATGTAGATCACATTGGCGTTGCGGAAGCGCACGATTGTGTCGCCGGCGGTGTGGGATGGCATCATCGGGACGAAGTCCACCGTTTCGCCGTCCATGTGGAGTGTGACCGCGGGCGTGCCGGGCGAGCCATAGCGGTAGGTCGCCGCCGGAACGCCGGCGGGATCGGGCGCGCGATTGAGCATTTCATCGCGCAGATTCTCCTGCGCGAAGATCACCGCACCCTGCTTGGCAAAGAACGCATTGCCGCCGGTGTGGTCGGGGTGAACATGCGAATTGACGACGACCCTAATCGGGGCGCTAGTGAATGTGCGGATCGTCTGCAGCGTCTTGGACGCCAGTTGCGGGTCCTCGGTATCCACCATCAGGACGCCGTCGGAGCCGAAGAGCACCGCGACCCTGCCGCCGGCTGCGTCGGGATGCGCCGGGTCAAGACCCGCCGAACCGTGCAGAGCATAGAGATTCGGCGCGAGCTTTTCCGTTACCAGCATTTCGATTTTGTCCCAAGGGGTTTGGTATCCCGGCGGAAACCGGGTGGAGACCTTTCCCGGCGGGACAACCGTGATGGGATAGCCGCGTTCCTGCGCCCGCGCGCCTGCGGCAAAAATAGACAGCGCGGCCAACGCCGCGGGGAACAGCCGTCTCGGTTGCATCGCGTTTGTCCTTTCAAGCCCGAGTTCGATATTAGCGGATCAGTCCGAAGCCTGACACGGCGGGGCGCCAAGCGAGCAGCCGGAAGTCCGGAAGCAGTCTCTTGACATCCTGCGAGGGATAGATTATCTATATAAAGATAATCTATGTAAAAACGAGCAGACGCTGTGAGTCTGCCGCGTTGGTGCTTCTGCGCCAGGTAACGAATGAAACGCCGCAAAGAACAAAAAGACTTACTTCCCGGAACGTTGGAAATGTTGATATTGCAGACTCTTCGCCGGGGTGCCCTGCACGGCTACGCAATCGCGCAGCACATCCAACAAACCTCCTTGGAGGTGCTGCAGGTGGAAGAAGGCTCGCTCTATCCCGCCTTGCAGCGCCTGTTGCGAGAGGGGTGGGTGGTCGCGGATTGGGGTGTTTCCGCGCGCAACCGGAAAGTGCGCACCTACAAAATCACTTCTGCGGGACGCAAACAGCTCGATCGCGAAATCGCGGGGTTCGAACGGTTGTTGGCGGGTATCGGCCGGGTGATGAGGCCGGCGGAGTCATGAACCCTTGGTCCCGGTGGCTGCAAAGACGGCGAGTCGAACGTGAGCTGGCCGACGAGATGGCGGAGCACCTGGCTGAAAAAATCGATGAGCTCCGCGCTGAAGGTCACAGCGAAGCCGACGCACGCGTCATTGCCCGGCGTCAATTCGGCAACCTGACTTTGCAGCTGGAAGACAGCCGCGCGGCGTGGGGGTGGAACACCGTCGAGCAGTTCTGGCTGGACACGCGCTTCAGCTGGCGCGTGCTGAAGAAGACACCGGCGTTCACCATCACAGCCGTGGCCGTAATCGCACTTGGCATCGGAATGAATACGGCGATGTTCAGTGCGGTAAAAGCCGTTTTGCTAAGCGCGCTGCCGTACGCGGAACCGGAGCGGATCGTAGAACTCCGCCAGACCGCCCAGGGTGGGCATTTGATGAACGTATCGCGTCTGGACTTCCGCGATTGGCGCGCACAAAGCCGAACCGTGGAATCCATGGCGGCGTATGGTCTGGATGTTGTGACGCTTTCAGGGAGCTTCCCTGCACGCCGTGCACGCATGGCGGCGGTGGGCGACGGGTTCTTCGACGTGATTGCAACCGGAGCAGCAATCGGCCGGACGTTTCGTGCCGAAGAGCAGAAACCAGGCGGCCCTCCAACCCTGGTTCTCGGATATGAGCTGGCGCAGGCCGCGTTCGGCGCTCCCGTGAACGCCATGCAAAAGACGGTCCGCCTTAACGGACTGGCTTTCACGGTGATTGGTGTGATGCCGCCAAAATTCGATTTCCCTGATTACGCGCAGCTCTGGTTGCCCAATGACCTGTTCCCCGATGACTCAACCAGATCGGCGCACAATTACCGCATCGTCGGCCGATTGAGGCGGGGCATAACCGTGAACCAGTCCCAATCCGACATGAACTTCGTCGCCGCGCGTCTGGCGAGGCAATACGCGGACGACAAAGACGAGGGGATTCGCGTCATTTCTCTGTATGACTATCTTGTGAGCGGTGTGCGGCCAGCACTCTTGATGCTCATGGGCGCAGTAACACCGGTATTACTAATCGCTTGCGTGAACGTCTCGAGTCTGCAACTAGCGCGGGCAGCCGGCCGGCGTAAAGAGATGGCCTTGCGTTGTGCGCTGGGAGCGGCACGCGGACGACTGATTCGCCAGTTGTTGACAGAAAACGCCTTACTTGCAGCTGCGGGCGGTATTCTGGGCCTGCTGTTGGCGGGCCTGGCGACAAGAGTACTTCGGATGTCTGCATCCGCGAGTATTCCTCGCATCGAAAGTCTCGGCATAGACAGCGGCGTGCTGTACTTCACCGCCGGTTTGTCGTTGCTTGCGGGATGCCTGGTCGGTGTGTTGCCGTCCCTGGAGAGTTCAAGAGCCGGCGTAGATGAGGCTCTGAAGCAAGGCAACGCCGCCGGCGAGGCGATTCCACTCAGGCGCTGGAGCCAGATGATGGTGGTTGGCCAGGTTGCGCTTGCGATGGTCCTGCTGGCTGGAGCCGCACTGCTCCTCAAGAGCTATTGGAAGCTCGCGCACGTCGAAACAGGGCTGACGTCCGGAAATGTTTACTTTTCCGACCTTACGTGGCCAGCATCGGCGGATGGCAATTCCGTGGATGACCGGTACGTGCGCCAGGCGGGAGCCCAAATTCTGGAACAGATCAACCACCTGCCGGGTGTGCGGGCATCGGCGTTCATTCACGGATTGCCTTTTGAAGGCTCTTCCGATGGATCGTTCGAGATTGAGGGACGGCCATTGCCGGCCGACCCTCACCGGTATCCGGACGCCGACTACAGAATGATCACGCCGGATTATTTTCTGGCATTCGGTGTGCCCATTCTCAAAGGCCGGGGCTTCACAGCCGGCGATCAACGCGCCGGCCAACAAGTGGTGATTGTGAACCTGGCCTTCGAGAGGCGCTTTTTCCCTTCCGGCGAGGCCTTAGGCAAGCGCATCCGGTTCTTCGGGTTCGATCGCAAACCGCAATTCATGAGCATCATTGGAATCGTGCCGGACATGCGCACGTCAGTCCTCAGGCAGCCGGCCGGGCCCGAGGTATATGCCGACTATTTCCAACATGCCGACTCTGCTTTGGATGTTGCGCTGGTAGTGCGCGGTCCGGCGAGCCTGCAACCACAAATCGAACGGATCATCACCTCACTGAATCGAAACACCGCGGTCAATTTCGAAAGTATGGATGGCTTGATCTCAGGTACGCTCACACGCGAACGCTTCCAGTCCGCGCTGCTGGGCCTGTTCGCTGGTTGCGCCCTGCTGCTGGCTGTGGTTGGGTTGTACGGCTTACTGTCCTACACAGTGACGCGACGAACCAGGGAAATTGGTGTGCACATGGCGGTAGGCGCAAACCAAGCAACCATCGTGCGCTGGGTGCTAAGGCAGGGCGGCAAACTGGTCCTGGCCGGTGTAACGCTTGGGCTGCTTGTTTCTTTGCTTGCAACCCGCGTTCTGGCATCGATGCTCTATCAGGTAAGACCAGACGATTCTTCAGCGCTGCTTACTGTTGCCGCGGGCTTCCTGACCGCAGCTTTGGTTGTATCTTATCTGCCAGCGCGGCGAGCATCCCACATCGACCCGTCCGAAGCCTTGCGTAGGGAGTAACCTTGGCCTCCGCACCCGATTCGCGGATGCGGTTCGCTCATTTTTGGTTGACCAAACGGATCGGCGACCGAGCCGTCCGATATACTAAGACTTCATGCTGCGTAGGACTGTCGTGACGTTTCTGGCGCTGGCCGCCGGCGCCGTGTTCGCCGCCGAGATTCCGCGTCCGGCGCCCGATTTTCTGGTCTCGCTGCCGAACGGCAATCTGAAGAAGCTGGCCGACTACCGCGGCAAGGTCCTGTGCCTCACCTTCATCCTCACCACTTGACCGCACTGCCAAAAAACCACTCAGGTCTTGAGTGGCATTCAAAAGGATCTGGGGCCGAAAGGTCTGGAAGTGCTGGAAGCGGCAGTGAACGAAAACGCCGATCTGGCGAGTTTCCAGCAGCAGTTCCACCCGCCGTTCCCGGTGGGCACCATCAGCGCGGCGACGGCGCTGGAATATATCCAGTGGCCGCGCGACAAACGCCCCTTGGTGCCGTTCATGGTGTTCATCGACCGCAGGGGCGTCATCCGCGCGCAATACACCGGCGCGGACTCGGACTTTTTCAACGAAAGCACGATGGACCAGCACATCCGCGCCGAAATCGAGAAACTGCTGAATGAGCCGGCCGAGCCCGCGGCCAAACCGAAGACAAAGCGCACAGCGAAGTAAGCGCCCGCGGCGGGCCAATTCCGTCGCCATCTGCTATGCTCTCCCTCAGAGAATGACCACCAGCCAAACTGCCGCCAAGGTGCTGGACGGCAAATGGGTGCGCGATCAGATCCTGGCCGAACTGAAACCGCGCATTGCCAATCTCACTCAAGCTCGACGGGCGCCCGGACTGGCGGTGGTGCTGGTGGGTCACGATCCGGGTTCGGAAATCTACGTCCGCACCAAGATCAAGACTTGCGGCGAATTAGGAATCTACAGCGAAAAGATCACGCCGCCGGAGACCGTCAGCACCGAGGACCTTCTGGGCATCATCGAAGGCCTGAACCAGCGGCCGGAGATCGACGGAATCCTGGTCCAGACGCCGCTTCCTCCGCAGGTGGATAAGTACCGCGTGCTGCTGGGCATCCGCCCGGACAAGGACGTGGACGGCTTTCATCCGCTGAATGTGGGCAAGCTGCTGGCGCACATGCCCGCGCCGCAGGCCTGCACACCGGCCGGGATTCTGGACATGCTGCGGCGCTACGAAATCCCGGTGGAAGGCAAGCACGCCGTGGTGGTGGGCCGCAGCGACATTGTCGGCAAACCGGTGGCCATGCTGCTGCTGCACCACAACGCGACCGTCACCATCTGCCACTCGAAGACGCGGGATCTGGCCGAAGAATGCCGGCGCGCGGATATCCTGGTGGCGGCCATCGGCCGGGCCGCCCTGCTGACGCGCGACTACATCAAGCCCGGCGCCGTGGTGATTGATGTGGGCATGAATCGCGGGCCGGACGGCAAGCTGATCGGCGACGTCGATCGGGAGGCGGCGAAGGAACTGGCGAGTGCGTACACGCCGGTGCCGGGCGGCGTGGGTCCGTTGACCATCGCCATGCTGATGGCCAACACGGTTCAAATCGCCGAACAGCACCTATGCTCCGCGTAGGCCTGACCGGTGGTCTGGCGAGCGGCAAAACGTTTGTCGGCCACGCCCTCGCGGACCTGGGTTGCTACCTGATCGAGGCCGACAAACTCGGCCACGATGTGCTGGCGCCGGG
>Ga0335073_10004548_pt1 | contig 19374 bp, 16 predicted proteins | sample Lox_Sample_22_FD_207093 | JGI IMG/M metagenome (GOLD analysis project Ga0335073, IMG submission 207093) | Soil microbial communities from Loxahatchee National Wildlife Refuge, Florida, United States - Lox_Sample_2.2 | ecosystem: Environmental > Terrestrial > Soil > Wetlands | place: USA...
GTGATCGTGAGCGCCATCGAACATCCCGCGGTGCTGGCGTCGGCGGCGCAACTCGAGCGCGAAGGCGCGGTGATCACGCATGTGCCGGTGGGGCCGAACGGAACCGTGGATCCGGAACAGGTACGGCGGGCGCTGCGGCCGGAGACGGTCCTGATCTCCGTCATGCATGCGAACAACGAGATTGGCGTGGTGCAGCCGATTGCCGAGATCGCCCGCATTGCGCATGAGGCGGGCGCGGCGATGCACTCGGACGGCGTTCAGGCAGCCGGCAAGCTCGCCATCGATGTGGATGCGCTCGGGGTGGATCTCTACAGTATGAGCGGCCACAAACTGTACGCTCCCAAGGGAGTGGGCGCGCTCTACCTGCGCAAGGGCACGAAGCTGGCGCCGCTGGGCTTCGGCGGCCATCACGAGCGCGACCGCCGTCCGGGAACCGAAAATGTGCCGGGAATTGTGGCGTTGGGAGCCGCGTGCGAACTCGCCGCGAAAGTGCTGGCCGCGGAATCGGAGCGCCTGGCCGGTCTGCGCGATCGGTTTGAGATCGCTGTCGCGGGCCGGATTTCCGGCACGGGAATTAACGGGGGCCGCGCCAATCGCACGCCCAACACCAGCAACATGTATTTCGATGGAGTCGATGGCGAAGCCATGGTGATTGCGCTCGACCTGCGCGGATTCGCGGTATCCACGGGGTCGGCCTGCTCCTCCGGCGCCATCACGCCATCGCACGTGCTCACCGCGTTGGGGCTTCCGGCCGACCGCGCGCGGTCCAGCCTGCGCTTCTCGCTCGGCCGTTCGACGGCGGCGGAGCAAGTGGACGCGCTGGTGGACGCGCTGGAAGCATCGGTGGCGCACCTGCGAAGAATTTCGGTACATGCCTGAAGCTGCACCCATCGCCGTCGCCATGAGCGGCGGAGTCGACAGCTCTACTGTCGCCGCGCTCCTGGTGCGCCAGGGTCACAAGATCGTGGGGATGACGATGCAGTTGTGGAACCAGCGGCGGCTGCCCGAACTGGTTCCCGAGAACACCGGCCATGGCCGCTGCTGCTCGCTCGACGATGTCTACGATGCGCGGCGCGTAGCGGAACAGGTGGGCATCCCGTATTACGTGGTGAATTTCGAGCAGCAGTTCGAAGAGCAGGTGGTGAAGCCGTTTGTCTCGGAATACCTGGCGGGCCGCACGCCGATCCCCTGCACGCTTTGTAACAACTACATCAAGTTCGATCGTTTTCTGGAGATGGCCGACGCCGTGGGCGCGCACTTCATCGCCACCGGCCACTACGCGCGGGTGCGCTTCGACGAAGAATCGGGGCGATACCAGCTTCTGCGCTCGCGCGACGGCTCGAAAGATCAGACCTATTTCCTTTTCGGACTGACGCAGCAGCAGCTGGCGCGCACATTGTTTCCGCTGGGCGAAATGAGGAAGCCCGAAGTCCGCGAACTGGCGCGCGACATGGATCTCGCGGTCGCAGAGAAGGACGACAGCCAGGAGATCTGCTTCGTGCCCAACGGCGACTACGCCGCGTTTCTGGACGCATATCTGAAGGATACGGGCGTCGAACTGGACACGCCGCGCGGCCAAATCGTCACCACCGACGGCCGCACGATCGGCGAACACCAGGGCGTCCATCATTTCACGGTGGGGCAGCGCAAAGGCCTGGGGATTGCCGCCCGGGACCCGCTTTATGTGATTTCCACCGATCCGCGCACGCAGCGCGTCGTGGTGGGGGGAAATGACGATCTGCTTTGCGGGCGGTTCGTGGCACGGCAGGTGAACTGGATTTCGATCGCGGGCGTGGACGCGCCCGTGCGCGCTCAGGTGAAGATCCGCAATAAGCACGCCGCGGCTCCGGCGACGCTCCATCCGGCCGGGGACGGAGGGTGCGTCGAGGTGATTTTTGACGAACCGCAGCGCGCCGTCACTCCCGGCCAAGGTGCGGTCTTTTACGACGGCGATCTGGTGCTGGGCGGCGGCTGGATCGGGTAGCGGCCAAAAACGCGAACACTTTCGGCAAAACAGTCGTATTCTGTATTGAAGTTATGTTCTGCCATAAGTGCGGTACTCAAGTAAATTCCGACGTTCAGTTCTGCCCGAACTGCGGGGAGCCACTGACATCGCCGCTGGTCTCGAACGCCCCAGCGGCTGCGCCATTCGTTCCGCCCGCCGGCATCAAAGCGACGCCTGGCAAGTGGATTGGCGAGGGCTGGGAGTTGGTGAAGACCGACTTCGGCGCGTACGCGGTGATCTCGCTGATTCATTTCCTGCTCAGCGGTGCGGCGGCGTTTATCATTCAGGGCCCGCTGACGGCTGGGTTTCACGTCTACACGATGAAGAAGATGGCGCGCCGCCCCGCCGATTTCGGCGATTTTTTCAAGGGCTTCAACTTCCTGATTCCGGCATTGGTAGCGTGGCTCTTGATTTCGGTGTTCACCGGCCTGGGCACGCTGCTGTGCATTATTCCAGGCCTGGTGATTGCGGCGATGTACAGCTTTACGTATCTCTTCATCGTCGATAAGCGCATGGATTTCTGGCCGGCCATGCAGGCCAGCCACGCGGTAGTTAAAAACGATTATTTCGGTTTCACGATGTTCATCGTTCTGGCGATCCTGGTGAATCTTTTGGGGCTCCTATGCTGCGTCGTGGGGCTGCTGATATCGTATCCGGTCACCATTGCCGCCATTACGGTGGCGTACAGGGAGATCGTTGGATTTGATCAGCGGACCATCGAGGCTCTCTAAGGAAACCAAGGCGCTCGTCGGCGCCGCCGTTCTGATGGCGTTCTTCTGGTGGCTCTCGCCTCCGGATGAGCCGGTCCTGTGCCTGTGCCCGTTCCATTGGCTCACCGGGCGGCCATGCCCGCTGTGCGGAATCACGCGGGCGTTCTGCGCTCTGGCGAAGGGCCATTGGGCGCAGGCGATCCATTTTCACGCGCTGAGCCCGCTGGCGTTCGTGATGCTGTTTTCGCTGTTCTGGAACTGGCGCTGGCGGGCACAGCTTTGGACTTGGGGGCTCGCAGCTATCGCGACATATGGAATCTGCCGGGCGGCCATAGCTTGAAGCTCCCCGCCAACGCGTGCGAGTTGATAGGCCTTGGAACAAACCGCGGACCGGCGCGGTCCAGTCGTTGTGGTTAGTAGCGCGTGCGCGTGGTTCAGCACGGATTCAGCCCAACCGGCACTCGACGCGGCATCTGTGAAAACCGCGGCCTGGGTTCCCATCTGTCCCGGTGGAAGTTCCGCGCGCGAGCGTGTGGAGCGGCCCTCGACGAACTGAGCGGCAGCCGATCACGTCCGAGCGGCGCGCAGATCCAAAAAACGAGTTGCACCTCCCGCACGCAATGTGATAGTGTCTTCTCCACTCGATCTCAACGTTAGAGACAGAGCCCTGGGTCTGGAGGAGTGTTTGGATGCTGCTTGCACCCGTTATTTGGGTCTTGACCGTTGTTATCTGCTATTTCTTCGTCGCGAAGACCTGGTGGTTCCCGCCGCCGATCAACGCCCACGGACAGGCCTACGACGCGCAGTTCATGCGCACTTTGGTAGTGGTGGGGGTCATCTTTTTCCTGGCGCAATTCGCGCTCGGCTGGGTGATCATGAAATTCCGCAACAACGGCGGACGGGCGCAATATACTCACGGCAATAATAAGCTCGAGACGCTGTGGACCAGCGCCACAGCGATCCTTTTTCTGGGACTGGTGGTGATGGGCACCAAGATCTGGGCCGGCGTACACTTCGACGACGCGCCGCCGGACGCAATCCCAATCGAGGTGATGGCTAAGCAGTTCGCCTTCAACTTCCGCTACCCTGGTGCGGACGGCAAGTTCGGCCACACCGAACTGCGCCTGATCAACGACGCCAATGGCGATCCCTTCGGCATGGATCCCGCGGATCCCGCCGGGAAGGACGACATCATCAGCGCGTCGCTAAAAATTCCCGTTGGTAAGCCGATTAAGTTGATCATGCATTCGCGCGACGTCATCCACAACTTCTTCGTCCCGGAACTGCGCATGAAGCAGGACATCGTGCCCGGCATGGAGATCCCGATACACTTCCAGGCCGATAAGATCGGCGTGTACGAGGTGCCCTGCTCGGAACTCTGCGGGCTGGGCCATTTCCAGATGCACACCACGATGCAGGTGATGAGCGAGGCCGATTTCGAACAATGGAAAGCGACCCAGTTGGCCAATAGGTAATGATACTCGTCGCCCATACCCCGAGGTAAATTATGGCTTCTCCTTCCACACATACGGCGCATCACGCGCCTGAAGGTTTTATCCGGAAGTACGTCTTCAGCCTCGACCACAAGGTGATCGGCATTCAGTATTACTTTCTCGGGCTGTTCTCGGTGTTCCTGGGGATGTCGCTGTCGCTGCTGATGCGCTTCCACATGGTGAACCCGAACGTGGTGGTGAAGTGGTTCGCGTGGCTCTGGCCCACGGCCGCCTCCGGCGGAATCATGACTCCGGAGTTGTACCTGTCCCTGATGACGATGCATGGCACCATCATGGTGTTCTTCGTGCTGACGACGGTTCCGCAGAGTGGTTTCGGAAACTACTTCCTGCCCATCCAGATCGGCGCCGAGGACATGGCGTTCCCGGTGCTGAACATGATGTCTTTCTGGACCACCTTCCTGGCGCTGGTGGTGATGGTGTCGGCTTTCTTCGTGCAGGGCGGGGCGCCGCTCGCTGGATGGACGGCTTATCCACCACTGTCGGGCGCCGGTCCTCTCACAGGTCCCGGGGAAGGCATGGGGCAGAATTTGTGGATCCTCAGCATCGCGATTTTTTGCGGTGCTTCGTTGATGGGCGCGATCAATTTCATCGCCACGACGGTCGATCTGCGGTGCAAAGGTATGACATTGATGCGCATGCCGCTCACCTGCTGGACCTGGCTGGTAACCGCGATCCTCGGCCTCCTGGGATTCGCGGTCCTGTTGGCCGCGGGCGCGCTGCTGCTGCTCGACCGCACGCTCGGCACCAGTTTCTTCCTGCCTGCCGGGCTCTATATCAATGACCACATCATTGCCAACCACAAAGGCGGCTCGCCGCTGCTATGGCAGCACCTGTTCTGGTTCTTCGGGCACCCCGAAGTCTACATCGCCATCCTGCCCGGCATGGGAGTGGCGTCCCAACTGCTCTCGACGTTCTCACGCAAGCCGATTTTCGGCTATAAGGCGATGGTTTACGCCATTCTCAGCATCGGTTTCCTAGGCTTCCTGGTGTGGGGCCATCACATGTTCATGAGCGGCATGAATCCGTACTCGGCGATGGCGTTCGCCACCCTCACCATGTGCATCGGAGTGCCTTCCGCCATCAAGACATTCAACTGGATCGGCACGCTTTGGGGAGGGAAGATTCATTTCACCACGGCCATGATGTTCGCTTTGGGGTTCGTCTCGCTGTTCGTAACGGGAGGCGTGAGCGGAATCTTCCTCGGCCAGCCGGCGCTGGACCTGTACTTCCACGATACCTATTTCGTGGTGGGCCACTTCCACATGATTATGGGCGTGGCGGCGATCTTCGGCATGTTCGCGGGCACTTTCTACTGGTTCCCGAAGATGTTCGGCAAGATGATGAACGAGACGCTGGGCAAGATCCACTTCTACTGCACGTTCATTGGAGTGTATTGCATCTTCACCCCCATGCACTACGCCGGAATCGCCGGCAACCCGCGCCGTTATTCCGATTTCAGCAACGTCAACTACCTTGCACCGGTGATGCCGCTGCACCATTTCATGACCTATGCCGCGTATTTCACGGCGTCCGTGCAGATCCTTTTCCTGATCAATCTCTTCTGGAGCATGTTTAAGGGTCCGAAGGCGCCGGCGAATCCCTGGAACGCCACGACACTCGAATGGACCGTTCCTTCGCCGCCTCCGTTCGACAACTTCGCGGGTCATCATCCCGTCGTCTACCATGGTGCGTATGAGTACAGTGTGCCGGGCGCATCGGATGATTTCATCATGCAGACAGACCCGACGGTGGTGCCCAGTTCGGGCCACTAGCGCATCTATATGGGTATGGCCGCTTCATTAACTCACGACGTTTATCAGGGACCGCCTCCGCCGCTCGATCCGGGATGGGGCGGCGGGGGCGACGATTCCGATGGCCGCGGTGCGGAACGCCGGGCTTCGTTTACCGGGCTCTTTGTAGGACTGGCCGCGTGCACCATGGTGTTCGCGGCGCTGACCAGCGCGTTTGTAGTGCGCCGCGGGCTGACCGATATGAACGAATGGGTCAGCATTCACAAGCCGTCTATTCTGTTCTGGAATACCGGCATCCTGCTGCTTTCGAGCGTGGTGCTGGACATGTCGCGGCGGGCTTTGAAATCGGGCGCGCGCACGAAATTCAACGTCTGGTGGAGCACCGCAACGGTGCTCGGCATGTTGTTTTTGGTGGGCCAGGCGTACGCGTGGTATCAATTGCGGCAGGCGGGACTGTACATTTCCACCACTCCCGCGAGTTCGTTTTTCTATGTTTTCACGGCGGCGCACGCGGCTCACGTTCTGGGCGGCGTGGCGGCGCTGGTGTACGTCGATATCCAGGCGCTGCGGCTGCGATTAGGCCCGGCGAAGCGAACCTGGATCGACGTGACGGCCATCTTCTGGCATTTTCTGGATGGCCTGTGGTTGTACCTGATGATTCTATTTTACGTTTGGGGGTAACGGATGTCGTCGCATGCCAGTGCCGTAAGCCCGACCAGGTCGGTTTGGGAAGGCGGCCAGTCGCCATACGCAACCAACTCGAAAAAATTCGGAATGTGGTTGTTCCTCATTTCGGATTCGCTGACGTTTTCCGCGATGCTGTTCGCGTACACTTACAGCCGCGTGACCAATCCGGATTGGCCCAAACCATTCGACTTCTCGCCGGCCATCATCTATTCGACAGTGATGACGTTCTGCCTTCTTTCGAGCAGCTTGACGATGGTGATGGCGGTCCACTCGATGAATCACGGCGACCGCAAGGCCACCGTGCGATGGATTCTTGCCACCATGATGGGCGGCGGCGCGTTCGTGGTGCTGCACCTCTCCGAGTGGTTGAAGCTGATCAACGTGGAACACGTGACTCCGCTCAATAATCCCTGGGGCGTTCCGCTGTTCGGCGGCACGTTTTTCGCGCTGACGGGACTGCATATGACACACGTGATCTGCGGGCTGATTTACCTGGCGATCATCGGGCAGGGAATTGCGCGGGGTAAATTCAAGGCTGAGGACGTGGAAGTGAGCGGCCTCTACTGGCACTTCGTCGACCTGGTCTGGATGTTCATCTTCCCCCTGGTATACCTGATGTCGGCCAAGGTGGGTTAGGAGCAAATATGAGCAATCACGCCGAAGAAGCCGTACATGTCGGGGCGACGATCTCGACTTTCACCAAGGTTTGGATCGCGCTCCTGGCGATGACCGGCATCGAGGTCTTCCTCGCCTATGAGCAGGTGCCGACGATGATCATGCTCACGTGCCTGCTGGGGCTTTCGATCATCAAGGCGGCGCTGATCATCGCGTACTTCATGCACCTGAAGTTCGAGAGGCTGAGCCTGTTTTTGACTCTCTTCCCGATGCTGATTTTCTGCATCGTGCTGATGCTGATCTTCCTGGGAGACGCGGTGCGCATTCCCAATATGAGGCCCCCGGTATGAAGAGGTGGCTGGCCACGCTGGCACTGGCGGCGGCTCTCGCGGCTCCAGCGAGCGCTCAGTGCGTAATGTGTTATCGCACCGCGCAAGCGCAGAATCACGCGCGGGCGGCGGTGCTCGATACGGGCATCCTGATCTTGGGGGGCCCTCCGTTCCTGATCCTGGCAGGCTTCATCGCGTTCGTGTTCACGAAGGACAGGCGGTTCCAGGCGGAAGTGGAACGGCGGGAGCAGTTCCAGGAGCGGAACTGAGATTAGCCGGCGCATTCGGCCGCCTTCGTCCCGAACCATCCATTGCAGGGTCCTTTAGGCCCCGTCCCAACCTGCCAGGTATAGACCCACCGCCCCCCGCTTGGAACGACGGCCTGTGCAGCCAAATCAAGAGTTCGCTGACAGCGGTATGAGATTGCCCAACTCTTCTCTTGCCGAGTGCCCTGTGGGAATCGTCGCTCTTCGGGTGGGCGCCAGCCCGGCACTCCGCCCGACCCTCGGAGCGTCGCATGTGACTGGGCTCCAGGCAGGATCTTTGGCTCCCGTAGCACGCGATCCTATCGCCGCGATCGCAAACTGGAGCAACTGAAAGCCTTGCGGCTGTTGGGGGCTCAAACGTTGGTGAGGGACGTTTTTTGCTTCAATGCTTCCGAATCGTCCGATGAATTGGTGGTTTGCTCCGCGGTCTTTCTGGCCAGTTCCTGCCAGGCCGGCAACGATTCCATGGCGTTAATGCGAGCCAGATACTCCAGGTCAAACGCGCTTGTGGAGGCCTCGGAATCGCGGTCCAGCACATTCGCCACATGAACGATGGGGAGAGCGCCGAGGCTGGTATCGGGCGAGAGCGCCGGCCGGTGGTGGAGGGCCACGGCAGCCGTTACGGCTTCCGACAAGCCCCAAAGCCGCAGGAGATACATTCCCGCGTCGGCGTGGGTGATGCCGAAGACTTCAGGCTCGACCTCGGCAAGAGGGCGGCCACTGGCTTCCGCGGTCTCGATGCAGTGTTCATATTCGGAGGGACAGTTCACGGCCATCACCAGCTTTCCGACGTCGTGCAGCATGCCCGCCAGAAAGCATTCCTCCACGGTGTCGCGCGGTAGTTGTTCGAGTTTGGCGATTCGTCTGGCGAGGTCCGCCGTCGAGAGACTGTGGGTTTGAAGCGCTTCCGCGGAGAAGCGGCCCTTCCTTTTGAATTGCGAGAATACCCCCACGGAGAGCACCAGCGTGCGAATGGTGTCGGTCCCGAGAAAAACGCAGGCATCGGCCGGGTTTAAAATCGTTCGCCGGATTCCGAAGAGGGGCGAGTTGACGACATGCAGAACCTTGGATGTCATGGCCACATCCTGCGAGAGGATTTTGCCGAGTTTGTGAGCCGATGCGTTGGGGTCTTGGGCCGCCTCAACCAGGTCCATATAAATGGACGGCAGGCTCGGCAGCGCCACGACGCGCGCAATGAACCGTTTTAGCGCCCCACTGGCAAGGTCGGCCTGGACCGCGAAAGCGCGTTCCACCGACGATTTCAAAAGGTTCACATCACAAGGTTTGGAAAGGAACTGATGGGCTCCCGCGACCGAAGACAAGGCGGCTTCGCGATCGCACATACCGGACAGGACGATGCGGATCATCTGCGGAAACCGCTTACTCACCTGCGCGAGCAATTGCGATCCGCCGATACCAGGCATCCGCATATCGGTCACGACCACATCGAAGGGTGTGGTTTCCATCAGTTCCAACGCCTTCATGCCACTCGATGCGAAGGCCATCTGCCACTCGCCCCGCATGTGATGCAGTTGGCGGGCCAGGCCATTCAGCACGTTGGGCTCATCATCCACGAAAATGACGTTCTTCATATTCTCTCCGTGGTTCGCTCACGCACATTGGGTCCCGCCGCCGCACATACTGCCACGCCTTGGCTCCCCATTTTGTTGTCGTCCGTGAGTGGCTGTTGACTCTCCGGCCCGTCGATGGGCAGCCTGACGACAAACGTCGTCCCCGCTCCCACTTCGGTTTCGAATTCAATCGATCCACAATGCCTGCGCGTCACGATTGCGTAGGCGATGGAAAGGCCCTGTCCGGTTCCGCTTCCCACCGGTTTGGTGGTGAAAAAAGGATCGAACACCTTGGGCTGCGCATGCTCCGGAATTCCCGTGCCGTTATCGCGGACGCGGACTTCGACAAACGCGCCGTCGCGATGACTCGTGATGAGCAATTCTCCCTTCTGGCCGGCTCTGGCCTCAACCGCTTCGGCTATGGCATCCGCGGCATTGACCAGCAAGTTCAGAAAGACCTGGCTCAACTCGCCCGCCAGGCACTTGACCTGGGGCAAATCGGGATCGAGCTGCGTTTTCAGATCGGCCACATACTTCCATTTGTTGCGTGAGACAAGAGCTACGTTTTCGAGAAGATGGTTGAGGTCGACGGCCGCGGTCTCCTGACCCCCGGGGTGGGAAAACTCACGCAGAGCCCGGACGATCTCCGCGACTCGTTCGGCGCCTTCCACTGCCTGCTCGATCGCCTGAGGTGTTTCTTGCAACATGTAATCGAGGTCGAGAGTCGTCGCCAGTGCATTCAGATCGGACAAGCGCGAGCTGTCGGACAGGATGTGGGCCAAAGCCGCTACCGACTCGCGCGATGCGGTGAGCATCTGTTCCACGGAGCGAAAGGCGTCTTGAATGAAACGGAGATTGTCGCCGATGTACTGCATGGGCGTGTTGATCTCGTGTGCCACGCCGGCGGCCAACTGCCCAATGGATTCCAACTTCTGTACGTGGGCCCGGTAATTCTCGCGAGCTTTTCTTTCGCTCACATTGCGGATCACCATGGTGATGAGGGGTTCCTGCGCCGCTTCGACCGACTCCGCGAAAGAGACTTCGAGCGGGATGAGCTTTCCGGTGCGATGGCGGCCTAGCAACTCGACCGGCGCCCAGGACCTGGTCAGGGCGCCAGCCGTTTCCACGGCCGCCGCGCTGTCAATGAGGTGACCACTCACGCCGAAGCCGGGCACGAAATCGGAAAAGGGCTTGTCGACGAGCTCGCGGGCCGGCAATCCGAAAATGGTGCCGGCGGAATGGTTGGCGAATTGGATGATGCCCGAGCCGCCCATGGTCACGATTCCGTCGGATGCGACCTCGGCAATGAGCCTATGGCGCCGCTCGGCTCTCAACACGCGCTCCGCGGCGCGCAGGCGCAGCTTCAATTGATGAAGATTTACGGGCTTCGGGAGATAATCGTCCGACCCGGCTTCCAGTCCCTCGAGGAGGTCACCTTCTTCGGTCTTGCCGGTCAGGAGCACAATGTAGACGTAGTGCGGGAGCGCCGCGCCGCGGACTCTCCGGCAGACTTCAATCCCGTCGGCGCCCGGCATGACCCAGTCGAGAATGGCAAGTTGCGGGCCGGACGGAGAACTCAAGACGTTCCAGGCGGTTTCGCCGTCTTCCACCGTGATCGGTGCGTACCCCCACCGGTTAAGGACGGTACCCAGCAATACGCGATAAGTTTGATTATCGTCCGCAACGACTATCTTCATGAGCGGACCTCCAAACTTACATAAGACACAAGACCATCCTACCCAGCGAAAAGCAGTTCTTTACATCAGCGAAGCCAGGCACCCACGTGCCAAAGTCTGTTCGACGACGCCTATAAAGAGCTCGTGAGAATCGGTTAATGGCTGTGGGCGGGCTGCTTACGGCTTACCATCATGGCCGCACTGTCTCCAGCATCCTCTGAGCACCGACGCTCCTGGAGCCACCTTAACGATAAAAGGAATGGAAGTTTTTCTCAATAATCACATTCGTTAGAAAAGTACTGGTTAACGGATGCTATCCGGCACCGCGTTCGAAACGGACACGATAAGAACAAAGATATGACACTTTTGAGTCATGTCTGCGGCATCCGGGGGAAGCCGCGAGCCTATGCTTCGCGGTGGAGCAGGACAGAGGAGAAGCGTCAGGCGGCATCCGTCTACCCGGGATTTAATTGTTTTTGGAACTGGTTAGAGGCGGTGGGCCAGCCCTTGCCCCCATTAATGGCGTAGAGCCGATTGGGGTCTGCCCCCGAAAGTGGCCGTAGAAGCCGAAAACTACCGAATGCGGGTCAAGGTGTTAAGTTCGTACGAGGTTTTGAGATCGGGGTCTGCCCCCGGTTTTGGCGTAGAGCCCGGCTTTGTTTTGGTGGACCTGGTGAGATTCGAACTCACGACCTCTTCCATGCCATGGAAGCGCGCTCCCAACTGCGCCACAGGCCCTCCCGGACTATCTTTCTACTATATCACAAGCTCCCGATGTGATTGAGTTTGCGGGCCGTGCGGGCGCTGCCTACAATGAAATGATGCCCCAACGGCGCACAGCGCAATGTGTACTCGCTTTGTGCCTGACCTGCGCCCTCACATCGGGCTGCATCGCACGACGACGGCTGATCCCCCGCGCCGGCAACGCCAAGCCTCTACTAAATGCCGATTTGCCCACGCTCCTGGCCGCCATCGAAAAACAGTATGACAGCATCCGGAATTTCAGCGCCACGGTAGACATGACCCCGGCGTTGGGCACCACCGAAAAGAACCATATCACCGAGTATAAGGATGTCAAAACTTACATCCGCTTCCGTAAACCCGCCGACATCCGCCTGGATGGACTCACGCCGTTCGTGCATACCAACCTCTTCAAAATGGTCTCCACCGGTGACGAATTCAAGTTATACATTCCGGCCAAGGATCGTTTCCTCGTGGGCCACAACACGATCGATCAGCCCTCGCCCAACAAGCTCGAAAATCTTCGCCCGCAGCACTTCCTGGACGCCCTTGTGGTGCAGCCCATCGACACCAGAAACTACCAGCCGGCGCTCGAGAATTTTACCGACGAGGACAACGCCTATTACATTGTTCACGAGATCCGTGAGCTCGCGGGCGGCACCCTCCAACTCCATCGCCAGGTCTGGTACAGCCGCATCGATATGAATATGGCGCGCCAACTGATCTTCGACGACAAGGGTAACATCCTGACCGACGCCCGCTACTCCGAGTGGCATTCCTACGATAATGTGCCGTTCCCCAAACATATCGAGATCAACCGGCCGCGCGACGAATACGCCGTGGTTCTCGACCTCGAAAAAATGGATATCAATAAGGGTGTGCCGGCGGATCAGTTCGTCCTCGAACAACCCCCCGGAACCACCCTGCAAGTCATCGGCGCACCTAAAGGACCCCAAAAGTGACCGCCAAACTGGTGTTCGAAAACCTCAAGAACAAGCCTATGCGGAGCCTGCTCAGCTTCCTCCTGATCGGTGTGCCGGTGACGCTGATTCTCACGCTCCAGGGCTTGTCTTCCGGCATGTTGAACGATGCCAAGGCGAGGGCCCGCGGGGTCGGGGCCGATATCCTTGTGCGAGCATCCAATTCGACCGTCGGGCTCAATACAGGAGCGATCGACATTCCGGAAAAGTACGTCAATTATTTCCGGACCGAAGTGCCTCACGTGAAACTGGCGATGGGTGTATTCAATCGTATTATCGATTTGCCGCTCGTCGTTACGGGATTGAATCTCGACGAGTTCAACGCTATGAACGGGGGGTTCAACTACGCCGAAGGCGGCCCGTTGCGCGCTCCTGACGATATCCTGGTCGACACGCTCTATGCCAAACAGAAAAAGCTGCACATTGGCGACACCATCACGCTGTTGGGTCATCCGTGGCATCTGGTGGGGATCATCGAAGGCGGCAAACTCGCCCGCATAGCGGTTTCCTTGAAGACGCTCCAACAAGTGTTGGGGCAGGAGTCCCCACACGTCACCTGGATTTATCTGAAGCTCGATAACCCGGCGAATATCGATGCCGTGGACAATTTCATCCAGCAGCACACCGATCTTCGCGCCCAACCCATGGCGGATTACATCGAGGCCGCCTACAATCCCAGCCATATCGCCGGTCTCTCGGAGTTCATCTACGTCGTCATCGCCATCGGCGTGGTGATCGGCTTCGCCGTAGTCTGCCTGTCGATGTACATGGCGGTGCTGCAACGCACACGCGAAATCGGCATCCTGAAAGCGATCGGCGGCTCGAACGGATTTATCCTGCGCATCATTCTGGCGGAAGCCATGCTGCTCGGCGTTGGCGGCACGATACTCGGCATCATTATGAGTTTCGGCGCGTGGTGGCTGATTCGCACGCTGGTGCCCTCTTCCCTGCAGATGGAAATCGTCCCGTTATGGTGGCCCATCGCGGGCGCCATTACCCTGGTAGGCGCCACACTCGGTGCGCTCTATCCGGGATTGAGCGCGGCGCGCCACGATCCCATCGAGGCGCTGGCGTATGAGTAGCTACGCCGTCGAAACCGAAGACCTGCGCAAGATTTATCGCGTCGGAAACGTCGCGGTGCCCGCTCTCCGCGGTGCCAATCTCCAGGTGCCGGACGGCGAATTCCTGGCCATCGTGGGGCCTTCTGGTTCGGGGAAATCGACCCTGTTCCACATTATCGGCGGACTGACCCCTCCGACCTCCGGAAAAGTCCGCGTCGCCGGGCTCGACCTCGCCAGCCTCACCGACGCCGGACGCACCAGCCTGCGCAAGAAGACGGTCGGATTCGTATTTCAGAAATTCAACCTGCTCCCCAACCTTACGGCGCGCGACAACATCGCCGTGGCGCGGTATATCGCCGGCGGGAAGGGCGCGTTCAGCAAGGATTTCGAAGAGTTGCTCCGCTTGCTCGGCATCGAGAAGCGGCTGGATCACAAGCCCAACGCGCTCTCCGGCGGCGAGCAGCAGCGCGTCGCCATCGCGCGCGCTATCGTGAATCACCCCGCGATTCTCCTGGCGGACGAACCTACCGGCAACCTCGACACGGAGAATTCCAGGGCCGTTCTCGAGATTCTGCGCGACTTGAACCAGCGGCGCGGACAGACGATCCTGATGATCACGCACAATCCGGAAGCCGCCGCCTTCGCACACCGCACCGTGCGCATGCGCGACGGCAGAGTGGAGTGAGTGGCGCGCTATCGCTTGACCAGCCCTTCCAACAAAATCTTCACAGGCCTCACCGCCGCGAGCAGCACCTCCGCATCTGGCCGCTTCATGCGCGCCAGTTCCCTGGACTGCGCGGCGCACCACTCCGAAGGCGCGGGCTTATTCGAGCCCCAATAATCCAGAATCTGAATCCCCATCGCGCCGGCGGCCGAAAGATCTTTCGACAGCTGCTTCACTTCCTCCAGCAGTGCGTTGCCTTCGGCCAAAGTCTGGAAGCGGACGTCGTTGGCCGCCCACACGCTGAAAACGGCGCGCAGCGTGGCGATGCCGGCCGGATCGGCGGACGGCGAAGCGGCGATTTTGCGGGCGAGCAACTCCAGGTGGCGGACCGATTCGCTCTCCGGCCGCGCCGCGTCGACGAATCGATTGAGCGGCGTGAAAGTCTCGTGCGCGCGGCGTCCGGTGCCGAGCCCGCGCGCTTCCGACGCGTCGACCAGCACGCGCAGAGGACCGACAGGACGCGCGCCGGCCAGCCGGCCGAGCATCTCCGCATAGTTCGAGCGGAACGTCACGCCGGTCCACTCCAATCGATGGCTCACAGCTTCCAGCCGCGCATACATCGAGTCGGGGTTGTTGATATCCCGCGGCGACCAAAAGCGCTCGGCGACCGCGGCGGCACGCGGCCAGACGCGGGAATCCACTGTTTCGGCGTCGGCCAACTCGGTCCACATGCACGCTTCACCGCCGAGGATGTGGGCCGCCTCCTCGGGCGTAAGGCCGGCCGCCGGACCGCCGAGAGGATCCACCGAGTAGTGATAAGCCGCCGTGCGAAGATGATCCAGATAATAGCCCGCCGAAAGAATGCCGCGATAGCCTTTGGAAGCGGCGGCGGCCAGCGAGTCGGCGCCGCGCCACGATTGAATCACGGCATCTTTCGGCAGGTCGGGACCGAGAATTTCATCCCAGCCGACCATCGTCTTGCCGTGCTTCTGAAGAATTTTGAGGACGCGCTGATTGAAATAGGTCTGCAGCGCGAGAGTGTCTTTCAGCCCGTGCTCCTGGGCGAACGCCTGCACGTCTTTCGATTCCTTCCAGGCCTTGCCGTTTACTTCGTCGCCGCCGATGTGGAAGTAGGGATCGGGAAAAAGCGCCGCCATCTCGCCGATGAATCCGTCGAGAAACGTGTAGGTCGCTTCGCGGGCGGGGTCCAGCACGGGGTCGAACACCCCGAAATGGCGGCCGATTTCGAACGGCCCTTTGCCCGCTGCCAGTTCCGGATAGCCCACCAGCCAGCTCAGCGTGTGGCCAGGCATGTCGAACTCCGGGACCACGCGGATGCCGCGGGCCGCGGCGTAACTCACCACTTCGCGCATCTGATCCTGCGTGTAGAACAAGCCGTCCGACCCGAATTCCTGCAATCTCGGAAACAACTTGCTCTCGGCGCGAAAACCCTGATCGTCGGAAAGGTGCCAGTGGAAGACATTCAGCTTCACGGCGGCCATGGCGTCGAGATTGCGCTCCACCACCGGGACGGGCAGAAAATGGCGGGAGCAATCGAGCATCAGTCCGCGCCAGGCGAAGCGCGGCTGGTCGGCGATATGGACCGCGGGCGCGCGAAAACCGGACGGTCCGGGCTCAATCAGTTGCAAAAATGTCTCCAGCCCGTGCAGCGCGCCGGAGACCGTAGCGGACTTGAGCGATGCTCCCGACGAGGTCACGTCCAGGGTATAGCTTTCGTCTTCTCCCAACACCGGAGATGCCGTGCACGGCGCGCAGGCGATGGCGAGCGTCGGCGCCGGCCCGGCGGGCGATGGGAAAATGCCGGTCTGGTGCCAGACGCGCGCCTGGAATCGGGACACTGCCGGCGCCAGGCGCGAATCAAAACCGGGCGCGATTCCGAAGGTGGCATCGATCGCGAGCGCGCCCTCCGCCAAATCCATTTTGGCCGGCAAAGGCATCAGGGCCGGACTCTCTGCGCGAATCATAACAGTTACAAAAAACAGTGAGAAGAAAAACGCGGCTGGGCGCATCCACTATAGTGTAAAAGATGTCTCTGACGATCTGGCTCATTCGCCACGGACAAACGGCCTGGACGCTCTCGGGCGCGCACACCGGCCGCACCGACCTTCCGCTTACCGACGCAGGCCGCGAAAACGCCGTCGCCGCCGGCCGATGGCTGGCCGGACGGCGATTCGCCCTGGTTCTCACCAGCCCGATGTCGCGCGCCCGGGAAACCTGCCGGCTGGCGGGTTATGGCGACGTCGCCCAGGTAGACCCTAACCTCTGCGAGTGGGACTACGGCGATTACGAAGGCCGCACCACGGCCGATATTCGCAAAGAGAGCCCCGATTGGTCGCTGTGGCGCGAGGGCCCGCTGCATGGCGAGACGGTGGAGCAGGTTGGCGGGCGCGCGGAGGCGGTGCTGGCGCGGTTGGCGCAGGTGGACGGAGACGTGGCGCTCTTCGCCCACGGGCATATTCTGCGCATCCTGACGGCGCGCTGGCTCGGCCTTCCGCCGGATTGCGGCCGCATGTTCGCGTTGGGGACGGCCACCGTAAGCACGCTGGGGCACGAGCGCGAAACCCGCGTCATCTCGGAATGGAACATCCCGACCAACCCTTGCGCGTAACTTTTTTGGCCGCCGGCAGTATAACTAGCGATGCCGAATCTCCTGCGCGATCTGCAATATTCCCTTCGCACGCTGCGAAAATCGCCTTTGTTCACCTCCGTCGCGGTGCTTTCCCTGGCCCTCGGAATCGGCGCCAATGTAGCCATTTTCACCCTGGTTAACCAGCTCATTCTGCAGCCGCTGCCGGTGAGCCATCCCGACCAGTTGGTGCTCCTTACAGCCCGGGGACGCCATTATGGCAGCAACACGGGTTCGCACTCTCTCTCGTATCCGATGTACCAGGATTTTCGCGACAAGAACCAGGTCTTCAGCGGTCTGATCTGCCGATACGGCAACACCTACAGCGTGAGCTTCAACGGCCGGACGGAACTGGCGGACGGGGAAGACGTTTCGGGCAATTATTTCTCCGTGCTCGGCGTGGGTGCGGCGATCGGCCGGGTGTTTACCGCGGCGGACGACGTTACCGAAGGCGGCCATCCGATTGCCGTTCTGAGTTACACCTATTGGAAATCACGGTTCGCGGGCGATCCGGCGGTGATCGGTAAGACCATCGTGGTAAACGGCTATCCGCTCACCATCATCGGTGTGAGCCAGGCGGGTTTCGACGGCGTACACGAGGGAGTCTCGCCGCAGATCCGCGTTCCCATGGCGATGCACGACATGTTGCCGAAGACGCCTTTCCCGGAATTGCGCAACCGGCGGCGGCGATTCGTGGAAGTTTTCGGGCGCCTGAAACCGGGTGTGACCCTCGCAGCCGCGAAAGCCGGATTGCAGCCGCTCTTCCACCAGATTCTCGAGATGGAAGTCACCATGGCGCCGTTCGCCAAGGCCACCGATTACACCCGGCGGCAATTCCTGGCCATGTCGATGGACGTGCTGCCGGCTTCCAAGGGCCTGTCGCAATTGCGCGATCAATTCTCCAAGCCGCTTCTGGCGCTGATGGGAATGGTCGCAGTGGTCCTGTTGATCGCCTGCTCCAACCTGGCGAATCTGCTGATCGCGCGCGCTTCGGGACGCCAGCGGGAAGTGGCGATTCGTCTGGCCCTGGGCGCCACCCGCCGCCGGCTGGCGGGGCAATTACTGGTAGAAAGCGTGGTGCTGGCCGCGGTTGGGGGAGCGGTGGGGTTAGGGCTGGCAGTCTTGCTGGATAAGGCTCTGCTCGGGTTTCTGCCGCAGGACCTCGCGGTGATCAGCATTTCCACGCGCCCCGACGCCGCGGTTCTCGGCTTCGCTCTGGCGGTGTCGCTGGCCACCGGGATCCTCTTCGGCCTCATGCCGGCGCTGCAAGCGACGCGGCCGCATCTCGCGACCACACTCAAAGAAGAGAGTCGAGGAGTTGTCGGAGGAGCGTCGGTCCTCCTGCGCAAAGGACTGGTGGTAGCACAAGTGGCACTCTCGCTGCTGTTGCTGATTGGCGCCGGTCTGTTCGTCCACAGCCTGAGAAATCTGCAGCAGCTCAACGCCGGCTTCCGCACCAAGAACCTGGTGAGCTTCGCCATCGACCCGACCCTCACGGGCAAACCGCAGGAGTGGTCGATTGACTATTACCGCCGTCTCAGCGAGCGCATGGAGTCCATACCGGGGGTAGCGTCGTCCACTCTGGCAGTGATCCCGGTGCTGTCGGACAACGAATGGGACAACGGGACGACGGTCGAGGGATATAGCGCCAAAGAAGGTGAGTCGGTGGACCCTCACATGCAGTTCTGCACGCCGGGCTTTTTCCGGACTTTGCAGATTCCGATTCTCGCGGGGCGCGATTTTCGCCGCGAAGACGATGGCAAGGCGCCGAAGGTCGGGATCGTGAACCAGAAGTTTGCGCGCAAGTATTTCGCCAACGTGGATCCCATCGGACGGCATGTCGGGTTCGGCCAGAACCCGGGAACCAAACTCGATATTGAAATCGTGGGCGTAGTGGGGGACACAAAGTACGAAAACCTGCGCCAGGAAGTCCCTTATGAGCTGTACGTGCCTTACAACCAGCAGCAGTTCGTGGTGGGCATGACGGCATACCTGCGCACGGCCGGCGATCCCGCGAGCCTTGTTTCGGCGCTGCGTAAGATAGTGACGGAGCTCGATCCGGACGTGCCGGTGTACCAGGTGCGCACGGTCGATCAGCAAGTGGAGAATTCGCTGGTTACAGAGCGGCTGCTGGCCACGCTATCCGGCGGCTTCGGG
>Ga0335073_10004549_pt1 | contig 19374 bp, 21 predicted proteins | sample Lox_Sample_22_FD_207093 | JGI IMG/M metagenome (GOLD analysis project Ga0335073, IMG submission 207093) | Soil microbial communities from Loxahatchee National Wildlife Refuge, Florida, United States - Lox_Sample_2.2 | ecosystem: Environmental > Terrestrial > Soil > Wetlands | place: USA...
ATGACTTGGAGAACCCGAGCACCCCACCCTTGACGGCCGCGAACAGCTCGGGGTTGTCGCCCGCCATCCCGTCGATCGTGGCGCGATCCCAGCCGATGTTGATGATGGAGCCGCCGCGCCGCATGCGCCCGGCAACCAGCCGCGAGCAGCGAATCGTGGCCTTCAGGTCGACGTCGATTAGCGCCTCGAGCTTGCGCTCGTCCGTCCACGATTTCGCCTCCCCGGTGAGCACGTCGGCTCCCGCGTTATTGACCCACACGTCGACGTGCTCGAACGCACTGAAGGCCGCATCCACGATCGACGTACACCCTTCCGGCGTACCGAGATCGGCCTGCAAGAGGGGGTTTTTTCCGTCGCCGCCGAGCTGGTCGGCGAGGGCCTGCGCGGCGTCTGAGGACCGACAGAAGCCGATCCCCACGCGCGCGCCCGTGGCGGAGAACGCGATCGCGATCGCCCTCCCGATCCCGGAGCTCGCTCCGGTCACGACGGTGCGCAGACCGGTGAGCGGTGGCTCTCCGGTCTGCGCGGTCAACTGCTAGCCCTCGGCGCCGCCGGCGAACGGGTGACGCGCGGCCGGCGTGTCAGCGAGCACCTTGTCGGTGCTCGGCTCGCCCCCGAGGGCGCGCGCGATCGACGTCTTCACGGCCTCGTAGTTCCAGTCGTAGATCTTCTTGTCGTCCTCGGCCTCCCAGTGGATGAACACGCTGACGATGATGCAGAGATCGTCGACCTGGTCCCTCGGGATGACGCCCTCGGCGACCGAGTCCACCACCGCGCGGGAGACCGCGGCCTGGGCAGGGCCGAACAGCTGCACGGCCTGCTTCGCGCCCTTGATCGTCACCTTGTTGCTGAGCACCGTGTCCGGCTTGGCCGGAAGGTTCGGGGTGACCACGGCGAGCAGGTTGGTGTGACCTTCGGACTCGTTGACAAAGGCGTGAGCGAATGCTTCACCGACCGGACCGCTCTTTGACCCGAGCAGCAGGTCGATGTGGGCGACCTCGTTACCTTCGCCTACCAGAGCCTCGCCGGTTGCCAGAGTGATGGCCATGAAGTGAGTCTCCTCTCTCCTATCGTATGGTGACGCGAGTGGACGCAACCCTAGCTCACTCCAGACTGAGCCGGGACTTACTCGCGCATGACGTCCAATTAGCGTGCCTGCTGGAGGTGTCAGCAGCCAAGCCTGGCAACGTCACGCCGGCCCACGACTTCTCCGACACGACCTACGCCGACATGGTGCGCTCGGCCCTGGCGCTCGGCGCGGCGTTCTCTCGCCGCCGGGCACGCGGGCGGGGTGTCGGGGAGTTGATCGCGGACGGGGTGAGCGCGACCGCACGCGTCACCGACGCCAACACCAATCTCGGGATCGTGCTGCTGCTGGCGCCCCTGGTCCGCGCCGAGGCGACCCGACCGGCCGACGAACCGCTGCGGGTGGCGACCGAGCGGATCCTCGCGGAGCTCGACGTCGGCGATGCCGCGGCGGCCTTCGCCGCGATCGTCGCGGCCCACCCCGGCGGCCTCGGCGACGCGCCCGACCACGACGTGAAGGAGCCGGCGCGCATCACGTTGCGCGAGGCGATGGCCGCCGCGGCCCACCGCGACAGCATCGCTTCCGAGTACGCCACCGGATACGAGATCGTGTTCGACACGGCCCTGCCGTTGCTGGCCGGCGCGCTCGGCGAGGGTGCTTCGACGCTCGCCGCGATCGTGTCGTTGCACGTCGGGCTGCTCGCCTCCCACCCAGACACGCTGATCGAGCGCAAGGCCGGCCCGGCGGCGGCGCGGGCGGTGACAGAAGCGGCCCGCGAGGTGCGCGCCGGCACCAGAACGCTCGACGAGTTCGACGCCTCGCTGCGCGGACCTGACCACCGGCTGAACCCCGGTACGACCGCCGACCTGGTCGCGGCGACGCTGCTAGCGGCATTGCTGACAGGAGTCGACCTCCCATGAGCGTGCTCGTGGTCGCGGTCAGCGCCCGCATGCTCGCTGAGCTCGCGGTCGCCGACGGCTACGACGTGATCGCGCTCGACCGGTTCGGCGACGCCGACCTGCGCGCGGTTGCCCCCGGGGCGACGGCGCCGGACAGCGACGGACTGGCGGCCCTCGCCGGGGACATCGAGGCGAACGCGGTCGTGTACGGCGCCGGCTTCGAGAACCGCCCCGACCTGGTGACGCGACTGGCCGAGGGCCGCGAGCTGCTGGGGACGCCGCCCGAACTGCTGGTGCCGGTGCGCGATCCGTGGCTTGTCGGGGCGGCGGCCCGGGCGGCCGGTGCGCGCGCGCCCGAGACGCGCGAGCTTCCAGGCGACCTGCAGGCCGACGCATCCTGGCTGCGCAAACCGAGACTGTCCGGCGGCGGCCGCGGGGTGCGACGTTGGGCCGGCGGTCGGCTGACACCCAAAGAGATCCTCCAGCGCCGGATCGAAGGACTGTCGTGTTCGGCGGTCGCGATCGGCGACGGCCGTCGGGCCGCGGTGCTCGGCCTCACCGAGCAGCTGCACCTCCGGCAGGGCTTCGGGTGGATGGGGAACGTAACCCCTCCGCGCCTGCCCGGGCCGGAGCTCGCCGAGCTCGGCGGTCAGCTGCGCGCCGTGTGCGACGAGATCGCGGTGCGCTTCGGCGTGCGCGGAGCATTCGGCGTGGACGCGATCTGGGACGGGCGCCACGCCTGGGTGCTGGAGGTCAACCCGCGTCCGCCGGCCTCGCTCGAGTTGTTCGGCCCCGGCTGCTTCGAGGCCCACGCACGGGGAGCCCGGGGCGCGGGCCTCCCGAGCGCCAGCAAGCTCCCAGCGACGGTGTGTGCGAACGTCAAGCTCGTGCTGTTCGCAAGCCGCGAGCTCCGCGCCCCCGATCCCGGCTGGTGGCCGGCGGAGGTGGTGCGCGACGTTCCTCGCGGCGGCGAGACGATCAAGCGCGGCGCGCCCGTGTGCACGCTCGTCTCGTCGACGCTCGGCGTCCGGGAGCTCGCCGCGCACGGCGCCAGCCTGCTGGCCGCGCTAACCGAACCGGTCCTGGCGAGTGGCTGAGCTCGGCCCATTCACCTGCGCCGGGTGCGGGCTGTTGTGCGACGACGTCACCGTCGATGACAGCGGTGACAGCGTGCGGCTGGCACCCGCGTGCGATCTCGGGTCCGAGTGGTTCGCCGAGCGCCGCCGCCTCTCGGCCGGAGCTCCGGCCGCGACCATCAGCGGCGAGCCGGCCGACGTGGAGTCGGCGCTCGCCCGGGCCGCGGAGCTTCTCCGCGGATCGCGTCGCCCGCTCATGCAGGGCTTCGCGAACGCCACCGTGGAGGACGCGCGGGCCGCGGTGGCCCTTGCGGATCGCCTCGGGGCGCTGGTGAGCATCCGGTCGCCGGCGGACGCATGGCCGGGCGCACCGGCGGTGCCGCTCCGCGGCGCCTCGACCGCCACGCTCGGAGAGATCCGCGATCGCTCGCAAGTCGTCGTGATCTGGCGCGAGGATCCCGAGACCACACATCCGCGCCTCCTCGAGCGGCTCGGGTTCGGCGACGGCTCGCGCTCCGAGCGGACGCTCGCGGTGATCGACAACCGAGACACGGCTACCACGGCACGCGCCGGCCTGCACCTGAGCTGGCCACCCGCGCGCGACCTCGACGCGCTGGTCACCTTGCACGTGCTGCAGCGCGGGCGCCCGGCGCACGCCGGCGATCTGAGCGGCCTGATGGATCGCATCAGCGCCGTCCCCCACGCCGCGTTCGTCTACGGACCCGGGCTGATCGGAGGCGCCGGCGGCCAGCGGCGCGCGCTCGCGCTCCACGAGCTGGTCAGGGGCCTGTGTCACGACCGTCACGTCGTGACGCTCGAGTTGCTTCCCGCCCCCGGGACCAGGAGCGCCGACGACGTCCTGGCCTGGCAGTCCGGGTATGGCACGCACGTGGACTTCGCTGGAGGTCATCCCGAGCCGGTCACGGCCACAGCGCCGCTCGACGATGTTGACGTCACGTTGCTCGTCGAGTCCGCCCCGGACGGCGCCGCCGAGATCGCGCTTCACGGCCTCCCGGGCGGGCCGGACGTCGAGGTGTGGATCCGCACCGCGGCCGCCGGCGTGTCCGCCGGCGGCACCGCGCACCGGCTCGACGGAGTCCCGTTGACGCTGCAGGCGCCGCAGCCCGACGACGCGCCGACGGCGGCCGCGCTGCTGACGCGGCTGCTCGCGGAGATCGGCACATGACGGAGATCCGAATAAGCGGGGGTGCGGTCCACGACCCGGCGAACGACGTCGACGGCGAGGTGCGCGACGTGTGCCTCAAGGACGGCAAGGTGGTCAACGACGTCGGGCCCGATGCGCGGCGGATCGACGCTCGCGGAATGGTGGTGATGGCCGGGGGGGTCGACATCCACGCCCACATCGCCGGGCCCAAGGTGAACGCCGCGCGCAAGCTCACGCCCGACGATCGTCGCGACGATCCGCTCGATCGGACGGAACTTCTCCGCTCCGGCAGCGGCGGCGTCGTCCCCTCGACGTTCGCCACCGGCTACCGCTATTCACTCCTCGGCTACACGACCGTGGTGGAGGCGGCTGCACCGCCGCTGGCCGCACGCCACGTGCTCTCAGAGCTGCGCGACACGCCGATGATCGACAAGGCCTTCCTGATCCTGATGGGCAACAACCAGGTGCTGTTCGAGCTGATTCGCGCGTCCGGCGGCGGCGACTCGCAACAGTTGCGCGATGCGATCGCGTGGTGGCTCGACGCCACCGGCGGTTACGGGGTGAAGCTCGTCAACCCCGGCGGCGTCGAGCGCTGGAAGCAGGACAACGGCAACGTCCACTCCCTCGACGACGAGGTCACCGGCTTCGAGGTGACTCCGCGCCAGGTGCTCGAGGCAATCGGGGGCGCCGTGGATGAACTGGGGCTGCCCCATCCAGTCCACGTCCACGCCAACAACCTCGGCATCCCCGGCAACGCGGACACGACGCTCGACACGATGCGCACGCTGTCGGGTCGCCAGGCGCACTTCGCGCACCTCCAATTCCACGCCTACGGCGGCCGCCCCGGCGGTCAGCCTCGCTCCCGCGCACCCGAACTGCTCGAGTATCTCGGGAAGCATCCCGAGATCACCGCCGACGTCGGCCAGGTCATGTTTGGGCCGGCGGTGACGATGACCGCCGATGCCGCGGTGTCGGCCGTGCTCCGGGACCTCGGCGCCGACAAGTGGATCAACCAGGACACCGAGGTCGAAACCGGCTGCGGGATCGTTCCCTACCGGTACCGGGCCGGCAACTACGTGCACGCGCTCCAGTGGGGGATCGGGCTCGAGCTGTTCCTGCTCGGCACGAACCCATGGCAGGTGATGCTGTCCACCGACCACCCCAACGGCGGGTCGTTCCTGTCCTACCCGAAGCTCATCCGCCTGCTCATGGACCGCGCCTTCCGCGAGGACCAGCTCGCAGGCGCGAACCAGCGAGCGATCCGCCGCACCGCTCTGCTCGACGGCCTCGACCGCGAGTACACGCTCAACGAGATCGCGATCATCACCCGCGCCGCGCCCGCGCGGCGGCTCGGCCTGCGCGACAAGGGCCACCTCGGTGTCGGAGCCGACGCCGACGTAACCGTCTACGTCGATCGCCCCGACCGCGAGGAGATGTTCGCCACCCCTCGGTACGTGATCAAGGGCGGCGAGGTCGCGGTCGAGGAAGGCGAGCTCCGCCGCTCCGACGACGGACTGCTGCTCTCGAGCCGAGCCGCGTTCGACCCCGATGTCGGCCGCGTGCTCGAACCGCTCTTCGGCGACCGCTACACGGTGGCGTTCGACCACTACCCGGTGCGCGACCCAGCGCTGCGCGAGCCCGCCCGGATCGTCGAGGCGGCGGCGCGATGAGCGGCTACCGGCTCGGGGACACCGAGGTTGACGACACGTTCGCCGAGGCTTTCCCGATGCGGTACGCCCGCGTCGTGATCACGGCCGCCACCGACGGATGGGCGCTCGAGGCGGCCCGCTCGATGACCGGCTTCGCCACCTCCGTGATTGGCTGCAAGTGCGAGGCCTCGATCGAGCGTGCGCTCGCCTCGGCCGAGACCCCCGACGGGCGGCCAGGAATCGCCGTGCTGCTGTTCGCGATGGACCGCGAAGGCGTCGGCAAGCGGATCGTCGAGCGCGTGGGTCAGAGCGTGATGACTTGTCCGACGACCGCATGCTTCGACGGGCTTCCCGGGGCGGAGAAGACCGCGGCCCTCGGACAGACGCTGCGCTACTTCGGCGACGGCTTTCAGGCCAGCAAGGTGATCGCCGGAGCGCGTTACTGGCGCATCCCCGTGATGGAGGGCGAGTTCCTGGTGTCCGAGTCCGTCGGAGTTGGTAACGGCGTCGGCGGGGGCAACCTGGTAATCGGCGCCGACGATGACGACATCGCGCTCGCGGCCGCCGAGGCGGCGGCTGAGGCGATGCGCGGCCAGGGCATCGCGCTGCCCTTCCCCGGTGGGATCGTTCGCAGCGGCAGCAAGGTCGGTGCCCTCACCTCGAAGTCGATGCCCGCCTCGACCAATCACCAACTCGCTCCGACGCTCCGCGCTCAGATCGATGACACACTCGTGCCGGACGGGGTCGGCGCGCTGTTCGAGATCGTGATCGACGGCGTCTCGGAGGACGCGGTCCGCGAGGCGATGCGGCGCGGGCTGCACGCCGGCGCGAGCGCCGGCGCGACGCATGTCACCGCCGCCAACTTCGGCGGCAAGCTCGGCCAGTTTCACTTCCCGCTCTCGGAGCTACGTGACCCGCCGTGACGCTGACCTTGACACTCCGCGCCGAGCCCCAGGCCCGGGTGGATGCCGCTCCGCTGATACCCGAGCGGCTGCGCGGACTGAACGCCTCCGCCGTCGCCGCTGTCGAGCTCCGCTGCGGTCGCGAGACGGCGGTAGTCGGCGACCTGTTCGACATCTCGGGCGCCGGCACCGAGGAGGAGGCGCTCGTCCTCGCCGGCGACCTGCGCCAGTTCGACTGGATCGGCGCGCGCATGTCGAGCGGCGAGATCGTCGTCCAGGGCGATGCCGGTTCGTGGGCCGGCGCCGAGATGTCCGGCGGAGCGCTGCGGATCGTCGGAGGCGCGGGCGCGCGGCTCGGGGCCGCCTATCCCGGGGCCCGGGTGGGGATGACCGGCGGCGAGATCGCAGTGACCGGCGATGCCGGCGAGGAGGCCGGCGCGGGCATGCGGCGGGGACTGGTTGCGGTCGGCGGGCGCACGGGAAACGGCGCCGGGTTGCGGATGCTGGCGGGCACGGTGATCGCGCTCGGCGGCATCGGCGGCGAGGCGGGCCTCGGCAACAAGCGCGGCAGCCTGGCCTCGGGTCGCGCGCTCGAGCCGCTCCCGAGCTATGCGTACGCCAGCCGCTTCAGTCCCCCGGCCCTGCGGCTCCAGCTGCTCCGTGTGCGCGAGTTGGGACTGATGGTCACCGATGCCCTTCTGAGCGGATCCTGGTCGCGCTGGTCCGGCGACGTCACCGAGCTCAGCCGGGGCGAGATCCTGATCTTCGACGAGAACGAGGAGGCCGCGTGAGCCTGTCCATGAACGAACGTGCCGCCACGCTCGTGGACGCGATGGTCGCCGACGCCGACGCGCTGGGGATCGAGGTCCGCAGGCTCGACTCGGGCGCTCGCGTGGTCGATTGCGGCACCCACGCACGCGGCGGACTCCAGGCCGGCCTGGGCTTCGCGGCGGCGTGCATGGGCGGGATCGGACGGATCGACCCCGTACCGGTGACGGTCGGCGACCGGACCTGGCCCGGGGTCGCCGTCGGCGCCGACGATCCTGCGGCCGCTTGCCTGGCGGCGCAGTACGCAGGCTGGAAGCTCGAGCACGACGATTTCTTCGCGATGGCGAGCGGCCCGGGGCGGGCACTCGCGCGCGCCGAGGACCTGTTCGACGAGCTCGCGTGGCGTGAGGAGGCCGATCGAGCGGTCCTTTGCCTCGAGACACGGCCTGACCCGCCCGCCGAGATCGTGGACAAGGTCGCCCAGCGCTGCGGCGTCGAGGCGTCGGCGGTCACGTTCCTGATCGCTCCGACCGCGTCGATCTGCGGCTCGGTCCAGATCAGCGCCCGCGTGGTCGAGACCGCGCTCCACAAGCTGCACGAGCTCGGCGTCGACCCCGCACGGATCCGGCAGGGTTGGGGCTGCTGCCCGATCGCGCCCGTGGCCAAGAACGACCCGTCGGCGATCGGACGGACCAACGACGCCGTGCTGTACGGCGGCACCGTCCATCTGTGGATCGAGGGCGCCGACGACGAGGTCGCCGAGCTCGCCCGGCGCCTGCCGTCGTCTGCCTCGGAGGCGTTCGGGACCCCGTTCGGAGAGCTGCTCGAAGCCGCCGACTGGAACTTCTACGACATCGATCCGATGTTGTTCAGCCCCGCCGCAGCCACCCTGACCAGCACCGTCTCCGGGCGGGCGCATCACGGCGGCGGGCTCGCGCCCGACGTGCTCGAGCGCTCGTTCACATCATGACCGGACCGCTGCGCGTCGCGGTCCTCGGTGCGTCCGGATCCTGGCACTCGCGCGGATTACTCACCGCGCTGACCGCTCGCGGTCACGAGGTGCTCGCGGTTCCGGCAACGCGCCTGCAGTCGACCGTCGACTCCCTCGGGCGCGTGCATCTCGTCGGTCCCGACGGCGCGACGCTGGACGCGCTCGACCTGCTGATCGTGCGCGGACTCCCGCGCGGGTCGCTCGAGCAGGTCATCTTCCGCATGGACGCGCTGCACGTCCTCGCCGAGGGTGGCGTGCGCTGCGTCAACAGCCCGCGAGCGATCGAGCGAACCGTCGACAAGTCATGGGCCGGCGCGCTGCTCGCGATGTCCGGGCTCCCCACCCCGCCCACGATCGCTTGCGAGCACTATGACGACGCGATGCAGGCGTTCGAGCAGCTCGGTGGCGACGTCGTCGTGAAACCGCTGTTCGGTGCGATGGGTGCCGGCATTGTCCGCGTCGAGGATCCCGATGTCGCCCACCGCGTCTTCCGCGCGCTCGAGCTCGAGCGAACCGTGTACTACGTCCAGCGCACGGTGGCGCCCGCCGGCCGCCGGAACCTGCGTGTCCTCGTCGTCGCCGGCGAGGTGGCCGGCGCGATGGAACGCGTGAGCGACTCGTGGCGGGCAAACGTCGCGCGCGGCGCCCGTCCCCGCCCGGTGACGCTGACCGACGATGAGCTCGTGCTCGCGCTTGGCGCGGCCGCCGCGGTAGAGACCGACGTCGCCGGGATCGATCTGCTGAGCACCCGGGCCGGTGAGACGTTCGTGCTCGAGGTCAACGGCATTCCGGGGTGGCAGGCGCTCCAGTCGGTGTGCGACGAGGATCTGACCGCGCGTGTGGTCAGCGCCTGCGAGGCACTGGTCACGGCGTGATGCGACCCTCGTGCAACGCGGTGGCCACCAGCGCGCCGGTGGCCCCCGCCGCTTCGAGCGCGCGCAGGTCCGCGTCGTCGCGCACGCCCCCACCGGCGTAGATCGCCGTCCCGGGCAGCGCGACCGCGAGCTCGGCTACCGCGTCGAGCGGCGGTCCGGAGCCGCTGCCGACGCGGGCGAGATCGATCACGAGGAGTTCGCCCGCTCCCATCGCACGCGCCATCGGCACGACGGCCCCCGGTTCCCGACCGGCAAGTGCCGGATCTCGCGAGATCAGGCGCCCGTCCCGCAGGTCGACGCTCAGCACCACCGGCGGGGTGACCTCGGCGCCCGCCCCGAGCGACTCCGTACCGACGACGTTTCGTGCCACGCGCGCGCGGCGCACCACCTCCACGCTTTCGGGCGTCGTCGCGCCGGCATCGACCCACGGCTCCGCCACAGATGCCAGGGCCGCCAGCGCCGCCTCGTTCACCTCCCCGCCGGCGAGCGCGTCGAGGTCGGCCACGTACAGCGTGCTGGTGTGGCAGAGCTCGCAAAGCGCGCGCGCCACTGCCACCGGCTCGCATCCCTCTACCAGCGGACTGCGCAGCGGCGCGTAGCTGTCGCGCTGTCCGCGGCGGGCGTGGACGACGATGCCGCTCTTGATGTCGATGACCGGAACGATTCGCATCGTGCGCGTCATGATGCCTCGATGGTCCCCGTGATCGGGCTCGACGTCGGCGGCGCCAACACCAAGGCGGCGCTGGTCGATGCCGACGAACGCGTCCGGACCGCGTCCGAGCCGTTCGAGGTGTGGCGCGACCCTGCTGCGATGGCCGATGTGATCGCTGGCGTGGTCGGGCAACTCGGGGCAGTGGGCACGCCGGTCGTACTGACCACGACCGCCGAGCTCGTCGACGCGTTTCCGAGCAAGCGCGATGGAGTGCTGCGCGTGCTCGAGTCGACGCGTCAGGCCCTGCCCGGACGGCGACTCCGCGTGTTGACGACCGCCGGCGAGTTGATCGGGCTCGAGGAAGCACGGGCCGCGCCGCTCCGATGCGCGGCCGCCAACTGGATGGCGACCGCGATGCTGGTGGCGCGCTCGCTGCCCGACACGATCCTCATCGACTGCGGCGGCACGACGACCGACGTGATCCCGATCGCCGGCGGCGAGGTGGTCGCGCGCGGCCGCACCGACCTCGAGCGCCTCCAAGCAGGAGAGCTCGTCTACACCGGCGCGCTCCGAACCAACATCGCCGCCGCGGTTTCGCACGTACCCATCGGCGGCCGCCCGTGTCCCGTTTCCTCCGAGCTGTTCGCGATCGCCGCCGACGCCCACTTGCTGCGCGCCAACCTGACGCCCGAGCGGTGCACATGCACGTTCCCCGACGGGCGGGGCGCCTCGCTCCCGGAGGCGCGGGCCCGGCTGGCGCGCGTCGTGTGCGCCGACCCCGAACAGCTCGCGGACGGCGATCTCGAGGCGATCGCCGGCGCGGTCGAGGAGGCCCAGGTCGCGGCAATCGCCGCGGCGCTGCGCCGCGTCGCCGCCAGCGTCGCCGAGGGTGCACCGGTTGTGACGGTTGGCGTAGGTGAGTTCCTGGCCCGCGCCGCGGCGGAACGGTGCGGCCTCGCGATCCGTGAGTACCTCACCGGCAGCGGTGGGGAGGTGGCCGCCGCGGTCGCGTTGTCGGTGCTCGGCCGTGGGTGATCCCGGGCCGCTGGTCGTCAAGATCGGCGGCGGACTGTTGCGCGACGAGGGCCTCGGAGGGTTGCGCCGGGCGTGCGCGGAAGTCAACGAGATCGCGACTCGGCGAGCGGTGCTGGTCGTGCCGGGTGGCGGTCCGTTCGCGGACGCAGTCCGTGCCGTCGACGCTCAGGTCGGGCTCGACGACGCGGTCGCGCACCGCCTCGCGCTCCAGGCGATGGACCAGCTCGGTGTCCTGCTGACGCCGCTGCTGGCGGCGGGCGAAATCCGCGTGCTGGCGGTGGCCCAGGCGTTCGCGGGGAACCCGGACGTGCCCGAGTCGTGGGCGGTGACGAGCGACTCGCTCGCCGTGTTCGCGGCCGCCGACATCGGCGCTGCCGAGGCAGTGCTGCTCAAGCCGGTCGCCGGCATCGTCGAGCGATGGCCGTCCGACGACCCGCCGATCGCACACTTGACCGCCGGGGAGTTGGAAGCACTTCAGGACGCGGGCGGTGGACGAGCCGTTGACCGCTATCTGCCCGAGGCCGTGCGCCGCACCGGCGTGAAAGTCGTGGTCCGCAGGCCGGGGCCCCGCGCTCCGGCCGGTACGTGCGTCACCCGGAATCCGGACTGACTGTGACCATCGATTCGGGCTGTGTGACACTGGCTTTTACTCACCGCGCGCGGTAACGTACGACAGCCTTACTACATATCCAGCCGAGTCCCCGGATCGCCAGATCAGGGGAGTGGGGGAACCACTGAGGCCGTAGAGCCTAAGGGGCGAATCGCCGTCGTTCAGATGGCGTAGCGCGAGCTCTTCAGCGCGAGTCCGTCAGCTAACCCCGCAGGCAATGAGAAGAGAGAGGTGGGTGTTGCGGTATCCGGTTGGCACCGGGTGAGGACCGGCTCGCGCCCGGTTCGGGGGACGCAGTTGCGTTAGTTCTTGACGGGGTCGAGGCTGAGTTCGACGTACTCGTTAGCAGTGTCGCGGATCGCGTGGTCGCTCGTATCCAGGCGTCGAACGCTGCGCTGTCGGCAGCATCGTCGCCCAGAAGTTCATCCAGGTCCTGTGGGACACGCCCAACTCGATCCTGCACAGAACTTCCGTCCGAGCCCGAGCCTCGTCAAGCTCGCCCCCGAGACGCCGAAGTTCAGCTTCGGGGATCTACTCCTCGACACCGGACTGGCGCCGAGAAGCAGCTAGTTCGACACGTAGTTCGGCGACCGCGGCCGCCACCAGCTCGGTCTCGAGCTCGGCGGCCCGGTCGCCGGCGCGGCACACCGCCGACCGTACGCCGACGACGTCGGCATCGACGCGCGACAGCTCGCCGAGCCGCAACTGCCCGGCAACGCCAAAGGACCCGCCGACCGTCCGCGTCCGCGCCACCAGATCGGCGAGCGATGGCTCGGACAGCCACGCGTACAGACCGCGGCCGTCCTTGACGAACGTGTCGACGAGCGCTCCGGCGATCCCGGTCCGCTCCACGACGGCCGGCAGCAAAGCCACATCGAGCGACCGGGGCTCGAGCGCGGCAGCGTCCGCGTACGCGACCGCGATCACCCCCACCTGATCGCCCACCGCGTCCACGACTGCGCCGATCAGAGCCGCAGCACGATCAAGCGAACGCACGCCGCGCAGCCCGACCTTGACATACGTCGCGCCGCACGCCGCCGCGCCATGCGCGGCCAGCGCCGCCGTGTGTGGGAGGTCCGGCAGGTCGCCGAGCGCCACGCTCACCGGCACGGCGCCGTCCACTTCGCGCACCACCGCGGACAGGACGACCGGCGACGGCGCACCGAGCGCGCCTTCGCGCGGGTCTTTGACGTCGATGATGTCCGCACCGCCGGCGACGGCGCGCCGCGCCTCGACCGCGGAGATGACGCTGACGAGCAACCTCATGCCGCTGCCTGCCCTGACCCGTCACGCGCGACCCGCGCCCCCCAGCGGTCAAAGTCGACGACGCGCACGTCAACATCCGTACCCACTGCCCCACGCAGCCGGTCGGCCACCGACGCCGCGCGATCGACCCCGTCGACGATCCCGTACACCGTGGGCCCCCACGAGCTCTGGCCGACGGCGTCGACGCCGAGCGCATGGAGCGCCTCGACGACCGGAGCTGCGCGCGGATGAAACACGCCACCCTGACGCGAGGCGAACATCGACCCGATCTCGCGCTGGATTTCGGCGAGCGCCGCGCCGAACTCGCCGATGTCCTCGGTCACGAGCCCCGCAAGCAACCCTGTGAGCACCAATCGCGACACGCTTGGCTCGATGGCGGTCCGCTCCTGGTGCAGCAAACCGAAAAATCTCTCCTCAGCATTCCCGGAGAGACCCTCGACCCCGAGGGGCAGCGCAAGCACGCACCGCCACCGCTCCGGCATCGGATGACGCGCCACCAGCGGACTGATCGAGTCGTGGTCGCGGACACCGGCCTCGACCACGAGGCCCGGCGCCGCGAACGTCCAGCAGCCGACGCTCGACCGCGCCCCCCGCCCGCTCGCTTCCGCGAGCTCTTCAGGCCGCGCCGCGATGCCCGCCAGCTCGGCCACCCCGCGCGCGATCGCCAAACCGAGCTTGGTTCCCGACCCGAGCCCGGCGTGAGACGGAATCGCCTCGCGCACCTCGACCTCCACGCCGCTCGGAAAGGCGAGTGCCTCACGCGCACGGCGAGCGAACGTCGCGGCCCGGTCAGCCTGGGGCCCGTCAGCGACGACCTCCGATCCGGCCCCGGCCCTGACCTCCACGACCACCCGGGGAGAATCGACGGCGACGCCGACGCCGCCGAAACGCCGCGCACCAATCCCCGCCGGGTCGAGCATTCCGAAGTGCAGCCGAGCCGGCGCGGTGACGACGACGCCGGTCACGTTCGCTCCGCGACATAGCGGCGCACGTACTCCATGGCGGCACGCTCGCGGGCGCCGGCGGTCTTATCCACGAGCTCTTGGAGGCGTTCGAGCTCGGCCCACACGTGCTCGCTCCCGAGCCACCGCAGTCGTGACGCGAGGATCGACGCCTCGACGGTGGCGTGCCGGGCGCGACACAGGCCGAGCGGCTCGCGGGAGCCGCTCCCGGAAGCGACCACCCGGGCGCGGACCATCGATCGCGGTACCTCGCTCGAAGCGCTCGGAACGATTTCGGTCACCACAACCTCCCGCCACGTCTGAACGTCCTCGATCACCGCGCCCTCGATCGCAGTGGCCGGACGTGTCGTCGGGTGCGGATGACCGAGCGCCGACTCGACGAACAGGAGCACGTCGTCGGTGAGGTGGATGACCGCCTCACCGCGCACGCGCAGATTTCGCAGCGTCCGCGTTGCGTCGAACGGCCAGAAGATCAGCTCTTCCTCGCCCCACCGCACTCCCATTGCGGCGCAGTTGACCACACCGTCGCGGCCGATTGTGGTCACTACGGTCTCGATCAGCGGGCCGGCCTCAGCCGACAAGGCTGAAGAACTCCTGTCGCGTGCGCGCGTCGTCGCGCAGCGAGCCCCGCAGCGCCGAGGTGACCGTGCGCGCGCCCGGCTTGCGCACGCCGCGAATCGTCATGCACATGTGCTCGGCGCTGAGCACCACCCCCACACCCCGGGGCGCGAGCTCCTGCTCGAGCCAGTCGGCGATCTGCACGGTCATGCGCTCCTGCAGCTGGAGATCCCGGGCGAAGAACTCGACCACGCGGGCCAGCTTCGACAGCCCGATGATGCTTTCCCGAGGAAGGTAGGCGACGTGCGCCACGCCGTGGAACGGCAGCAGGTGGTGCATGCACAGGGTCTGGAACGAGATGTCGCGTACCAAGACGAGCTCGTCGTAGCCCTCGTTTCCGAACACGGTCGCGCCGAACTCGGCGGGAGTGACCAGCTCGGCGAACGAGGCGGCGACTCGCCTCGGCGTGTCGAGTAGATCGGGCGAGTCTGGATCGGCGCCGATCGCCCGCAGAAGGTCCCGCGTGGCCTGCTCCGCAGCCGCGAGGTCGAGGTTCGAGCTGTCGACGACCCGCCCGGGCGTCGCCGGGGCCACCGCTCTCCGATCTCCATCCTCGCGGTCCACACGGTCAGCGTAACGCTCGGTCGCGTCCGAGGTTCGACCAGCAGACGCTGCACCTAAATATCTCGACCTGTCCGAGTGGATAGTTGTCTACCTACCCGAGTGGGCAAAGCTCGCCGACCGCCTCGGTCAATCGGCGGCGGTTACCTGGATAACCAGGCTCCTGAGGCCTTGTCAGCGACCTGCACCCCGTGTGTAAGATGCGACTGGAACCGTTGAACTCTAAGAGGGAGAGATTCCTATGACTTGGAGCAAGCCGAAGTTTGAGTTCATCGAGATGTGCTCAGAGGTCACTTCCTACCTGTATCACCGGTAGGACCGTGAAGCTGGCGTGGCCTCCGGCGTGTCCGCCCGAGGCTGCGCACTGCTTCGCCTAAAGCGTGCGCGTTCGGGTCCTCGGTTCGGCTGCCGGCGGGGGCTTTCCGCAGTGGAACTGCCGCTGTCCGACGTGTGAAGCCGCACGCGTGGGGATTCGGGCGCGACCGCGTACGCAGTCGTCGCTGGCGATTCGGGGCGCCGAAGGGCCCTGGTTTCTCGCAAATGCCTCGCCCGACGCGCGGGAGCAACTCGAGGCAATCGCCGACCGCGACACCGACGGCGTTCGCTCGCCGCCGATCTCCGGCGTGCTCCTGACCGACGCCGAGATCGACCACACCGCCGGGCTGCTGCTCCTCCGTGAGTCCTCGACGCCGGTGCACGTCTACGGTCAGCCGGGAGTCGAGCGCGCGCTGAGAGACGGGTACCCGGTGCTGTCGATTCTCGAGCGTTATTGCGGTCTGAAATGGCACGCGCTCGAGCCCGGGCAGACGAGGCCGCTCGAAGGTTCGAGCCTCACCGTCGAACCGTTCGACGTCGGCGGCGACGCGCCCCGCTACCTCGACGGATCGGGAATCGAGCTTGAGGCGAGCGGTTTCATGTTCCGCGACCGCGCCGGCGGCGGGGTTCTCACCTACGTTCCCGGCCTGGCTCGGCTCGACGACGCCGTTCTCGAGCGGTTCGCCTCCAGCGATGTGGTGCTTGTCGACGGAACCTTCTGGCGCGATGACGAGCTCGCCCGACTCGGCATCACCGGGCGCAGCGCACGCGAAATGGGACACCTGCCGCTGTCGGGACCGGGTGGAACGCTCGAGGCGCTCGCCCAGCTGGAGCGCCCACGCAAGGCGTTCGTCCACATCAACAACACCAATCCGATCCTGCTCGAGGACTCTCCCGAGCGCGAAGCAGTCGTACGCGCGGGGGTTGAAGTTGCTTACGATGGGCTCGAGGTCGAACTGTGAGTGAAGAGTTCATCGCTGAGCTGCGCGCCCAGGGCGCGCGTTACCACAATCTGCATCCCTTTCACCGCCGGATGGACAGCGGCGAGTTGACGCGCGACGAGCTCCAGCGCTGGGTCGCCAACCGCTTCTACTACCAGAAGTGCATCCCGCTCAAGGACGCCGCGATCATGTCGAACTGCCCCGAGATCGAGGTCCGGCGCGAATGGATCCAGCGGATCATCGACCACGACGGAACCGGGGAGGGAACGGGCGGGATCGAGTCGTGGCTGCGGCTCGGCGAGTCGCTCGGCGTATCGCGTCAACAGCTCGAGTCCGAGCGCGGCGTCCTTCCCGGGGTGCGCTACGCGGTCGACGCGTACGTGAACTTCGCGCGGCAGAAGCCCTGGATCGAGGCGGTCGCGTCCTCACTGACCGAGCTGTTCGGTCCGGCCGCGATCCGGGTGCGGCTCGAGGCACTCGAGCGCCACTACGACTGGATCGATCCCGCCGGCCTCGAGTACTTCCGCACGCGGCTCGTGAAGGCGCCCCGCGACGCGGAGTACGCCCTGGTGCTCGTGGTCGATCGCTGCCGGACACGCGAGCAGCGGGACGCTGCGGTTGCGGCTTTGAGATTCAAGACTGAGGTGTTGTGGGCGCAGCTGGACGCCATCGACCATGGCGACACGCAGCCTGTCGGGGAGCGCGTGTGACTCGTCCGCGCCTGGTAACCGGTGCACGCCTGCGCTACGACGAGGTGCGCGAGGAGCATCTTCTGCTGGTGCCCGAGGGCGCCGTCAGGCTCAACCCGACCGCGGCCGAGGTACTCGAGCTGTGCGACGGGGAGCGCTCGCTCGACGAGATCGTCGGCTTGTTGAGCGCGCGCTACGACGGGGCCGATGTCGGCGACGATGTGCGCGAGCTGGTCGACGGAATGGCGGAGAGAGGACTGCTGGTCGATGCCGCCACCGCCTAGGCCGTACTCGCTCATCGCCGAGCTCTCGTACCAGTGTCCGCTGCACTGCCCGTACTGCTCGAACCCGGTTGACATCGGGCATCTGAAGTACAGCCGCAAGCACGAGCTCGCGACCGACGATTGGACCCGCACGTTCGAGCAGGCGCGGAGACTCGGCGTTCTCCAGCTCGCGCTGACAGGAGGCGAGCCGATGCTGCGCCGCGATCTGAGCGAGCTGTGCGCGGCGGCGCGCGACGCGGGCCTCTACTCATCGCTGATCACCGCCGGCACCTTGTTCACGCCGGTGCGTGCGCGAGAACTGAAAGACGCCGGGCTCGATCACGTGCAGATCTCGATCCAGAGCCCTCACCCCGAGGAGAACGACCGCATCGCGGGCAACCGGTCGTTCGAGAAGAAGCTCGTAGCCGCCCGCGCCGCGCGCGAGCTCGACTTCCCGCTCACGATCAACTGCGTGCTCCACCGGCAGAACCTCGACCGGATCGACGAGCTGCTCGAGCTGACGCTCGAGCTAGATGCCCAGCGGCTCGAGCTCGCCAACACGCAGTACTACGGCTGGGCAGTGGTCAACCAACAGGCGCTGATGCCATCCGTCGATCAGCTGCGGCGTGGAGAGGAGGCGGTGGCGCGTTTCCGCGAGCGCGTCGGTCCGCGGGTCGACGTTCTGTGGGTGCTTCCCGACTACTACGAGGATCTGCCGAAGCCGTGCATGGGCGGCTGGGGCCGGACCGCGATCGTGGTCGCACCCAACGGCGACGTCCTTCCGTGCCAGGCGGCGTCAACGATCCCGGGGCTCGAGTTCGCCAATGTCCGAGACCACCCGCTCGAGTGGATCTGGAACCAGTCCGACGCGTTCACGCGGTTCCGCGGAACCGACTGGATGCAGGAGCCGTGTCGGTCGTGCCCGCTCGGGCGCCAGGAGGTGGACTGGGGCGGGTGCCGCTGCCAGGCGCTTCGCCTGGCCGGCGACGCGGCCGCGACCGATCCGGTGTGCCGCCTCTCGCCCCACCACGAGCAGCTCGCCTCAGCACGCGAGGCGGCGCAGACCGACGAGTTCGTCTATCGCACGATCAAGCGCCCGCGGGGCTCGGAGGTCCATGGGACACGGGCGCGAGCGGCCATTCGGCAAACTAGTTCTTGATGATTCAGGACCCGTTCATCCCGGCCGGCGCAGGCGGTCTCAGCGTTCCGATCGCTGACCGCGCCGAGCTGTCGATCTTCCCGCGCCTCGCGACGTACTCGCAGATCGTGGCGAAGCTCCAGTGGGAGCCCGGCGCCATCGACCTCGCTCCCGACGCCCGCGCGTGGCCGGACCTTCCGGACGAGCGCCGCCGCCGTCTGACCACGCTCCTCGCCGGCTTCCGCGTCGCCGAGGACTCGGTGGCGGAGCACCTCACGCCGTTCGCCGACCGAGCCGAGCACGTGGACACGATGATGATGTGGATCTTCTTCCTTCAGCGCCGCGACGAGGACCGGCACTCGCTGTTCTTCGATCGCGTCGCCGAAGAAGTGCTGAAGCTCCCCGGCGACACGCCGGCCGAGCGGCTCGCCGCGGCCCGCGAGCTCGTCCCAACCGCATTCCTCGAGCTGTTCGAGGAACGACTGCCGGCGATGGCCGCCGAGCTTGCCGCGGGGCGCGCCGGCATTCTCGACGGCATCCGCCTCTATCACATGGTGCTCGAGGGAGCCGTGTTCACCGCCGGACAGCGTGCGCTGCTCGAGGACCTCGACGACGGCGCCCTGCCCGGACTTCGCGAGGGCGTTGAGCACGTCGAGCGCGACGAGCGTTGGCATGTGGGCTTCGGCGTCCGCTGCCTCACCGAGGCGCAAGATCCCGACGCGCTCGTGAACCAGGTGCTGCCCCGCGCCGCGGAGGCCGCGGCCGCCTGGGGCGACGCGGTCGCGGAGCCGATCCGCGAGTTCGCGGTGACGCTGTGCCGCCGGCGGCTGTCGGTCGCCGGCTTCACCGACGAGCTCCCGGCGGCCTAGCGCCGCCCGCCGGCGATTTGTACGCGCGGCCATAGCCGCCTCTCGCCCCTGTTGGTATCCAACCGGTGAGCGTGTAAAGCCCGTATCCACGGGGTAGAAACGC
>Ga0335073_10004551_pt1 | contig 19371 bp, 19 predicted proteins | sample Lox_Sample_22_FD_207093 | JGI IMG/M metagenome (GOLD analysis project Ga0335073, IMG submission 207093) | Soil microbial communities from Loxahatchee National Wildlife Refuge, Florida, United States - Lox_Sample_2.2 | ecosystem: Environmental > Terrestrial > Soil > Wetlands | place: USA...
AAACTCGTTGAAGTAGATGTCGGGCGAAAGAAAGCTCAAAGCTGGCGCGGCTGCGTGCCAGATGTCCATCGAGTGCGGCAGTGGACCACCGCTGTTGTATTGTCCAGGCTCATAATTTGGACGGATCAATGCAGCATTGGCGTACATGGGCAGCGAATATTCTGCCTCCCCTGCTTTCGCTATCTGATCAATGTAGGTAGCGTAATACCACGCCATAAAGAAATCGTCGGTTAGAGGTGACTTACCAAAGACCTCCTGCCAGGTCCCAGCGGTTTTGGCCCCGGCTGCCTCCCACGCCGCACGAAACTCCGGGTTCAATGTGGCCCGGTGTCCTTTCATATAGCTGATGAGATCTGCCGGCACGGGTCCGGCGAAAGTGCTATTGGCAACAGGTGAGTGATCGCGCGATTCGGGAATAACTCCCACCTCATTCTCCACCTGTACGATCAGGACGGTGTGTTTGTCGCTATCTACTTCTTTAAGATGGCGCATCAAACGCGCAAAGGCCCGCGCATCCGCGTCTCGAACCGCTGTACTGAAAGGCGATAGACGTTCCGTGTCCCGGCCATCGCTCGTTTGAACGCGGGGAAACCGTTCTGTATCGGTCTTAACCCATGCCGGCGCGTAGCTTGAAAACGTGTTCTTCCAGGCACCGAACCACAGAATCACCAGCTTCAGGTTGTTTTTGCGCGCACCTTCCAGCAAACCGTCCACATTCGTGAAATCGAACGTGCCTTCTTCGGGCTCGATCGTCTCCCACGCGACGGGTGTTAATACCGTGTTCAAATGCATGGCCGCAAGGCGCGGCCAAACAGCGTTCATATAGTCGACACTGGAGGAACTGGAGTTGTGTAATTCCCCGCCTAAGATCAAAAATGGCTCGTCATCGACGATGAGTTGGGTCGCATCGCCCTGCTTTTCAAGGTGAGGAAGCGCAGTATGAGAATCGCGGATCTGACCGATAGCCTGTACACAACTAGCTGCCAGCAGTGCAAATGCGACGAAACCAAACACGCCCAGTTTACGAACCGTATTCCTATAATCGACAACCATTGCCATGGGTCTTCTTACCTTCCGCCACAAGTGATCTATTCGCAAAATTCGCGCGATGCACTGCTTTAGGTGAGCATAGCCGATCTAAAGGCAACGCCCGCGTAAGGCTACAGAAATGCAGCGTCGCGATGTTTCCTAGACCGGGATTATCCAACAGCCTTAAGCGCAATTTGGTGTCAGGGAGCCGATTCGCATCTGGGCGCTCGCTTGTCCTATGGACGGGAGGACTCAGCCTTATCGCGCTATGCCTCCTCCTCTGGCTCCTTGACGCGCGCCACCTCGGCAAGCGATGGAGTTATCCAGCCATCGTGTTTGGTACAAACGCGATCACAGCCTATATTTTCTCGGAGTTTATAGCTGGGCTGTTTCACGCCATTCACGTTTCGGCTGGCATCACCTTCCAGCATTGGCTCTATCAACCGCTGGCCGCCGCGATTCCTAACCCGGGAATTGCAGCCATGACCTACGCCGTTCTCTTTGTGGCTTTCTGCTTCCTCCCGATCTGGCTGATCTATCGCCGCCGAATATTCGTGAAGATCTGAACTCCACAACGACCTGACATTTTGATCTGGTACTGCAGAGTGTTTCGTCAAGAGGCCCAACTTGAACTGGCTGATCAAGTCTTGATGAGTGCGGCTCAGACCTGCGGTGCACATAGGACGTTCGGGATATGGCCCGGTCTTAGGGTCCGGTCACTCGAGCTCTTTTAGCCCAACTTCCGTCTTTAGATAGACGCTACGACGCTAATACATCAAACGATTGAGACTCAAATCAGCCTATAGGTGGTTGCCGATTGTGTAATTTGTCGAGGATTCTGTTTGTTTCCAGAACCTTGACAGTATCCGATACGGGAAGAAGAGCGGACACATTCCCAAGGTTTTGAAGGAGGAGGAAGTATTCATGCCGCCAGAAGCGTCTCTGTTCTCCAGCCGAGCTCACTTCTGGGCTTTTTGGGGCGGTTGCATCGCAGTCACCATTGGCGTTCTACTCCACATTCCCATGTTTCTCATGGGCCGTTACACCCATTACAAGCTAGCCGGCATGGCAATGGGCAACGGCATGCTCTTCGGAATGTTTCTCATCGTTGGCGGATTTCTCGCAACAGCGTACGGTCTTCTGCCACATAGAGAGCATGTCATCACATACGAGGAGATCGCTCCGCCCGAAAACGCGCCGTTGACCAAAGCTCACTGGACTCAGATCATCATCCTGGCCGCCGCGCTAATCATCGACGTAATGAAGGCCGCTACACTCGGTTTCGTTACTCCCGGCATGCGCGTCGAGTATGGCCTGACTTTCGCGCAGGTCGCCCGATTGCCATTCGCCGGACTTCTCGGTACCACTGTCGGCTCCTTCCTGTGGGGCGCCCTCGCGGACCGCTACGGCCGTCGCGCGTCCATTCTTCTTGCTGCCGTAATCTTCATGGGCACCGCCATCTGCGGAGCCATGCCTTCCTTCAGCTGGAATATTGTCATGTGCTTCCTGATGGGCCTCGGTGCCGGAGGCATGCTGCCCGTTGCGTATGCTCTGCTGGCGGAAATCATGCCCACGCGTCATCGCGGGTGGTGCCTTGTGCTTGTCGGCGGCATCGGCAGCATCGGAGGCTACTTCGCCACCAGCGCGCTTTCCGCCCTCCTTCAGCCACATTTCGGGTGGCGCATCATGTGGCTCATCAATATGCCGATCGCACTCATCCTGATCTTCGTGAGTCCTATCCTTCAGGAGTCGGCACGTTTTCTTCAAAGCATGGGCCGCCTGCAGGAGGCGCGCGACACTCTTGCCCGCTTCGGCGTTTCCCTCGATCCGGCAAAGACAGCCAGCGCCGAGGTGCAAAACCTTCCCGATCCATTACCCCTTGGGAGTCTCTCTTTTCTCGGGGTCACAGCCACGCTTACCCTCACCGCTCTCTGTGTCGGCTTTGTAAACTTCGGCGTTCTGCTTTGGCTGCCCGGCGATCTTATTCGCGAAGGACATAGCATGGGCGGGGCCAGTCGCATCCTGGCGCGTTCCACGCTCATTGCTGCACCCACGATTGCAATTGCAGCGTGGCTTTACAGCGTCTGGAGCACCAAGCGTACGCTTATCCTCGCGGTCGGCGCCACCACTCTGGGACTCGTTGTAATCTTGCTACGCGACACCGGCATTCTGCACACGCTTTCCAACCCGATTCTCCCTGTAACCCTGATTCTGATTGGAAACAGCGGCATCATCTCCACGCTGCTGCCATATGCGGCGGAAAACTATCCTCTCCGCGTGCGTGGCCGCGCCACCGGATGGGTAGCCGGGTCCAGCAAGAGCGGCGGCGTATTTGCCCAGGTACTGGGGATGCTGGCTCTGGTACCGGCTCTCGATATCGCTGCCGGAGGCGTGGCTATCCCCTGTGTGCTTTCTCTCATACTCATCGCGCTGCTGGGTCAAGAGACCCACAACCGCGATCTCCGCGATTTGGAGATCACTGGTTCATCGTCTCTTGAAACCGCACAAGCAGTGAGCGAGTGATTTCTTCATCTGGAAATTTCAAATCTTGCTTCATCGTAAAGTTTGGTAAAAAAGTGCATATAAAATGCGCGAAATCGCGAAGTACTACGCGGTATTGCAAAGTTTGCGCATTACGTCGCGAGCCGTGGAGATATAGCGCAGAACTGCGAAGTTTAGGGGCCGTCATTTCTTGCGGCCCCGTTTGCTATTCAGAAGAAACTCCTCTAGATCGAAAGGCAAGAATTTCGCCCGACCGGGAAGATCTCTTGGGGTTAGTTGACCGTTGGCAACGCGATCTTGAATGGCACGGATCGAGACTCCAAAGAGTTTGCTGAGATCGCGGTTCGTGTAGGTGGCCTGGAGGCACATGCCGCGCAACGCGAGCATCTCCTCCAGCAATGGATACTTCTGCGGGTCCTGCTGTTCTGCCATAATTGGCCTCCTTGTTGGTCACAGGGCACGTGCACCTGTGGTGCAAGCACTCCTTGTTGGTCAATACCGTTCGCGGACTCGATTCTCCGAATATTTCGGAACTTTTCGCGCTCCTCAGGTCGGCGACCGTAAATTGCCCTCACTGGCTAATACGGCTCGTGAGGCGTTTCCCTGGATTTTGCGGAAGTTTTTAGGAGGATCACGCTGAAACCGGCGTCAACGACACCCTCCTGTTGGGTAATACCGATTTCCGGCTGGTTGTCTGAATTTGTCGGAAGCTTTTTGCGGTATGGTCGACCGGGTTCAGAGAGATGCGGGTTCGAGGGATCTGCGCTGTCAGCTTGAAAACCTCTTCACCATATAGGCCAAGATTGTTCAGACAAGTGTGAACCGTCCGGGGGCTTCTTGGTTGAGGCTTCGCCCCCAGCGTGAATGGTTCAGTTCTCGTCTGAGCGACGGTGGGCTTAGTGCGCAACGGCCTCGGATTTCTTCCGGCGGTTCGCGATTGCTTCGCTCCGGGCAGTCCGGCATAGGATGTGAAGGCCACATGCGGGAAAGCCGAGCTTCTTAGCAATGCAGCGGAACTGACGAGCCACGCGGGCCATAACGTGGTCGGGAAAGCTCCCCATGACGAATTCTGTGTCTCCTGCACGATCACACCGCGCCTGTAAAAGGGCCACGGTTTCGCGGTCCATGATCGTGCCCCGAATGATCCCCGTCTCGGGAAGGTTGACGCGCATTACGCGGAGGCCGAAAGTGAAGTCAGTCCACCGAAGGCGGGCCAATTCGACGGGCTCAATACCGCTACGAAGCATGATTCTCGCTACATCGTGCAGATCACGATACGCAGGCTGGTTCTCGGTCGCGTCCAGGAGTGCCCGGACCTGTTCAGGCGTGAGGACGATAGGGCGGCGTTGTTTCATCCTCCGACGAGGATTGTTGCTCCTATGCATTTTGATAGCTCCTCCGCGTCGTGCGCGGTTCGACCTCTGACGGTCGGTTTGGTGTTCACTTTGTCGGCGGGAACCGTCCGCAATTGCGGCTGTTCCCGATCAGGCTTCTGAGGGTTAGTACTGCTGCCAGAGCCCGAATCTGAAATTTGATTGTGATTTTTTTTGGTTTCGAACCCAGGGAGCTATTTGCCCCCTGAAGGTAAATACGTCCGACTCGGGTCGAAGCCGGAATATCGGCGACAACTTCTGTTAGGTCTCTTTTCTCCAAATCTAGATCGAGTCCCAGCCGAGCAGCGCCGCGCTGCGAGTGGGTAATCGAAACGCTCTTCACCAGCAATGCGAATTGCAAGAATCTGGCGCGTGTTGATGAGAAACTGCACCTGCTCCTCATTCACGTGAAGCGCCATCATTACTTCCTCTCTTGAGTACAGCCTCCGAGTGTGTCGAGTTATCCCGGAAGCAGCTTCGTTCTGTTGTGTTGGGAGGCACGGATCAAAGCCATCCGTACCCCGCTGCTTGTCGTCGATTGGTTGCATATCGCCCTCATTCTCGGACTCCGTAAATTGGGCCCCTGAATGCAAATACCGATCGTCCGACGGTATCTGAAATTCAGATTGCTTTTTCTACTTTGTTCTGAATTTGGTGACGGACGAAGACTGCGCCTGGTATTCGTGCGCCTTTCACAATCGAAAATAGAGATCATGTATGTTGTTACTGCGAAAGACGCCAATTCCTAGATTTAGACAAGTGAATTTCTGAAATACTTGAGGTCAGTTTGCATATAACGTCATGCATCCAGGAAATCTCTAATTTGACCCTGAGTGACCACCACGCCTAGCGACCAGAACTCGCTAGATTGGGTAAAAGAAGCTTTCCATGTCGGCAATCACATCCTCAAAGATGCGGCCATCTTCTATGTAGAGCCAGGTTGTTCGGGCACGACGACCGATGAATCCAGCAGGCCGATCAAATTGTCGGCTCCCAGCAACGGGCATTACCTCGTTGAGGACCGGCGACCCGGTAATAGAGCGTGTTTAGCTGGTTCAGACAGCCAGGTCACCGTGGCCAACAGTTAGAAAATGGCTGAGGAGAGCATCCGCGGGATTGCTCGCGATCCACCACTTGCGCCCGTCAACGCTCAGCTTGGCCAACGCACTTTGCAGGGTCACGAGATTCACAACAAGCGAGATCCATATCGTCTAGGCCCAATTGCCATTTCCATAGTTCTTCAAGTCCAACAGAGATGTAGTCCTTCCACTAACAATCTGGCCAGTAACCAACGAAAATGGCGAAGTTAGCAGATTTTTTTCTTGGGCACCGTTTCAAGAGGCGAGGAACATAATCCCGCACGCGCTGCGATAATCACACGTCGTTCACTTTCAAGGTGATGCCTTTCCCGATCCAGAACCTCCAAGCGCTTTGCGATGACGTTCAGTCTCCTACTCACTTTCTTTCGTTCTTTCACCTTTTTACTGGACGGATCATGACCGACGTGCAGCCCTCTGCAAAGATGGCAGGGATAAATATTGATGTCGTCGCCCAGACGGCAAGCGTGCTTCAGGGCACTGAGGTAATCCAAATGACGCATTTTGCGCTGACAGTTCCGAAGGTCTCTCACAATTGCCCGTCGGAGCACCTGAGGGTGTATATTTTCTGCCTTTGCTAGGCAAAGTTCGCTGCTGCTTCGGTCACTCTCTGCAGGCAGAGCACTACCCTGGATATGCGAATGGCCAATTCCCGGCGGATTTGATGAAATTGCTGGAAGCACCTTTTCCATAACCACGGTAAGCGACTTGCGACGGATCAGAAGACGCCCCGCTTTCCGCGCTTCCTGAACTGCTGCTGGGTCCAAGGTCTGCTTCAATCTGTCATATTGGCTCTGGAGAGCCGTAGCATATGCGCGATAGTCAACATGGGCATGAGGGAGTGGCTCGCCGCCGAGACATTTTATATACACGGCGAAGCGCAATGCTTTTCGCTTTGATGCTCCCATTCTTGCCATGTAACCTCACTTCTCACGCCCCAGAATTCTCCGGATCAAATCTAACTGTGGTGATCAGGAGATTAGCGAAGAAAAGGAGAAAATGCAAGCGCTGGTGAAAGTCCTGTTCCAGCGCCTGTACAGTAGTTAGAAGCCAGAATGAAAGGGGGGCAGTTAGCGATGAATCCGTGCCCGGTAGATGACGGGAAATGTATAAAGTTCCTCCATTATCTGGTCATCGGTTGCATCTGCGTTCGTGAGCGTAAGCAAGGCGGGCTCGACACTCTGACCGTTGATCGCCCAAGCTCCGGAGACAGTGTCATAGCGAATGTCCGCGACGATGTCCGGAAAGCTACGGCGCTCAATACTACCCGGCGAATTAATAATCCACACGTGGGTGTCGTCCAGATGCTTCCGATAATCCTCTTGCGTTGCTGGTGTTCCGTTTTCCCATTGAACCAAGTGCGGTGGTTCCAGGTTTGCTCCTTCGTGAGTGGCCCATTTGGCAATCAATGCCATCATCAATCATCTTCCTCCGAGGTAATCTTTAATCGGGAGAGCGTCCATCAATCCCTATAAAGATTTTATATCTCCATAGAGATTTAATGTCAAGAACTCCGAAAGAACTGACCATCGACTGGAGGGCTGTAGGCCGGAGAGTTCGGGAATTGCGCGGGTTTGACACAAAGCAATCCGAACTCGCAGATGCCATCGGCGTTGCTCAGAGCCACATCTCTTCCATCGAACGCGGCCTGAAGGAACCTAGTGCTATATTTCTTCTCCGGATAGCGAGGCATTATGGGAAAACCGTGGATTGGCTCCTGACAGGCTTGGGCGACAAGATTCGCTAAATAAACTTTGAGCTTCGACTGGGACCCTTCACTGATGACCAACTTCATTGTTTGATAATCTGACGGGCAACAGATACAACAGCATTTTCTGGGAAATCGTAGAAGGAAGCTGTCCTCGTGGGAACAACTACTGCACTTGGGTTTGAATCGAAGCTTTGGGCGGCAGCAGACGCGCTGCGCAACAACATGGACGCGGCGGAATACAAGCACGTCGTCCTGGGACTGATTTTTCTCAAGTACATCTCTGATGCCTTCGAGGCGAAGCACGCGGAGCTTGAGGCCCAGCGTTCTGAGGGCGCTGACCCGGAAGATCCGGACGAGTACCGGGCCGGAAACATTTTCTGGGTGCCGAAGGAAGCCCGGTGGGCAAACCTGAAGGCCAACGCGCCGCAGCCGAAGATCGGAACCATTGTTGACGATGCAATGGCGGCCATTGAACGGGACAATCCCTCGCTCAAAGGCGTTCTTCCCAAGGACTACGGACGCCCCGGCCTGGACAAACAGCGGCTCGGGCAGCTTATCAATCTTGTTAGCGATATTGGCTTAGGCAGCCCGGCGGATCGCGCCAAAGACATCCTTGGCCGGGTTTACGAATACTTTCTCTCGCAATTTGCCAGCGCCGAAGGCAAGAAGGGCGGGCAGTTCTACACGCCGTCCAGGGTGGTGCGGGTGCTGGTCGAGATTCTCGCGCCATATAAAGGTCGGGTCTATGACCCCTGCTGCGGATCGGGCGGCATGTTCGTGAGTAGCGAGAAATTCATTGAAGCCCATAGCGGCAAGATCGGCGACATCTCCATCTATGGGCAGGAATCGAACTACACTACCTGGCGATTGGCGAAGATGAACCTTGCCATCCGGGGCATCGATGCCCAGATCGCCCACGGCGACACCTTCCATAATGACCGGCACCCTGATCTCAAGGCCAATTTTGTATTGGCCAATCCACCTTTCAATGACAGCGACTGGCGGGGCGAACTGCTCAAAGATGACAAGCGCTGGGTCTATGGATTGCCGCCTGCCGGAAACGCCAACTTCGCGTGGGTACAGCACTTCATATATCACCTTGCGCCTACCGGCACGGCGGGATTCGTGCTGGCCAACGGATCCATGTCCTCGAATCAGTCCGGAGAAGGCGAGATTCGTAAAAACATCATCGAGGCCGACCTGGTGGACTGCATGGTGGCGTTGCCTGGTCAGCTTTTTTACTCGACGCAGATTCCGGTCTGTCTCTGGTTTCTGACGCGCAACAAGAAGCGCAATGGATTCCGCGAGCGCCGGGGTGAGACTCTTTTCATCGATGCCCGCAAAATGGGAACGCTTGTTGATCGTGTCCATCGAGAGCTAACCGACGAGGATATCGCCAAAATCGCAGGCACGTATCATGCATGGCGTGGCGATAAGGGATCCGGCGAATACGCCGACGTACCTGGTTTTTGCAAGGTGGCGAAGCTCGACGACATCCGCAAACACGGCTATGTGCTTACGCCGGGGCGTTATGTGGGTGCCGAAGCCATTGAAGACGATGGTGAGCCGTTTGTGGAGAAAATGACTCGGCTGGCAGCGAGTCTCCGCGAGCAACAGGCCGAAGCCGCCCGTCTGGATGCGGCTATTGCCGCCAACCTGAAGGAGCTTGGGTATGGCGGCTGAGTGGCGGACCGTGAGTGTTGCTGAACTGCAGCGTGAAGGCGCTCTATTAGTGGAGGACGGAAACCACGGAGAGTACAGGCCGCGATCAGAGGAATTTGTGGATGTCGGGGTTGCTTTTGTCCGCGCGGCAGATATGAATGACGGGATTGTCCTGTTCGACCGAACTTCGAAGATCAATGACAAGGCCAGACGACGGATCACAAAGGGCATTGGAGCGGGTGGAGACGTATTGCTTTCTCACAAGGGAACGGTCGGTAAAGTGGCCCTCGTTCCACTTGATGCCCCTCCATTTGTTTGTAGCCCACAAACCACTTTTTGGCGGGCGCTCAACTCCAGTGTTATCGATCGAGAGTATTTGCACGCATACCTTCGGTCACCTGGCTTTCACGCTCAACTTGCCACGAGGGCAGGAGAAACAGACATGGCCCCTTATGTCAGCCTCACTGCTCAAAGAGGGCTTCTCGTAACTCTGCCTCCAATCGATGAACAACGAAACATCGCACACGTCGTCGGTACGTTCGATAACAAGATCGAGTGGAACCGGAAGATGAACGAGACGCTGGAAGCAATGGCGCGAGCGCTCTTCAAATCATGGTTTGTGGATTTCGATCCCGTTCGCACGAGAGTCGAAGGCCGCGACCCCGGTCTCCCCGCCCACATTGCTGGCCTTTTTCCCGACTCCTTCGAGGGCTCCGAAATAGGTCAGATTCCGAGGGGATGGACAACGATTCCCGTATTTGAAACCGCCGAGTTTTCAAACGGTGCAGCCTATCGGGATATGCACTTCTCGCCGGGTGATGAAGGGCTTCCTGTCATCAAAATCGCTGAACTGAAATCTGGAGTCACGAGCACTACAAGATTTACCACAACCGACCTCGGCGAAAAGTACCGTATTGATTCGAAGGAGATTCTCTTTTCTTGGTCTGGCAATCCTGATACATCGATCAATACTTTCATTTGGGATGGCGGGTCCGCATGGCTGAATCAACACATATTTCGCGTTCGCGAGAATGGCAAGGTCTCACGAGTCAGGCTCTACTGTCTGTTGAAGACCTTGCGCCCCGTCTTTGCAGAAATTGCGCGGAACAAACAAACAACAGGACTGGGACACGTCACCGTAGCTGACATGAAAAAGCTCTTAATTGCCCAGCCGACGTTAGAGGTTGCAAATGCCTTCGATCAGTGTGTCACTCCCATCTTTGACCGAATCATCGCTAACCAACTGGAAGTTCGCACCCTGATCACAATTCGAGATTCGCTTTTACCGAAGCTTATCTCTGGGATAGTCAGCGTGTCTCGCTCTCAGCACCTAGGTGAGGTGGAGGGAGTTGGATGAAGCGCGAAGCTCGTCTGCTGTTCGATAAAGCCTGTGATTCCCTTGTCCTCAGTGTGGAATTCTTCAATCGGCCCGACAATAGGGGCCGAGTATCCAGCGCACTCATTCTTCTGGATCATGCCTTCGAGATGTTATTGAAGTCAGCAATCTTACATCGCGGCGGGCGCATACGGGAAAACCGCGCGAAGCAGACAATTGGATTTGATGCCTGTGTAAGGCGTGGCCTGAGTGACGCAAAGATCAAGTTCTTGAACGAGGAACAGGCATTGCTCCTACAAATACTGAACGGTCTTCGGGATGCTGCTCAACACCATCTCTTGGACATTTCAGAAGCGCAGTTATATATGCAGGCCCAATCAGGAGTCACACTGTTTCGCGATTTGATGCAAAGCGTCTTTCAAAGGAGCGTGACCGAATTTCTACCCACACGGGTGTTGCCCGTCTCGACGAGTCCGCCGACCAATCTCGCCACCTTGTTCGATACGGAAATCGCCGAGATTAAAAAACTACTGGGACCTGGAAAGCGCCGCAAACTTGAAGCAGAGGCACGCCTGAGACCACTTGCTATTCTGAACTCAGCAATTGCTGGAGAAAAAGACCAACCCACGTCCGCCGACTTGCGAAAGGTAGGAAAACAACTATTAAAGGGCGTTGCATGGCAGGATGTTTTCCGAGGCGCATCAGCGATTGAGCTTACGGCTCAAGGAAGTGGTCCGAGTCTGGCATTACGCTTCACGAAGAAGGAAGGTATACCAATACAAGTTGTTCCGGAAGGAACACCAGGCGCATCTGTGGTTGCGCTGAAACGTGTTAACGAGTTGGATTTCTACAATCTCGGGGCGAGAGAGTTAGCCTACAAACTGGGATTATCTGTGAACAAAGCCGTGGCTGTGGTAGATCACCTAAACCTTCGCAATGATCCCGATTGCTATAAAGAGATCAAAATAGGAAAGACGCGATTCAAACGATACTCTCAACAAGCAATTGAAAAGATTCAGGAGTGCCTCAAGAAAACCAGTGCCAATGAAATCTGGGACGCGAGGAAGAAAACAGCGTGAGTTCTTTCAGCGAGTCTGTCGTGGAAGACGCATCCCTCGAATGGTTAGGGGAACTAGGTTACACAGTCTTGCATGGGCCCGAGATTGCTGCGGGCGAGCCAACCGCAGAACGCGATCATTCTGGCTACCACGATGTGATTCTGGAACGACGGCTTAGGCAAGCGCTTCAGCGCTTAAATCCCAGCCTACCGCCCGAGGCCATTGCAGATGCCTACAGAAGGCTGATGCTTATCGATGAACCGACACTGGTGACCCGTAACCATGCGGTCCACCGGTATCTTGTTGAGGGCGTCACCGTGGAGTACACACGCCCTGACGGTTCCATTGGAGGCGCTTTGGTTCGAGTGATCGACTTCGATGATCCGGACAATAATGACTGGGCAACGGTGAACCAGTTCACCGTGGTTGAAGGCCAGAACAACCGGCGTCCCGACGTCCTGATATTCCTGAATGGCCTTCCTATCGTTCTAATGGAGTTGAAGAATCCTGCAGACGAAAACGCTACTATCTGGAAAGCCCTTGATCAGGTCCAGACGTACAAAGCGCAGATTCCCACTCTTCTCAGCTATAACGAACTGCTCATCATTTCTGATGGCATTGAAGCTCGTATTGGATCACTCACGGCGGATAACGAACGCTTTATGCCGTGGCGCACCATTCAAGGCGAAGAATTGGCTCCGGCGTCGCTGCCGCAGTTGCAGGTAGCCATCCATGGGTTGCTGGAGAAACGCAGGCTACTGGACTTCCTACGTCACTTTATTGTCTTCGAGGACGAAGGCGGCGGCATCCTGACAAAGAAAATCGCAGGGTATCACCAGTTCCATGCGGTGAACCGGGCGTTGGCCGCGACACTGGAAGCCTCACAGGAAAGCGGCGACCGTAGAGTTGGCGTTGTGTGGCACACGCAGGGCAGTGGCAAAAGCCTCACGATGGCTTTCTATGCAGCGGCTTGTACTAGAATCGGGACTGCAAAACCCAACCGTCGTTGTGCTGACTGACCGCAATGATCTCGACGATTAGCTTTACGGCACCTTCTCCCGTTGCAGTGAATTGCTGAGACAGGCTCCAGTGCAGGCGGAGAGCCGCGATCATTTGCGCACATTGCTCCAAGTGGCATCTGGTGGCGTCGTCTTTACGACCATTCAGAAATTTATGCCATCGGAAGATGACCGCTATCCCGAGCTTACGGATCGGCGCAATGTAATTGTGATTGCAGATGAGGCCCACCGCAGCCAATACGATTTTATCGATGGCTTTGCGCGTCACTTGCGGGATGCCCTGCCGAACGCATCGTTCATCGGTTTCACCGGAACTCCGATTGAAAAGGCTGACACCAACACCCGCGCGGTCTTCGGAGACTACATAAGCGTCTACGACATTCAACGGGCAGTAGAGGATAAGGCAACAGTTCCGATTTATTACGAGAGCCGCCTGGCCAAGCTCCAGCTTGACGAAGCCGAGAAGCCAAAGCTGGATGAGACCTTTGAGGAAGTAACTGAAGGCGAAGAGGTCGAGCGTCGCGAGAAGTTGCGGACCAAGTGGGCTGCGCTGGAGGCCATTGTCGGGACGGAGAAGCGCCTGAAGACTGTGGCTGAAGACCTCGTGCGTCACTTTGAGGAGCGCCTGGAGGCGATGGACGGCAAAGCCATGATCGTCTGCATGAGCCGCCGTATCTGTGTGGATCTATACAGCCAGATCGTGAAGCTCCGCCCCGATTGGCATAGCGAGAACGATGACGCAGGAGTTGTGAAGGTTGTGATGACCGGCTCGGCCTCCGATGGTCCGGAATGGCAACAGCACATACGCGACAAACGCCGCCGGGAAGGATTGGGCAAGCGGTTCAAGAATGCCAAAGACCCACTGAAAATCGTGATTGTTCGCGATATGTGGCTTACCGGCTTTGATGTGCCGTGTCTGCACACGATGTATGTAGACAAGCCTATGCGTGGGCACGGACTCATGCAGGCTATCGCCAGAGTGAACCGTGTGTTTAAGGACAAGCCTGGCGGCCTGGTTGTGGACTATCTCGGCATTGCACACGAGTTGAAGCAGGCCCTGAGCATATACACCGAGAGCGGCGGAAAGGGCAGGACGGATGTACCCCTGGAAGAAGCTGTAGCAGAAATGTTGAAAAGATACGAGGTATGCCGAGGTCTTTTCCATGGCTTTGATTGGTCGGCATGGACCAGCGGCTCTCCAGCAGAGAAACTTGCGCTCCTCCCCAACGCACAAGAGCACATTCTTCGCCAAGTTGATGGCAAGAACCGGCTGGCCCAAGCCGTCACCGAGCTTTCAAAAGCATTCGCGCTTGCTGTTCCACATGAAGATGCGCTGAAGATACGCGACGATGTCGGCTTTTTCCAGGCTGTGCGCAGTGTTCTGACGAAGTCAGTGATCCAACAGGCACGACCGGAGCACGAACTAGATGCTGCGATTCGGCAGATCGTTTCGAGGGCAGTTGTTTTAGATGAAGTTCTGGACATCTTCACTGCCGCCGGACTCAAGAAGCCCGACATTTCGATTCTTTCCGAGGAATTCCTTGCCGAAGTTAGCCAGCTTCCGCAGAAGAACCTTGCCGTGGAGTTGCTGCGCAAGCTGTTGAACAACGAAATCAAGAGCCGCTCGAAGCGGAACGTAGTGAAATCAAAATTGTTTTCTGATCTGTTGGAACGCAGCATACGGAAATATCAGACCAGGGCAATCCAGGCTGCGCAGGTGATCGAGGAGCTAATCGCTCTCGCCAAGCAGATGCGGGAGGAATCAACCAAAGGAGCGGAACTCGGGCTCACGGAGGATGAGGTCGCGTTTTATGACGCCTTGGAAGTTAACGATAGTGCGGTCAAGGTGCTGGGTGATGTGACACTGAAAACCATCGCGCGTGAACTCGTCGAAACTGTGCGCAGGAACACGACCATAGATTGGACAGTACGCGAGAATGTCCGAGCACATCTGCGCGTCCTAGTGAAGCGTATTCTCCGGAAATATGGTTATCCGCCCGACAAACAAGAGAAGGCGACCCTGACTGTTTTGGAGCAGGCGGAGGCCCTATCAGCAAGTTGGAGTACAACCTGAGATTCGTAGGAGGCTATTTCGATAGCTTCATTTATCAGAACTCATTGACATACCTAATCAACAACGTGAAAGAACGGAAGGTCTAGAAAATGTCAGGTGGCAGCAGCAGTTCTACTGATTGGCGGCCTTCGCCTCCGGCAGGCGGAGACGACTGTAATATCATCGAGATCACAGCACTTAACTCGCCTAGTAAGGCGGTCCTTGAGGGTCTGCAGGCGAACGACGTTCTTGATATCGCATATGAGGTCGGCCCTCCTCAGCGCCTTGTCGCACTAAGGCAGGGGAAAATAGCGGGTTCGATAACATCCCCGCAGATGCTGGCGATCATTCGCTGTATCGCAGATCAACATCGTGAATATGTAGCTGTGATGATTACGATTAGGGGTGCTATTTACCAAATCAGGGTGCAACCCAAGTGACCACTTTGACAATCGCGGGTGGCGTCTACCATGAGAGATGTATCTGGCCTGAATGGGATCAGATTTACGGATCAGCTGGTCGAGCGGCAGCGGCTGTTACTGAGCACGTAAATACGGTTAGACTGGTCTCCTGTATCCGACCAGACACAAGGGATTTATTTCTCCCATATGCCTCAGCATACGGCATTGAACTCAATAGCACTCCTTCGACTCAGACCGTGTCTTTCGAATACTTTCACAGCCTTTCTACTCCCGTAATCAGACCAGCACCTGCACTAATTGTTCGTCAGCCTGAACTCATCGTGGAAGATAAGGCTGTCCTGCGATTTGGCATGATGGAGACAACTGTAAGGGTGAAAGCTGAAAGATGTGTTTATGATCCTCAGTCCGTTTTGGCACCCCAACAGTTCCATAGGAATGGTAGTACGTCCCAGCAATTGGCTCTAGTCGGGAACACCGCCGAAATCTGCGCGTTGGCTACGAACACTATTCCAATTGATGCAGCCAAGCAGCTTATTAGTGACGGCTATGCACACCTCGTGGTCATCAAATCAGGTCCTGAAGGGGCAGTTGTCATTCAAAAGAACCGGCAAGACTTGATTCCGGCATTCCAAAGCGAATTCGTTTGGACGATTGGCACAGGCGATGTATTCGCTGGTATGTTTGCAGCGCGATGGGGCGTTCACGAAGATGATCCGAGAGATGCCGCATATCTTGCTTCTAAGGCGGTGGCGACGTACGTCAACACTATGTCATTGCCAATTCCTTCCTTTGATGTTCTCCGAGAAACCAACCTGCGCGAAGTTAACTTGCAAAAGGGAAGGGTGTACCTTGCCGCACCGTTCTTTTGTATCGGTCAACGATGGATTGTTGACGAAGCCAGACGGTGCCTCGCCGATTTTGGTATGGAGGTGTTCTCCCCAATACACGATGTAGGCTCCGGGCCACCCGAGGTGATTGCTCCAGCAGATCTTGAGGCTCTTAAAGGGGCTGATGTCGTTTTTGCGTTATTGGACGGCCTAGACCCTGGCACTCTATTCGAAGTGGGATATGCTCGTGCTAGGAATATACCTGTATACGCGCTGGCTCAAGCAGTATCCGCAAACGATCTCAAAATGTTTTCTGGATCAGGGTGCAATCTCTTCAGTGATCTCGTCACAGCACTTCACCACCTGGCTTGGCGGGCATGAAAGCTATCCTTTTGTCTGGAGGAATGGACTCAATTGCCATCACATTTTGGAAACGTCCCTCGATCGCGATAACTATCGATTATGGCCAGAAAGCCGCCGCTGCAGAGCAGAGGGCTGCGAGTGCTGTCTGCCTCGATCTTGGAATTCAACACTATGTGATCTCGGCAGACCTGGGCCAGCTTGGGAGTGGGGATCTTAATGGCACACCAGCGTTACCGATTAGTCGCGTTTCTGAGTGGTGGCCATTCCGAAATCAGATGCTTGTAACATTGGCGGCAATGAAATGCGTATCGGTAGGGGTTAAACAGATTTTAATTGGGGCATTGAAGACTGACAGCATACATGTCGATGGAACTAAGGGCTTCATCCGTGAACTTGATGTGCTTCTTGGAATGCAAGAGGGCGGATTATCATTGGATGCCCCTGCCATAGAGTTAACTGCAGCTGAGCTAATCACAATCTCTGGAGTGCCAGATGAAATACTTGGATGGGCTCACTCATGCCATATCTCCGATTTTGCTTGCGGCTCCTGTAGAGGCTGTCAAAAACACTATCTAACCCTCAAGGAGCTCGGGCGTGCCCCATACTGATCCACTACCACGAGATGCTACAGGGCCCCGGGCAGAATTGCCGTGGCAGTCGCGTCCACTATTCAAATGCAGTTTTCAAGAGTTGCAATCAAGCTTAACATTCGCTGAGGTTTTACGTTTTCGGAGATCTTCACGGCGTCTGACGGCCGCGCCTCTCAGGGAAGTCAGTAGCGTGATCGCGTCTGCGGCATCTTGTCTATACCTAAAAAACTGTGACAACCAGCGTCGCTCTCTCCGGCCAGCTATCTCATCTGGTGCAATACATCCTATAGAAATAGTGTTTCTCCGATCGCAGAAGTTTGTCAGGCTCTTCCATTTTGACAGCTTCACATCCGTCATTTCCGTCGTACACACAAGGAATCCAGAACCGCTTCGTCTTCTGTGGCAGAAAGCCAAAGATATTCTTCCCGATGCAGTGTCGACTCTTCTGATTCTGATCGCCAGAAGAAGTGTTTTGGAAGAAGTCTATACGGATTCGGAATCTCTCTTGTGGCGCGACGGCGGCGCGCTACTTCAGACACTTTCAATGACTGCCTGTAGCGTCGGGTTGGGGTTCTGTCCACTCGGCTTACTTGGCAGCGAGATAATCGACGCTTTGCCTACAAGTTCGGAGAAACTGGAGGGAGTAGGCACTGCATGGTTAGGGCAAATCAAATAGAGAAAGCTGTGTTTTTCTTGGGATTGAACTACGCATGTAATTCCACATCAAGCCATCAAGAGTAGAGGGGGGAATCCCTAGAGCGTCGGCAAAGATTAGAAACCTATTTTCGAGCGTGATGTAGTCCCTCTCCGGAGATAATTCAGCGTCGAACACCCCCATTTGACGACACGCTCTGAGAATATGAACATCAATTATCGCAACCGCGTTTGATCGGCGTAAATTGCGAACTATCCATGACGCAGTTTTCAAGCCGATACCTGGTAGCTGAGTAAGCTGGTTTCTTAGAGAAACATCGTCTGCGCATTGGTCGACATCTGACAGCCCCTGCAAGCTGCCAGCTAGGTAGCGCGCTTTCTGGCGCGGAAATCGGTAGGTCCATTGACGTCCTTTGATCATCATTGGCCGACTCAATTCAATTTCCAGTATTGAGGCGTCGGGTATTCTATCGAGTAAACCTAGGCTCCGAATGCGCTGATATGCGTTCAAACCAACTTCAGCAGGCATACCATACCCGCCCAATAAACAGGCAGCGAGTTCCTCGGCCAATGTACGCCCCAGGCTATGGTCTTGGAAGTTTCCAAGCATTGTATGCTGCCAAGCTTGCCCAGCCCAATATGCGGGCGTGGATAACTCATCGAACGCCCCCCAAGGAACGCCAGGAAGCACACAGTCCGAGGGATCAGGTAGCTCGAAATGTTGTATCCCGCCACCTACGCAGGCGTGCATGGTTTGCATAGTCTGATCTCACAGTCAATTTGCCCACACACAAAGTACATAACGTTGGATGCAGAGCCGGACCAAATTCATTGAAGCTGATGTGTAAGCAAGTCTTTACGACTTGATTGCGGGAGAGACGATTCGCATCTTGCGAGCCGATTCAAAAAAGTCATTACTTTTAATACCAATGACCGACTCGATCGCGCTTCTGGCCGCTCTTTCAACTTTGTCCGCATATTCGGAGAAGGCAAAAATCCTGACATAGTAGCGATGTGCCTTGTACGCTTCAGTCCAATGTCCTATTGGGAAAACACGGTTTATGCTAACTGTGGCAGGAGCCTTGCCAATTATTGCTTCCGCATCTTCTATCTCTGGAGTTTTTGGAGCATCAACCCAGGTTCCTGTTTTATATAAGGCTGCTTGAGGAGTGCTCGCCAAGTCAGAATCAATCTTCAAAAGTTCTTCGCCGATCGAAGTTTCAAATGCCGCAATCAAATATGGCCGCCTTTGCTTGTCTTGCAGAGATGTCAGATAGGCCCGGACTAGATCGCCTTCTGCATGCGACAACGTTCCACCGATGCTGAAGATGACTCGCGGTAGTAGCCTGTTTTGAACGCGATATCGGTATTCAGCGAGAAAGGAATAGCTCATGTCTGTAAAGTCGCTGGTGTCGAGCGCTGTGTCAGTCATCGTCAAAAATCGACGCATGATCTCGTCGTCAGATTGACCTGTCTTATGCCATGCTTCTACGCTCAACCGAAGGAGACGAACCAACAATCCTTCCGCTGCGAGCACTTTAGGGTGATGATAAATATAGCTATACAGCATTAGCGTAAGCGTCCGGCCTGACCAGGTGGGATGAGATGCAGAAGTGTCCACTTGTTTTTTAAGTGCACACTTTGAGATGGACGTTCAAGAGAGTCAGGGAGCGTG
>Ga0335073_10004553_pt1 | contig 19368 bp, 15 predicted proteins | sample Lox_Sample_22_FD_207093 | JGI IMG/M metagenome (GOLD analysis project Ga0335073, IMG submission 207093) | Soil microbial communities from Loxahatchee National Wildlife Refuge, Florida, United States - Lox_Sample_2.2 | ecosystem: Environmental > Terrestrial > Soil > Wetlands | place: USA...
CCGGCGACTCGACCGACGACGGACTGCGATATTCGAGCAGCCCGGGATTCATGAGCATGCCGTCTTTCCACACCATTTCTTCCGTGAGCGCCTGCCCCATACCCATCCAGACCGAGCCAATGATCTGACCTTCGACCGTGACTGGATTCAATGCGCGTCCGCAATCGTGTGCGGCCCAGACTTTGTGCACGGTAACTTCGCCCGTGTCCTCATCGACGCTGACTTCGGCGACCTGCGCCGAATAGGAGTACGCCGGCGACGGCCCGACGCCCGCGCCCTTGTGCTTGCCGCCGCGAGCTTCCGGCGGAGGTGCATACGAACCCGTGCCGGTGAGCGCTCCATGAAAATCGATCGCCGCGACGACTGCTTCCTCGAAAGTCATCCAGTCTTTTGGGGCCTCGTCTTTGCGCTTCTGCTGAAGTGATCCGCGGAGAATCTGCCCTTCAACCCGCCCGGAGACAGACGCAGCATATGCATCATGTAGGGACAGCCGCCCTCTGCTGTCCTGCACGCGCGACGTTTGCGCGAGCAACTCCGGCACGCGAGAATTCCTCGCGACCACATCATCACGGAATGTCAGTTCTTCCGCTGAACATCCCATCTTCTTTGCCGCCGCTGCCGCGATCAGCTTCTTCACCTCATTGGCCGCGCGCAGCGTCGCATTTCCCGCCATAAACGTCACGCGGCTGGAGTATGACCCAATATCGATCGGCGTCAGGTCCGTATCTGCCGCAATCACGCGGACACGCGAGAGCGAACATCCCAGCGCTTCGGCCGCAATCTGCGCGGTCATCGTGTCCGATCCCTGGCCAATTTCCGACGCGCCGGTATAAACCACTACGCCACCGTCGCGATCGATCTTGATATTCACGGTCGAATGCGGCATGTCTGACCGAATAATCGAATTGGCAGCGCCGCTGACGTAATGGCTGCAGGCAATGCCCAGGCCTCGTCCTTTGGGCAATTTGCCGCGCCGTTTATTCCATCGGGAGCGATGCACGACCTGATCGATGCACTCCGGCAATCCGTAGCTCTGCACGCGCAATCCGTTGACTGTGATGCAGGGAGGTTGCAGCAGATTGCGCCGCCGAATCTCCGCCGGGTCCATGCCAATTTTTACGGCGAGTTCGTCCAGTTGGGACTCGAAAGCGAAACGCACATTGACCGTGCCATGCCCGCGCATGGCGCCGCACGCCGGCTTGTTCGTAAGCACGCGATAGCCGTCATATTGAATGTTGGGAATGTCGTACAACGCGCCCAGCAGCGCCCCGGAATAGAGAATCGTCACCACGCCGTAGGAGCAGTACGCGCCGCCATCCTGAATCACGCGTGCTTTCACCGCGGTTATGCGGCCGTCTTTTTTCACCCCGGTTTTCAAATCGATGATCGTCCTCGGCCGGCCGCGATGCGCCCAGAACACTTCCTCGCGCGTGTACGTGATCTTGACCGGAGCTTTCGCCTTCCGCGCCGCGACGGCGGCGATGATTTCCAGCGGGATCACTTCGCTCTTCCCGCCAAATCCACCGCCGACCAGCGGCTTGATCACGCGAATCTGCGCCATCGGCATTTCGAGTACGAGCGAGAGCTTGTGCTGCAGGTAGTAGGGAACTTGCGTCGAGGACCAGACGGTCAGCCGCCCCGGCTTGCCGGTGTGCGGATCAATTTCGAAGGATGCCAGCGTGGAGTGCGGCTCCATCGCGGCGTGCGTCACTTCATTCGAGATGAACCGTGCTTCGGCAATTTCGTCCGCCTCAGCGAATCCTTTCTCGAGATCGCCGAAAACGTGGTGATAATCTTTCTCGATGTTCTGCGGCTTATTCTCGTGAATGAAATCGCTCTGCGCCTTCATCGATTGTTCGGGATCGAAGTAGGCGGGAAGAACTTCATATTCGACATCGATCAATTCAAGCGCTTTTTCGGCGACCGCTTCGGAAATCGCAGCGACGCATGCCACGTTATCGCCTACATAGCGGACCTTATCGAGCGCCAGCGCATGTTCGTCGTGACCGACGGGAAGAATGCCGTAAGGATTGGGCGCGTCGGTACCGACCGCGACCGCCACAACGCCATCAAGCTTCTCGGCGCGGCTTGTGTCGATTTTCTTGATGCGCGCATGCGGATAGGGCGAATGCAGAATCTTGCCAATGAGCATTCCGGGAACGCTGAGATCGTCAGTGTACTTGCCGCTGCCGGTAGTCTTCTCGGCCGCGTCAACCATCGCCGTGGGTTTGCCGATAATGGAGAAATCAGCCATAAAAATTGCTCGTGTGGGGAGGGGCGCCTCGCCGTCCGGTTTATGTAGGGACAGCCGCTCTCGGTTGTCCGGTCGAGCGAAACTCGACAGCTCCCTACTCGCTACTCGGTACTGCGGCGCGCTCTGCTGCAATCGCTGCCCGGATCGCCTCATACATCTGGTTGTAGCCGGTGCAGCGGCACAGGTTGCTGCTCAGCGCCGCACGAACGTCGTCTTCCGACGGGTCTGGATTCTCCGCCAGCAGCGATTTCACAGTCATCACAAATCCGGGAGTGCAATATCCGCATTGCGCGCCGCCCCAATCGCCATAAGCTTTCTGAATCGCAGCCAGGCTGCCGTGTTCGCTCACGCCTTCAATGGTTGTGATCTCCTGGCCTTCGCAACTGGCGGCGAGCAGCGTGCACGACATCATGGCAACACCATCGACCAGCACCGTACACGCGCCGCATGACGAATCGTCGCAGGCGCGCTTCGAGCCGGTAAGCTGCAGCTCTTGCCGGAGCACGTCGAGCAGCAATGCGTTTGGCTCGATCGCAATCTCATGCGTTCGGCTATTCACGCGCAGCGAGATGAGTTCTTTTTTCATCGCTAGTCCAAAGTCGCGAGTCCAGACTTCCGAGCAAACCACCCCTGCTCGGAACCCGTTGCGTAAGTCTGTTCCTCAATACACCGGCACGTTCTGATCCACCTGCCGCGACCACGCATCGATCCCACCGCGCATCGACTGTGCTTTCTCGAATCCCTGCTGGCGCAGCCAAACGGTCACGTTCATCGATCGCACACCGTGGTGACAAACCACCACGATCTCATCGTCTGGATCGAGTTCCTGATGGGCCCGCGATGGCACATCTCCCATCGGCATCAGCTTCGCGCCGGCAACCTTCGCGGTCTCGAACTCCCAGGGCTCGCGCACATCGAGCAGCGTAAACGACTGCCCTTGATCGAGTTTCGCCTTCACTTCTTCGGGAGTGATTTCGTAATCCATCCGGTTCTGTTTTCTGTCACAAAGATTGTCATCCCCAGCGGAGAAGATCGCACGCGAAGCGAACGATCTTCGCAGTCGGGGGACCTGCTGTCCTACTTCCCACTCCACTTCGGTTCGCGTTTTTCCATAAATGCGTGAATGCCTTCCTGCGCGTCGGTGGTTTTCATCAACTCGTCCAGATAGATCTTTTCCGCTCGCGCCAGGCCTTTGTCGAAGTGCATTGAGTCCCACGCATACGAAGCTTTTTTCGTGATCGCTAACGCTGTCGGACTAAGCTGCCCCAACTGCTGTGTGCATTCAGAAACTGTGCTCTCCAACTGCCCGTCCGCGACGGCCCGAGTCGCCAGCCCGATCTCCGCCGCTTCCGTGCCGCTGATCGTCCTCCCAGTCAGTATCAGTTCAGCGGCGCGCTTTTGCCCGACCAGAGCGGCAAGTGCCGTGCACGCCACCGGCGGATAGCATCCCAGCTTGATCTCCGGAAATGCCCACTGCGCCGATTCAGTCGTGTAAACGATGTCGCAAACCATCGCCAGTTCCGCGCCGCCGCCCAGGCAGTGTCCATGCACCGCGGCGATCGTGACCTTCTTTGTCGCCAGCAGCGCACGAATCACATCGTGGAATTTGCGAAGCATCTCCTCGATTTTTTCGGAAGTGTGCGCCGCCACATCGACGCCTGCCGAAAATGCTTTTCCCGCGCCGCTCAGAACGATCGTCGAAACGTCCGGCCGCGTCTCAATCTTCGAAAGTGCGTCGGAAAGTTGCTCCATCATCGCAAGATCGATCACATTCACCGCGGGATGCTTGAGTGAGATGCGGGCCACTGGCGAGGCAATCTCGCAAGCAGTGTGCGCCAACTCTACACTGAGCGTACCCATATTTCCTCCGTGCCTCCGTGGTGAATCCACGTCAGAGATTAATTGCCGACTTGCGCACTTCGCCGATCGAAGCTAAGGGATCGCGCGCGCCGGCTTTTTCAGCAATCCACTTCTTCTCGTTCTCGATAATCTCGAGTAGGAGTTTCCGGTCGGACGGTCCCGGCATGTATTCCTTCAAATGCTCGTCGTAGGCGCGATCGTCGAGCGCTTCGCCGGTCTGGGCGTGAAATTTCTGTTCTGCCCAGCGCCCGATAAAGCGATTGAACTTAATATCCGGCGCATAGAGCTTCGGTTCGCCTGGCTTCAGCGCCCCATTGAATCGCTCAATCAGTCCAGCCACTTCCTGCCGATACAAATGCCGGTTGTAATCGTTAAGGTCGTCAAGATCGGCGGCGTTGTCGTTCTTCGGTTCGTCATAGCGGCCCTTGATGCCCCACACATACGCCCAATGCGCCGACGAAGAATGATCGGTGCCAAATAAATCATAGGAGCTCGAAATCCACTTGTTCAGATATTTCTGAATCAGCCACGCGGGAATTACCCCGGCCTCCACAATCCGCCGCAGGCCGTCATTGCCCGTGCCCATGTGGAAGGCTTCTTCCCGCAGCATGTATGACATGGAACGGCCTAACGGGGCGAAGGCGGAATATTTCAGCATCTGCAGCTGGAATTTTCCGTCGCGATCGACAAAGTCGGTGTAAGTGAAAAAATCCATCCAATTATCGACGTCGACGTTGAATGCGCCCAGCAGACGCTTGTTCTCAAACGCACGCCGCTCCAGCATTTTCTGCGCTTCGACTTTGCCGGAATATCCGAAGTGATCGACCAGCAAGGCGCACATCTGCCAGCCGTGGCGCATCTCTTCGATCATGACCCGTGTGATGGCGCGACGATCCCAATCCGTGGGCGCATTCTCCAGTAGATTGCGTTGCTGCTCCACGCTGGCGAACTCCGTGTCGCCCTGGTAGACGATCATGTTCATCAGCGCGTCGCGCATCTGCTGCGTGGGCATCTGGCGCAGGTTCTCCCACTTGCGGCGTCCCTTGTAATGGCCGAACTCGATATCTTCGGTCTCGATCGCGCCGTAGAGCGTGTCGAAATGGAAGGCCTCAATATCTTCGGTATTGACGCCGATTTCCTTGCGCCAGTCGTTGAAAAGACCGATCCAATCGCTGAATGTTCCGATTTTTGCTACTTTGCCCGGCATAATTCCTCGATGTTTGCACGTCGGAGCATGAGATCCTTCGCTCCGCTCAGGATGACCGCGCAAGGCTCCCGCTTCGCTCACGCCTTGCAAACGCGGTCACTTCGCTTTGAACTCCGCCGGCCGCTTCTCCACGTACGCGGCCAATCCTTCTTTCGCGTCTTCGCTCTGGAACAGGATCTGCTGATTCTCGCGTTCGACAGCGAGAGCCGATTCCAGGGGAATCTCCCAGCCCGTCTGCACCGCGCGCTTGATGCGTCCCACGGCCTTGGCCGCCTTGTTCGGAGGGCAAAACTGCCGCGCGTATTCCATCACACTTTCCATGAAACCTTCGCGCTCGTATATGTCGTTTACGATTCCCAGTTCCTGCGCCTCTTCGAACGAAAACGTATTTCCGGTGACCATAAGTTCGATCGCCTTGCTCTTGCCCACCAGCCGCGAAAGCCGTTGCGTGCCGCCAGTTCCGGGAAGCACACCAAGATTTACCTCCGGCAAGCCGATCTTGCCCGCATCTTTACGCGCGATGCGAATGTCGGCTGCCATGGCAATCTCCAGTCCGCCGCCGACGCAGTGTCCGTTCATCGCCGCGATCACGAGCTTCGGCGTGTGCTCCAGCCGCAGCAGCATCTCGTTGGCGTGCAGGCAGAAGTAATATTTAAATGTCGGATCGACGCTGGCCAGCATCTTGATGTTCGCGCCCGCGGAGAAAAATTTGTCTCCCGCGCCGGTCAGCAGGATGACGTAAACATCGTTATCCATGCGCGCACGCAGAATCGCGTCGTCGAGTTGCCGGTTCATCTCATAGGTGTAGGTATTGGCTGGCGGATCGTTCATCTCGATCACGGCCACCCCGCCATCAGCCCGATAGTTGATCAGAGTTTTCGTTGACTCAGCGCTTGCCGGTTGCACGGTGGTTGCCATTCGATGACTCCTTACGTCGAGAATTGAAATCGGTTTTCTTCGCGGGTGCCCTACGCCCGCTCGTCACGCCCCGCAAAAAAATGTCGCCCATCTCGCGCGCGATCGAGGCCGCATCGGCGTCCACGCGCGGGTTGTGCCAGGTGTAGATCCAGTTCATCATGCCGAAAAGGCTCAGCACAGCCAGGCGAGTGGAAAATTGAAGGCCACGTTCGCGCTTGAGCTCATCCAGCAGCCCGACGCAAATGCGGTAGTACTCGCGCTTGGTCGCGGCCAACTCGGCCGCAAATCCGTTTTTCAGAACCTCAGCTTCATGGGAGAGCACTTTCATCGCAGCTTGATTGGCGAGGAAATATTCGAGATGATTCAGAATGAAGACGCGGATGCGATCTTCCGCATCGGTAACGTTCTCCAGTCTCTTCTTTAGCCGCGCTACGATCGTTGTGAACGTGTGCTTCTGAATTAAAAACAGCAGGCGCTCTTTCGACTCGAAATAGTAATAAAGCCCGGCGAGCGACATTCCCGTCGCGCGAGAGAGATCACGCATGGACGCGCCTTCATATCCTTTTTCGCAGAAAACTTCGGTGGCGTGGGCCAGGATCTCGGACATCCGCTTGTCATAGCGGGTCGGCGGGACAGTGCTCGCATAACGTTGATCGGCGGTGGGAATGCTCGCCATGAGGAGGACGCCAGGAATTCGAACGAACGTTCGACTTAAGTATACCGCGGTGTGATTAGAATCACAAGCGACCGCCACGCCTCTGTATTCAAGGCCCTTGGGGGGCCACTTCTCGGCGCCTTTGCGGGAAATCCGGAGACTCAAGATCGGACGCCGGGCTCTAACGGGCCGCGGTAAAGCTCTGCCTCGAATAGGTTTGGGAAGGGCACGACTTCAGTCGTGCCGCTAAGTCCTCTAAAATCGGCCGCGCTTTAGCGCCTGGGGTCAGCTTTCCGCTGCTAAAAGGAGTTTTTCAGCAGCCTGTTACTCTACGGACTCGAAGCTTCGGCCGCTTGTCGTTGCACGAAAACAATGCGTTTGACCTGGTTCCGATCCAGGCGCTGATCCGTGCCACCGACTTTGACGACAAGCTCCATCCCCGAAAGCGATACAACATCCCCGCTGAGAACGCTCCCATCTCGCAGTTCAACCGTATCGTGCGCCGACGTCCCGAGTTCGAAGCTGACACTGCCTCCGGAAGCGTCCTCCGGACCGATCTCGAAAGGAAACTTGCCCGGATTGAAGCCTTCCTTGCTGAATTCGAGCACATGTTTCCCCACCGCGACTTGCACAATTTTGGGTGTCGTTCCAACATCCACTCCGTCGAGCTTGGCGGCGGCTCCCTGGGGGACGGTATTCACAGTAATGGAGATCTTCTTGAGAGGAGCCGCTGGTCCGAGTTCCTTCGGCAGATAACTCGGGCTTACCGACAGGGAGACTGGCGGCCCGGAGGATTGCACTGTAGTTTGAAACTTTATCGTCTCTCCCGGCCCCACGTTCGTAATCATCAGCGTCGCCTGCCCTATTCGCACCTTGTTCTTATCGAACAGATACAGAACGAAGTTCGCGTCTGGGATGGTCTTACTCCACAGGTTCTCTGCGGTTGTGTCTGTGACGTAGGTTCTCTCATTTCCGATAGAGCCAACTTCTTTGAACTTACTGAACGTGAAACGGACCACGGGGTTGCCCTGGTCCGGCCAGACGAGGACCAGCGCAGGCTGCTCTTTCGCATAGCCTACCCGCGCCATCACAAGCGTGATTAGTGGGAGAAAAATGGATAGAACTGCGATTCGTTTTCCCATGCGCGCGTGTTTTAGCACAGACGAGCGCGCCGGGCAAGCCTCGTTACGGCGGATCAGTTTCGGATATCCGCCATCGCTCGCTCAACCTCAGATTTCAGATCGGCTGTGAGCGGAAGGAAAGGCAGCCGCGCTGGGCCGCCGTAATACCCGTTGAAGTCCATCGCGTACTTGATGCCGGGAATGCCAAGTTCGCCCCCAACGCGCTGCGCAGCCATGGCGATGCGCTCCTGCTTGATGCGGGCGAGTTCCGCGTCGCCTTCTTTCCAGGCAGCATAAATTTCGTAGCAGGCGGTTGGCGCGGCGCAGCCGAAAGCCAGAATGGCGCCAACGGCGCCGGCATCCAGAGACGGGTGCAGCTTGTGCGCGGCGCCGACTAACACCTGAAATCCAACTTCCTTCTGGCGGGTTTTCAATTTTCCGATCACAGTCACTGCCGAAGACGAAGGATAAGGATTTACTGGGTGCCCCATCCTAGGCGCGTTGTGTGCGGCTAGAGTGGGGTCTTTATCGCCTGCCAACACTTCCACTGGGACCAGTTCGCCTCCGTTGCTGGGCGTGTTCGCAGCCGCCAGCATGCGCCGCGTGACTGCGTCAAAGGTTTCGGTGACAGTTGCGGTACGCTTGATGTGGCTCGTCGCTTCGACCATCTTTCGCACTTTCTCCACGTCGCCGCTCGATTCCTTGACCCCGATCAGGTTGGGATGCTCCGCCAATTCAATCACGACTTCGGCAGGGATGTCGTATCCGGTCGCCTGTGGAAAGTTATAAATGATGACCGGCAGCGGGGAGCGGTCGGCGACCGTGCGATAGAACGCGAGCATGTTCGCCGGAAGCATCTGCTTCTTGTAGTAATGCGGCGTGCGCACCATAGCCACGTCATAGCCAAGTTCGGCGGCATATTCGGTGAGCCGCAACGTTTCAATCGCCGATTCAATGCCAGTTCCGGCGATCAGGACTTTGTTCGGCGCCGTCGCTTCGCGCGCGCACTTGAACACATCGCGCTTCTCCTGATCGGAGAGCATGAGCGCTTCGCCCGTCGATCCCAGCACAACGATGCCCGCCACTGGCGTCCGCGAATAGCGCTCTACGTTGGCTTCGAGTTTTTTGTAATAGACGTGGCCGTCAGGATAGAACGGCGTTGTGATGGGAGGAAGAATTCCGTGCAGAAGCATAGCGCCCTCAGCGTATCACTTCCGCGGAGGGCAGAGCAGCGGAATCACTTCCCGCTTGTTGCGGCGGTACACGCGAAAATCATCCTCATCCACGGTCACAACAGTATGGCGCGGGAAAAGCTCACTCATCCGGATCAGGCATAAATCGGCCAAATCGGGCTTGCGATCAGCGTAACGTAGTGCCAGTTCGCGAAGCTGCTCCAGTTGACGGGGAATCTCAAATGAAATCTGCAACAGGCCGTCCGATACCATCTTCAACGGCGCTTCGCTGGAGCGGACGTGAAAAGCGGTTTCTGAGAGAACGGACTCGCAGGTCAAAGCGGGCCACTTGATTTGCTCGGCAATCTCGCTCGCCCACCCGTGGTGCGCGTCGTGGGCTTCCATAAGCGCGACAAGGAAGCCAGTGTCCACTATGGCGTTCACTTGCGTGAATACCCCTTGCGTGAGGAGAGGTCTGGCGGTCCATCTTTAAAGATGCCCACATACTTCCGCCATGCCTGATTGCCGCCAGCCGGTTCGTCTTTATCGAGTGTCTTTTCCAGAGAATCGCAAACAATCCGCCCCATTGGCAGACCGGTGCGGCGCGCCTTTTCCCGCAATCGCCGCTGAAGTTCTTGGGGAAGCCGAATTGTGAGTGTGTTACCCATTTGGCGATATTGTAACACAAAAGAAGGGGCGGCATTCGATGCTAGGCTCGGCTTACATTCCGCTCCGCGTGCAACTGCTGCAGCGCGTGCACATTCACTTCTCCACGCTGCAAGGCGGCGATGCCTTCCGCCGCAGCACGGGCTGCGGCGAGCGTGGTGATCGTCGGAATGCGCGCCATCACCGCCGCGCGCCGGATCGCCTTCTCGTCGAACCACGGCTCCTGCCCGGTCGGCGTGTTGATGATCAACTGAATGCGCTGCCCCTTGATGAAATCGACCACGTTCGGCCGGCCTTCTTTCACTTTGTAGACGCGCTCGACGTTCATGCCCGCGGCTTCGATCACCGCGGCTGTGCCTGCTGTGGCGACCAGCTTGAATCCCATGTCGACGAACTTGCGCGCGACGGGCGCGACCGAGCTCTTATCATGGTCGTTCACGCTAAGGAACACAGCGCCAGCCGTGGGAAGCTTCTGTCCGGCGGCGAGCTGCGCTTTGGCAAACGCTTCGCCGAAGTTGTCGGCCACGCCCATGACTTCGCCGGTCGATTTCATCTCCGGCCCCAGCACGGTATCGACGCCGGGAAACTTGCTCCACGGAAACACCGGAGACTTCACGTAGTAGTAGCTGCCGGTATCCAGGTCGGCGCGCTGGGCGATGCGGTCCGGTAGGAATTCGCGCAGCTTGCGGCCGGTCATTAGCCGCGCAGCAATTTTCGCCATCGGAACCCCAGTCGCTTTGGAGACGTAGGGCACAGTGCGCGACGCGCGCGGATTCACCTCCAGCACATATACCTTCGCTCCTTCGGGACCGCTGCCGCCGGCACCGTTCCCGCGCGGAATCGCAAACTGGATGTTCATTAATCCCACGACCTTCAAAGCCTTCGCCAGTTTGAAGGTGTACTCACGCATGCGCTCGAGCAGCGGCTGAGGAATATCCACCGCCGGCAGCACGCAGGAAGAATCTCCGGAATGAATGCCGGCTTCTTCGATGTGCTGCATGATCCCGCCGATCACGACGTCTTCGCCATCAGATAACGCGTCGACATCCACCTCAATCGCGTTTTCGAGAAAATGATCGATGAGCACGGGCCGGTCGTGCGAATATTCGACCGCCTCTTTCATGTAATGCACGACCGATTCTTCGTCGTACGCGATCACCATGGCGCGTCCGCCGAGCACGTACGAAGGCCGCACCAGTACCGGATATCCAATCCGCTTCGCGCCTTCCACCGCTTCTTCGATCGAAGTGGCCATGACGCCGGGCGCCTGCGGAATCTGCAGGTCCTCGAGAAGCTTATTGAACTGCTTGCGGTCTTCTGCCAGATCGATCGACTCCGGCGACGTGCCGATCACCTTGACGCCCGCGGCTTTCAGCGGCAGAGCAAGATTCAGGGGCGTCTGCCCGCCAAACTGCACAATCACGCCGACCGGCGCGCCTTTCGAGGTTTCGTGCTGATAGATGGCCCAGACGTCTTCAAACGTCAGGGGCTCAAAGTAGAGACGATCACTGGTGTCATAGTCGGTCGAGACAGTCTCCGGATTGCAGTTGATCATGATCGTCTCGTATCCGTCTTCGCGCAGCGCGAACGACGCGTGGCAGCAGCAGTAGTCGAATTCAATCCCTTGCCCGATGCGATTCGGCCCGCTGCCCAGAATGATGACTTTCTTCTTCTCAGTCGGCGCGGCTTCATCTTCATCTTCGTACGTCGAGTAGAGATATGGCGTGTAGCTCTCGAACTCGGCGGCGCAAGTGTCAACGCGTTTGTAGACCGGCATCACGCCATGCTTTTTGCGCAGATGGCGGACTTTCTCCTGGCCTTCCAGCCGCCAGACCGCAGCCAGCCGCCCGTCAGAGAATCCCATGCGTTTCGATTCTCGCAACACTTCCGTCGGAATCGACTCGATCGGATGCTTCTCCAACTCCAGTTGCTGATCGTTGATTTCTTTCAGCTGATACAGGAACCAGGGATCCATCGAAGTCATGCTGGCGATCTGCTTGACCGTGTGTCCCTGGCGCAGAGCGTATTGCACATATGCGAGCCGCTCGGGATGAGGCGTCACTAAACGCTGCGTGAGAATCTTTGGCTCGATCTTCCCACCGCCCACGCGTTTGCCGGTATCGAGCGAGCGAATGCCTTTCATCAGCGCTTCTTTAAACGTGCGGCCAATGGCCATGACCTCGCCGACCGATTTCATCTGCGGGCCAAGTGTGTCGTCGGCGCCGGGAAATTTTTCAAACTGCCACTTGGGAATTTTGACGACCACATAATCGAGCGTCGGCTCGAAACAGGCAGGCGTCTTGCGCGTGATGTCGTTGGGAATCTCGTCAAGCGTGTAGCCGACGGCAAGTTTCGCCGCAATTTTTGCAATCGGAAAGCCAGTCGCTTTCGAAGCCAGCGCCGAAGATCGCGACACGCGCGGATTCATCTCGATCACGACCATGCGGCCGGTCGCCGGATTCACGCCGAACTGAATATTCGATCCGCCGGTATCGACGCCGATCTCGCGGATCACCGCGATCGATGCGTCGCGCATGGCTTGATATTCGCGGTCGGTCAACGTCTGCGCAGGAGCGACCGTGATCGAGTCGCCAGTGTGTACACCCATGGGATCGAAATTCTCGATCGAGCAGACGATGATGACGTTGTCTTTGGTGTCGCGCATCACCTCCAGCTCAAACTCTTTCCATCCCAGCACCGATTCTTCAATCAACGCCTCGTGCACCGGAGAAAGATCCAGCCCGCGCGCCAACACTTCTCCGAGTTCTTCGCGGTTATAGGCGATGCCGCCGCCCGTGCCGCCCAGCGTGAACGACGGGCGCACGATCACGGGAAAACCAATTTTCCCGGCGAATTCGATGCCATCTTTTGCATTGTTCACGAGCGCGGATTTCGGCACGTCGAGCCCGATCCGCTGCATGGCATCTTTAAAGAACAGCCGGTCTTCCGCTTTCTTAATCGCCTCGACATTCGCGCCAATCAGGCTGACATCATATTTTTCGAGGACGCCGCCGTCGGAAAGTTCAATGGCAAGATTGAGCGCGGTCTGGCCGCCGACGGTCGGCAGCACGGCGAATCCCGCGCCCGGCGACACTTCGCGCTCGATGCGGATGACCTCTTCGAGATATTCCAGCGTGAGCGGCTCGATGTAAGTGCGGTCGGCCGACTCCGGATCGGTCATGATCGTCGCCGGATTCGAGTTCGCCAGCACAACTTCATAGCCCTCGGATTTCAGCGCCTTGCAGGCCTGCGTTCCGGAGTAATCGAACTCCGCCGACTGCCCGATGACGATTGGCCCCGAGCCGAGGATCAGAATTTTGCGAATATCAGTGCGTTTTGGCATTTAGTTCCATTAAGTCAGCTCTGTCATCCCAACCAATTTCAATCCTGTCATCCCGACCAAACGAGTTGATCGCCAAAGCGATTTAACTCGTGCGTGGAGGGATCCGCTTGCTACCGCGATCGGATGGGCTGTCGCCAAACAGCGGGTCCCTCGACTGCGAAGATCGACCGCTGCGCGATCAACCATTCTTTTTTGGCGCGATTCCATCGCTTCAGTTGCTTCTCGCGATCGATGGCTTTATTCACATCATCAAACGATTCGTAGTAAACCAGCCGATGACATCGATACTGCCGTGTGAATCCCTCGATCAGGTCGTTCTTGTGTTCCCAAACGCGGCGGTGCAGATCGTTGGTCATTCCAATGTACAAAACGCGCGACCTGCTCGCGATCATGTACACGCAATAATTGTGGTCCTTCATATCTCAACAGCAACTGCCACCCGACCGACTAAATCCTGTCATCCCGACCAAGCGAGCTGATCGCGAAAGCGATCAGCTCGCGCGTGGAGGGACCTGCTTTTCGCCGGCAGCACATCCGTCGCAAGCAAACAGCAGGTCCCTCGACTGCGAAGATCGCTTGCTTCGCACGCGATCTTCTCCGCTCGGGATGACAGAACTGATTTCATACCTCTGCGGCGCGCCTGAAGGCGCGCCCTTTCAAAGCCCTACACTATAGCTTCGTCTCAACAAACTCGTGCCCGCCTGTGCAGTCAGGGTGAATCGGAGACACATCGATCGTGATGCTCTTCGTTGCCTTTACCGTATCGGTAACTTCTATCTCGAAGAAACCTCCTATCAGATCAGGATTCTTAACCTTTACGGTTAGGACATAGTGACCCTTCGGGATTTGTCCGAAGTCGAAATTGCCATGTGCATCAACAGTCACTGTGGCAATCAGCTGCAGGTCTTCAATCTTGGCTGGCCAGTGATATTCGTACAGCGCTAGCCGGGCCTGTCCGACAGCAAAAGATTGTCGTAGCCACCGGAATTGAAACGGCCCAAGACTTCTGCCGACTACGCGTCCGCGGATCGCGGTCACCTGATGAAAATAGCCGCGAATCGGCGCGAGAGAGCAGGCCCCAGCAAGCGTTGAAGCCAGCGCAACGTACAGGAACATTGCGATCTTGTGCCCACTTCCCCTCACCCTTTCCACTCCTCCATCATCTTCGTGAACTCTTTGAACAGGTAATGCGAATCGTGCGGCCCGGGCGCGGCTTCCGGATGATATTGCACGCTGAACAGCGGCAGATTCCTGTGCCGCAGGCCTTCGAGCGTGTTGTCGTTCAAGTCCATGTGCGTGAGTTCAACTTCGCTCTCGGGCAGGGAATCCGGATCGACCGCAAAATTGTGGTTGTGCGCCGTGATCTCGATCTTCCCGGTCCTCAATTGCTTCACCGGATGATTCCCACCATGGTGTCCGAATTTCAGCTTGAAAGTTTTCCCGCCGAGCGCAATTCCCGTCAGTTGATGGCCGAGGCAGATGCCAAAGATCGGCTGCCGTCCCATGAGCCGCCGAATCGAATCCACCGCGTACGTACACGGCTCGGGATCGCCCGGGCCATTCGACAGGAACACCCCGTCCGGCTTCAGCGCCAGCACATCCTCTGGTGGAGTCTGCGCCGGAACGACCGTCACTTTGCATCCTTCGGCGCGCAGCTTGCGCAGAATGTTTTGCTTGATGCCGAAATCATAGGCGACCACGTGAAACCGCGGCGGTTCGTCTTTCACTCCAACAACGGCGACCGGTTCATGCGAACGCTCGCCCACTTCCCAAACATAAGATCGTTTCGTACTGACTTCTTTGGCCAGGTCAGTTCCATCCATCTTCGGGATCGACCGTGCCTTCGCGATCAGTTTTTCGGCATCGCTTTCGATCGTTGAAATCACCCCGCGCATGACGCCGTGGTCGCGCAGATGCCGCACCAGCGCCCGCGTGTCGATATCCGACAGCACCGGCACTTTGAACTGTTCCAGATATTCTTCCGCGACCTGCTGCGAGCGCCAGTTCGAACTGACTTTCGAAAACTCGCGCACGATCAGGCCCTCGATCCACGGACGCGTGGCCTCGTTGTCTTCCTGATTGGTGCCGTAATTTCCGATTTCCGGGTTGGTCAGAACGACGATCTGTCCGGAATACGAAGGGTCGGTGAAAATTTCCTGGTAGCCGGTGATGGAAGTATTAAAAACGACTTCGCCGTAGCATTCGCCTTTGGCGCCGTAGCCTTTGCCGCGGAAGACTCGCCCGTCTTCCAGCGCAAGGATAGCCTGCATTCTCGCTCCGAGGAGTGGATTTTACGAATTTTATCAGGGAATGCGGCGGCGGCCAACTGTGGAAATCACTGCGTCGTCAAATCCGGAGCAGATAACCCAGCTAGGAATACCAGGCAGCGCGCATCTCAACCCACGCTTCTGCGTCATCAGGCGGAGCGAGGGATCTTGCGCGGAGTCTATCCGAACCTCGCGAGATCCCCCGAACCTCGCGAGATCCCCCGACCCTCGCTCCACAAAGCCCGTTGCAACCAGCCCTCGCCATACGCCCAGATGCGTCGTCGAACCGTTCTACGCGCAGGCGTGAAGCGCGTCGGCATCCCGAAAACACCGATGGTTACTGCTTTTCCGCTGTTTTGGCATGGCGGCGAGGGAAACTCGCGCGACCCGGGTAAAGCGAAAACTGTATTCACTCAGAAAGCCAGAGGTCGAAATATCTTGTCCGCAGAGGGGCTGCGGCTGGCGAAGGGCATAGCTCCACGCATCGCAGCAGATTGAAGGAAAAAGAACCGATGGAAGACCGTTGGACCGAACTTTGCGAATCGGCAGTGACCGAACTTGATCGAACAAACTTCCGGGCAATTCTACGAGAGCTCAACAAAATCCTGGATCGGAGGGGATCTGTTCCGAGTCGACGGCAGGCGAAGTGGCATCCCTCTCGCCGAAAGCTTGAAAGGGAACGCCCCCAGTCGCCCAGATAGCGGCTTGTAAGGAATTATCTAAAACTCAAGCCGCTCGCGGCGCGGTTCCCTTCACGCTCTGCAGAACTGTTGCCGGTAATTGCACCACCCTCGTGCCGGTCTCAGTCTTCGCTTTGACGTGGACTGCAATCCCGCCCGCGTCGGGAAACGGATCGGAAACTACCTCGAATTCCTCCCCGTAAAGGCGGACCCGTTGGCTGGCTCCATAGCCAAGTCGCTTCACCCGATCACAAATCTCTGTCACTGAACTGCTATGAGTACTGGTCATGATGCTTCAATTCTACCCCTCTGGATTCGCGATTGGAAGGGGCGCGAAGGACGGTTGTGATCGGAAATAAGCCTTTGTTCAGCAATGACTTAGCTCAATTTAGCGGGTCAGCTGCCAGTGAACCCCTGTCCCCCGCTGTGCTTTTGAAAGTCTTGAAGCGATGAGTGGGCTGCGGTCGCCATTCGTCGCCGGGCGTCCTGCCAGAGGGGACCGACCGCTCAGGATGGAAAGACCAATATGTGCTCCTGTCCTAGACGTGCGGACCTTGAGCCGGACCTTGACGTCCGTGCTGTTTTCCACAGCCTTCCACAGCAAAGGGGGGACGGTTTGTGACGGATGTACTTTACTGAGAAATTGAAATAGTCACAATGGAAGCATGCAGCCAAAATCCCTAGCCGCTCCGGCAACGTCAGTCATCGCCTCTGTAACTGACTGGTTTCAAAGATCTTACCTGCAAATCCTTTGTTTTCAAGATTTTGCTCAAAAAATGGCAAATCTACCCGCAACAACTGCTTTGTCTTCAAAGATTTACGCTCTCCATAAGAAAAAAGCTAGGTCTGTACTTGAGTCTCGAACCGGACCCGCGTCCCTCGACCTCGCGCTGAAAGAGCGGTTATTTATAATCTCCCTTCCATCGCCTCGAACTGAAAGGTAAGACCTTGGCACTCGACGACGAGATTTATCGGATACGCCGCGACAAGCTGCAGCAGATTGAAGCGCTCGGCCAGCCCACGTATCGCACCAAGTACGAATTCACCCACACGGTCGAACAAATCCTCGCCGGCTACTCGAACAAAACCGCCGAGGAACTCGAGAAAGACCGCGTCAACGTCCGCGTCGCTGGACGCGTTATGGCCATCCGCCTCATGGGCAAAGCGGGCTTCGCGCACTTGCAGCAAGGCGGAAAGAAGCTGCAGATTTACGTCAAGAAAGACGCGGTCGGCGACAAGGGATTCGAACTCTACAAGTTGCTTGATCTCGGCGACCACATCGGCGCCAGCGGATACCTGTTCCGCACCCGCACCGGCGAACTCACCATCCACGTCGAAGAGATCACGTTCCTCAGCAAAGATCTTCTGCCGCTGCCCGAAAAGTGGCACGGCCTCACCGACATCGAACTGCGCTATCGCCAGCGCTATGTCGATCTGGTGATGAACCCCGAAGTGCGCGAGGTTTTCCTGAAGCGCAGCAAGATGATCCAGTCGATGCGCCGGACCATGGAGTCGCACGGCTTCGTCGAAGTCGAAACGCCCATGATGCAGCCCATCGCCGGAGGCGCCGTCGCGCGCCCCTTCATCACGCACCACAACACGCTCGACATGGATCTGTACCTACGCATCGCGCCGGAGCTCTATCTGAAGCGTCTCGTGGTCGGCGGATTCGACCGCGTCTACGAGATCAATCGCAACTTCCGCAACGAAGGCCTGGGATGGCGCTGGAATCCCGAGTTCACCATGCTCGAAGCCTATCAGGCCTACACGGATTACCAGGGCATCATGAACATTACGCAGGAGGTCATCACCGAAGCGGCGAAAGCGGTGAATGGCACGACAAAATCGAAGTGGACGATCACCGAAGAGGGAAGGGAAGTCGTTCACGAACTCGATTGGGCCAACTGGCAGCGCATGACCATGCGTGAGGCGATCGTCAAATTCTGGCCCGAGGCAAGCGAGCCCAAACCGGAAATGGGCGAGTTCGGAGGCCGCGAGGCAGTCAGGGTCCTAGTTGAGAGGTATCGCGCGGGAGACAATCCGCACATACCATACGATCCGAAAGAGCCCGCAGGGAAGACGATTGCAACATTATTCGAGGTCGTCGCGGAAGAACATCTCACGCAGCCGACGATCATCTACGAATTCCCGACGGCGATCTCACCGCTGTCGAAGCAGAAGCCCGGCGAGCCCGAGTGGACCGAGCGCTTCGAAATCTTCGCCGGACAGATGGAAATCTCCAACGGATTCTCGGAACTCAACGATCCCGAAGATCAGCGCCGCCGCTTCGAAGCCCAACTGAAAGAACGTGAGCGTGGCGACGAAGAAGCCCACCAGATGGACGAAGACTACATTCGCGCGCTTTCCTACGGCATGCCTCCCGCGGGAGGCGTAGGCATCGGCATCGATCGCGTGTGCATGCTTTTGACCGACTCGCACACCATCCGCGACGTGATTTTATTTCCATTACTGCGTCCGGAGAAACTCGCAACCACAGAGGGCACAGAGAGCGCAGAGAAGAAGAATGTGTAGGCGGGTGGCCCACCCTACGCGGTTTTCGTAGGGTGGGGATTTTCGGTGGTAGGGCGTGGGTACCTACTCATGCACTGCCACAAGTGCATGGTGCCTTCCTATAATCTGAGGGTCTAAGCTCAGAGGTGGCGGCGCTACGGTAGTGTTCCATCTGGAACATTGGGTCCGTAGCGCTTCGCGTTTTCCGGTTGATCTTATTTGGAATCCCGTGGCGAAGCACTTCGCGGCGGCACGTACGGCGGCTTGTCCGGACTGAAGTTCGTGCTCAGGTAGTCGATCAATGCGTCGCGATCCGACGGATCGACCAAAGCACCCCACTTCGTCATCTTGTCGACTTCTTTTGTCCATGCAGCTTTGCTCAGCCTCTGCTGCAGGATAATCCTCGCTTCATGACATTCGGTACACGCGTTTGTCGCCTTGGCCTGCATCGCGCCGGCGGGCAGGTCAGCCGTAGGTTTGGGCGGAACGGATTTCTGCGCCCGTGATGCCATCGGCGAGATGATGGAAGCTGCAACCGCAAGTGCCAGCCGGAAACCCCGAAGACGCCCGCCGTAGGTTTTACGCGACATGAACCTTCACCTGATCGTACGCGTTGTACAGATACCCGCTCGGATTCCAGACCGGCCTTGCTGGCTGCGTGCGCCCCTGATTGTCCGTTGCTCGCGACAGGATCGCGTGTTCGCCGGGCGAGGC